>WNGP01017926.1_pt1 | contig 10415 bp, 5 predicted proteins | sample 5407671 | NCBI WGS metagenome assembly WNGP01 (sample SAMN13153381, study PRJNA577476) | soil metagenome | isolation source: 40 cm soil or saprolite under Garry oak tree replicate 2 | place: USA:California | collected 2016-06-15
GCCAGTAAACGTTCGCTAAACGACGTGATCTCGCCGCGCTCATTCAACGATTTGTCCCATGCGTTCCAAAGATTTTCGGCGCTCCGGTTCCCGATGCCGGGAAGCAATTTCACCATCCGTTTGAATGCGACTTCATCACGCGGATTGGCGACGAACCGAATGAACGAGATCACATCCTTAATGTGCGCTTGTTCGAAAAAGCGGATGCCGCTGGTGATTTGGTAGGGGATTCCGCGCCGCGAGAGCTCGAGTTGTAATTCGAGCGCGTGATAATGCGCCCGATAAAGCACGGCGATCTCGTTAAGATCGACATCTTCATCGCGCAGCTCGAGGATTCGTTGGGCGATGAACTGCGCCTGTTCATTGCCGTCGTTCAGTGCGACGACAGCAGGCTTTACCGCGTTCGATTCGCGTGTCGGTTGCAAATTCTTTTTGAATTGCTCGACGTTGGCCGCAATCGCCGCGTTCGCGACTTCCAAAACCTCCGGCACGCTCCGGTAATTCATCTCGATCTTAAAAACCTTCGCGTCCGGATAACGTTTCGGAAATTCGAGGATGTTTTGGAAATTAGCACCGCGCCAGGAATAGATCGACTGCGCATCGTCGCCTACGACCATGACATTGCGATGCCCACGCGCGAGAAGGTCGATCAAATCGGCCTGGATCTTGTTCGTGTCCTGATACTCGTCGACCAGAATGAATTTGAATTGCCGTCGGTAAAACGAGGCGATGTTCTCGTGCTTTTGCAGCATCGACAATGTCTTCTCGAGCAGATCATCGAAATCGACCGAATTGGTCGCCTTCTTCTTTTTCTCGTAGCGCCCATGGACGTCGGTGATTTTTTCGAGCAGCGGCAGAAAGTAAGGGAACTTTTCGGCGAGTAGTTCTTCCAGCGCCGTCTCGGTATTCACAACGAAACTGAAAATCTCCGCGAGGACGTCGCCTTTCGGGAAACGGATCTCCTTCGGATCGATCCCCGCGCTTGCAACGACGGTATTGATCAAATCTTTCTGATCTTCGCGGTCCATGATCGTGAATCCGCTGTTGTATCCCAGAGCGCTGCCGTGGCGTCGCAACATCCGGTTCCCCACGGAATGAAATGTTCCGCCCCAAATGCCGCTCGCATCGATCGGCAACAGATTCGCCACCCGATCGAGCATTTGGCGCGCGGCTTTGTTCGTGAACGTCAGCAGCAAAATATTTCGTGAGTCGATCCCGTTCTCGAGCAGGTAAGCGACGCGATAGGTCAGGGTGCGCGTTTTGCCTGAACCGGCGCCGGCGATGATCAACTGCGGTCCGGGCTGCGCCGTGACGGCCGCAAACTGCTGCTCATTCAGCTCCGCCGCGTAATCGATATGGATCGAGGTCGATCTTGCGGCGTGCAGTGTGTATTGGCGCGACATAATGCCAGTCCGGCTCGGACCGATTCGCAAAGAACTGCAGCCTGCGCGTCTGCGCAACTCAGCGCACTGTCACGCTACATGATGCGGAACGGCCGTGATCGTCGAGCGCCGTTAATTGATAATCGCCCGGCGTTGATTTCCACGTCAGCATTTCTGTCACATTAGATTTTCCGATGAAGGTCTTGTCGGCGAACCAATAAATCTCGCGCACGTCCGCATCGGTCTTTGCGCGCAGCGGAATCGCGTTCGACGATGCGAAAAAGATATCGCCTCCACCGGTAGGGGACGTAATTCGCGGCGGGTTTCCCATGCGCGACGCTAGGTCCGACTCCGTTCCGGGCAAAAACGGAGGTGGCAGCCGGCGCGCCACACCCGCGCGCTCGAAAAGTCTTAGCAGATCGCTCGGCCAGAATTCGTAAACGTCGCGCCGGAGCTGTCGCGTTCCGTCATCGATCGGGACCCGCAGACCGGTGGCAACGTCGACCAGTACTTCCTGATGCACATCGCACGTTTTGATCGGTGAAATTCCGGGAATGAACCAACCCTCGACGCGGTGCGTGCAGTGAGCCTCCGGTAAATCGCCCGACACTGCGCAAAATTCGACTCGCTTCAAATTCGCGCCCGGCGGCGGAAGATGCGGCTCGCATCGCTCCGGCCAGCTTGCCCGAAGACTGTCGATGATTTGAAATAAGAGGGGCGCGGTGGCCGAGCGCCCGATGAATGCCGGATTCGGTTTGCCATCGAAATTTCCGATCCAGACCGCGAGCACGTAATGATTGAAAACTGCGATCGACCACGCGTCGTGAAAACCGTGCGATGTCCCCGTTTTCCAGAAAACGGGCGCGACGTTACCTGAATCTGCATAATTAATCTCAGGTCGCGGGACGTTCAGCATTTCGAGCGTGAGGAACGCGGCTTCCGGAGTGACGATTTGATGGCCGTGTCCAGGCATCGGGCCGCCGGCCTTGCGCCGGAGTGGACGCAGCTCGCCGTTGTTGGAGAGCGCCGCGTAAAGTCGGGCGAGGTCTTCCATCTTGATTTCTGCGCCACCGAGCGGGAGCGCCAATCCATAAAGTGATTCGGAGCGCGGCAATGCGACTCCGGCGTCGCGCAGAAATTCGTAAAGCGTCGGATGCGAAAGCTGCGATGCCAATTCGACCGCGGGAAGATTGCGGCTGCGAGCCAGCGCATCGCTCGCGCGAATCGGCCCAAGAAATTCGTGATCGAAATTTTCCGGATTGTAATCGCCGAAACTGCGCGGCGCGTCTGCCAGGATCGACAATGGATGAATCAACCCTTGGTCGAGTGCGAGCGCGTAGATGAACGGTTTGAGAGTGGAACCGGGCGAGCGCGGACTCCGCGTTCCGTCCACTTGTCCCTGAATTTGGGCGTTGAAGAAATCGGCGGAACCAACTTGCGCCAACACATCCATCGTTCGGACATCGACCAGTAGCGCGGCGGCATTTTGAATTCCGCGATTGTGATTTCCCCGGATGTAATCCGCCATTCGCCGTTCGATCAGTTCCTGCTTTTTCAGATCGAGTGTGGTGACAATTCCATCACGTCCCTTTTCCGTGGCCAAAACTTGCTGAACAAAGTGTGGCGCAAGGAACTTCCGTTCTGTTTCCGCGCGCGCGCTGAATTGTCGGGCGGACAGTTGCATATCGACCTTGGCGCGGTCGTACCAATTGTCCTGCGCAGCATTGAGCGACCGATTCTCTCGGCCGGCATACAAGGCGCGTCGCGTCGGGCTCTGCGGAATGACACTCAACGAAATTGATTCCGGTCGGGTCAAATGCGCCGCGGTCTTGCCAAAGTAGATCTCACTGGCGGCGCCGATGCCTTCGATGTTGCGCCCGTAGGGCGCGAGATTGAGATACGCTTCTAAAATTTCGGATTTCGAATAATGCCGCTCCAGCTCGAGTGCGCGCACGATCTGAATCAATTTGCCGGTTGGCGTTCGGGTTTGGAGATGAAAACGTAATCGCGCCAGTTGCATGGTAATTGTCGATGCTCCGGTGCGCGTTTCGCCGCGCAGCAGGCCCATTCCCGAGCGAAGCAGCGCAATCGGATTCACGCCCGGATGTCGGGCAAAACATTTGTCTTCGTATCGAAGCGTTGCATCGATCAGCTCCGGCGAAATGTCACGCAACGGAGTCCAGATTCGAAATTTCTGGTCCGACGTGAGAGTGAGACGAAGGAGATTACCATTTCGATCGCGTACGGATTGCGAAAATGAAACGCCGTCGAGCAACGGCGGTTTCGGCAATAAGAACCAAACGCAACCGACGACAGCGATACAACTCGCAGCCGCGATCAGGGAACGTTTGAGGAAACGGCGCATTGTCACTCCGTCACACTGATTTTTCCACCGACGCCGAGGCCCTTCACCTTGCGCTCATACATCGATTCGGCGAATACCGGCGGAACGACGAATTCTCCGCGGTTGGACGATTTTATTTGATAATTGATTTCGAGCACGCTGCCGGACGCGGTCCCGAAAAACACCGCGCGATCTTCCCGGACATCGACATAATCGATTCCATTGGTTGAAGAGACGCCCGGCTGCAACGATGAACCGACAACTTCAAATCCTCCGGGCAAAAGATCCACAATCGCGACGTTCGTAAACGTTTCGTCCTTCAGACTGCGGACGCGCAGACGGACGTGAATTGGTTCGCCAAGCTTCGTGCGCGTGACCGGCTTGTCTTCTTTGTCGAGTAATTCGCGAAAGACTTCCAATCCGGCCGTAACCGGCTTGACTGGAGCATGTCGATCGAATCCAGCCTCGACCACCTGGTAAAACACGCCGATTCCGCCGACCGGCCCAGCGCTTTTGAAGCGAAGCGCAGTCACATCTTTGGAGAATGCGGATCGTTGCAGCAACTTCGCGCCGCTCGTTAAGCTGACCTCACGTTTGTCCGGGTGCACCTCAGCAATAGTCAACTGGGGAAGATTTTGCGCGATCGCGTGGGAATACGCTTTTAATGCTTGTACGGCATAAGCGGCCGAGAGAGTGTTGAATTCACCGTCTCCAATCGGCCGCAGGATTTGCTCGAACTCGGCGGCTGAAATTTTCTTGAGCCTCGCCGGAAATTGGCGTGCCACGACCGAGACATACTGCGAATTCGCGCCCAGTGGCTGACAAAAATCGTCGTATTCGCGTTTCGTCTTATTGTCGATCTTGAACTTCTCGATCAAACTTTCCGCGTCCTTGTCCTTGTGCAGAAGTTTGAGCGCGCCGGCCAGATAAACGCCGGTCAAATCGTTTTGCCACTCGTCCTCGTGATTCTTGTCGAGGTAATCGCGCAAATTAAGAATGTAATTGGTGGTGATCACACCTTCGCGCGTGAGCACATAAATCGCGTAGGCAACTCTGCGCGCATCGATGATGTCTGATGGTTGGCGTGCAACCATCTTTTGCAAATTGCGCAATCCGCTCGCGAACATGTCGGCGGGCGGCGGAAAGCCGGCGGCCTTCGCCTCGCTCAGGAAATCCATCACATAAGTGGAATTGAAACTGATGTGCTCGCCGGTTTCCGGCGCCCAGTAGCCGAAAGCGCCTTGATCGTTTTGGCGGCGGCGCAAAACAGCGAAAACTTTTTCGAGCTGAGCATTCATTTCGGCGCGATTCAGTCCAAAATCGACTTCATCGGCCAGCATGAGCCGGCAAAATGCGCCGCTGGTGAGTTGCTCGCTGCACCCGTGCGGAAAATTCTTCAGGTAAGCATCGAGACCATGGGCCAGACCGAGTGGCAGCGCGGAGAGGGCTGCGTCTCGTTTGGCAAACTCCGAGTAAATCGCGCGTTTAATCGGAACTTCGGCGCTACCTTTTTTGAAATTGCCGCTTCGAACATCGGTTACATAGGGAACGGGCGGGCGAACGCTGAGTGTGGCGCGGCGATGCGTTTCGGTGCCGCTCCGACTAGCGATGAATTTGATTTCGCCGGAGCCGAGCGCGTCGTTCACGTGAAATCGGAATGTCACGCTTTGTTCGCGTCCTTCCGCGATCCGCAACGTTTGCGTTGACTGACCTTTGATCGATAGTTGCGCCGAAGTTTCCGCGCGCAGCTCGATTTCGGCACCGGCGCCCGAGCCCTCGACGTTGTTTGCAACGGTGACTCCGGCTTCAAATTCATCTCCTGGAGCGGCCAGGTCGGGCACGCTCGGCGTGATCACGAACGGTCCACGAATGAGCGCGTCGCGCTCGGTGGACCGGTTGTCTCGCTTGAAACCCCGACTGCCATTATTTTCAAGGTCCCGTCAAAAAAATCGGGGACGTTGTAAGTCACTTCGCGCGCATTGGTATCGGCGTCGAGAATACCCGACCAAAACACGACCGGCTTTTCGGTGACCCGCTTGAACGGATTTAGTCTCTGCACTTCGCCGCCGTCTCCACCGAAAGCGGAAAGCGAGCGGAGCAGCGAAAATTCCGGAATGATAAGATCGACAATCTGCGCCGTCTCGACGCCGAGCGCGCATTTGCGGAAAAAGTATTGGAGCGGATTCGGCGTTTTGTAATCGGTGACTTGCAGAATTCCCTGGTCGACGGCAAAAATGACGATTTTCGACGGGCGATCGGTTTTGTAGCCGATGCGCAATGCGTCTCCGGGTTTGACGGTGGCCGCGGTTTGGATGTCGATCTTGAGGCGACGCTTTTCGACGTTCGCTGTGAACGGGACGACGCCGTAACTGAGCGGGCTGACGAAAACTTCCTTGGAATCGAGCGCGCGCACGAAAGCAACGCTGACGTATCCGCTGCCTTCGAAGCCTTCGGGCAGGCGAATGTGCTGGATGCTGCTGGCGGTATTCGTTTGAAACCAGCTGTAGGTGTAGACTTTTTCACGTTCGATCGTGATGAGACCGCTCCCGGCGTACGGTGCAACAATGCTGATCGCGATGTCATCGCCCGCGTTGTATTGCGTGCGGTCGAGCTTGATCTCCAGTTCGGCATTCTTTTCCAGCGAGCGCGCAGTTGCCCCCTGACCGACGATAGAAAAATGCAGCTTGCTTAGGATGCGGTTCTGATCGTCGCGCAACTCGAGGACGTAATCGCCGGGCTCCGTGGTTGGCAGCGCGTAATGCAAACCGCCGGCCGCAACAACGATCTTTTCCGATTTCGCCGACCGCTCCCGCAGGACCGATTCGTAAACGTAATTGCCGTTATCCTGTTTCTTGAGCACCGAGACGTATTCCTGCGCGATTACGTTGAGTGTCACATTTTCGACCGCGATCCGGTTGAGTTGCGAATCAACCGCGATCAGGTCGAGCGCGCGCGGCTTGTTCGCGTCGATGTAACGAAGATCGCCCTCGGCCTTGTACCCGATCACGTAAGGCAATGCCGAGATCAGGGCGTTGACGTAGCCAGTCACGCTGCGACCGCCTTCACCTTCGAAGCCTTCGGCGATGAAACGCATCGAGTAGGTCGAATCCGCGAATCGTTCGAGCTGCAACTCAAACTCCGTGTGTCCGTCATTGTCGGTTTTCTTTTCGCCGAGATCGACTGTTTGCTCGGTCCGAGTTTTCTTTTCGTCGATGAGTGGATCGAAAAAGGTGAAGTCCTTAAATTCGGGAAACGAAAATTCCGCCGGCGCGAGCTCGACCTTGCCGGTTACGCGCCTGTCGGTTGCCGGCGTGCCGTAAAGATTAGCCAGCGCGATCGAGGCGCGCATGTCGTTTGGGTTAACCCAGCCGCGCGGCGTCCCTTTGGAAAGACGCGTTTCAATCTTCATCCGGTCGGGCAGGAATTCTTTGACGCTCGCGGTTGTCGATCCAAGCAGCGTGCCGCGCTTATTGTTCTTAACGAGATAGACGTTGATTGTGTAAACGCCGGTCGGCGATTCGTTCGCGGTTTGGTAGTTCAGTTCGACAAAGCCGCTTTCCGAGAGTGTTACCTTTTTGGTTTGCACCTTCAGGTCGCGGGCATCGACGACTTCGGTTTCGATCGGCAGGCCTTTGAGATTGCCGCGCCAGTTGCGTTGTTTGACCACGAGACCGATGTGAATTTCGTCCCTTCGGGTCCGATATTCTGCGCCCCGTCGGTTTCGAAACGCGAGAAATTCAGCACGCGGTCTTCTCGTGCAAACGGCATGAACGCGATGTCGTCGCCATTGCGGGCCACAAACGCGACCGGCGATTTCTCGCGCTCCGATTTTTCAACGGACGGGAAAGTGCAGTGCCCGTCCGCGGCAGTGTTCGATGTTTGGATCGGAACGCCATTCTTGCCCAGAATTTCAACCGTCGCGCCGCTGATTGGTTTGCCGGTCTTGACCGACACCAGAAACACGTCGCTGCCGCCATCGGTGTTCTTCTTTGTCAGAATTCCGACGTCGGTCACGAGCAGGAATCGGCTGTCCTTGATTGACGTGATCGGTTTGTTCTTGGCTGGGTCCCATCCGCGCGCGATCAAAAAGAAAAGTCCGCGCTCGCTCCCGCCGTCCAATGGTTTGCGCAGTTGTTCGGAAAAATCGAAGGCCGAATAATTAGCTTTCCATTTATTTTCGAGAGCGATCGGCTGGTGCTGGACTGCGATTCGCGAAATGTTTTCTTTGTTGAACAAGCTCGGTTCGTGAAACTCCGGGTCCTCGAATTTGCCTCCCGTCTGGCTGACGAGGTGATTGATCTGGGTAGTTGCAACGCGAGCGATTTCGTACTCGATCGCCGACAAGCCGCGCGAGCGGATCGACAATTTCCTTTCTCCGCTTAACGCGAGCAATCCGCCCTGGCTCTGGATCTGCACTTCGCGCGGAAGCTCAGGCACCGCCACGACTGCGTTGTAATCTTCGGCGAGCGGATAATCGCCGAACGCGCGCACGCCTTTGGCGACGCGAATGTAAAGCTCGCCATCAGTTTCGACCCGCACTCGAAACGCATGTTGTCGATCTTGCGCTTTTTCCGAAGGGATGGGTGTGAATTCGAGAGGCTTGGCTTGGTCAAGCACATCGTCCGGTACGTCGGTCGCGCTCTGCCATTTCAAATTTCATCCTTTGATTCTTCAGTCGTGTCCTCGGACTCATCCGAAGCGCTGCTCTCCTTGCTTTCAGCGCTGGAGTCCGTTTGCTCGGCACTTTCTGCTTCGGCCGTTTCTGATTCTTCTTTCGTTTCCGGCTTTCGTTTTGGCAGAAGCCAAACCTTGACCGCTTTCGCCAGCTCACGCGTACCGATGTCCGCCGTTGTGCTTAAAATGACGACCTGTTCCGGTTCGCCATTCTTATTTCGCGCAATATTGCCTTCGATCGAATTGATCTGAAACGCGGTCGCGATCGACGGAATCTTCACCTTTTGCTCACTCGCGTCGTGAGTTTGTGCGCCGCCCTGTGTGGTGCGCACGCCTTTGTTCAACTCGAGCTTCATGAAATCTTCGTTTTCCGGAAGCGTGACCGGCGAACTTCGCAAATAGGCCAGCCGACGATGTAACCCGTATGTCATTGCGAAGTGCGGTGGCGGGTCTGACGGCGGGAACACCGCCGATCCGCCGACCATCAGCAATTGAATGTGTCGGTCCAGGTCGCCGGGTTCGACCGCGTGCGTCAGTTCGAGAGTCGCCGTCACCTGGCGCAGTTTTGGATTCGCGGGGTCTTGATAAAGCTCGAGTTGCGAAATCGCTATTGCGAACGGTGGCGTCTGTGTTTCATAAGTCAGCCGTTCCATCAAAATTTGCGGCGCGAAGAATTTTTTGTCGAAGACGATTCGATATTTTTGATCGGCCGGCCAATCCTCGGTGGGACGAAAGACCAGTTCCTTGTCCGAGTTCCATGACCACGCGCCACCGATTTGCGGCTCGAGCCGTACGCCTTGGAGCGAAAGTTTCTTCAGATCTTCCAGGCGCGCTGCTGGGTCGCTGAACCGAACGATCAGTGGGGGATATTTTAGCTCCTTCTCAAGTTTCGTAACCGGGATTGCCACGGTTGAAACGGAGACGCGGTGTGGTTTTGGTCGATTCTGATACCAATTCCAAGTCCACGATGCCCCACATGAAACCAGAAAGATTGCAATGAGTCCGGCCGCGGTGATTCGCGGATTGGTTTCGCTAAAACGCATCCAGGCCGTGCGGCTCTGCGAGAACCAATGGGGCGGGCTCCAGGAGACGCGACCGAAGACTGCGAACCAAGTTTTCGCCACGATTTTGCCGAGCAGAACGAACGGGCGAATAATCAGGTCGGGCAGTTTCGAAAGAAAGGCGGGCGTTTTCATAGTGTGAATTCGCCAGTCGAATCCAAATCTTTCAGTTAATCGATAGTAATTGTGCCGACCGGGACGATTGCGCTAAGACAGGTCGGGATGAAAAACGCCGGCTTGGTCGCCACCCGTCGCAGTCTGATCGATCGGCTGGCGAATTGGGACGACCAGAAGCGCTGGCAGGAATTTTTCGATACTTACTGGAAGCTGATTTATTCGACCGCGCGCAAATCCGGTCTGACCGACGCGGAAGCGCAGGAAGTCGTGCAGGAAACCGTCATCACGGTGGCGAAGAAGATCGACAAACTGAAATACGATCCGGCGATTGGTTCTTTTAAAGGATGGCTCTTGCAAATCACGCGCTGGCGGATCGTCGATCAATTTCGGAAACGCGAGCCGGGTGGAGCGAAACGTCCGCACGTTGCGGATGATCGTCTCACCGCAACGATCGAACGCGTGCCGGACGCGCACGTCGTCGATCTGGATGCGGTCTGGGAAGCGGAATGGAAGGACAATTTGTTTGAGGCAGCGATTGCGCGCGCCAAAAAGAAGGTCGATCCAAAACAGTTTCAGATTTTCGATTGCTACGTGCGCAAAGAATGGCCGGCGCAAAAAGTCGCCGACCAATTGCGAGTAAACATCGGGCAGGTCTATCTGGCGCGGCATCGCGTCTCGGCGGTCTTGAAAAAGGAAATTAGAGCGCTGGAAAAACTCGGCCGCTAAGATTTGTGTTGTAGCGGCCGCCGCCTCGGCGGCTTAGGCGAGGGATTTGCCGCTGAGGACAGCGGCCACTACAGCGGCAATTGCCTCGCGCTCGCGGCTTGTGTAAAATCG
>WNGP01015776.1_pt1 | contig 10414 bp, 13 predicted proteins | sample 5407671 | NCBI WGS metagenome assembly WNGP01 (sample SAMN13153381, study PRJNA577476) | soil metagenome | isolation source: 40 cm soil or saprolite under Garry oak tree replicate 2 | place: USA:California | collected 2016-06-15
TTGCAGGCCTCCTCGTTGATGAGCGGGCCGACCTCGGTCTTCTCGTCGAGGCCGGGGCCGAGTCGCAGCCGCTCCGCGCGATCGCAGATCATCTTGAGGAGCCGGTCATGGACCTTCTCGTGCACGATGAGCCGGCTCGTCGCGGTGCACCGCTGGCCGGTCGTGCCGAAGGCGCCCCACAGCACGCCGTCGAGCGCCAGGTCCAGGTCGGCGTCGTCCATCACGAGCATCGCGTTCTTGCCGCCCATCTCGAGCGACAGCCGCTTGTGCATCCGGCCGCAGGTCGCGCCGATGATCGCGCCCGTCTCGGTCGAGCCCGTGAAGGAGATCACCGTGATCGCCGGATGCTCCACCATCGCCTTGCCCACGACGGAGCCCTCCCCGTGCACGAGCTGCACCGCCTCCGGCGGGAGCCCGGCCTCCAGGAGGATCTCGACCAGCAGGTGGGCGGTGTGCGGCACGTCCTCGGCGGGCTTGAAGATCACCGCGTTCCCGCACAGCAGCGCGGGGAACATCTTCCAGGTCGGGATCGCGAGCGGGAAGTTGAACGGGGTGATGAGGCCGGCGAGGCCGATCGGCCGGCGGAAGCTCATCGCCCACTTGTGGCGCAGCTCCGACGGCACGGTCCGGCCGAACAGCCGCCGCCCCTCGGTGTGCGCGTAGTGGGCGGTGTCGATGCCTTCCTGCACGTCGCCCCGGGTCTCGGCCAGCACCTTGCCCATCTCGCGGGTCATGGCGCGCGCGATCTCCTCTTTGCGCTGTGTCAGGAGGTCGCCGACGCGGTGCAGCACCTCGCCGCGCACCGGCGCGGGCGTCTGGGACCAGCGGGCGAAGCCGCGTTGCGCCGACTCGACGGCGCGCGCCACGTCTTCCGGACCCGAGCGCGGGAAGCAGCCGATCACGTCGCCGGCGTCCGCCGGGTTGCGGTTCTCGAAGTAGGCACCGGTGCGGGGGGCGACCCACGCGCCGGCGATGAAGTTCTTGAAGTTCTCGGTCATCGGTCGTCCGTCATCAGTGAGGTTGCACGTCCGGACACAGCCACAGGGTGGCCGCGTTGGCGGTCCCGATGCGCGGGAGCACTTCGCGGGTCACGAGCACGGCCCCCCAGATGATGAGCGCCTGCGCGACCGCGTGCGCGACGCCGAGGCGCCGCTTCCACGACGACACGCTGGCCCACAGCCCTGCGGCGATGACCGCCATGACGCCGACCAAGTAGAAGATCAGCCGCAAGCCACAGCCGTGGGAATACGGCCACACGCCCGGAGCGATCCCAATGCCGACCAGCACCCCCAGCGCCACCTTCGCCCAGGTTCCCAGGGCAGTGGGCATGGCACCGGGCACCACGACGGGCTTCTTGACGGTCGGCGCCGACCCGCTCCCCCCGCTCCCCCGTCCGAGCGTGGGGTCGGCCTCCGGCAGCTTCTTGAGCAGCCGGTCGACCTCGTCCATCTCCTTGTCCCAGTCCCGCTCTTTCTCCGTTCCCGCCACTACGCCTCCCGTGCCAGGCGATAGCGCTCGATTTTCTTGTAGAGGTTCGAGCGCGGCATATCCAATGTGCGCGCGGTCTCCGACACATTCCAGTCGTGCTCCTTGAGCTTCGCGAGGATGTAGGTCCGCTCGGCCGCCTGCTTGAACTCCTCGAACGTGGCCGCGCGCATCCACGGCGCCCCGGCGAAATCCGCGTGGCCCGTTCCGCCCCCGCCCCCCCGTCCCTCGTCCGTGCCGCGCAGCCCCGCGACCCGCTCCACGTCCGCGACCGTGACGACGGAGCCCGGCGCGAGGATGAGCAGGCGCTCGACCGCGTTCCGGAGCTCGCGGATGTTGCCCGGCCAGTCGTGCGCCGCGAGCCGCTTCACCGCCTCCGGGTCGAAGGCTTTCGCCGGCAGGCCGCCGCGCTGCGCCAGCTGGCCGGCGAAGTGCTCCACGAGCTGCGGGATGTCGCCCCGCCGCGCCCGCAACGGCGGCACGTCGATCGGCACGACGTTGAGGCGGTATAGCAGGTCCTCGCGGAACCTGCCGGCGGCGATCTCGGCCCGCACGTCCTTGTTGGTCGCCGCCACCACGCGCACGTCCACGGCGAGGGTCTTCCCGGAGCCGACGCGCGAGATCACGCCCTCCTCCAGCGCCCGCAGCACCTTCGCCTGAGCCGACAGACTCATGTCGCCGACCTCGTCGAGGAACAGCGTACCGCCGTCCGCCAGCTCGAACTTTCCCGCGCGATCGGCGAATGCCCCGGTGAAGCTCCCCTTCATGTGGCCGAACAGCTCGCTCTCGATCAGCTCGGTCGGGATCGCGGCGCAGTTCACCTCGACGAACGGGCCGCGGGCGCGGGGGGAGAGCGCGTGGATCGCCCGCGCCACGAGCTCCTTGCCGGTGCCGTTCTCCCCCGTGACGAGCACGCGGGCGGCGGTCGGCGCCACCTTCTCGATCCGCTCGATCACCTGCTTGATCGCCTTGCTCGAGCCGACGATCTCGTACTGCGCGTGCACTTCGGCCTTGAGCCGCACGTTCTCACTGGCGAGATCGACGTGCTGCAGGGCGTTCCGCAGCGTGAGCAGGATGCGATCGGTGTCGAGCGGCTTCTCGAGGAAGTCGTAGGCGCCGAGCTGAGTGGCTTCTACCGCGGTCTGGATGGTGCCGTGGCCCGAGATCATGACGACCTGGGCGTGGGAATCGAGCTCGCGCAGCTTGCGCAGCGTCTCGAGCCCGTCGATGCCCTGCATCTTCACGTCCAGCAACACGAGGTGCGGCCGGAACTCGGGGTACAGCCGCAGCGCCTCGGACCCGGACGCGCACGCCTGCACCTCGATCTCCTCGTACTCGAGGACCTGCCGCAGGGCGTCGCGGATGCCCTTCTCGTCGTCGACGACCAGCACCCGCCGGCTCACGGCTTTCTCCGTTTCCCGCGGTACAGCACCACCCCCGTGGGATGGATGGCGACGTCGGTGAACGCGGGTGAGACGCGGAGCGGTACCGCCCCCGTCGAATCGGCGCCCGCCATGCGCCGAGCCAGCTGCTTCACGAGCGGCTCCGGAAAAGGAAAGCCCCGCAGCGCCAGCTCCTCGACCTTGAAACGGCCGATCCCGGGCCGCTCGATCGTGAGCGGACCGGCGATGCGCAGCGGCTCCATCGGGTTGAGCATCCCGGCGAGCGGTCCGAGCGCGTCGGGCGGAATCAGGCGCGTGTCGAGCCGGCAGTAGACGGCGACGCGGCCTTCCAGCAGCTCCACCCGCAGCGAATCGAAGCTCTTGCGCACGGACCAGTCGATGCCGCTCCCCACCATGGCGGCGATCTCGTTGGGCGACAGCACGACGGAGTCGGGCCCGGCCGGGGTCTTGAGGCGGTCGAACTTGCTCTGGCTGGAGGACAGCGCCTTGGGCGTCGGCGCGCCCACGGCCGTGTCCGCCACCGGCGGGAGCTTCGTGGAGTGAGGACCGAACCAGCGCGCGGCCGTGTGCAGGAGCGGCTCCCGGAACCACCACGCCACGAGCGCCGCCACCATGACGATGGCGAGGCAGCCGAGCCGCAGGACGCCCTTAAGACAGCCGTTCACTGTGCCTGACGTTGTACACCGCACCTCCCGATTGGAGCGTGCTCTCCATCAGGTCGAGTGCGCCGACGACCACCGTCTCCTCGTAGCGCAGGCGACCGAGCGCCGCTTCGAGGCCCGCGAAATCGCGCGGCCGCGCGTCGCGAGCCGCGCGCCCCAGCGTGAGGTGGGGGCGAAACGCCCGCGCCTCGGTCGGGAAACCGAGCGGCGCGAACTCCCGCTCCACCTGGTGTTGCAGCAGCTCGAGCGCGGGCTCGGGCGCGATCCCGACCCAGACGACGCGCGGCCGCTGGAAGTCGGGAAACACACCGAAGCCCCCGAGCTGGAGCGTCAGGGCCCGGGCCCCGGCCGCGGCGCGGGTGAGCGCGGCGCGCAGCTCCCGGTCGCGCTCCTCGTCCGCCTCGCCCAGGAACTTGAGCGTGAGATGAATCCCCTCGGCGCGCACCCATTTCACGCCCAGCCCGCGGTCCCGCAGCGGCGCCGTCGCCTGCCAGAGAGCCTGCCGGACCTGCGGAGGGAAATTGAGTGCGACGAAGAGCCTCAAACGGCAGGCCCGGTTTCGAGGAGGCTGCCGCGGCGATAGCCGCGGGGGTCCACGTCCACGGCTGCGAAGCCGAGCGCGGTGAGCCGCGCCGTGATCGCGGTGAGCCGCGCCGTCAGCCAGGGCGCCCACCGCGGCTCGACCTCGATGCGCGCCCTTCCCTCCTCCCGGCCGCCGTGGTATCGCACCCGCAGATCCCCGCGTACGCCCAGCTCGCGCAAGTACGCTTCCGCCTGCTCGACCTGCGCCAGACGGTGCGGCGTGATCGCGATGCCGTAGGCGACACGGCTCGACAGACACGGCGCCGCGGCTGCGCGGACGTCCGCTTTGGTCATCCGGGCCTCGGCGAGCGGCGAGCGGATCCCCGCCGCCCGCCCCGCGGCGTACCCGGGCCGGTGCTCGCGGAGATCGTCGGCGTTCGTTCCGTCACACGTGACGGCGAGCCCGCGCGCCTGCGCCACGGGCACGAGCCGGCGCCACAACTCGGTCTTGCAGAAAAAACAGCGGTTGGTGGGATTCGCGAGGTAGCTCGGGTCCTCGAGCTCGTGGGTCGCGATCTCGATCAGGGGCACGTCGAACCGCTCGGCTACCCGGTGGGCGGTTGCCCACTGGGCGAGGGGATAGGAGGCGCTGCGACCGATGGCGGCCAACATGCGGTCTCGCCCCAGCTCCTGGCGGAGCACAACGGCCAGCAAGGCCGAATCCACCCCGCCGGAGTAGCCGACGAGCGCGGAGGGGAAGGTGCGAACCACCTGGCGCAGCGGGGCGGCCGGGATGGACATGGCGGAATAGTACCGACTTACGCTGTCCCAATCAAAGGACAACTTCCTTGCAAGAATCGGATATTTCGTAGGCTGGAAACCTATTACTCTGATGATACGTTGATCAAAGCAATTCGAATGCTACGTCTCGTAGGCAATACGACACCAGAGGTTCCGAAATGACGAACAAGACCGAGCTGGACGCCGTGGACCGCAAGATCTTGCGGCAGCTCGCGACCGACGGCCGGGCCAGCTATCAGGCGATCGCCGACGAGGTCGGGCTGTCGCGACCCGCGGTGATGGAGCGGGTGAAGCGGCTCGAAGAGGCCGGGTACATCACGGGCTACGGCGCCCGGCTCGCCCGCGCGAAGGCCGGCTTCCCCGTGACGGCGTTCGTCGCCGTGCGCTACGCCAACTCCGATTACCTGGGTGAGGAACCGCGGATGAGAGCGATGGAGAAGCGCCCCGAGGTGCTCGAGTGCCACCACGTGGCGGGTGAGGACTGCTACATCCTCAAGGTGGCGGCGCCCGATCTCGAGAGTCTGCAGCACGTGCTGCGCGACCTGCGCGGCTCCACCAAGACGCAGCTGACTACCCGCACCACGATCGTGCTGGGGACCGTGTTCGAGAAGCCCGGGTTCGTCCCGGGGGAGCCGGACTGATGGGCGCGGGGCTCCGGGGCAAGGCGCTCGTCGCCTATCTCGTGGTGTGCGTGTTCTGGGGCTCGACGTACCTCGCCATCCGCGTCGGCGTCGAGGTGCTGCCGCCGTTCCTGTTCGCCGGCCTGCGCTTCGTCATCGCGGGCGCGTTGCTGCTGACGATCATGCTCGCGCTCGGCGACCGGCTGCCCTCGCGGGCCGCCGACTGGCGCACGCAGGCGATCGTGGGCGTGCTGCTGCTCACGGGCGGGAACGCGCTCGTCGTCTGGGCGGAGCAATACACCCCGTCCGGTGTGGCGAGCATCTTCGTCGTGACGGTGGCTCTGTGGATGGCCTTCTTCGACGCCGTCATCCCGGGGGGCTCGGGCGACCTCAACTGGCGCGTGATCGCGGGGCTGCTGCTGGGCTTCCTCGGCACGGCGCTGCTGGTGGGCGCGAGCGCGGCCGAGATCCTGCACGCCGATCTGCGCGGTCCCATCGCGTTGACGGGGGCGAGCGCGGCCTGGTCGCTCGGCTCCGTGTACGGCAAGCGCCACCGCACCGAGACCAGTCCCTACATGGGCGCCGCCCTGCAGATGCTGGCGGGCGGCGCGGCGGTCGCCCTGCTGGGCGCGCTGCTCGGAGAGTGGAGCCGCTGGCACCTCACGCCGCGGGGCGCGGGCGCCATCGCCTATCTCGTGGTATTCGGCTCCATCCTCGGCTACAGCGCCTACACCTACGCGCTGCGCCACGCGTCGCCCACGATCGTCGGCACGTACGCCTACGTGAATCCGGTGATCGCCGTGCTGCTCGGTTGGCTGATCCTCCGCGAGCCCGTGACCACGCGCACGTTCCTGGCGATGGCGCTGATCGTGGGAGCGGTCGTGTGGATCCAGTTCTCGCACCGGATTCCGAGCCTCGGGCGCCGGCCGATCGCGGCGGCGGCGAGCGAACAGGAGGGATGATGCACCTGTTGCCGCACAACACCGCGTTGCTGGTGATCGACGTGAGCCGCGTCTGCGATGAAGCGGGAGGCGTCACAGGGGGACGCAACAACCCCGGGATGGAGGCGAACATCGGGCGGCTCGAGGAGGCGTGGCGCGCGAGCGGCCGGCCGATCATCCGCGTGCAGCACGATTCCCGCTGGCCAGGGGCGCCGACTCACTACAGCGCATTCGTCGGCACCAACCTGGAGGCCGAGTTGCTGCGGCGCGGCGTCGGCACCCTCGTCCTCACCGGCCTTGCAACCGATCGCTGCGTGTCCACCACGGCGCGTCTCGCCGCGAACTTCGGCTTCGCGACCTACGTCGTCGCCGACGCGACGGCGACCTTCGATCGCCTCGGCCCCCCTCCCGACGGCCGCCGGCACGCCGCCGAGGACGTCCACGCGGTGGCCCTCGCGGAGCTGAACGGGGAGTTCGCCCTCATGGTCGACACGGCGTCGGTCCTCGAGGCGGCGGGAGCGTCACCGGGGGCGGCCGCGTGATCGCGCGACTGTGGCACGGCGCGGTCCCGGCCGCCAAGGAAGACCGCTATGCCGCCTACCTCCACCAGACGGGGGTGACGGATTGCCGGGCGACCCCGGGGAACCGCGGCGTGCAGGTGCTGCGGCGCCGCGTGGGCGCCGAGAGCCACTTTCTGTTCATGTCGTTCTGGGACTCGATGGAGGCGATCCGGGCGTTCGCCGGCGACGACGTCGAGCGGGCGCGCTACTACCCCGAAGACCGGGAATACCTGCTGCAGCTCGAGCCACGGGTGGCGCACTACGAGGTGCTGGAGGGCTAGCGGCACTCACTCGTTCGTCTCGTGCACCTCGCTGGGCCGGCGCCGCGACCGCTTGGGTCGCGTCTCCTTCCCTTCGTCCGCCAGCTTGAAAGAGCGCACGGTGTGGTAGGCGAGGTCGACGTCGGGACAGTCGTCGAACTCGGTGAGGATCTCCTCCCAGATCGCGTGCTCCGTGCCGCGCCGCTTGCGCGGCTCGATCAGGTAGCGGACGGTCAGCTCCACGCCGCTGTCCACGACGCGGGTGTAGACGATCGGGGTCAGCTTGGTGTAGTTGATGAGGTACTGCCGGGACGCGGAGAGCAGGTCCTGCTCCGCCTGGGCGGTGAGATGCGCGGCGTGCTTGAAGGCGATCCGCGTGAGGATCTCCTTCGCCTGTCTCCAGTCGCTTTCGAACGTGACCAGTACCGGGACTTCGTTCCAGATGTACTTGAAGCCCTTGTCGTAATTCGCGACCGGCTCGGTGAAGACCTTGCCGTTCGGGATGTGGATGATGCGCCCGCTCGACTGGTCCGCGTTCACCCAGTTGCCGATCTCGTTGAGCGTGAACTGCAGCAGCCGGATGTCGATCACGTCCCCCTTGTGCCCGCCGATCTCGACCCGGTCGCTCACCTCGAAGGGCCGCCGCCACACGATGAAGATCCAGCCCGCCAGGTTGGTGACGGGGTCCTTGAGGGCGATCGCCAACCCGGCCGTGAGCAAGCCGAGGAAGGTCGCGAGCGCCTGGATCCCGACGAACCACGTCCGTCCCACGAGGATGACGCCCAGCCCGAGCGCCACGTAGGTGATCGACTTGCGCCAGCGATAACGGCTCCAGGGGTCGCGCACCCGCCGGTACACGAGCGAGAGCACGATCCAATGCAGCAGCCACAGCCCGAAGACGGTGAGCAGCGTGACGAGGAGCTTGACCTGAAGCTCGGGGGACAGCCCGAGCCGGGACTGGAGCCAATCGCTCATGCGGACCGTGGATGGATGGCGGGGACAAGGTAGGGAGCGAGCGTGCGGCGCGCCAGTTACGTGGGTATACTAGCGACATGCGCGCCCCCGGTTTGCCGATCCAGCTGTGCCTCGCCGTGGCCCTCGGCGCGATCGCCTGCCACGGGCGTCCCGCCGCGCCGCCCAACCCCCAGGCCGAGGTCGCCGTCACGGTGGATAATCAGAACTTTGCGGACATGGACGTGTTCATCATACGGACGAGCGGTGAGCGCTTCCGGATCGGGATGGTGTCCGGGCTGACGTCGCGGATCCTGATGGTTCCGCCCGACCTGATCGGCAACAGTACGGAGCTGCGGTTCGAAGTGCACCCGATCGGAGCCAGGAGGAATCCGATTTCCGAAACGGTGACGGTGCGGCCCGGCGACGTGATCCACCTGACGATCCCGCCCTCCTAAGCGCCGGCAATCATCTTTCCCGCGAGCTCCTTCACGAGCTTCGCGCACACCGCCGCCGTCACGCCCCCCGCGTCCTGCTGCGGGTTGAATTCCACGACGTCCGCGCCGACGATCGGCACGGGCAACTCCTGGAGCACCGTGAGGACCTCGCGCACCGTGAGCCCGCCCGGCTCGCGGTGCCCCACGCCCGGCGCGAACGCCGGATCGAAGGCGTCGAGATCGATCGAGACGTAGACGGGTGCCGCGAGGGCGGGGCGCCGGCCGGTCACCCACGCGCGCATGTCGATCACGTCCACGCCGTGGCGCTCGGCCTGCGTCCGCTGGGTCGCATTCATGGTGCGGATCCCCACCTGCGTGAGCTGGTCCGCGAGCTTCTCGTCCATGATGCGTGCGAACGGGCAGGCGTGCGAGTAGGGATCGCCCTGAAACTCGGGATAGAGGTCCGGATGGGCGTCGAAGTGCAGGATGCTGAGCCGCGGGTGGAACCACCGCACGGCGCGCACGATCGGGTAGGTGATCGAATGGTCGCCGCCGAGCGCGATGGGCCGGCCGCCGGCGTCGAGCAGCGTGCGCACGGCATCCTCGATCTTGGCGCGCACCTCCGCGCCCGACGTGCCGAGCGGCACGTCGCCGACGTCGCCGAGCGCGCCGTCCTGCCCCAGATCGATCCCCGTCTCCGTCCAGGGATTCCCGGCGGGGGAATGCAGCGCCTGGCGGATGAGGGGCGGCGCCGCGGCCGTCCCCCGCAGGAACGAGGAGCTCGCGTCGTACGGGAAGCCGATGAGGGTCGGCTTGCCGCCGGTCGTGGCGTTCAGGGCTTCGGCTTGCTCGGTGGCTGCGCTTTGAGCTCGACAAGCAGAACGTGAGCCCCACCGGCCCCGACGTACTCGGTCGCGTGGGTCTCCGCGTCGTGCCACCGGACCTGCCCGGTTTTCGCCGGTTGCTCCGTGGTCTTCCCATCGGGCGACGTGAATATCGTCTTGCCGGAACCGGAGAGACTGTAAGTCACGTACGCCGGATGCGAGTGCATGGCGATCTTGTCACCCGACTTGCTGTGGAAGTCGAGCACCCGGACGCTCTCGTTTTCCAGCAGCACCGTGAAGTTATGCGGCGCGACTTTGACGGCGTCCTGCGCCCGCAGGGTTCCCACCGCACAGCACAGCATAAGACCGGGGACCATGACGCGTCTCATGACGACCTCCTGCCTCGAGAGGGGTGAACCGTCCGCGGGGCGGATGTAACCCCACACGGGGGAGGTGTCAAACCAACCCTCTGCGGTCGAGACTGCGGTACTGAATCGCCTCGCTCACGTGCTTCGGCTCGAGCTCGGCCGCGCCGATCAAGTCCGCGATCGTCCGGGCGATCTTGAGAATCCGGTGATACGCCCGCGCCGAGAGCGCGAGCCGGGTGATCGCGGTGCGGAGCAACGCGTCGGCGCCCTCCGACACGCGGCAGAACGTCCGGATGTCGCGCGCCGTCATGTGCGCGTTCGCATAGATCCCGGGCCGGCTGGCGAATCGCTCCCGCTGCGCCACCCGCGCGCGATCCACCCGCTCCCGCACCGCCTGGCTCGGCTCGCCCCCGCCCTGGTCCGCGAGCGCGCGGTATTTCACCGCCGGCACCTCCAGGTGGATGTCGATCCGGTCGAGCAACGGACCCGAGACGCGCGCCAGATAGCGTTCGACACCGACCGGCCCGCAGACGCAATTGTGCTGGGGATCGCCGAAGTAGCCGCAGGGACAGGGATTCAT
>WNGP01005675.1_pt1 | contig 10413 bp, 13 predicted proteins | sample 5407671 | NCBI WGS metagenome assembly WNGP01 (sample SAMN13153381, study PRJNA577476) | soil metagenome | isolation source: 40 cm soil or saprolite under Garry oak tree replicate 2 | place: USA:California | collected 2016-06-15
GCATTATTGTCGTTAACTTGGAATTCGCTACGACATTCCAGTCAGACCTGTCAAAGGCGAACCAACCACGCCTTTTCGCTGGATAAGAACCTGGAATCGCTCTCCCATCCCTTCGGGATGGATCAGCGTCTTGAGTTGCAGGCGCGCGCGCATGCGGTCCGCCTCGGATTGTCCCTCGTCGTACAGGTCCGCAAATTCATTCCCCTGCCCGAGCGCGAGCAGAAAAGCCGTCTGCGAGGTGATGCCCGCCGTTTCAAGGCCCGATCGCTTTCCCCAGGTTTCCAGCGCCGTGAAATTCACGTGCGCCGTCAAATCCTGTTCCCCGGGCGAAGCATAAAACTCTTCGCTGGCGCGATGGTGCTGATAAGCCAGAAGCGTCCCGCGCATGTGGTGCTCGTCAAAGAGTTCGGCCGCCGGATGGCCGTAATCGATGGTGAGCACGTAACCTCGTTCGAGGCGTCGGGCGATTTCAGTGATCCAGTCGCATGCTTCCAGCCCTGCTTCGGCGTGCTGGCCCTCGCACAAAACAACACTTTGCGCCGCTAAATACTCGGAGATGGCGCAAGTCGAAAGCGGCGCCAGAACATCTATAAAGTGCCCGTGGCGGAAGCCGGCGAGAATCTCTTTCAACACACCTCCATCCATGACCATCCGATGCACCGGCAGCGCATCAACCAATTCATTGGAAAAGAAGCAGCCTGCGGCGATGTGGGCCGGAATTTCGGCCCAAGCGGCAAAGTGTCCGGCGGCCGCGTGGCGTTTGGATTGCATCGTTGCCTGTTCGCGTCGCGGGGCGGAGCGCTCCACGGCGACGTAGCGCAGCACATCATAAAAAGCCGGGAGCTTCGCCTCGCAAAAATCGAGAACGTGCGCAGCAAACCGCCCGACACCCGCGCCCGCCTCCACCAGCGTGAATTCCACCGGGCCGCCGAGATTTTCCCACATCCCGACGAACTGTCGCGCCAGGAGACGGGCAAAGATGGGATGCACGTCGACGCTTGTGTAGTAGTCCGCGAATCGCTTGGATTCCGCTTTGCTGTAATAGCCATGCACCGGATGGTAGAGGCATTCGCGCATGTAATCCGCGAACGTGAGAGGGCCGAAGCGGCGAATGCGGTCGGCTAGTAATTCCGCGAGCGGCGTCACGCGCCCTTGGCTCCAGCCGAATCAGCAGCGGGCTCAGCCTGGATCTTTCTCCAGGCCCGCTCAAAAACTCCCTGCGCAGCTTCGTCGAAGAGGACGAAATAAACCGTTTCGAGGGATGTCTCTCCTCTTAGATGATTTGCCGCCTCGCGAAGCATGATCTCCGCGCAGTCTTTCAATGGAAATCCCGCGATGCCGGTGCCCACGGCCGGAAATGCGATTGTTTTCAGGCCGCTCTCATTGGCTATTCTCAATGAATGCGCCGCGGAACGCCGCAGCGTCTCCGCGCTCGTCTTCCCTCCGAGCTGCATGCTGGCCGCATGAATCACGAATCGCGCCTTCAGTTTTCCGCCCGTGGTGATGGCCGCATAGCCGACCGGGATACTGCCGATGGCATCGCATTGGCTCTGGATCTCTTCTCCGCCTTTGCGGCGAATGGCTCCAGCAACGCCCGCGCCCAGGATCAAATCGTTGTTGGCCGCGTTGACGATCGCGTCCGTATCCATCTCCGTCAGGTCGCCCTGCTGAATGACGATTCTCTCTGCGAGTGGTTTCATCGTGGAATCAATCCATTCTCACTGGTGCGATCATATCTTTTTTTCTGCGGCTTTTTGTTGCGTGTAGTCGTAAACGCCGCGCCCGGTCTTGCGCCCAAGCCGTCCTTCCTGAACGTATTGCCGCAACAAGGAATTGGGCCGGTACTTTTCGCCAAGGGTTCGATGGAGATACTCGAGAATCTTGAGCCGCACGTCCAGACCGACGAGATCGACCAACTCGAAGGGGCCCATGGGGTGATTGAGTCCGAGTTTCAGCGCTTTGTCGATGTCTTCGGGGGTGGCAATTCCAGCTTCGAGCATGTTAAAGGCTTCATTGCCGATCAGTGCGTTCACGCGCGTGGTGATAAAACCGGGAGCCTCGTTAACGATCACGACTTCCTTGCCCATGCGGCGCGCGACCTCGCAGCAGGTGGCCACGGTTTCATCGGAAGTATGCGGCGTCCGGACGAGTTCGATGAGTTTGATTTTCGGCACGGGATTGAAGAAATGCATACCCACGCAGCGATCCCGCGAAACGGTGACATCCGTGAAATCCGTGATCGAAAGCGAAGAAGTATTGCTTGCGAAAATAGCGCCGGTCTTGGCGAATTTGTCGAAGATGGTGAAGAGTTCGAGTTTCATCTCCAGCTCTTCCGGGACGGCTTCGATGATGACGTCGGCGTCGCGAATGGCGTCTTCGACGTTGCTTGCCGTGGAAATCAGCGAAAGCGCGTTATCCCGGACGCCCGCTTCAACTTTGCCGCGAGCAACGCCTTCCTCAAACGACTGCCGAATCCAAGCGATGCCTTGTTCGAGCACGTGACGCGACACGTCTTCGAGGACGGCGTTGTAGCCGCCAAAAGCAGCGGCGTAGGCAATTCCCCTCCCCATCGTGCCTGCGCCAATCACTGCGATCGTCCTTACATCCATCCTTTCCTCTCTTGCTTTTGTAGGGGCCGCCTGCTGAGGCGGGCCGCTGTTCCCCATCGACGGAACATTATTTCAGAAGTTTCCGGTAAGCCTCTTCGTCAAACCCGAGCACGATCTGCGAGCCCCGAATAACCACCGGCCTGCGAATGAGATTCGGTTCCTTGGCCATCAGCTTGATGGCCTCCGGGCGCGAGGGCGGATGGTTCTTCATGTTGCGCGCGCGATAGAGCTCATTTCGAGCATTCAGGAACTCTTTGTAATCGCGCTTGCCGATCAGTTCTTCTAGTTCGGGATCGGTCAATCGCTGTTTATCCAAATCGCGTGATTCCAGTTCAGCGCCCATCTCCAGCAAGAGACCTCTTGCTTTGCGGCAAGTGGTTCACGTCGGCTTGTGCAGAAATTTGATTTTCACCCTCGGCAAGATGAGTCCTCTCTCGAAGAACCGCAGCACCAGTTCCGGCCCTGCCGGGATGCTGCGCCCCTACTAGAAATATTGTCTCTAATATCGCGGAACGTTCGGATCGACATCCAGCGACCAGCGTTCAATCCCGCCGGCCAAAGATTTCGCTCTTTCGATGCCCTGGAATCGCAGCCAGGCAGCTGCATCGAGACTGCGCATGCCGTGATGGCAATAGCAAATCACTTCGTCCACATCCGGAAGCGTCTGCAGGCTTGCCGCCAGCGAGCCGAGCGGCACGAGTTTCGCGCCCTCGATGCGGCAAAGATCGTATTCCCAAGGCTCCCGAACATCCACCAAGTGCAACTTTTCGCCGCGGTCGAGCCGCGCTCTTACGTCGGCCGGCGTGATCTCCAAATCGTCCATCTACTTTCCTTTCCAAATCGGAGTGCGCTTTTCCAGAAAAGCAAGAACCCCTTCTCGCGCATCTTGGGTTTTCATCAACTCTGTCAAGTATACGCGTTCCACTTCTTCGAGTTGCTTGGCGAAATCCGCGAAGTGGATACGTCCCAGAGTCTTGCGGGTTAACTGCAGAACGCTGGGGCTCAACGTCTGGAGTTCTTCGAGCAAGCTGGCCAATGCAACGGCGAGCTTATCATCGGGAACCACGCGCGTGACAAGGCCGAGGCGGCTAGCTTCCGCCGTGTTGATTTGTTGGCCAGTGAGGATCAGATGCGCGGCGGCGCGCATTCCAATAAGATGAGGCAAGGTAACCATCGCGACAGGAGGAAAACAGCCGAGCTTGATCTCCGGCTGGCCGAACTGCCCGGATTCCGTAGCAAGGACAAAATCGCAGAAAGTTGCGAGTTCCATGCCGCCACCAAGACAGTACCCGTGCACGGCAGCGATTTTCAGGCAGTCGGCGGCGGCGAGCCGGCGAAAGACGGCGTGAAACGCGGAGAGCATTTTCTCGACGCGCTCCGGAGTGTGATCGGCGATTTCCGCTCCGCTGGAGAAAGCCTTGGGACCCGCGCCCTGGAAAATCACGAAATCACATTTCGCAAGGGCGCGTTCCAGCGCCGCATCAAGCGCCCGCATCATCGAAATGTCGAGAATGTTGAGCGGCGGGCGGTCCAGTGTGATCCACGCCGTGCGATCTTCGAGCCGCAGTTGAATCGTTTCGTTGCCGATGGTCATGATGGTCGCGGCGCTTGAACCGGGAAGGCTACTTGCCCTGAAATTTCGGATGCCGCTTTTCGAAGAACGCTCGAATTCCTTCGTTGCAGTCCTCCGACAGGTAACAACGAATCTGTTCACGGACTTCATTATCGAGAGCCCGGGCGAGTTCCTTTTCCTGACTGGCAAAAAGTGCCTGCTTCACCGCGCGGATGGCCAGTAACGGACCTTGAGCAATTTTTTGCGCAAGTTTCTTCACTTCCGCTTCGAGCTGTGCCGCCGGAACGACCTGATTGACGAGGCCAAGCGCGAGCGCAGTTTTTGCGTCAATCATGTCGCCGGTGTAAAAAAGCTCCGCGGCTTTTGCGGGCCCGACCAGCTGCGGCAGGAAATAGGTCCCGCCATAATCGGGAAATAATCCGACCTTGGCAAAATTCTGCCCAAAGGTCGCCTCTTCCGCCGCAATGCGAATATCGGCGGCAAGCGCAATGTTCATGCCCGCCCCTGCGGCGGCGCCATTCACAGCGGCGATCACGGGATGGGGCATAGTGCGCATCTTGAGAACCATTTGCATGCCGGCGCGCAGCAGCGGCTCCAGTTCATGCGTGGCACCGGTCTGGCGGCCCTTCCCCAGGGCGCCGAGATCACCGCCCGCGCAAAAAGCGCGCCCCGCGCCCGTAATGACCACCACGCCGACGCTGTGATCCTCTGCGATGCGGCCGAGCGCGTCGTTGACGGCCATCGCCAGTTGGTTGTTCAGCGCGTTCAACCGGTCGGGGCGATTCATCACCAATGTGGCGATGCCATCGTGCTTCCCTTCCAGGATGACCGGTCCGGCTTCGGCAGTTTGTGGAGCATTGCTCACAGGCAACTCCGTTCAGTGGCTTCGGGCCTCGTGTTCTTTGCCGATGCGAGCAACGAGTTGCGCCAGCTTTCTAAAATGCCGCAGGTTCTCGCTCCTGCCCGTGGCGTTCGCGCCGCTGGTGGAAGGCAGGACGTACACCCGCGCGCCGTAGAGCAGCTCCTTCTGCAAGCCAAATTTGCATTTTCGCTGGGAAAATTGTTCATAAGTGAGTTTCCCGTTAAAGGCCACGACGTGAGGAGCGAATTCCTCGAGCTTCTGCGAGAGGACGATGCGGCCTTCGGCGTAGTCTTCGCGTTTCAGTTCCTCGATGCCTTTCGTGGGACGCTTCACCAGGTCCGTAAGTCCAACGCCGAATTCGATCACCCGCTTGTCGTCGTGGTAGTCAAAGGGCTCCGGCACAACGCCGCTCTTGTAGAGCATCGGCCAGAATTCGTTCCCGCGGCCCGCATAGTAATGGCCAACGCGGACGGAGGACTCGCTCGGATTGCAGCCGACGATCACAAGCTTCATGCCTTTGCGGAGATGATCGGGAAGTGTTCGCATTACGCCAGCTTACTATGCCTTTCGATTTTACTACTTAGCCCTGAAGTAAGGAGCGCGCATTTCGACATAGGCGGCCGAGCCTTTCTTGCTATCCTCACCGGCAAAAAAGTAGCTGCCGGAGATCGCGCTCACTGCCATTCGCAAATCCAGTTCATCGTGCCGGAAAGGCGTAGGACGGTGAACCGTAGTTTGAGAGCCGAAGCGATACCGCCCGAGGTGCGTTGGTCGAAGAGCTCCCGCGCCAGATTGTACTAGCGGTGCCGCCAAGCGGCAACTTCCGCGGGACTAGGGTTCTCGAGTTAGTCGCCATGAGGGGTGTGCTCTCTCCCAGTGGCAGGAGGCCGCAATGCCCTCTAAGTAGCTATCATTGAATGACTTGAGTATGGCTTCGCAACGACAACCTATACTTTGCCATTCTCAAAGCGCAGCAACGCCGTAACTTTCTCTTATTTCCTGAATCTCACGACCATCAGCAGCATCAAAACAGCAAGAAGGCGGAAGTGTTCGATGCTCTGTGCTACCTTTATACTTTCGAAAGCGAGGCTGCGGCCGCCGATCGGCCTGCCTAAACCATTGAGCGCACCGAATCCCCACCGTCTGCCTTCCACCGTTGCACGCGACGACGAACACCTGCTCGTGGCCGCCGCCAAGCGTGGCGATACGCATGCCTTCGAAGAGCTGGTAAACCGCTATGAAGCGAAAATCTTCCGGCTGACCATGAACATCACTCGGAATCGCGAAGACGCCGAGGACGCCATGCAGGATGCCTTCCTCAAGTCTTACGCGCACCTCAAGGATTTCCAGGAAGACTCCCGCTTTTACACTTGGCTGGTGCGCATCGCCGCGAACGAAGCGCTGATGCGACTGCGCAAACGCCGCCCGAACCAGTTTTCGCTCGACGAGCCGGTGAAAGGCGACGAAGACCTCATGCCCCGCGAGCTTGCGGATTGGGGGCCAAGTCCGGAGCAACGGTTTGCCCAGACGGAAATGCATGAAATCCTGTCTGAAGTCATCGACAAGCTCGAGCCGGATTTCCGGATCGTTTTTGTTCTGCGCGACGTCGAAGAGCTTTCGACCGAAGAGACCGCCAAAGTGCTCGGCATTTCGGTTCCCGCGGTAAAGTCCCGGCTGCTGCGAGCCCGGCTCAAACTCCGGCAGAAGCTGAATCGCTATTTTCGGCAGGGTGGCACAAATTGAATTGCAAAAGCCTCATTCGTGAGATCTCCGATTACATCGACGGTGATTTGGAGCTATCGGTGAAGCAGGAACTCGAGCGCCATCTCGAGCACTGTGGAGAATGCAAGATGGTGGTCGATCAGACCAGACTGACCGTGGAGGTCTTCTGCGATTCGAAACCGGTCGAACTGCCCGGAGACGTGAAGTCGCGGCTGCATGACGCCCTGCGCCGCAACCTCATTGAAAAAGGAAGTTAGGCCGCCCACCTAGCTTTTTGCACCATCACTCCATAGTGGCAATTCCCTGCCAAGCTTGTTCTCTCGCGCCATCGCATAGACCTTCATTGCAACGGCGAGATCCCAGGACGCTATCCCATTCGATTTGAACAGTGTGACTTCCGTATCGCTGGTCCTGCCGCTGGCTTTCCCCGCGACAATTTCAGAAAGTTTTTTGACGCCAGTCCAGCAAATTTCATCGCCATGAAAAGCGATGATCAGATCGCCCGCCTCCTGCCGCGACTGTTCCACGGAATCCACAATAATGATGTCGGCGCTGGCGACTGCTTCATCGTCCAGTTCGCGCTTGTGCGCGTGGTTGGCGCCAATGGCATTGATGTGCGCCCCGGGCGCCAGGTCCGCACCGCTCACAACCGGCTGCGAGGATGTTGTAGCTGTGCAGACGATGTCCGCGCCGCGCACCGCCTCGGCCGCGGATGCACACGCCTGTACGGGAATCCCCAGCCGTTCGGACATCTCTTTGCAGAACTTTTCGCGTTTGGCGGCATCGCGCCCGTAAGCGCGCGCGGATTCCAGCTTTCGCACCGCGGCAATCGCTTCGAGCTGCGTCTTCGCCTGTCCCCCGGTGCCGATGATTGCCGTGACGCGAGCATTCTTGCGCGCCAGGTATTTCGTGGCCACGCCGGAGGCCGCGCCGGTCCGCAGTTGCCCCATGTAATCCGCTTCGATCAGCGCCAGTAGGTCGCCCGTGGCCATCTCGTAGAGAGGAACCAGAAACCGCAGCTTGCCGCGCACAAACGTGTACTGCTTCATGGCCACGAAGCCAGAGGAGAAATCCGCCGCCGCCATATAGTGAAAGAATCCACCGCCCGGCAATTCGAACCGCCTGCGCGGGTGCACGACCACTTCCCCCGTGGCCTGCTTGCGCGAAATCTCTTCCACGGCCTCCACAGCCAGCGGCATCGTAAGCACCGCCCGCACTTCCGCTTCGCTGATGTGCAGCGGCATCGTTTCACTCTCCGCCTCGGGCCCTTGCTCTCAGAGTGCGAGCGGCATCTCTACTACTCCGGTATCCATCAGACCGCCATGTCCCATCGCAAAGGTTCTGAACCAGATTAGCTATTTTGCCACTGGTTTTGCCTGTTTAACCGAAACGTGTTTTCCGGAAGCTCCGCCCGCTTCGCGGACGCGGCGAACAACGGTCTGGTTCAAACGGTAGACGCGCTCTTCTTTGTTACCATCCATCACCCGGAAGCGAAACTCGGGTTCGCCCCTGGGGCCTTTGCCGACGCGAACGGGTAGCTGGCCGCACAAATTATTTTCGATGAACGCGGTCTCGTATCGGCTCTTCTTGACATACCACGTGTAGACGCGCAGCGCCGTGAAATCACATACTTGGCCTTCCGGCCCGCGAGCCGCGGCCACAAGAAACTGTGGCTTGCTGCCCGACGGGTCGCTCACACGATTCAATTCGAACCATGCCACCGGCCGGATATTTGCAGAATTCGCTCCTTCGCGCACGGGATTCGGCAAATCCAGCTCCACGAACCGGGCGACCACCCAGCCCGCGATCGGTGTGGTCTGATCGCCGGGCTGCGTGGTGTTTGTGGATTCGGCTGCGCGAGCCGCGGCTTCCCCAGGCGGTCGCGTCGCAACACCACGGACCAGAAACCAGTCCTCCTTTTTTGTGTCCTGCGGCTCATTCGCAGCTTCTTTCTCATCCGCGGTTTGCACCCAATCCGCCACCGCGCGGCCCACAATCTCCACCGGAGCGTTTCTTCCGAATTTATAAAGGCGCGGTTCGGTTCGCCCAGGCTGCACCCGCAAATTGGTGGAGACCTTGGTGCGCCCGCGCGCCTGCAGCGGCATTCCTCGAGTTTGATCCAGGAGCTTGATGCTCCGCTGCCATACGGCTGGCTCCATCAACTGCCGGCTTTCCACCCAGCCAACCGTGCCTCCGTTCGTTCGCACCTTTACGTAGTCATTGCGCTTGCCGACCACGTCCACGCGTTCGCCGTAATGCAGCGTTCCCACCTGCTCGCGAACTTGCGCGATGCCGCTCAGGAGCGGAGCGACTTTTTCGCTGACAAAGGCTTCGCCCAGCGTTTCATGCTTGGGGCGGAGCATCCACGCCACCAGAGTCACCAGGGCCAGCAGCGGCACCGCAATGAGGAGTCTCCTCTTCATGCGCCGCTCTCGAATGTCGCGCCGACGGCACGCACGGAAGGCGCGCTGTTCGGGGCACGCGCCCCGCCGCGAGTGACTCCGTTCAGCCGCCCGGCGTCATCTCCGCCGCCAATGACACCAATCGTCTCAACCGTCGTCATGATTCCCTGTTGCTCTTCGTGATTCGCTAAAGATTGTACCTGAAACCCTGGCAACGCCGTGGGCGCGGCTGGGGGCTTTGCATTTCTGCTAGAATCGCGAAGCGTTCGAATTAAACTCTCGCAACGAATCGCGGAGGATTCTTCATGAAGTCTCTCAATTCCCTTCAGCCGCTGGGGTTGCTGGTCCTCCGCGTGGTTCTCGGGCTGATTTTCTTCTCCCACGGTTATCCGAAGCTGGCGTACTCCGCCGCGGGGATACAGGGCTTCTTTGTGCAACACGGTTTGCCAGGATACTTCGTTTACATTTCTGGCGTGTTGGAGGTCTTCGGCGCCATTCTTTTGGTGTTAGGGTTGTTCACGCGGGCGGCCGCGCTGCTCCTAGCCATCGAGATGGGCGTGGCAATCTGGAAGGTCCACAGCACCGGCAGCTACCTGGCGGTGCACAATTACGAATTCCCTCTCGCGATGCTGGCGGGAAGTTTCGCGCTCGCCACCGTCGGCGCGGGACTATTATCTCTCGACCACCTGCTATTCGAGGGCGGAAGCAAGCTGCGGCCCCCAAAATATTCGAAGCTCGCCAAGTAAGCCCTCCTCCCGGCGAATCTTTTGCTCGCGCAGTTTCCGATTACCCGCACTATACGGGCACGTGAAAGTGTGTCGGAAGACGCAATGGCATTCTTCATGGCATTCTTCATGTCGAACGGCTGTACGGCGGTCTGGGGCATGTACTTGAAGTGGGAGTTCTAGTAGCATTGCCGGCATGAAAAAAGTGAAATCCGGCAATCGCAGTTTTGTGGCGAAAGGCAGCGGCGCTCCGAAAAACGTTGATGAATACCTTGCCGGCGTCCCGCAACCCGCCCGCAGCACCTTGAACAAGATGCGCGCGGCGATTCGGTCCGCTGTGCCACCGGAAGCTACCGAGACCATCAGCTATGGGATGCCTGCGTTCAAGCACAAAGGAGTGCTGGTGTGGTTTGCCGCGTTTTCGAACCATTGCAGTTTGTTCCCTACTGCGTCCGTGATCGAGGCGTTCAAGAGCGCACTTAAGGGCTTCACCACATCCAAAGGGACCATCCACTTCCCC
>WNGP01006114.1_pt1 | contig 10405 bp, 9 predicted proteins | sample 5407671 | NCBI WGS metagenome assembly WNGP01 (sample SAMN13153381, study PRJNA577476) | soil metagenome | isolation source: 40 cm soil or saprolite under Garry oak tree replicate 2 | place: USA:California | collected 2016-06-15
TGCGGGTCGAACTCGGAATGGCCGGGCAGATGCACCTTGCGGTACTTGCCGACGATCGTTCCGTCGCGATCGACCAGGATCGAGGTGTTGAAATGGCGGCCTTCCGGCGTGAGCTCGGCATAGCCGAAGGACAGGCCGACGCGATAGCGCGCAGCGCGCTCGAACAGCGGCCGCGTCGCCGCGTTCGGCATCTCGCGCTCGAACCAGGCGTCGACCTCGGCCTGGTCCTGCATGTACCAGCGCGGAAAAAACGTGGTGAGCGCGAGCTCCGGATAGACCACGAGGTCGCATTTGCGCGCGCGCGCCTGATCGATGAGGTCGATCATGCGCTTGACCACGACCTGCCGGCTGTCGGCCTTGTGAATGGGGCCCATCTGAGCGGCCCCCACGCGCAGCACCCGACTCAAGAGCCCCTCCCCTGTCCTGACCGGCTCACGACGCGAGCCGCCGCTCGAGCCGGCTCACCAGACGCACGATCGGCCACAGCATGACCAGGTAGATCCCCGCCGCGAGCACGATCGGCGAGGTGTTGAAGGTGATCGACCGCGCCATGTCGGCCGAATACAGCAGTTCCGGCAGCGCGACAACGCTGGCGAGCGAGGTCAGCTTCACGACCTCGACCGTGTTGGAGATGAGATCGGGCAGCACGTTGCGCACGGCCTGCGGCAGCACGACGTAGATCAGCGCCTGGCGCGCCTTCAGGCCGGTCGAGCGCGCGGCGTCCCACTGGCCATGCCCGACGCTCTCGATCCCGGCGCGGTAGATCTCGCCGTAATAGCTCGAATTGTTGAGCAGGAAGGCGATGGCGACGGCGGCGAGCGGAGAGAGCCGGATGCCCGCGAACGGCAGGCCCGCATAGACGAAGATCAAGAGCACCAGCGGCGGGATCGCGCGAAAGAAGTCGATCGCGGCGGCGGCGCTCCAGCGCACCGCGCGCGAGCGCGCCAGCGAGGTGAGCGCTACCAGCAGCCCGCCGATCAGCCCGAGCGGAATGACCACGAGGCAGAGCACGAGGGTCTGGCCGAGCCCGGTGAGGAGCAGCGGCAGGGCGCGCGCCATGATGGCGAAATCGAAGAACTGCTGGAGCAGCGCCTGCATCAGGCCCTCCGCCAGGCGAACCGCGTCTCCAGCCAGCGGCCCAGCACGACGACGGGAATGAAGAGGATCACATAGGCGATCGCCCCCATCGTCAGCGGCGTCGCGTTGCCGGCGAAGGACTGCCCGGTCGTCGCCTGGCTGAGGATCTCGGAAACGCCGATCACCATCCCGAGCGCGGTGTTCTTGGCGATCGCGAGCGTGCGGTTGGTGAGGGGAGCAACGGTCAGCCGCACGGCCTGGGGCAGCACGATGTAGGCCAGCGTGCTGACAAAGCCGATTCCGGTCGAGCGCGCCGCTTCCCATTGGCCCTTGGGGATCGAGAGGATGCCGGCCCAGAAAATCTCCTCGGCAAAAGCGGCGAGCACGCAGGAGAGCACGAGCCAAAGCACGGCGAAGGAAGGCAGGTTGATGCCGACACTGGGCAGCCCGAAATAGACGAGCAGCACCAGCACGAGCGGCGGCAGCGCGCGGAGCATGTCGGCGAAGATGACGATCAACGCGCTGAGCGGCAGGATGCGGAACGCGCGCAGGATCGCCAGCACGAGGCCGAGCAGGATGCCGGTGATCACCACCGCGGCGGCGATCTCGACCGTCACCGCCATGCCGTCGAGAATGGCGGGCAAATACCGCTCGATCAGCTGCCATTTGAAGAACGCATCGAGAAAGCGCGACCACGCATCCATGCCGATCACACCCTAAGACCGCGCCGCGTCTGCCCCGAGGCGGTTGAGTTCCCCTCCCCCCGCGAGCGAAGCGAGTGGTGGGGAGGGGTTAGGGGTGGGGGCACTTTGGCATCGGATCTGCTCGGCCCCCCACCCGGCTCGGTGCTCCGCACCTCGCCACCCTCCCCACCGCTTCGCGGGGGAGGGTATCTGCTCTCGCTGTTCGTGACTCAATCTTGAGAAGCGTGCACACCCTACCTTTTCAAGGGGAGAGAGGAGAATTGGGCCCGCTCGAAGCAGAACCGCGCGGCGACCGATCTGATGAAATCCGTCCCGTGCCATTGCTACCGCGCGATCTCGGCGATGAACGCCTGGGTGCGCACCTCACGCGGTCCGGAGAAAATCTGCTCGGGCGTCCCCTCCTCCACGATCAACCCATGGTCCATGAAGATCACCCGGTCGGCGGCGTCACGCGCGAACCGCATCTCGTGGCTCACCACCAGCATGGTCATTCCGCCGGCCTTGAGCTCGCGCATCACCTTGAGCACGCTGCCGACGAGCTCGGGATCGAGCGCCGAGGTCGGCTCGTCGAACAGCATGATCTTCGGCCCGAGCGCCAGCGCCCGCGCGATGGCGACGCGTTGCTGCTGGCCGCCGGAAAGCTCCGCCGGATAGGCGTTGGCCTTCTCGGCGAGGCCGACCCGGGCGAGCGCGGCAAGCGCCAGCGCCTCCGCCTCGGTGCGCTTGCGGCCCAGCACCCTGCGCAACGCCAGCGCCACGTTGCCGAGCGCGCTCATGTGCGGATAGAGATTGAATGACTGGAACACCATGCCGATGCGGCGGCGCATGGCATTGATGTCGGTCGATCGCGCCATGAGATCGACGCCGTCGATCGAGATCGATCCGCCGGTCGGTTCCTCGAGGCGGTTGCAGCAGCGCAGCAGCGTGCTCTTGCCCGATCCCGAGGGCCCGATGATGAACACCAGCTCCTGCGGCAATACCTCAAGATCGATCCCGCGCAGCACCTCGAGATGGCCGAAGCTCTTGCGCAGCCCGCGAACCTCCAGGATCGGCGGCCGATTGGAGGTCATCTGCAATGACAAAGGACGATCGCATTTGACTCCGAGCGCGCCACAATCGGCCCCCTCCCCCAGCCGAACTCGGGTGTTCCCGAGTTCGGCAGTTGATAATCGGTCCAAATCGGAAACATCCGAAGTGGACACGGGGGAGGGATGGGGAGGGGGGCGTTTGTTTGATTCTGCGGACCCGCTACCCCCCTCCCGGCTCGCGCGTGCCAAGTCGGATGTTTCCGACTTGGCCAATGTAAACGCCGAAATCGGCAAAAGCGGATTTCGGTTGGCGCGCGAGCCGACCTCCCCCTCAAGGGGGGAGGTAACCGGAGCGAGCTGGCAGATACGAGCATGTATGGACCGTCAATCGCACTTGGGCGTGTGCTCGGTCGGATCGTAGCCCTGCATGTTGGGGACGCCGTAGCCCGGGAACACGGTGACGGCCGCGGAGCCCGGCTGCGGGTCGATGCCGAACCATCTCTTGTGCATCTTGGCGATCGTGGCGTCGAGCTTCATGCATTCGATCGCGTTCTCGAGTTGCTTGCGCAGCTCGGTCGAATCCTTGCGCAGCGGCGCCGCCCACACCAGGCCGGTCGAATAATAATACGACAATTCGAGCTGCGGGTTGTTCTTGGCCGCCCAGGCGATCGCCGTGTTGCCGGCGACATTGGCGTCGGCGCGGCCGGCGAGCACCGCCTGCACCGCGTCGGTCTGGGTGCCGAAGGATTCCACCTTCCAGCCGATCTTCGGCTCGAGGTCGCGTGCCCAGGAATCGTAGGCCGATCCCTTGTTCACGGCGACGACCTTGCCCTTGAGGTCCTCGAGCTTTTCCACCTTCGGCGCGCCCTTCTTGATCAGGAACTGAAAGTCGGTGTTGAGATAGCCTTCGGTGAACAGCAGGTTCTCGGCGCGCTCCTTGGTCACGGTGGTGGGAGCCGCGATGAAATCGTAGGTGCCGGCCTGCAGCGCGGGCAACAGGCCGGAGTATTGCGCGGCGTCGATCGTGATCCGGCGATGCAGCCGTTTGGCGATCTCGTTGGCAAGATCGATGTTGAAGCCCTCGTAGCCGCCGGAAAGGCTCGGCATCGCGTGGGGCGCAAAGGTGCCGTCGACCGCGGTCCGCAGCGGCGGTTCCTCGGCGGACGCCGAAGCCGCGGCGAGCAGCAGGACCGCGGCCGCCCCCGCAAATGCATGTCGTCTCATGAGGATTCTCCCCGTGCGCGCGGCAGTTCTTGATCGAGGCAATTTCCCAACCTATAGCAATGGTTTGGGAACGCACAAGGCAAACGCGTCCGGCGGCACAACGGTTGTGGCAACCACTCTAGGACACTTCCATGAGGCACTCGGTCCTGGCAATCGCGGCAATTTTTGCAACGCTCACGCAAGCCTCGGCGCAAACGCCAACCGAGATGCTGGAGCACATCGACGATCTCGGAAGGACAAACGAGAAGCTGCAGGAGAGGGTCAAAAGCCTCGAAAATGACAACAAGGCGCTGCGCGAGCGGCTGAAGCAGCTCGGAGCCGGAGAGCCGAGCCCGGCATCGGTCGCACCGCAGCCGGTTCCCACTACGGCGGCTCCGAGGATCGGAGCGCAGGGCCCGGCGTCCCGGACGCTGCCATTGCCGTCCCCGGTCGGCATCGCTGCGGTATCGCACAACGGCACCATCGATCTGGATTCCCATCCGCAGGGCGCGCAGGCGGCGACTTCACTCGGCTCCGGCTGCGAGACGCCTTGCGCGATGGAAATTTCGGCCGACGCGCCGTTCACGGTGACGTTCACGCACCCCGGCTACGCACCCGCCGCGGTCAACATCCGGATTCAGCCCGGCCAGCCGGGCGTGTCGGACCCGCAGTTCTCGCCGAACCCGGTGTTCGTCCAGCTTGCGCCGCAAGCCAGGAAGAAGCCGGCAACATCGGGCCCGCAAAAGCTTGGTCCGGCGCGGTGAGTGTGGGCGATCCGGAATCTTCGCTGCACGGAAATATCCCGCCCCTCGACAGCTGTTTATGAAAATGCGATCGGTTTGCCGGCCTGCACGGCTGAGCCAGCGAATTTTCCGCCGAGGACGATGAATCCCGTAACATACGAGCCGGCTACCCCTTGAGGATGAAGACACCGGGAAGGACGGTATCGCCAACTGCGCGGCGGGCGCCACGCAGTTCAGCTTGCAATGAATCTCCCAAACACCGAGGCAGTCGGCGCGATCGTGGCTCTGCTGCTCGCCCGGACCAAACGAGGTGACGGAATGAAGCCGTGGGTGCGTCTCGTCGTGCCGTTGTGCATCGCCGTTGCATGGGTCCATTCCCCGGCCCTCGCCCAGCAGCCGGCAAAAGATCCGCGTATCGGCTTCCTGTGGAGCGGCGTGGCCGAGGCGGCGGCGGTACGGATGAATGCGTTTTTGGAAGGAGTGCGCGGCGCGCTGCGCGCCCAGGGGGACCACATCGAGCTGGTCGCCCGCATCGCGGACGGGAACCAGGCGCGGCTGCCGACGCTTGCCGCCGAGCTCGTCGCCGGCAAGGTCGACGTGCTGTTTGCCGCCGGGCCCGCGGCGGTCCGAGCCGCGCGCGCCGCCTCGCCGAGTGTTCCGATCGTCGCGCTCGATCTCGAAACGGATCCGATCGAGGCCGGCCTGATAGCAGGCCTGTCGCACCCCGGCGGCAATCTCACCGGCGTGTTTTTCGATTTTCCCGACTTCGGCGCCAAATGGCTGCAGCTGCTGCGGGATGCCGCGCCGAAATTGTCCCGCCTCGCCGTATTCTGGGATCCGAGCACTGGACCGATGCAGCTGAAGGCGGTCGAGGCGGTCGCGGGCTCGATGGACGTGCATCTGAGCGTCATCGAAGTGATTGACGTCGGCAATATCGAGGAAGCGTTCCGAACGGCAGCCAAGCAGAAAGTGGACGGGCTGCTGGTCCTGTCGTCCCCGATCTTCGGCTCCAGTCCGGCAATGATCGCCGATTTGGCGCTGCGGGACCGGCTGCCTGCCATCATGCTGTTTCCGGAGTTTGCGCAGACCGGCGGCTTGCTTGCGTACGGTCCCAACCTGATCGACCTGTTTCGCCAGTCGGGCACCATGACCGGAAAGGTGCTGGCGGGCACCGCGCCTGCCGATCTGCCGGTGGAGCGGCCGGCCCGGTTCCAGCTGATCGTCAATCTGCGAACCGCGCGGACGCTCGGCCTGGACATTCCGCCGTCCCTCCTCATCCGGGCCGACCAGGTGATCGAATGAGGCGACGGTCCGTGCGGGGCGCCTGACGCGGCGGGTGCTTCGGCAGATGCCCTGGCCGGCACCGATTCCGGAAGCAAATGCCGTCGAGATCAATCCGGAGCACGGCCTTGCTGTTAATTCACAACGCGACAATTTATCCGTTCGATGATGCCGATTCGACCGCCGGCGCCATCCTGATCGAGGGTAGGCGAGTTGCCGCGGTCGGCTCCGAGGGCGACCTGCGCCGTCGCGCCGGCAGAACCGTCGAGAGCTGGGATGTGCACGGCGCGACCATCCTGCCTGGGTTGATCGACACGCACCCGCACCTTCTGCATTTTGCGGCCGGGCGAGCGTCGCTGGTCGATATCACCGCCGCGGCATCCCATGCGGATATCGTTCGGCGGATTGCCGATCGGGCGCGGAACACGCCGGCCGGCGAGTGGATCATGACGACCCCGGTCGGCGAGCCGCACTATTTCATACGACGCTCGTACGAAGATCTCGCCGAAGGCGAATTGCCGGATCGACAGGTGCTGGATCGGGCTTCGGACGCGCACCCGGTCGTCATCGCCGCTTGGGAGCCGAACATTCCCAACGTGATGGCATTCAACTCGATGGCGCTGCACCGGCTAGGCATCACCCGCGAGCATCCCGACCGCGTCGAGGGCGTCGTCATCGAAAAGGACGCTCAGGGCGAGCCGACGGGGCGCCTGCGCGGAGCCGTCAATGCCGTCTACAGCGGCAATGAATTCGCCTACAGGCTCTGGCGCAAACTCCCGATGGACCATTCCAAATGGTACTTGCCCGCCACCCGGCATGCCATCGATCATTATCATGGCCTGGGGGTCACCGGCATTTATGAGAACCACATGATGCACCGGCATCACATCGACGTTTATCGGCAACTGCGCCAAGCCGGCGACCTGAAGATGCGGGTCACGGTAGCTCAGGAATCGGAATCGTTCGGCACCGCCTGGAGCCGTCCGCGAGATCCCGAAAAATTCCTGCAGGTCCTGGAGGAGGCCGCGAGCTCGATCAATCTCGACGACGATTATCTTCGCTTCAACGGCATCAGCATACAGTGGGACGGCAGCTTTTTTCCGGGCCACACGATGATGCGCGAAGCGTACTATGGCCCCGACGGCGAGGAGACGCACGGGCGCCATGCGATGGATCCGAACAAGATCGAGATCGCAATGCGGTTTTGCGCAGAACGGCGCATCCGCCTGAATACGCTGTGCGTCGGAACGCAAGCCCACGAAGAGAATCTTCAGATGCTGGAGCACCTGACCTCGACGCATGACATTCGGCCTCTGCGGTGGATTCTGGTTCACACGCCGTTCATCGAGGCCGAGCAGGTGAACCGCTACTGCCGGCTCGGTTTCGACGTGACCACGACGATGACGTACCTGTTCGGCATGGGCGACCTCTTCCGGGGCCGGTTCAAGCCGGATCGGCGCGAGCGCATGCTCCACGATCTCTTGCCGTTGCGGCGCTTCTTCGATGCCGGAATGGCAGTGACCGGCGGCACCGATTGGGGACCGAAGAGCGTGTTCGAGCACATCCAGCTCGCGCTGACGCACAGGATGCCGTCCGGCTATTCCAATCTCGGTCCGGCCCAGCAGATCGACCGAGTCCAGGCGGTCTCGATGTGGACGCGCGATGCCGCGCGGCTGCTGCAATGGAAGGACATCGGTCGTCTGATGCCCGGAGCCTGCGCGGACCTCGTGATCCTCGATCGGGATCCGATCGTGTGCGCGGTCGACGAGATTGCCGACGTGAAGGTGTTGCGGACGGTCTTCGACGGCGAGACCGTCTACGAAGCAGGGGTTCTTTAAGCTGCAAATTGTCGAAGCGACCGCCCGGAAAACACTTCGATGTTCGCCTACGTAGGGTCGTTCACGACCGTCGAGCGCAAGGCGCGCGGCGACGGCATCCACGTCTATCGTGCCGATCCCGCCAGCGGCGCGTGGACCCACGTCCAGCACGTCGGCGACCTCGTCAACCCGTCCTACCTCGCCGTGAGCCGCGATGAGCGCTTCCTCTATTGCGTTCACGGGGACGGCGACTATGCCAGCGCCTTCTCGCTCGACCCCGAGACCGGCCGGGCCAAGTTGCTCAATCGGGCCGCCGCGGGAGGAAAGAACGGCGTGCGCCAGGCGGTCGACCCCGGCGGCAAGTTCCTGATCGTGGCCAATTACGCCAGCGGCAGCGTCGCGGTGCTGCCCATCGCTGCGGACGGATCGCTCCAGGATCAGCATCAACTCCTGGACCTGCCGGGCGAGCCCGGCCCGCACAAGACCGAGCAACCGAGCTCGCATCCGCACGATGTCGTGTTCGATCCTTCCGGCCGTTTCGTGCTCGTCCCCGACAAGGGGCTCGATCGCGTGTTCGTGTTCCGCTTCGACGCCGCGAGCGGCCGGCTTTCCCCGGCCGAACCGGATTGCGTGAAGACCCGCCCGAGTGCAGGTCCCCGCCATCTGGCATTTCACCCGAAGCTTCCGGTCGTCTGGGTGCTCAACGAGCTCGACAGCACGGTCGCCACCTGCCGCTGGGACGCCGGGCGCGGGGCGCTGACGCCGATCCAGGTGGTCACCACGCTGCCGACGGACTTCACCGGCTACAGCACGACCGCCGAGATCGCGGTCACGCCGGACGGCCGGTTCGTGTATTGCTCGAACCGCGGCCACGACAGCGTCGCCGCTTACGCCGCCGATGCGGACGAGGGATCGCTGACCGCGATCGGCTGGCAGCTCACGCAGGGCCGCGGCCCGCGATTCATCGGCCTCGACCCCGCGGGCCGTTTTCTTCATGCGGCCAACGAGCAGGGCGACACGATCGTGACGTTTCGGGTGGATGCCGGCTCCGGGTTGCTCGCGCCGACCGGCCAAGTGATCCGGAATGGGAGCCCCGTCGCCATCGTATTCACCGGGACGGGGTGAGATCTTCGCTACGCAGCAGTCGCCAAGTTGCGAAACGGACAGCTGGGGCCGGGCGGCGTGAAAAATTTCCGGCGTGGAAGCTCCACACCGCCGCATGAATTGCGGGACGGACATGCCAGCACCGCTGCCGGGAGCTTGCGCAAAGCTTGACAGCCAAACGCAGTATCCTACGCTGGACCTCAGTCTTTTCCCTGAGGATGCGGTCGGCCCTGGAAAGGGGGAGGCGTACACCACTTCCGCAGGACAGGAAACGCTCAGGCCTCGGCCGGCAATTCAACAACCAGACAAACCGCTTCGATTCGCTCGCGACTCAATCGCCGCATTCGGCTGTTGTGGGACATCGAGCGGTGCGCCGTGCCGTCTGGCAGGCTTTCGGCAACGATGACCCATCCGGCTTCCGGGGGCGGGGGAGGAGGTTGTCATGGAACGACGCACTTTTTTGGCTAGTGCCGCCGCTGCCGCGACCGCGATGGCGCTCGATCCCGCCAAGGCGGACACATTGCCCCTGGGGAATCTGCCCAATTGGCGCTACCCCGACCCTCGCGTCGAAGTGCTCGACGACAAGAAGTTCAAATACATGGTCGGCAATGCGGCGATCGAGCGGATCGCCACCGGCTTCCGCTGGGCCGAGGGCCCGGTCTATTTCCGCGACGGCGGATTTCTGGTGTGGAGCGATATTCCCAACAATCGCATGATGCGCTGGCTGGAGGAAGACGGGCATGTGAGCGTCTTCCGCACGCCCTCGAACTATACCAACGGCAACACGCGCGATCGCGAGGGGCGGCTCATCAGCTGCGAGCACGATGCGCGGCGCGTCACCCGGACCGAGCCGGACGGCACCATCGATGTGCTGCTGGACAGCTACGAGGGCAAGAAGCTCAACGCCCCCAACGACGTGGTCGTAGCCTCGGACGGCGCCATCTGGTTCACCGATCCGGGCTACGGCATCCTCGGCAATTACGAGGGCCACAAGGCCGATTTCGAATTGCCGCCGCGGGTCTATCGGATCGACGGAAAAACCGGCCGGGCGACGATCGTGGCGGCGCACCGATATCGACGGCAATGTCTGGTGCAGCATGGGCTGGGCCGATCCCAAGGAGGACGGCGTGCGCTGTTACGCGCCGACCGGCGAGCTGATCGGCAAGATCCACCTGCCGGAGACCTGCTCCAATCTGTGCTTCGGCGGCAAGAAGCGGAACCGGCTGTTCATGACGGGCAGCACCTCGGTCTATGCCGTCTATGTCGAGACCCAACATCGGACAGGTCGTCGGGATCTCGACGACCACGCAAAACTGGAGGAAACCACCATGAAGAACCAACCGAAAGGTCTTGCTGTATCCGTTGCGCTCGCCTTCAGTGCGACGCTCGCCGCGGCGTCGGTGTTCGCTCAAACGGTGGATACCGCACGCATCGAAGCCGGCGGCCAA
>WNGP01007980.1_pt1 | contig 10400 bp, 7 predicted proteins | sample 5407671 | NCBI WGS metagenome assembly WNGP01 (sample SAMN13153381, study PRJNA577476) | soil metagenome | isolation source: 40 cm soil or saprolite under Garry oak tree replicate 2 | place: USA:California | collected 2016-06-15
TGACCGCGATGCGGCTCTCGCGCAGTTGGGAGGATCGATATTGGCGCGGCTGATCGTCGTTTCCAACCGTGTGGCCGTCCCGAGCGGCGATAGCCAGGCCGGCGGGCTCGCGGTTGCGGTGCGTTCATTGCTCAAGCGCCACGGCGGTCTCTGGTTTGGCTGGAGTGGAACGGTCTCGGCCGACGAGGACGCGGCGACCAGGACCATTCAACGCGGCGACATGTCCTACGTCGTCACCGACCTGGTCGAGGCCGACTATCAGGAATATTACAACGGTTTCGCCAATCGGGTGTTGTGGCCGATCCTGCACTACCGGCTCGATCTAGCGGAGTTTTCGCGCCGCGATCTCAGCGGCTATCGCCGCGTCAACGCGCATTTTGCCAATGAGCTGAACAATCTGCTGCAACCGGACGACGTCATCTGGGTGCACGACTATCATCTCATTCCGCTGGCAAAAATGCTGCGTGACCGCGGTCACGCCAACCGCATCGGATACTTTTTGCACGTGCCGTTCCCACCGCCGGAAATTCTCACCGCGCTGCCGAACCACGAGTGGCTCATTCCGCAATTGAGCGCATACGATCTCGTCGGCCTTCAAACCGAGAACGACGCCACGAATTTCGCGCGCTACCTCGAAAACGAATGCCGATTGCAGAAACACGGCGAATTTTCCTATCAAACGCCTGAACGAACCGTGCGCGTCGGCGCCTTCCCCATCGGCATCGAGACGAACGAGTTCAGCCGCCTGGCACGGCGTTCGATGCGCTCGCCGCTGGTGCGCGGCGTGCTGGACAGCCTCGCCGGGCGCGCCATGATGATCGGGGTCGACCGGCTCGATTATTCCAAAGGCCTTGCCCAGCGCATGGACGCATTCGAGCGGTTCCTCGCGGTATACCCGGATTGGCGCGGCAAGGTGACCTACCTGCAGATCACGCCGAAGAGCCGCTCGGAAATCCAGGAATACGCCGACATGGAGCGCACGATCAGCGAGGCCGCCGGACGGATCAACGGCGCTTATGGCGAAATCGCCTGGACGCCGATCCGCTACGTCAATCGCGCTTACAGCCGCAGCGTCCTGGCGGGCCTCTACCGCTCCGCGCGCGCCGGGCTCGTCACGCCGTTGCGCGACGGCATGAACCTGGTGGCGAAGGAATACATCGCCGCCCAGGATCCGGAGGACCCCGGCGTTCTGATCTTGTCGCGCTTTGCCGGGGCGGCGGCGGAATGCACGGCCGCCCTTCTCGTCAATCCCTACGATCCCGAGACGGTCGCCACATCGATTTCGCATGCGCTCTCCATGCCGCTCGAAGAGCGGCGCACGCGCCACCAGGCGCTGTTTCAGGTGATTTCCGACAACGATCTCAATTCGTGGGGCGAACATTTCCTCGCTGCGCTGACGAGGGACGGGACCTCGCCGCCCCAGCGCGAGCCGCTCGACCTCGTGCCGACGATCCCGGCTCGCCTCGCTTAGTCCGCCGTTTCACACAACGCGTCGCCGGCGGCGGCGAGCCGCCGCATGGCATCAGTGTAGGAAGGGCTGTGCCGCGGACCTACGCGCCGGCCGCGGCCGATGTCGCGACGCCTTCCGTGGCCGGCTCGGCGCGGTGTTCCTCGGGCGCTTCCAATTGCGTCAGGTTGAACGCGCTGTTGACCAGGGCGACGTGCGTGAACGCTTGCGGAAAGTTGCCGACGAGGCGACCCGTGCGCGGGTCATATGCCAGCGATCCTGCGCCATGTAGGCATCGACCAACCAGAAGCTGCACGCCAGAAAGGCGCCTTCCCCGGGCGGCAAGCCGTCATCGGTTGCCGCGGTGTCGTAGCGCATGACGAAGCCATCGACCAACAGCCGCCGCTCGATGGCTTGCAACGTCCCGCGCACGCGCGGATCGTCGGGCGGCAGGAAGCCCACAAGCGGCAGGAGCAGAAGGCTGGCGTCGAGGTGTTTCGACCCATAGGACTGGACGAAGCTCCCGAGCTCCGGGTCGAAGCCGCGACGGCACACGTCGGCGTGAATTGCGGCGGCGAGCTCACGCCAGCGAGCGAGCGGCGCTTCGAGGCCGAACTGCTCCGCGCTCTTGATCGCGCGATCGAAGGCGACCCATGCCATGACCTTGGAATAGGTGAAGTGCTGACGCCCGCCGCGCGTTTCCCATATGCCTTCATCCGGCTCGGTCCAGATGCGCTCGAGGTGGGACAGAAACGACTGCTGCAGGGCCCAACCGGATTCGCTCGCGGCGAGCCCTTTGCATCTCGCCTGATGGAGCGCATCCATCACCTCACCGAATGTATCGAGCTGAAGCTGGCTGTGCGCGGCATTGCCGATGCGCACCGGCGCGGAGCCTTGGTGTCCCGGCAACCACGGCAGCTCCGCCTCCGTCAGCCGCCGCTCGCCGGCGATCCCGTACATGATCTGGACCTGGTCCGGACTGCCGGCGACCGCGCGTAACAGCCACTCGCGCCAGGACTGCGCCTCGTCGTAGAAACCGGCGTCCATCAGCGCGATCAGCGTGAGCGTCGCGTCGCGCAGCCAGCAAAAGCGATAGTCCCAGTTTCTTATCCCGCCCAGCTGCTCCGGCAACGAGGCGGTCGGCGCCGCGACGATCCCGCCGGTCGGCCAATAGGTGAGCGCCTTGAGCGTGATCAGCGAGCGCAGGACGGCATCCGAGCAATGTCCGGGCGGGCGGCATTTCTTCGACCAGCCGGTCCAAAAGCTCTCCGTCGCCTCGAGCGCGGAGCGAGCGTCGAGCGGCGGCGGCGGCGACAAATGCGAGGGCACATAGGTGAGGACGAACGGCACCGTCTGTCCCGCCACCACGATGAATTCACCGACGGTGGTCAGATTCTGACCGGTGAGGTGAACCGGCGTTCGCAGCACGACCATGTCGGGGCCGGCAATGGCCCGCAACGTGCCGTCGTCGTGCCGCGTGACCCAGGGAACGATCGCACCATAGCCGAAGCGCAGCACAAGCTTGGTGCACATGGTCACTCGGCCCCGCTCCCCGACCACGAGACGGACCACGCTCGAACGCGTTGCCTGCAACGGCATGAAATCGACCAGGGTTACGGCGCCCTCGCTGCATTCGAAGCGCGTTTCCAGAATCAACGTGTTCGGCCGATACCGCCGGGTGACGCCGGCTGCGCGGTCGCGCGGGGCGATCAGCCAATGGCCGTGATCTTCGGAGCCGAGAAGCGCCGCAAAGCAAGCATCGGAATCGAACCGCGGCCAACACAGCCAATCGAGCGAGCCATTGCGCGCGACCAGCGCAGCCGCCTCGCAATCGCCGATCAGCGCGTAATCCTCGATACGAGACGACATGCGGACCTATGGCCTGAAATCGATGACGACCTTGATCTCGCCTTTACGGTACTCGAGCGCCTCGCTCCAGCGTTCAAGCGGGACTGTGCGCGTGATCAACCGGCTGAGCCAATTCCTGTCCGCGCGCGCCCAGCGCGGCCGCCGCCATCTCGTAATGCCGGCGATTGGCATTGACCGTCCCGAATATGACGTTGTTGTCAAGCACTATGGTGCGGTTGAGGCGGCCAATATCGAGGTCGAACACCTTTCCGGGCTCGGTGACGCCGGTCAGGCAGACGATTCCGGCCGCCGCCGTCGCGTCGAGACAGCCGCAGATGAGGGCCGGCGCTCCCGTGCATTCCATCAGAATGTCGGGAGCGAGCCGTTCGAGGTCGCTCGGGTCGCTGTGGTAGGTCGCGCCGAGATCGCGCACGAGCGCCCCCTTCGGACCACCCTTGTTGTGATCGAGCACATGCACGTCGAGATCGCGCTGCTTTCCCATCAGCGCCGCCAGAAGCCCGATGGGCCCGGCGCCGGTGACCAGCAACGTCCGCGGCTGCCACGCACGCGCGCGGTGGCCGATGCGCTCGGTATGGTCCCAGGCCTTGGCGAGGATGCTGGCGGGCTCCAGCAGCACGCCGAGGATGCCCAATGCCGGGTCGAGTTTGATCGCGAAGTCCGTCTCGATACGGAAGCGTTCGGCGCCGTAGCCGTGCCGCTCCTTGATACCGCGCTCGGTGTAGCGCCCGTTGCGACACATGTCCCACTCTCCGTCCGCGCACGCGAGGCACGGCACAGGATCGGGCCGGCGTACGACGCCGACGACGAGATCGCCGGGTGCGAGGCCGCAACCCTCGGGCGCCGCCTCGACCACGCCCAGCGATTCATGACCGAGAATGAGGCGCTGCTGACCGGGAGGAGCAAAGCCATAACGGCCCTCGAGGATTTCGCGGTCGGTCGCACACACCCCGAGCGCCAAAGTGCGCACCAAAACCGGGCCATCCGACTCCGGTGGTTCGGGGACCTCCTCGAGCCTCGCCGAGTGGGCGGTGCCGGGCGAAACGGTGATTGCGCGCATCCCTGCCCTTGGATTGCCTTCGGGTCGCGGCGGGCGCTCTCGCCGCGCAGCGCGATAAAGCTCTCGGCGCTTTCTCGGGCAACCAACTTGCGGCTTCCCGGCAAACGCCGTTGACGAGACCTCTACGCCGGACGCAAAAAAAAGTTCCGGCGGCGCGAAACGAAAATCGGGCCGTCCGCGTTATCAATTTTATTGGGAAAACGGAGGCGCGGCATGGAGGCCATTGGACGCCAGCGATGGGCTATCGCCGAAGGCTACATTCCCTCCGAAAGCTCCTTTTCCGACCGCGCGTTGATCTCCCACGAGACCGCCTGCATCCTCAATGCCGGGGAGCGCGACGCGCGCGTCGCCATTACCATTTTCTTCGCCAACCGGGAGCCCGTCGGCCCCTACCGCGTGACGATTGCCGCCCGCCGCACGCTGCACTTGCGCTTCAATGATCTTAACGACCCGCAGCCGATCCCGCGCGACACCGACTATGCCTCGGTATTCGAATCCGACGTCCCGATCATCGTGCAGCACACGCGGCTCGATTCGCGCCGCGCCGAAGTCGCGCTTTTGTCGACGGTTGCCTACGCGGAAGGCTAAGGCGCACATGATCAATTTTCAGGTCAAATTTTCGTTGCCGCAGGGAATGGAGTTGCGGAACTTTGCGCACCGCAATACGTTGCGATCAGAGCCGGTCCTGGCAGAGAGGAAAATATGAAAATCGCGCAGATCGCGCCGCTCATGGAGAGCGTGCCGCCGCGGCTTTATGGCGGCAGCGAGCGAATCGCCTCCTATCTCACCGATGAGCTGGTCCGAGCGGGCCATGACGTGACGCTTTTTGCGAGCGGAGACTCCGTCTCCAGCGCGCGCTTGGTGCCATGCGTGCCGATAGCGCTGCGTCTCGACGACAACGTGCGCGACCCGATTCCCTATTACATGCTGATGCTCGACCGGGTGCGCGAGATCGCCGACGAATTCGACATTCTACACTTCCACATCGACCAGTTTCATTTTCCCTTGTTTCGGCCGATAGCCCATCGCACCGTGACCACGCTGCACGGCCGGCAAGACCTTCACGATCTCAAGCCGCTCTACGTCGGCTTCAGCGAGATGCCGCTGGTGTCGATCTCCAACGCGCAGCGCAAGCCGATCCCGAATGCGAACTTTGTCGCCACGGTCTATCACGGGATCCCGGCCCAACTGCTCAAGCCGACTTACCGGCCGCGCGGCAACTATATCGCGTTTCTCGGACGCATTTCGCCGGAGAAGCGACCCGACCGGGCCATCCGGATTGCGCGCGCGCTGGACATCCCGCTCAGGATCGCCGCCAAGGTCGACAAGGTCGACGAAGCCTATTTCCGCGAAAAAATCGTGCCGCTCCTCAATCAACCGGGTGTGGAGTTCATCGGGGAGATCGACGAGCGGGCGAAGAGCGAGTTCCTGGGCGATGCCAGGGCGCTCCTGTTCCCCATCGACTGGCCGGAGCCGTTCGGATTGTCGATGATCGAGGCCATGGCCTGCGGCACGCCGGTCCTCGCCTTTCGTTGCGGCTCCGTGCCCGAGATCGTCGACCACGGCGTCAGCGGCTTGATCGTCGGCGCCATGGACGAGGCGATCAGGATGCTACCTGAGGTGCTCGCGCTCGATCGGCGCGCGGTGCGGCAGCGATTCGAACAGCGCTTTTCCGCTGCGCGCATGGCCAGGGACTATGTTCATGTGTACCGTTCGCTGCTCAAGCGGCCGGCGCTGCCCGAGCGCGATACCGCCGTGGCGAGGCTGCAGCCGGAGCTGGAAAAAGGAATGAACTGACAGGGCTTTCATGGCGAGTGTGGGCGCCGCGCTCCCGAAATTGCCGTTTGAGATTATTCCCGAGGCGCCGTTCTACATTCCGGCGACGGGCCCTGCGACGCGGCCGCGTCGCACCCTCAAGCACGACGATACCTTTCTCGTTCTCGACAGCCACGGCGACGTGGGCGCGTCGGCCGGCGGCTCCGACGGGCTCTTTCATTGCGACACGCGTTTTCTCTCGCATCTTGAGCTTTTGCTCAACGGCGCCCAGCCGCTGTTGCTCGGCTCCAACGTGCGCGACGACAATACGCAGCTGACCGTCGATCTGACCAATCCCGACGTGTATTTCGACCATCGCCTCGTTCTGCCCAAGGACACGTTGCACGTCGTGCGCACGATTTTTCTCTGGCGCGACACGGCCTACCAAAGGCTGGCGATCCGCAACCATGGCGATCCTGCGGTCGATCTGCGCCTGACCATGCTGTTCGACAGCGATTTCGCCGACCTGTTCGAGGTGCGCGGCTTGCAGCGGGAGCGCCGCGGCGCCAGCACCCGCCAGGCGGTCCGGCCGGCCACGACCGTCTTGAGCTACAAGGGCCTCGACGCACAGCTGCGGCAGACAGTGCTGAGCTTCGACCCGCCGCCGACCGAGATCACGGCGACGACGGCGTCCTATCGTCTCACCCTTGCGCCCAAGCAGGTAACGTCGATCTGCTGCACCATCGGCTGCGGCGCGCCGGAGCCTCCCAAACCCGTGACGCTGGCGCGCGGGCTACGCGCGGTCCATCGCAATCGGCGCGCCGTTTCGAGCAACGCCGCCACCGTCGAGACCTCGAACGACCTCCTCAACGAGGTGCTGTGCCGCTCGATGTCCGATCTCTACATGCTGATGACCAGCACGCCGCAAGGACGCTATCCCTACGCCGGCATTCCCTGGTACTCGACCACGTTCGGCCGCGATGGATTGATCACTGCGCTGCAGATGCTCTGGTTCGATCCGCGCATCGCACAAGGCGTGCTGCGGCGGCTCGCCGCCTATCAGGCCAAGACCGACGACCCGGCCTCCGACGCGCAGCCGGGAAAAATTTTGCATGAAATGCGCGAAGGCGAGATGGCGACGCTGCGCGAGGTCCCCTTCGGCCTCTACTACGGCAGCGTCGACGCGACGCCGCTCTTCGTCATGCTGGCCGGCATCTACGCCGAGCGGACCGGCGACGACGCCATCATCGTCGAGCTGTGGCCCGCGATCGAGGCCGCGCTCGCCTGGATCGACGGCGCCGGAGATCCCGATGGCGACGGCTTTCTCGAATACTACCGCGCGACCGAGCGGGGCCTCGCCAACCAAGGCTGGAAAGATTCCCAGGATGCGATTTTCCACGCCGACGGCCGCCTGGCGCAGGGCCCGATCGCGCTTGCGGAGGTGCAAGGTTATGTCTACTGCGCCAAGCAGGTGCTGGCCCGTTGCGCCGAACGGCTGGGGTGGAGCGAGCGGGCGCGGCGCCTCAAAGCCGAAGCCCATCAGCTGGCCGAGCGCTTCGACGCAAGCTTCTGGTGCGAGGAGCTTGGGACCTATGCGCTCGCGCTCGACGGCGAGAAGGAGCCCTGCCGCGTCCGCAGCTCCAATGCCGGTCAGGTCCTGTTCACCGGCATCGCCAAGCCCGATCGGGCGATCAAGGTGGCCGACGGCCTGCTGCGGCCGGAGTTCTTTTCCGGGTGGGGCATTCGCACCATCGCCAATACCGAAGCGCGCTACAATCCGATGTCTTATCACAACGGCTCGATCTGGCCGCACGACAATGCGCTGATCGCCCTCGGCTTGGCCCGCTACGGGCTCAGGCGCTCGGTCGAGCGTGTGTTCAAAGGCTTGTTCGATGCCGCAACCTACATGGAGATGCGGCGATTGCCCGAGCTGTTCTGCGGTTTTCAGCGCAGCCGCGGGCGCGGGCCGACCCACTATCCGGTCGCCTGCTCGCCGCAGGCGTGGGCGAGCGCCACTCCCTTCACGCTGATCGAGGCCTCGCTCGGGCTGCAATTCGATCCGGTCGCCAACGAAATTCGCCTGCGCAATCCACGCTTGCCGGCGTTTCTGGACGAGCTGGTGCTGCGCAATTTGCAGCTCAAGCAATCGAGCGTCGACCTCAAGGTGCGCCGTCACGCCAACGAGGTGTCGGTCGAAATCCTCGAGCGGCGAGGACAGGTGCAGGTCTCGGTCGTGTTCGGCTGATTGTGAACCTGTCCCAAGGCGATCCCGGTCGCAGAGACACTGCGAACCCACGGCATAATTCCGCTCATTCCCGCGAAAGCGGGAATCCAGGGCCGAGGTGGGTCCCCGCTTTCGCGGGGACGAGCGGAAGAGGGGCCTTGCGCCCGCGAGGGAGCGGCTTGATTGCGGCGGCGATCGTATGCGAGCGTGCGCATCGGCGGTCGGCGGTCGCGCGCCGCCAATGTGCATCGAGGATGTCCCATGTGCCGAAACATCAGGACGCTGCATAACTTCGAACCGCCCGCCACGGATGAAGAGATCCGCGCGTCCGCCCTGCAGTTCGTGCGCAAGCTGAGTGGATTCACGCGGCCTTCCAAGGCAAACCAAGCCGCGTTCAGCCGTGCGGTGGAGCAGGTGGCGCAGGCTGCGCACGAACTGCTCGACGCCCTCGTGACCGCCGCGCCACCCCGTGATCGCGAGGTCGAGGCGGCGAAGGCGCGCGAGCGCGCCGCCGAGCGTTTCCGCTCGTCCGAGGCGAGACGCGGCGGTTAGCCGCGCCGGGAGATCGCCGACCCGATCCAGGCGGCAAGCGCATCCATCATGTCCCGTTTGACGTCGGCGTCCGTGCGTCCGGCGCAGGCCGGCACGCGGAAGGAATGGTCGGCATCTTGGATGAGCCGCAACGATGCGCGCTCGCCGAGCCGCTCGATCAACCGCGAAAGCAGCCCGAGCTCGGCGAGCTTGTCGCGGCTCCCTTGCAGAAACAGCATCGGGACCTCGACCGCGAAAAGATGCTCGCCACGCTCGTCCGACGGCCGTCCCGCCGGATGCAGGGGAAAGCCGAGGAAGGCGAGGCCGCGGACGCCCGGCAAGGGAGATGCGGCCTGCGCCTGCGAGGTCATGCGGCCGCCGAAGGACTTGCCGCCGGCGACCAGAGGAAGTGCCGGTGCAAGCTTCGCGGCTGCGGCCACGGCAGCCCGAACGGTCGCATGCGCAAGTTTGGGCGGGTCGGGCCGCCTGGCGCGTTGTTCCATGTACGGAAACTGATAACGCAGCGTGGCGATGCCCCGCTCACCAAGCTCCCTCGCGACGACATCCATGAATGGGTGGAACATTCCGGCTCCCGCCCCATGGGCGAGGACGTAGCAGGCGCGTGCGCTTGCTGGCGCCAACAGCAGCCCGGAGACGCTTTCCGCGCTATCGACCGTAATGGTCACGGACGCGACATCTGACCGGTTCATCGTGCGCTCCGACCTAGCTATCGGTGGAAAGCGGAGCCAGTTTCGCTTACATTTGCGTGGGGCGGACAAGCCGCTCGACGCTCGCTTGCGCCGAATGCCACCTATCCCTGTTGTGGCCGCAGGATGGCACAATGAGTGCGAAAGACTTCGAAATCCTCCGTCAACATATGCTCGTGGAAATTTCCGCCGGCACATTTCACGTGAGTGACTTGATCGGCAAGGCGGCGCTCGACGAACGGGTGATGGCGGCCATGGCCAAGGTGCCGCGGCATGAGTTCGTACCGGTCGAGCTCCAACCCTACGCCTACGCCAACATTCCTCTTCCCATCGGTTTCGAGAAGACGATTTCGCAGCCGTTTATCGTCGCGCTGATGACGGATTTGCTCGATATCGGCGCGGAGGACACGGTGCTCGAGATCGGCACCGGGCTGGGCTACCAGGCCGCAATCCTCGCGCAGCTGGCGCGCAAAGTGTATAGCATCGAAATCATCGAAGAGCTCGCCCGACAGGCAAAGCAACGCCTGCGCCAGCAGGGCTGCACCAATATCGAGCTCAAGATCGCCAACGGCTATCACGGCTGGTCCGAGCACGCTCCGTTCGACAAGGTGATCGTGACGGCGGCTCCCGACCTCATTCCCCCGCCGCTGATCCATCAGTTGAAGGCTGGCGGGAAAATGGTCATTCCTGCCGGCCTGCCCGACGCGCAGCAGCTCGTCCTCCTCGAAAAAAACGGCAACGGCAAGGTGACGACGAAGGAGATTCTACAGGTGCGGTTCTCGCAGCTCGAGGAGACCGAGCCGGGCACCA
>WNGP01005686.1_pt1 | contig 10398 bp, 5 predicted proteins | sample 5407671 | NCBI WGS metagenome assembly WNGP01 (sample SAMN13153381, study PRJNA577476) | soil metagenome | isolation source: 40 cm soil or saprolite under Garry oak tree replicate 2 | place: USA:California | collected 2016-06-15
ACGCCTCGCGACTGGTCATCTCGTTGTCGCCGACCACCACGATCGCCACCTGGCTGCGACGCGCCAGCGCGACAGCCGCGGCGCGGCGCCGCGCGTTCGACGCGAGGTCGGGCACGACGACGCGATCCGCGCCCGCACGGGCGTGCGAGCGGGTCCCACCGAGGTGTGGTTGCGGCTCGCGCGTGAAGGTGGAGTCCTCGGTGATGCGGGTTCCTTCCGCATACTCGACGGTGGCTAGGCCCCCCAGTCGGGCGCGGATACCTTCGAGAATGCTGACCGCGTATCGCGGGCCGCCTGAGTAGCCGCCCAACAACACCTCGGCCGCGTGTGGGCCGATGACGGCGACGCGCGACAGCCGCGCCGCCGGAAGCGGCAGGGTTCGCCCATCGTTCTTGAGCAGGGTGATCGCTTGCCGGGCCGCGTCGAGCGCCAGGCTCCGGCGCCCCTCCGCGCCCGAGATCCGCTCGGCTTCCGCCGGATCGACGAACGGATTTTCGAACAGGCCGAGCTCGAACTTGGGGCGCAGCAGCCGTCGCACGACGGAGTCGATGGCGGCCTCGGAAACGCGGCCCTGCCGGACCTGATCGACGAGTGTGCCGTACGCCTGGACGTCGGGCAGCTCGACGTCCACGCCGGCGGCGAGGGCTCGACGCGCCGCCTCCGCGCGGTCGGTCGCGACGTGGTGGAGATCGGCGAGCTGCGGGATGGCGAACCAGTCGGAGACGATCACTCCGTCGAACCCCCATTCCCCGCGCAGCACATCGTGCAGCAACCAGTGATTGGCGTGGGACGGAATGCCGTCCACCTCGTTGTACGACGGCATCACGCTGCGCGCGCCTGCCTCCTTGATGACGACTTCGAAGGGATAGAGGAACACGTCCCGCAGGGTCCGCTCTCCGTAGGGCGCGGGGCCGACGTTCGTCCCCGACTCGGGTTGGCCATGCCCGGTCATATGCTTGAGCGTCGCGAGCACATGGGACGGTCCGATCACGGCCTCGGTCCCCTGTAAGCCACGCACCGCCGCCACGCCCATGCGGGCCGCGAGATAGGGGTCCTCTCCGTACGTCTCTTCGATACGCCCCCACCGCGGGTCGCGCGCCACGTCGACCACGGGAGCCAGCACCTGGTGCACGCCGCGCGCGCGGGCCTCGGCTGCCGCGGCAGCGAACACACGCTCTACCAGCTCCGGGTTCCAGGTACTGGCGAGCGCGATGGCCTGCGGGAAGCTCGTTGCCTGCTCCGCCACGAGGCCGTGCAGCGCCTCCTCGTGGAACAGCACAGGAATGCCGAGGCGTGTGCTGTCCCGCACCCAGCGTTGGATGGCGTTGGTGTACTCGGCCTGTGCCCGGGCTCCGTGACCTTCGTTCGTCCGTTCGATCCGGCCGATCCCGATCCGAAACCACTGGGGGGCCCGCGACGGATCGAAGCGGCCCTCGCTATCGGTGATGGCCCGCTTGCCCTGCCACAGGCACAGCATCTGGCCGACCTTCTCCTCGAGGGTCATGCGGGCGAGCAGGTCGTCGATGCGGCGCTCCACGGGGAGCGTCGCATCCAGGTAGGGGCGGTCCTGCGCGACTTGGGCGGCCGCTACCCCAGCCGATGCGGCCATGCCGAGCAGGGCCCGAAGCAACGCGCGGGCCGGCATACGGCCGGTGATGGCCATCAGGGTGCGGCCAGCGCCGCTTTCACCGCGGAGTACGCCGGCTTTGGCTGCATGCGGATGTCGTAGAGCGCGGGGGCACCCCACTGCGTCGGATCGGAGACCCAGGCCTGACCGTCGCAAATCCCCTCGATCTCGATGGCATTGCAGTTCGGTGTGCGCAGGCAGCCGTTGACCATGTCACGGTAGGCGCGGGCCTGCACCTGGAGGTCTGCCGCGCTGGCGAAGCCGTTCTGCACCGGCACGTGCATATCGGCTTCGGTGCTCTGGATCTTCAGGCCCAGCGCCGCGAACCGCGCGAAGTTGGCCGCGATCGCATCCGCCGACGGGGCCGACTGCGCGGTGTAGTGGAATTGGAAGCCGATGCCGTCGATGGGCACGCCCCTGGTCTTCAGGTCGGCCAGCAGCCTGTAGACGGCGTCGGACTTCGCGTTCACCGTCTCGATGTTGTAGTCGTTGTAATAGAGCGGCGCCTCCGGGTCGGCGGCCCGCGCCCAGCGGAAAGCCGCTTCGATGTAGTCGGCGCCGATGGCGCTCCAGACGGTCGCCCGGAGGTTGCCGTCGTCCCCCATCGCCTCGTTCACCACATCCCACGCGGCCAGCTGGCCCTTGAAGTGGCCGACGACGTTTTCGATGTGCTCTTCGAGGATGGCCCGGAGCGTGTCCGGAGGATAGTTGCCGTTCTCGACCCAGGCCGGAACCTGCTGGTGCCAGACGAGCGTGTGCCCGCGCGCCACCATGCGGTTGCGCCGGGCGAAGGCCACCACCGAGTCGGCCTGCGTGTAGTTGTAGACGGAGCGGGACGGGCGCAGGTAGTCGACCTTCATGAACGTGCCCGTCCACAGCATGCTGAACTCCCGGGCGAGGATCGTGCGGAGCAGCGTCCCCGAGTCGCCCTGCATGGTCAGCGCGGTTCCGGCGGCGGCTCCGACGTAGCGCCCCCGGGCGTCGCCGTAGACGCGCAGCGGCACCGTGTCGGCCGGCGCGCCGTTCGCGGGATCCGGCGCGAACGGCGCCATGTGCGAATCGGGGCCGCAGCCGGCGAGCGCGGCGGCCATGAGGAGCAGTGCGGCGCGGGGCCCAACGGCGTCCGTCGTCACCAGCCCGGGTTCTGCGGGTACGGCGCCGGCCCCGTCACGCCCTGGATCTGCTGCTGCGGGATGGGCCGCAGGTAGTGCTTGTCCGTGATGTTCGGCGCGGCGTACGGGTTCCACGCCCTGATCCGGGCAAGGAAGAAGGCCTTGCTCGGCCGATGCAGGTCGTCCCAGCGGGTCATCTCGCCCGACATCTCGCGTTCGCGCTCGTCCATGATGAAGTCGAGGGTCATCTGGCCGGCGGTGACCAGGATCGCCGGATCACTCTTATGGCTCACCGCGCACAGCTTCGGCGCGTTCGCCGGCGTCGGGTCACAGGCGGCGCGCACGCGCAATACGTTGATGTTGTCCGCGGCCACTTGCGTCTGGCCCAGGCCCAGCGCGGCCTCGGCTGCGATCAGGTAGGTCTCACCCAGGCGGAAGACGATGCGGTCCTTGCCGCCGTTCAGGTCGTTGAAGCCGCCGGTTCGCCCGTTGTCCTGGAACTTCTTCAGCGACGGATAGTGGGCGTAGCCGAACATGCCCAGAGCGTCGTTGTCCTTTCCGCAGTCCAGGTTCGGGGCGATGGTGCACGGCGCGCCGATGCGGTACGCCTTCGCCTGGCGGAAGCTATCCGGCACCTGCCACAGCAAGTACACCAGGGCGGTGTCGGAGCCGGCCGCCGCCCCCACCTGGCTGCCGGACAACATGCTGCCGTTGATCGGCGCGCCGCTGGTGCACTTCGGGCAGGTGCCGGCGGGATTGCTCGTGGTCTGGTTCGCGAACCAGACCGTCTGGAAGCTGCCGTCGAACCGCGTGTCGACCACGTCCACGCCCCGGCCGCAGGGCACCGCCCCGCAGCGCGTCTGCTGGAACAGCGAGATCGCGAACGGCGACGGGCGGACCCGCCGGAAGGGGCGGCCGTCGTCCAGCACCCGCGTGATTCCCGCCGCCCAGCCGCCGGCGCCGCCGTCGTACTGGCTGAGGAAGACGACGGGGTTGTAGTTCGTCGCGGTGTTGGTGTACTGCACCGGGTCGTAGGAGAACTGGATGGACCAGATGATCTCGGAGTTCCTTTCGGAGAACCCGTTGGTCACATCGCAGAAGCCCTGCCGGCCCGGATCGGGAGGGGCAGCCGCCCGATGGGTGCCGCACCACAGGTCCGCATAGATCGGCACCAGCGAGTACGTGCCGGAGGCGATCACCGTGTTGGCCAGGTTGAGCGCTTGCTGGAAGTCCGCTTGCGCGTTGGCCGTATTCCAGTCGCGGTACGCCCGGGTCAGGTACACCTTCGCAAGCAGGTGCTGCGCTGCCCCCTGGGTCGCCCGCCCGAAATCCGCCTGCGTGACCGGGAGAAGTGTGATCGCCTGGTTCAGGTCGTCGATGATGACCTTGTAGACGCTGTCCTCAGGCTCCCGCACCGCTTCCGTGGAGAGTTGCCCGGTATGGAGGTTGATGGTCAGGTCTCCATACTGCTGGACCAGCTGGAAGTAGGCCCAGGCGCGCAGGAAGTGCGCCTCACCCAGCCGCGAATCCTTGATCGCCTGCGTGAGAACACCGCCGATCGGAGTCGACGGGCCGTTGTCCAGCACCACGTTGGCCCGGGCGATGATCGTGTACCCCGCCTGCCACTGCGCGTTGAGGAACGCGCCCAGGCTGTTGTACTGGGCGTCGTAGGTATCCAGATACACCCACGGCTGGGCCCCGCCGGCCGCGACCTGGTCCGCGGCCGTCCAGGTGTCCGTGCCCAGAACCTCCATGCCGTAATACGCGTCGCCCCCGTCATAGCCCCTGACCCCGGCGTAGATCCCGTTGGTCAGGTCCGTGAGACCCTGCTGGGATTTGGCGTACCCGGAGCCCAGACTCGACACCAGCTTTTCGTTCAGGTCGATGCACCCTGCCGCGCCACCGACCACAACCAGGGCCAACCAGGCATTCACGAAGCGTTTCATGTGATCTCCTTTCGTTTGACAAGGTTGGCCCTAGAAGACCGCGTCGGCGCCGACCAGCAGCGACCGGTACACGGGCGAGCCGCTGGCGTAGGTTTCCGGGTCGAAGTAGTTGTACTTGTAGTGCACGTACGGCTCCGTCGCGGTGGCATAGATCCGCAGGGATTTCACGCGGAGCCGGGTGGCCATCTGCGGCGACAGCGTGTAGCCGAACAGCAGCTGGCGGATGCGCCAGTTGGACCCACTGACGTACCCGCGGGAGTTGCCGTACGCGAGCGGAGTCCCGTTCAGATTCGGCGACGGGTTCACGTTGTCCGGGTTGGTGGGGGTCCAGTAGGAGGTCGACAACTGGCCGTTGCGGCCGAAGAGCGCGGGAAGGAACGTGTTCCAGATCGTGTAACCCCACCGGATGTTGATGTCGACCGACAGGTCGAAGCTCCGGAATTTGAAGCGGTTGTAGATGCTGGCCGTCCACTTCGGGTAGGTGTTGCCCTGCAGCACCTTGTCCAGGGCGTTGATGATGCCGTCCCCGTTGGTGTCCTGGATGCGGATCTGGCCTGGCTTGGAACCGTACCTCGCCGCCTCCGCCGAATCAGCCAGCTGCCACACGCCCAACTGCTTGTAGTCGTACCAGGTGCGGCGTTCCTGATCGCCCGTGAAGCCACCGTTGGAGTTCAGCGGATCCGTCTGGCCGCCGGTGTTGATGGGGTGCCCCACGAACCAACCGTTGTTGGCGTCGCACCGGGGCGCCTCCTTGGGGCAGAGCGTCGTGTCCGAGTAGAAGGCGAGGCCGGTGATCTCGTTCTTGTTGTGCGCCCAGCTGAAATCCGTGCGCCATTGCAGCCCGTGCGGGTTGTTCAAGTTGACGGATGAGAGCTGTATCTCCAGCCCCGAGTTCCGCGTCGAGCCGATGTTCTGCAGCGCCGAGGTGTAGCCGGAGGTACCCGGCAGGCTGCGCGTCAGCAGCAAGTCGCTGGTGTTCTCCCGGTACCAGTCCACGCTGCCGGTGAGGCGGTTCCCCAAGAGACCGAAATCCGCCGCCGCATCGGCCTTGCCGGTCTTCTCCCACCCCAGGTCCGGGTTGGCCGGATTGGACGGGTTCGGGTAGTACACGGGCGCCGTGACCGAGCCGAAGTTGATCTTCCCGTTCTGGAGCGCGCCCTGGGTCTGGTACGGGCTGACAGCCGCGTTGCCGGTCTTGCCGTAGCTGCCGCGCAGCTTCAGGCTGCTCAGCCACCCGAAGCGCTGCATGAACGACTCGTCGCCCAACTGCCAGGCCACGCCCACCGTCGGGAAGGTGGTCCATTTGTGGCCCGGGGCCAGCACGCTGGAGCCGTCACGCCGCACCGCGCCCATCAGCGTGTACTTGTCCCGAAACGTGTAGACCACCCGGCCCATGTAGGACTCCAGCGCCGACTCCGTCAGCGCCGAGTAGGCCAGGTACTGGTCACCCTGACCGATGGCGTAGTAGAGCCCCTCGTCGTACGGGAGGTCCCGCGCCCAGGAGGAATCGAACACGCTGCGGCTATGCTGAATCCCGTAGAGCAGCGTGGCATCGAGATGATGCTGGGTCCCGATGTCGCGGTTGATCTGCAGCATGTTGTCCAGGACGTACTGGAAGGCGCTGGTTTCGCTGTAGGACGCGCTGCGGTACGAGGCGCCGCCGAACTGGACGTCCGCGCCCGTAAAGTTGCCGGCACTGGCTGCTGTGTAGTCCGGCCCGAAGTCCACCCGCAGGTTGACGCCGGGCAGCAGGTCGAACTGCGCGAACGCCGAGGCGAACAGTCGATCGCGCCGGTTCTGGCTCACCCTCCCCTGGACCAGCTTGAGCGGGTTGTAGGCGAGCGGGTCGCCGTCGGGGTTGAGGATCAGCGCGCCAGACGGGTCGTATGGCGTTCCAAAGCCGGTCTGCTGGCGCGCGGCTCCCCACAAGCCGTCCCCGCCGTTCACGGTCTGCAGGGAGTGAGTGAAGTTACCGGTCACACCCAGGCGCAGGCGGCCCTGCGTGTGATCGATGGAGGCGGTGCCGGTGCCGCGGGTGAACTCGAGGCCCACGGCCGTGCCGATCTGATCGAAGTAGTTGCCGGAAAGGTTGAAGCGGGTGGTGCCGGAGATCCCGCTCATCCCCATCTGGGCGTTCTTCAGGTAGCCCGTCTGGCCGATCAGCTTCTGCCAATCGGTGTGCTGGCCCGCCTGGTAGGCCGCATAAGCGACGTTGTTCAGCAGGTTCTGCGGATTGATGCTGACGCCCGCGTAGGCGGCCGCGTCCTGAAGCGCCTGCACGTACTGGGCGTTGTTCATCAGCGTCGGGAGGCCGTAGGGGTTTTGGCCCGCGTAGCTCATGCCGGCCCTGAACTCCGTCTGCACGCCGCCCATGCCGGCGCCCTTGGTCGTTACGAGGATGACGCCGTTGGCACCGCGGCTGCCGTAAATGGAAGTCGACGCCGCGTCCTTCAGCACGGAGATGGACACGATGTTATTCACGTCGAGGTCGTCGAGCCGGCCGGCGATCGGTACGCCGTCTACCACGATGAGCGGATCGTTCCCCGCCGTGATGGATCGCACGCCGCGAATCCGGATGCTGGCTTGGTCACCGGGCTTATTGCCCGCGTTGGTGACGTCCACGCCCGGGAGCCGGTCCTGCAGCGCCTTGACCGCGTTGAACGTCGGCGTCTCCACCAGCTTGTCAGCGGTGATGGTTGACACCGCACCGGTGACGGTGCGCTTCTCCTCCGTGCCGTAGCCGACGACGGTGATGCCCTCCAGCTGCACGGCCCTCGCCTCCAACGCGAAGTCCAGCTGCGTCGCCTGGCCGGCGGTCACCGTGGCCGTCGCCGTCGCGAACCCGTAGCCGATCAGCGCCGCCACCACCGTGTACGACCCCGGTGGCACCTCCCCCAGCGTGTAGCGGCCGTCCGGACCGGTCACCCCCGAGATCCTCGTCCCCCGTACCATCACGCTGGCAGACGCGGTCGGTTGACCGTCCTTGTTTCTGACGGTGCCGGTGATTTGCCCCGTGGCCTGCCCCTCCAGCGGACCTGCCGCCGCCAGGGCCAGAACCCAGAACAGTGTCCATGGTTTCATCGGCGGTCCTCCCCAGAAAGAGCGCTGCCGGCGTAAGGAAGTCAGAGAGTAGCTGGGGCCAAAGTCATAATATCACCAAGTCACTGGTCGATTCTATCCCCCGCGCCAGGGTTGTCAAGGCTGGAATGGATCGGCGCCGCGGGCGAGGACCTCGAGCCATGCGGCTGAGCGGCGTGTGTAGGGGACCACCTCTGCGGGCGTCGCCATATGGTTGTGCGGCGAGTCCACCAGCGGCACCGCTTCCTTGGGGCCCGCCAGCTGGTTGAACGCGGCCCAGATCCCCGCCGGCGGCGTGGTCTCGTCAATGAATCCCATCGAGATCAGGGCCCGCGCCCGGACGCGCGGGGCAAAGTGGACGGCGTCGAAGTAGCCGGCGGTGCGGCGCACCTCCGGCCGCTGCACGTCCCAGTTGGGGTAGGGCGCGGCACGGCCGCCGAGCGGTCCCAGGAGATCGCACGCCGCGGGGACGTTCGCGATGAGCGCCGTCACCCGCGGATCGAGCCCCGCGACGGCGAACGCCTGCTGGCCCCCCATGCTCGTCCCCATCACGACCAGTGTCCGACCGTCCCAATCCGCCCGCCTCGCGAGGTACTCGGCCGCCCGATAGTCGCCCAAGTACATCGGCAGGAAATAGCTCTCGTCGCGGCTGTGCCGGCCGATGAGGCCGTAGTTCTTGATCAACTGGGGAAGCGCGTCGTAGAACGCCTGCGGCATGTCGACGGGCACGTCATGGGGCTCGACGTTGAGCACGAGCCAGCCCTGGGCGGCATAGTCGGTGACCCAGGACGGCTGCAGCGGATACGGCGCACTCGCCCACTGGAGGATCAGCAACGCCGGGAAGGTCTCCCCTCCGCCTGCCTGCCTCGAGGGCCTGGCGAGCTGCCCGTAGACATGAGCGCCGCCCGCGTTGTTCATCCTGATCGTGAAGTACTCGACGTCCGGTCGGCCGCTCTCGGCTGGGGTGAGCAGGGGGTCGGCCGGGACGGAGTCGAGACGCCGCAGCTCGGCGGCCCAGAAGGCGTCGAAGTCCGGTGGCCGGCGGCCCGAGGGCCGGATCCGCCGCGGCGCCACCGCGGCCCCCAGCAGCACCCGGCCGACTTCGGATTTGCTCGCGCCGTGGAAGCCACTCGTCCCGGCGGGCGGCCGCACCTCTACGAGGAGCATTCCGGGCCGGTCGAGCGACGCCTCGATGGTCGCATGACCTGACGACGGATTCAGCGTGCCCTTGCCGATCACCGCGAGGCCGTCTCGCTTCAGCGTGTAGCTGTAGGTCCCAGCGGTGGTCTGCCCGGGCGTGACCGCCACGTGCCAGCCGACGCGCTCCCCGACATTATAGATGTCGTCGGCGTGATAGGGCGTGAACGCCAGCTGCTGGGCGCTGGCCGCCGTGCCCAGCACGAGCGCGGCGGTCATGACGGCCGTGAGGAAGCGTGACGTGGAGCGCTCCGCGTTCACGGGCTCCGCGTTCACGGCATGAACAGAGTCAGGTCCACGGCGTCGGCCATCAGCCGGTACCCCGCTTCATTGGGGTGGAGGTGGTCGCCGGTGTCAGCCCCCGGCAGCAGGCGCCCAGGCTCCGTGGGATCGCGCAGCGCCGCATCGAAATCGATGACGGCATCGAACGCGTTGCTCTCGCGGATCCAGCGGTTGACGCTCTGTCGCGCGGCCTCGCGCTCGGCTCCGTCGTACTGCGATCCGCCGAACGGCGGGATCGTGGCACCGTAAATGCGCAGGCCCCGAGCGTGCACGCGGTCGATGATCGTCCGGTAGGCGATCAGCAGGCTCCGCGCCACAGCAGCGGGACTCCCCGGTGTGCGCGCGCCTCCGATATCGTTGACGCCTTCCAGCAGGATCACCCAGCGCGCCCCGCTCTGGGAGAGAACGTCGCGGTCCAACCGCGACAGCGCCGGCGGTCCGAGGCCCCCGGTGATCACCGTGTTGCCGCCGATGCCGGCGTTGAGCACGGCGACGTGCCGGGTGTGCGGATTCGCCTGCAGGCGCCGCGCGAGATTGTCGGGCCAACGGTCGTTCCGGTCCGTGCCCGAGCCGCGGCCGTCCGTGATCGAGTTGCCCAGCGTAACGACCGCCGCGCCGTCCGCCACGACGTCGAGCCCCGCGATGACGTACCAGTGATCGGCCGTCGCCGCATCCGGCAGCTCGGCCGATGAGACCTTTTGGCCCGCCTGCAGGAACGAGGTCGTCCGGGAGCCAGGATGCCCCGTCACCTCGGCGGGCGCGGCCCCGATCTGTATGGTGACGGCGAGGTCGCTGAGCGGGGGGACGGCATACTCCAGAGGATCGGAGGTTGCGATGGCGCCGGCAGCGATGCGCACCGAGTCCGCGCCAGCGAACGTCAGCGCGCGATCGCTCGCGACGTCGATGGCGCTTCCGTCTCGGGCGCGCGCGATGTGAGCCGCCGTGATGGCGAGTGGGCTCGTGCCGAACGTATTCGCGAAGCGCAAGCGCAGCGTCGACCCGCCGACTGACGCGTGAATCACCTGGCGCAGGGTGCTGCCCGACAACCCCGGCGCGGGAGGCATGTTCCGTGGCTCCGTGAGCTGTAGAGCGGCTGTCCAGGTCCCCAGCCAGTGCAGGCCGGCGCGGGGGACGGGAGGCCGCGCGCACGTCGTGG
>WNGP01007503.1_pt1 | contig 10396 bp, 10 predicted proteins | sample 5407671 | NCBI WGS metagenome assembly WNGP01 (sample SAMN13153381, study PRJNA577476) | soil metagenome | isolation source: 40 cm soil or saprolite under Garry oak tree replicate 2 | place: USA:California | collected 2016-06-15
TGCTCTTTGCGAGCCTGCCGCCGGCGGCGCTCAACTACCTGCTCGCCGAGCGCTACCAGCAGGAGCCGGAGCGGGTCGCGTCGCTGGTGCTGATCGGCAACGCCTTCGCCATCGTGTTCGTGCCGTTGGGGCTGACGCTGGGCCTGCACCCGGTTTGACGCCGTTTCGATCCCGAGCGATCCCGTACGCTACCCAGCCCTTGGCGCCCTTTGTTTGGCTTGATCGCTACTGGGATTCGCTCTGCGTTGGTCCACACGGAATACAACGACACAATCGCTTTGCGACGAAGGCGAATAATTACCGACGAATCGAGAAAAATGCGGGACGATTGCGATCTTCCCGTTCCTCGGATAGCCTTTGTCTCCGTGGGCCTGCGTGATACCACACTGATCGCGGCTTGCCTGGGATTTGCGGCTTGCGCCGTCGCACAACCGTATCCCAACAAGCCGGTGACTTTGATTGTGCCCGTCAATGCAGGCGGCCCGGCCGACATCCTGGCCCGCACCGCTGCGCCGCAATTGTCGAAGATTCTGGGGCAGCCGGTCATCGTGGAAAATCGCCCCGGGGCGTCCTGGAAAATCGGTACGCACGCCCTGCTGCGCGCCCCGAGGGATGGTTACACTCTTGCCGTGGTCTCATCGGCGGTGCTGACGCTCAACCCGCTCATCGACCGCGCAATCGGCTACGACCCGCTCCGGGACTTCACGCTTCTCACGCATGCGACAGATGGCTCCGACGTACTGGTGATCCACCCCTCGGTGCCGGCGAAATCGCTGCAGGAACTGGTCGCCTACGCAAGGGCCAACCCGGGCAAGCTCAGCTACGGGTCCGGCGGCAGCGGCACCAGCATCCACTTTTCGACCCAGGGGCTATTGCTGAAACTCGGCATCATCGCCACGCACGTGCCTTATAAAGGGGACGCGCCGGCGCTCAATGATCTGCTCAGCGGCCACATACAGATGATGCTGCCTTATGCGGGAGTTGCGGCACCTTTCGTCAGAGCGGGCAAATTGGTCGCCCTGGCGACAAGCGGGTCCAAACGCTCGGCGATGCTTCCCGACGTGCCCGCCTACAATGAAACGGGCATTGCGGAACTGAAGGACTACAGCAACACCCGATGGCTGGGATTCGCCGCCGCGGCGGGCATTCCGCCGGAGGCTGCACGTAAACTGCAGGATGCGTTGGTCAATGCCTTGCGACAACCTGAGGTCAAGGAGAAATTCGCTGTCCAGGGCATCGACGTGATCGCCTCGACCGCGGAGGAATTCGCTGCCTTCATACGCGCCGAGCTGGAACGCAATCGGAAGGTGATCGAGAGCGGCACGATCAAGTTCGACTGAAGAGGATTTCCCTCTTCCCGCTGGGGCTTGCGGAGGGGTGGCGATTGCGGGAAGCCGAGCATGGAAAAACTCAATCTGACCGAGCCCGCCAAGATCAAGGTAGCGGCAACCTTCGACAGCGCGGCCGACCATTACGATGATGCTCCCCTCGCCTATTGGGACGTGATCGGTCGCCGCACGGTCGATCGGCTTAACCTCCGCCGCGGTTTTACGGTGCTCGACGTCGGGTGCGGTACCGGCGCCTCCGCTCTGCCGGCGGCGGAGCGGGTAGGCCCGAGCGGAAGGATTCTCGGAGTCGATCTTGCGGACAAGCTTCTCGACTTGGCGCGAGCCAAAGCCGCAAAACGCAGGCTTCATAACGCGGAATTTCGTCAGGGCGACATGACGGCGCTCGGATTCCCGGACGGGAATTTTGACGCGGTCGTCAGCGTGCTCAGCGTGTTTTTTGTTTCCGACATGGAAGACCTGGTTCGGGAACTGTGGCGCATGGTAAAACCCGGCGGCAAGCTGGCGATCACGACTTGGGGGCCGCGTAATCTCGAGCCCGCCCATACCGTCTGGCGGGAAGCGGTGCGGGCCGAGCGGCCGGATCTGTATTTCCCATCCAGACGCTGGGATCGCATCGCTTTGCCTGAACAGGTTCGCAAGCTCATGGAGGACGGCGGCGTTTCCAACGCCGAAGTCGTTTTGGAGAGCGGGAGTCAGGCGCTGCGGGCGCCGGAAGACTGGTGGACGATCGTGATGGGCACAGGTCTGCGAGGCACGGTCGACGCCATGGATGGAAAGACGGCCGCGCGCATTCGTGACCGCAATATCGGCTGGGTGCGCGACCACGGGGTCGAGTCCGTGGAAATAAACGTCATCTACGCGGTCGCAACCAAAGAGTTCGGTTAATGCTCGCCTTCCAACCCTTGGCGGACGCCGGATGCAGGCGAAGTACGGCGCACACTGACCGATGGCGTCCAGAATTGCCCAGGTCCGGGAGCCAGCGCTCAACGCCTACTATCGATCCGAAGCGGACATTAACCCTCACCTTTGAATCCGGGTCGTTGGTTCGAGCCCGGATTGCCAGAGACGCGCACCATCAGTTGTCGGCGATGCTTTTCGATGACCTCTGCAAGAACGAAGTGGAAATGCTCGGTGGCGTGAAGACCATCGGTGCGACCGGAGAAATATTGTTGCTGCTGCTGTGCGGGATCGACGTTTTCCACGACGCGAAAGCCAAGCTGAGCCAGGTTGACGGCCAACCGGCGCGGATCGAAACCTGAGATCATGGGTTCACCGGCCTGCCGGACTGTATTCATTATTTCCCGGATCTGCAGGGACGCTTTCGCGGGGTCGAAACCGTCGAGGTCGATGTAGTCGAACGCCAGCAAGCTCCCGGGCGTCGCGACGCGATGGATCGAGCGTAGCACCTCGAAAACAGCTTCCGACGACAAATAAAATGTGACGCCGAGCCACGAAAAAAAACCTCGCCGATCGCGCCGGTACGCGGAGCGAAGCAGGACATCGGCTACGCTCTCGCGTTCGAAGTCCGCGGCCAGAAACTGAAGATTCGGGGGGCAGGCCAGACCGGCGGCGGCGAGGCGCGCCCGTTTGGAATCCTGGAATGCAGGCAAGTCGATCTCGAAGACGGTGAGCCGGTCCCGGAGATCCGCGCGGCGAAGCGCGAAGGTGTCGAGCCCCGCTCCAAGTATGACGTATTGCGACACTCCGTCCTGCAGAGCGCTCAGGAGCCGATCTTCCGTGAAGCGGGCGCGGGCAATGATCTCCGCCTGTGCACCGCGTGCTCGCAGGGCCTTGCGAAGCAGCGTCGCGGAATCGAGCTTGAAGGTGTCGACGTCGGGGCGTAGTCGATGCAATGCGTCGATGGCGCGGAACTCGAAGCGCGCGCATTCCTCCGGTGCGATGAGGCTTGCCGCGAGATAGTCGTCGAAGATTTTGGGATCGGCGTGCCGGGCATGATGGGCCCGAAGGAACGCCATCGCGACAGCGGTTGAAGATGGCGTCGCCGGAGTCATGTGCCCGGGAAATTTCAGTCCAACCTGATATTGGCATCCTTGACTACTTTCCCCCACTTCGCGATTTCGGACCGGATCAGCGTTCCGAACTTCTCGGGACCCACTTCGCCTGCCGCATCCATCCCGATGGAGGCGAACCGCTCCTTGATCTCCGGCAGCGCGATGACCTTCGCAATTTCATTTGCCATCGTCGCGATGATTTCCTTCGGCGTTCCGGCCGAGGTCACGATTCCCTCCCAGTCACGGACGACAAAACCCGCAAAGCCGAGCTCGACCATGGTTGGAACCTCCGGAAACGCGGGCAGGCGCTGCGGCGCCAAAGTGGCAAGCGGGCGCATTTTCCCCGACTTGATGTGGGCCGCAACCGCGGGCGGTGCCGCAAAATTCATATCGGCGTGCTCCCCCAGCACCGCTGCCACGCCTCCTTGGGTACCCTTGAACGGCACGTGCCGGATGTCGATCCCCGCGCGCAGTTTCAGCAACTCGCCGGCGAGGTGCCCAGGCGTGCCGTTGCCGGCCGATGCATAAGTGATGACGCCTGGATGGGCTCTCGCAAAGGCGATGAGATCTTCGACCGACCTGACCGGCGACGAGCCGCGCACGACCAGAACATTGGCGCTCCACACCACCTGGGTGACCGGGGCGAGGTCGGTCGCGGTGTCGTACGGAACTCGCGTCAGCAAGCTGGCAGCGATTGCGAACGGCGTGGCGATCACGCCGAATGTGTAGCCGTCGGGCGGCGCCTTGGCGACGAGGTGCAGGCCGATCGTGCCGATTGCGCCCGCCCGGTTCTCGATTACCAGCGGCTGGCCGAGAGCCGCGCTGAGCCGGTCGCCGAGGATGCGAGCGACGACGTCCGGGGGCGAACCGGGCAGGCTGGGAACAATCAGCCGGATCGGTTTGCTCGGGTATCCGGGAGGCACGACCGCATCCGCGGCGGCATGCGTAGTGACGAGCATCAAAGCCAGTACCAAGCCGACGATCAACGATGCGGTCTTCATTTTTCGCTCCTGTCACGGCACCGGGCAACTCTCCCGACGAGGTGTGGGCAGTAAACCATGATGCACCACGCGGACGTAAGATGGCGACCTGTTCGCCGCGATAACCGGGGGTTATCGGCATGCGCCTCAGACAGATCCGTGATTTCCTGGCCGTGGTCGAATCGGGGAGCATCCGCGCGGCAGCCCGCAAATTGGGCGTGTCGCAGCCGGGAATAACCAAGAGCGTTCGAAGGCTCGAGGCCGAGTTGCACGTGCAGCTGCTGCAGCGAACCCCGCACGGCGTGGTGCCGACGCCGTCCGGCCGCGCGTTCCTTGCGCGCGCGCAGGTTGCGCAGGCCGAACTGCGTAAGGCCGAAGAAGAGGCGCTGCGGGCCGACGGCGAGGGTGTGGGCTCGGTCGCGTTCGGCGTCGGCCCTACTTCGGCGTTCCAGATCGTCCCGGAGGCCGTTACGCAATTTCGCCAGCAGTTCCCCCATGCCCGCCTTCGCATCCTGGAAGGCGTGCCGCGGGTTCTCCTGCCGCTCGTGCGGGACGAGACCCTGGATCTTGCGACGGGGCCGCGGCCCGATGGCAAGCTAGATCCCGCGTTGGCGTTTCGCCCGCTGTTTCGCGAAGACGTTGTCGTTGTCGCGCGCAAGGGGCATCCATTGCGGAATGCGCGATCGCTCGCCCAGCTTGCCGGCGCCGAGTGGCTCAGGCTCATACCGCGCGGCTCTCCAGAGGCGGCATTCAACCGAATGTTTTCGTCGGCTGGCCTGCCGCCTCCGCAGCAGATCATTCAGTGCGAGTCCTACAACACCGTCGTCGCCGTCCTCGCAAAATCGGACATGCTCGGCATCATCACGCGACGCTTGCTCGCGGAGCGATTCGCGCGCGATGTTCTGCATGAGATTGCAGTTGCCGAGTCGATGCCGTCCTTCACGGTCGGAATTTTCACACGCACGACGCCACCGCTTACGCGAGTTGCAGCGGCGATGGCAAAAGCGGTGACTCTGGCCGCGCGGCAGCTCGCTCGCTAGAGCATCGCACGTATGACTACCATTATGTGACGTTAGGAAACAGCGAAGCGTTCAACCTCGGATAAACCACATTATCCGAGGTTAGAAATAGCGCGTGTTCGAGCCCTGGTCGGGGAGCCATTTGGGAGCAAAACTGGGCACCGCCACCAGTGCGCCGCTCCTGGATTGCTCGATCGCGCCGGCGAGCGCATCGTAGCTGCCGCGCATTTCAACGCTGTTCCGAGCGACCTTGATCCGGTCCACAAGCAACCGTAGGTATTGCTTGGCGAAGGGGCCGTTCTCTGCGAGCTTCGCCGGGCGGAAAATTCACGATCAGGCGCATCGGTCTGCCGGAATATTCCGCGGCCGGCTGCGCGGCCTGTGCCGGGCCTGGCGCCTGCACAGCGAACACCAGCGCCGACGCAGCAATGCAGGTTAGCAATCTCATATTCCCTGAAGGGTTCTCTTTCCTTCGCTGCGCCTTTGGAGCGACGTACTGAGCCACTCTCCCTCACGCTCTCAGTCGCTCGCCCAGCCGACGGCCTGGCACCACGTCGTCGCGAAAAACGCGTCTGGGCGCTGCGCCCACGCGTCGATCTCGGCCGCCGCCGCGTCCACCGTCGCCTGATCCATCCACCCTTCCGCCACAACCGTCCGGGCGTGGCCCTGAAGCTGCGCCTTGAGGAAAGCGGTGTGGCGGTGGATCTCCTCCAGTGATCCCGCACTGTCAACGGACGCACAGGCCTCGGCTCGCACGAACCCGGCCTTTAACAACAATCGGCGATAGTGGCGGCTCAAGAACGGGTCGCCGCCGTTGTGCTGCCTGACCCGCACCCGCATGGCGAGCCACTGCTCCAGCAGCGGCGTCGTGGGAGCGTAGAGACTTGCGCCCAAATCCGGGTCACGTATCCCGGCGATGCCACCCGGGCGCAGCACGCGGCGCAACTCCGCCAGCGCCCGCACCGGCTTGCGCAGGTGCATCAGGACCCCGTTAGCGAAGGCCGCGTCGAAGGAGTCGTCCGGGAAGGGCAGTCCATAGATGTCAGCAACCTCGAAGCGCACGGTCGCTACCCCGCGCGCGGCCGCCAGTGCCCGCGCCTGCTCGACCTGCGCGGACTGGATGTCGATGCCCACCACCTGGCCGGGGGCTACGACCTCGGCGAGGCCCAGCGTGATGGACCCGGGGCCGCAGCCCACATCGAGTAACTGCATACCGGGACGCAGATGGGGCAGGAGGAAGGCCGCTTCCCGGAAGGCCGTGCGGGCGGCCAGCTCGGCTTCGAAGGCCGGATTGGCCTGCTGGGCGTAGACTTCTGCCGCAGGTATCGACATGCTAGCCAGCGGGAGTGACGGGCCAGCCATCAGTCCTTCCTTCCTTACTTGCTAATACCTCGCTCACGCGCTCGCGCCAAAAGGCACGGTGGACGGGATGCGCGTCATCGCGCTCGGCGCGCAGCCGGTCGCACATGACGAAAAGGATGTTCCGGGTCGCCATGGCCGACTTCAGTCGACGTGGATGCTGGCCTCGCGCACGATCTGCTTCCAGCGCGGGAGCTCGGCCCGGATGAGTGCACCCAGCGCTTCGGGACCAGGGTTTTCGGCCTGGTACAAGCCCAGATGCGCCAGGCGCGCCTTGGTCTCCGGCAAGGCGACAACTCGCACCATCTCGCTCGCGAGCTTGGCGATGACTTCCGGCGGCGTTCCGGCCGGGGCCACGACGCCGTACCATTCGTTGAGGTGGTAGCCGGCAAAGCCGAGCTCCGCGATCGTCGGCAGATCCGGGAACGCAGGCAGATGTCGCGCCCCTGCGGTGCCGAGCGCGCGGAGTTTGCCCGATTTGATGAGCGGCAAAGCTGTTGCAATCCCGGCGAAAGCGATGTCGACCTGCTCGCCCATCACCGCCGCGAGACCCGCCGGCATTCCCTTGTACGGCACGTGTTGGACTTCGATGCCCGCATGGTGCTTGAACAGCTCGGACGCCAGGTGTGAAGGCGTGCCGTTGCCCGCTGATGCGTACGTCAGAGCACTCGGCTTCGCCTTCGCCAGAGCGACGAAGTCGGCGACCGTTGTCAGCGGCGAAGATGGGCGGATGACGAGGATGGTCGCGGTCCAGACAAGCTGGGTCACCGGAGCAAGGTCTCGGGCGATGTCGTAGGACATCTGGGGCACCAGGCTCGGCGCGACCATTTGCGACAAGCCGATGATGCCGAGGGTATGACCATCGGGCGCGGCCTTCGCGACGGCGCCCATGGCAAGGGTTCCGACGCCGCCGGGGCGGTCTTCCACCATTACCGGTTGGCCCAGCGCTGCGAGCGGCTCGCTAATGATCCGAGCGAGCGCGTCCGGCGGTGATCCCGGCGCGCCGGAAACAATCAGCCGGATTGGCTTGGTTGGATAAGCGTTTGATGCATGCGAGTGCGCCACGACGTGCACGGCGAGCATCGCTCCGGCGATCAAGCTGCAGAGTCGGGTTTTCATGACCGGCAGTAGAGCACGCGGCGCGCCGACGGCGTAAGATGGGCGCGGTTTGATGCTGATAGCCAAGGAGCTATCACTGTGCGGCTCACCCAGATCCGTGACTTTCTCGCTGTCGCTGAGTGCGGCAGCATCCGCGCCGCTGCACGCAAGCTCGGCGTTGCGCAGCCCACCATCACGAAGAGCATCCGCAGCCTGGAGGCCGAGCTGCATGTGCAGCTTTTCGGACGCAACGCACGCGGTATTGTGCGAACGCCCGCGGGGCGCGCCTTTTTCGCGCGCGCCCGCGTCGCCCACGCGGAATTGTGCAAGGCCGAGGAAGAGGCGGGGCAGTTCGGCGGGTCGAGCGAGGGTTCGGTTGCTTTCGGCATTGGGCCGACCGGCGTCGCCCTGATCGCTCCCGAGGCAGTCGCACGCTTCCGCCAGCAGTTTCCTCGCGCGCGCATACGCATCGTCGAGGGACTGGCGCACCTGCTGCTGCCCTCGGTGCGGGACGAAACGCTCGATTTCGTGATCGGCCTGCGGCCCATCACCGAGCTCGACGCCACGCTCAGATTTCGCCCGCTGTATCGGAACGAAATTGTTATCTGCGCGCGCAAGGGTCATCCGCTGCGTCACGCCCGATCGCTCGCCGAACTCCCCAGCGCCGACTGGCTCACCTCCTCGACGCTCAGTTTGCCAAGTGGGCCGGTCGAGCGGCTGTTCACGTCTGCTGGCCTGCCGCCGCCGCAGCCGATGATCCAGTGCGATTCCTACAACACCGTCGTTGCTCTGCTCGCGCATAGCAACATGCTCGGCATCATGCAGCGCCGGATGTTGAAAGAGCCGTACGCGCGCGAATTCCTGCAGGAAATCCCGGTAGCAGACGCGATGCCCTCGGTGACCGCCGGCATCTTCACGCGCGCCGACACGCCGCTCACGCGCGTCGCCGCCGCGATGGCAAAGAATGTGACTGCGGTGGCGCGGGGCCTTGCTCACCCGGATTGACAGAACCACAAACATACAGGGATAGTCCGAACATGAAAGTCCCCTCTATCCAGTGCGGGTAAAGGGCATGAACTCCTAAAAAAAGCCATCCGGTTTGCTTCAGGTCCCGGTTCCTGACATGGTCTGAAGCCGTCCATAGCGAGGGTGGAGGGGATGGTCTGGCCCTAGAGCTACTACCTCGCTCCAGTGCCCAGTTTTGCCCTCTACGGGGACACTCTCGCCGCTCGAACCTGTTTAGACGGCATCAAGTCGCCACCATTCAGGAAACTCTGCACAGGTAGGCAATCCATCGGCCGAACCTTCCCACTTGGCTCGCGATTCCCAGAAAATGCGCACCTGTGGCACCGCGTCTGGATCATCGTCAAGAGAACCTGCGGGGATCACGACTTTAAGTCCGTTGCGGGTGTAATGCGGAAGAGGGGATCCACACATCGTGCAGAACGTGGTGGCAAAGCTTTTCGCCGAAGGAAGATCAAATCGCTTCGTATGCTGCTCGCCGGAAACCCATGAGAAATCGGCGGGAACCACGTAGAGATATGAGCCGTGCCCGGTGCCGGTCGCCTTCCGGCAACGACTGCAATGGCAGTGCGCAAACCGCTGAATGGGCGCCCGAACCTTGTAACGGACGGATCTGCAGAGACAGCTGCCACACAAGAACTTGTCACTCATAATCACCCCCTGTCAGTAAGCGATTTGCCAGCCAACACATGAAACGGGGACCGAGAAGAAATGACGCGGCCCCTGGGAAGCGTGTTCTATGATAAATCGTCCAACTGTTGTCCATTTTGAAAGGCAACGCGAGAGGAGCCGATAGAATGTACCCAGTCGCCGTATTCGCTCCGGGTAATTACCGTTTCGTGCCCGGTGTACTGCCATACTCCCGCGCCGTTGCAGCAATGCCGGGCTTTCGCATTGAGCGCGTACAGTTCAGTCGACCGGCTCCACTGGCCGAGGGGTTCGCGCGCATCGAGCAAGTTCTCAAGGATGCCGGCCGGCCGACCACTGCGTTTTGTTCTTGCGAACTTCGTTCGCCTGCCCCATACCCATCGGTTTCCGGTTTTCACTCATTTAACGAACTCTACATAGCCACATTAGCCCGCTGGAGAATTTATGACGGTGTAACCAACCCAGTCACACGATGCAATTTATGTCCGATTTTTGACCCGCCTTCCGAGCCTTCCTTCCATTCATTCTCCTACACGGTCCAAGACCCAGCGTCGCTGCGCTCGTTTGTACTGGCGGGAGCTTGGGATGCATCCGGTGGAATGGGGCCGGAAGCTATCATCCGACGCGGTGACGTGAGTCCCTTGGGACTGCGCGAGAAGGCCCGTTTTGTACTCGGAGAATTGGAACTTCGACTCGCCGCCCTCGGGTATTCCTGGGCTGACGTGACGGCAACGCAGGCGTACACAGTTCACAACCTACACTCGTTTCTTGCCGATGAAATCATCGCACGTGGCGCGGCCCGATCCGGACTAACCTGGCACTTCACTCGACCCGTCGTCGAAGATTTTGAGTTTGAAATGGATTGTCGGGCAGTCTACGACGAGCGAATCATTTAAGCCCTCTGGACC
>WNGP01008995.1_pt1 | contig 10394 bp, 6 predicted proteins | sample 5407671 | NCBI WGS metagenome assembly WNGP01 (sample SAMN13153381, study PRJNA577476) | soil metagenome | isolation source: 40 cm soil or saprolite under Garry oak tree replicate 2 | place: USA:California | collected 2016-06-15
TGGCTCAGTTTCAAAACTCTTCAAAGGAACACTCCTCTTAAACTCGCACCTTCTCGCGCTAGCAGAAGGCATGATTTCCTGAATATTATACTCTATCAACCACCCGGAACTCGGTATATTGTCACACCGTTGGCAGAATATACCGTCTGCATGAACCCACTGAAGCGGTTGAGATTCGCCTGTGGATACGTTGTCTTTTCTAAGGAACCCACGTAGATATAGCGAGCATGGTATCGACTCATCAATGAAAGAACCGTGTCAGGATTCGTATTCGTATAGATTGCATTAATATCTGCACCCCGACCGTAGAAATCTGCGGCATTATAAGCATTGTTGAGCCAATTCACTCTCCATTGATACTCATGTCCAGCCCATCCCATCAACGTTGGCAATCCAGTAAAAGTAGAGATTCGTCCATAGTCACTATAGTCTCCACCCTGTGGGTTAAATGCTTCAACAATCACAGGGCTACCCTGGACATGATTATTGAGCCACCTGATGGCTGCATAGTCACCGGGATCATAGGATTGCAAATAGTTTAAACCATCAAGGCTATTTGTTCGCTGCATATAGTGATTTGTGCGTTGATAGCTTCCGACAATTGGATAAACCATCCCCGCTAGGATTGGAAACCTTCGTAAATAAAGTAGAGCGCTGCGCCACAAGTGATGGAAAGCAAGGCCCAAGCCTGGAAGTAGAACTTAAAGACAGTGTTCATACGTGGAAAGTTTCCAGCAAAGACATCTTTCAAGAAGACAATTTCAGTCATGGCGACAAGACCAAAAGCCAACGCACCCAATAGCAGAGTAAATGCTCGTGGACGATCATGCAGGTGGTAGAGAGCTAAAGCTGCGCCCAACGCGGCGATAGTGAAAGCTACTGCAAATGTCAGACCGTTCTTCATAATCGCAAACGCAAGCAGAGCTATTCCCAAAATCACTACAACACTTATCACTCTTAAGTCCAACCAGTCTGGGAGAGCAAAACGCCTATGGGTTGGGGGTCGAGTATCAGGAGGCTGGTTTTCCGTGCCAGCCAAAGGTGTCACAACCACATCGAGCGAGGCTGTATCTTCTTCCGAGGGTTGATCTTCTGAAGATTGCGTACCCATAAGTGGCACCGATACCACATTTCGCGAAACCGTCCCTACCTCCAATTGTTGTATTGGAGCCGCCCTATGTGAACCGCTCGCGGTAGTCAATATACCGCTCATGTGGCTAACCTGCATGTTTTCCTGATCCATCTGTGGCAGATTCATCAGATCCGATTTGGATGAGTCGGCAACGAGTGATTGTTTACCAGAATAGGTCTTTGCAATAAGACGTGGCCGTACAAGATTCACCACAAGCAATGAGACATAGATAAATACAAATAATCCATAAATTAATACTTCGTCTCTAATGGCAGAACGGTCCGCTGCGCTTACGATCCCTATGCCCTGCGACGGTGACACAAAACTGAGATAGAAAGGAGCATACAAGAAAAATGACAATGCAGTAAGCGCCGCAACAATCGTGAACACGTCCAATACTAGATCAATTCGAAAACGCGATTGATAGGCCATCCATTGTTGCAAGCCTATGCAGATGCAGGTTAATGTCAAATAGGTAGGGAAATCCCAGCCATTCATGGTAAAGAGACCCCCCAGGATCAGCGCCGTTACTCCAAGATTGAAAGGAAGACGCCAACCACTACCAAAAACACGCAAACCTCTTCCCTTGCCATCCCCACCATATTCGAGAAAAAGATTAAACGCGAGAGCTATCGCGACAATCGTAAAGGCAAGCGCTAATACATGTGCGTGAAAGCAAGAGAGCAAGAAGCTGAAAGCAGGGAACTCGTTAATAGTCTTATCGATGATGCGGGTAGTGTCAAACCAGAACTGCGGTGGTAGATCATCATGTGCCCTCCACCACTGCTGGGTCGAGGCAAGATTACCCAGCACCTCACCCATTAAAATGGTGAGTAATCCAAATGGAATTGCACCATTAAGAGATGGAAATACCGTATCCGCCTGGTCAGAATCATCATGATGTTGGCTGATGTCAGCGGTTCGTCTCCTCAAGATTGTAGACCAGAAGCGTCCTACAGAAGTAGCGGAGACTGTAACCTTTTTTCCTCGCTGGTAGCGTGCCCAGGACACGATATTACTGGTAATTCCAAACAAATTCACTGCGGTTAAGCCAAAAAAGATACAGATTCCAGTGTTAAAGGCAATTGAGGGAGACTGTCCAAGCAATTTTGCCAGTATTGCAATGGTTAAGTGGGCATAATAATAGTAGTTGATAGAATAGCCAGAGAGCCACATATCATTAGGAGGGAAATGTGGGCTGCGCATTATTGCAGCCAGGAAGCCCTCATCCATAAACATTTCAAAATTTTGTATATTCGGCCCGTAGGATCGAATCCAACCCAACAAAAATACCATGCCCAGGAAGATCGCTTCACATACTACAATGTAGAAGAGATGAGCGCGTACCAGTTCCACAAGAGCGCGTCGAACTCGTATAAAACCAAAGATGCTGAAGGCACATAAAATGCAGAGTACCACCGCAATAAATAATTGGCTGAAAGGCAATACTTGCACATACATCAATGGCAACCAGACACAAAAGGCCAGTAAAGCAATACCAATAGCCTTACTAAAGGCCCAGCCACGGTCCGGTAGATTATGAAATACTGTTATGGTGAGCGGAAGGCACAAAAGACCCAGCACCTCAACCAGTGCCCACATTTGAAGTAGTTCGACCATGATTACTCTCTAAACAGATGCTCAATCAAGCTTAGTTTTTGCTCGTTGCGAATTATCTCTCACAAGAGCTTTATATCTCTACATTAAAACACGTGCTCTGCAATACAATTTTACGGATAGTCTCGAGGTCCGTCCCAGTATATACTAAGACGTACGAATTATCTCATATGTTCCTTTTTTGCGCTATAGGTTACTTAAAGTACCTCATAGATCGTGACGCCTTGCGCACGATAAACGACACGAAGGGTATCACCAACCATGTGATCAAATTTATCCAGGCCTGCTGTTGATTGTTGAGCATAGGCCTGTCGTTCCAAATCTCCCACATAAATATAGCGCACATGATAAAAGCGTAGTAACGTGATCGCTTGAACCGCATCAGAAGTTGTGTAGATAATTCCAATATCAGTTACTCGATTCAATGGTTGATCGGAGTACCGTTGTTCCCCAACATGATCTGCCCAACCCAATACATCCGGCAGTCCAGTGTAAATTGAGACTCGATTAAACCATTGATAGGAGACAGGAGCAGCGGCCTCCAGAATGACAGGAGAGCCAGCAATATTTTCATTGAGCCATGCAATCGCCCTGGCATCTCCCGGATACCATGCCTGTATGAAGGCCAGACCATCCAACGTTGGTGTGTAATGGGCGCTCTGAACAGGTGGCTGTGCAGCAATCCAGATCTGGTGATCACGAATCCTCGAAGCTGTTCCCCCAACAAGAAATACCGAGCCTCCCAATACCAGTAGAAAAAAGATAACCACCCAGACCTTTCGCACTGTTCCTCGCAGAAGGCTCCATAGGTGCTGCACAGCCAGTGCAGCACCTATAGCGAAGCAGAGCCAGGCCTGCATCGAAAACTTGAAAACGGTATTCATACGTTCGTAATCACCGCCATCCAAAAAATCTCGCACATATACAATTTCCAACCCCAGGCTAATACATAAACCTACAAGTAACAAAATATAGGTAAAACGAGCTTTTGTATCAAATGTGCTATTTCTGGCAACAATTTTATTTTGAACTTCACCAGTACTTGTGAGAGATTCCAATACGAGTGTATCTTCATACTCCAGAATTGTAGGGGCACTCTGGTCGGGCACAAGGTTAAACCCGGCATCTTTCAATTTCACAATAAAAAGGAACATGCCAAGACAAATGAGCAGAGTAAGTAAAATCTTTGTTCCAAGCAACGCTGCAATAGTTACTATCATTCCAGTGATCAGTACATACGCTGAAATCCATCGAACCGACGAACCTTCTATCGTAAGTGAATTTTTCCCCTGAATCCTGGCTCTTGAATTCCACATGCGCATCCACCAACGATAAAATTCGAACAAAAAAAAGCTAAGCGAAATAAACATCCACAGGCCAGAGATGGTCAGGTAATCTATCAAATCGGTTCCCCGACTGACAAGTCCCAGTCCATTCACATAAAGTTGCTGATATGTAGCATAGAAAGGTAAGTAAAAGAGGTAGCCAAGTCCACACAAACTTACAACCACTAGAAGAGTGAATCCAAGTGAAAAAAATAACTCACTTTTGGGTTTACCTCTTTGCTCTTGTAACTTGCGCAGGAGCAGCACAACGCCAAGTAACAGAGCATAGACAGGCATATCCCAGGGATTCACACAAGCAATCGTGCCATAAGTGAAAGCAGCGAGTAGATAGAGCAGAACATTCACTGGCCTGCGTTCGCCAGATCTACCATCTCGCTTATCACTTGAAAGTAGAATTGATCCCACCACTCCCAGCATCAGCACCGCAATGGGTAGATCTATGACATGCGGATGTAAATCTGCAAATAGAAAGCTCCAAAAAGGAAACTCGTTGATAGTGAAAGGTATAATACGGCTGCTGCGCCAGTAATCAAAATTTGGTGGTTGTAATTTTGCGAGCAAAGCCAGGAATTGATCTTTGAGCTGTAGAACTCCATCAAAGTTCCCAATCAATGCTGCGAAATACCCACCTAATAAAGCTATGGGGAAGCTGCGCGCGAAGCTGTAAACCAATGTCACTGCGCTTGTAAACGTCAGTGCAAATAACGTAGGAATAGCCAGATTAAAAGCAACACCGGGCACAATTCCTGTTAGCTTAACGAATGCACCAAAGATCACATAACCATAGTAGTAGTAATTAATATACCCGCCTGCAAACCATGGATCATATGGCGGCATAGAAGGACTGCGCAAGACAGCATTAAGAAAAGCCAGTTCCATTGGCTTTTCTCCACCAAAATAGACGTTCCAAAGATCGGGGTTGAGAGAGCGAATATACACAAATAACAGGAATGCGAGAGTGAAGATTGCTTCTTCGATCAACAGCAATCGCCAACGTTGGAGTAGAAATGTTTTAAGAGTTCGTCGCTGCCAAACAATTAGCGCAATGGCTAGCATTAAAAACAAGGCCAGCACCAACAATGTCGAGAAATGGCTGAAAGCAACAAGATGCAAACAAGCCAGGATCCATACGCAATAGGCAAGCAACAGTATGCCCAATGTCTTGCTAAAAATGTAGCCACGATCACTCAACCCACGAAATATGAAGAACACCAGCGGATAAGCCAATATACCCAATAGCGAAAGCATGAACCACCAGATCAAAATTGGAAATGAATTTGAGAAGCTATTTGCTGGAAACTGCACACCGAAAGGTGGAGATTGTTGATTATCAGCTATCTGTTGAGCGCTAAGTAATAAGGAGCGCTGGGCACCCGAAAGACTTGTGCAGGGTGTTGGTAATTGCACACCTTGCAGGAGTTTATGAAAAAGCTGGTCCGATGTATAGGGATATTGATTGTCACGAACAAAAATACGAGATGTCGGGTGGTCAAAAACGGAATAGCTCTCATCGGCACCGCTATCGTTGAGAACGATACCAAGCAAGTTAGGGTGATTCTCAAACTGCGCAGCCAGGTGAAAACCTAATTGCCCGCTGAAAAGTAGCTGATAGTAGTGAATAGTTAGTGGATAACGACATGGCAGTCGTGGAATAGATTTATCCAGGCGATCACTGGCCATAGTTATAGCATCTACGGTAGGCAATATTTTCGCCAACTGCTGCGCTTTTGCTACTGTATCGTCTCCATACAGGTCCAACCCTTGCTGTTGCTGACCACTGGCATCAACATAAGAAGCTTGATGATATATAGAAGCATCATGATTATCGATAGCGACCGGTAACGCGTCATCCCACTGTTCGTAGGTCAAGACACTGCCAGGTTTCAAATGATCGAAAATCCAGCGCGATGCCTGAATGCGTGTATTCGGCTGGCTATATACATTCAACAAGGCCAAACCTTGAAACATCGTCCCGAGAAGCACAATTACTATTGCAGCATAAGGCAGGGTTTTTACAAGCAAACGATTTGTTGCTGACCCGGCGACTTGTGAATTCGCTCCCTCTGTCCGCTTATGGCTGTATCTCACAAACGCTACTAATACACTTGCCGCCATCAGTGTCAGAAATGGGTAGAGAGGCAGCATGTAACGCATAAATTTTGCATAAAAGCTCCCAGTAAGTGCGCCATAAACCACTACCCAGGACAGCACAACAAGCCATAGTCCAGCATCGCGCTTCCATATTCTCCAGCAGAGCCACAGGAAACCAGCTACTACTGCAAGTCCAAGTGTTAAACCCATACCCCATAAGAGCATATTCTGTGCCTGGTAAAGAAATGGTATCGTTCCTGCAAATTGCCGCACATATGGTAAATCAAGCGTTCCACGCGCAAGGCTACCCTGATCAGAAACCTGTTGGATAAACTCCCTCATATCTAACAGCGCATAGGGTGTAGCTATAAGAAATGACGCCAATGTAGCAAAAACTGCATAGATGAAGGGCGGCACAATTGAAAAAATACCTCGCCTGTACCAGCGCATAGCAAGCGCAATCGTTAGAGGTACAATCAGAGGAGCAGCGCTGAATTTTGTTGCAAGTGCCAGACCATAGCCAAGTCCAGCTACCAAAGACCAGCGTACAGGTTTATCAGTATCAACTAAGACAACGCAAGCGAGGACCGTCAAAGTGACGAAGAAGAGAAGCATTGTATCTACGGTATAGAAGTGTGAAAGCTGTACTTGTAGTGGCGTGAACGCAACCAAAGCAGCAGACAGCAGAGCTACAGACCAGGCATATTTTCGTCCCGGGGTGCGATCATTCGTCAGCAGCAAGCCTAAACAGCCCGTCAGGAGTATAGTTCCGCTATCAAAAAGAGCATTAATAAAGCGCCCTGTCAATGTAAGATTGGCAAAATTAGCCAAAGTAGGAGAGATATGAGAGAGCAAATTACCTGCTGTTGCTAATAAGTAAAGCGGCAAAGAACCATAAGCGAAGAAATGCGGATTAAGCGGTGAAGCAGTGGGATCAAGGAATTGCGCCAGGCTCTTAGGCCATGATAATTGAACAACATGAAAAAGGATCTGTCTCTCATCTGGATGGAAGTTGTTACCCAGAGCAAAATCCGCTCCATACAAACGAAGCAAAAGCTGAGAGCGCGCCTGAATCTGATCCCAATCGAGGCCATACAAACGTAGTGCCAGCCCGAGAAAGGCTATACCAAACAGAGCCAGTGGGCACCAGCGTATAACTATCTTCAACTTGAACGGTCTCTTCCTCCCACCCAGCAAAGGAGGGACATACACTGCTTATCCAGTGTCCAACCTGAATAACTCCGCATTAGTATAGTGAGTATGTCATAATGGGTCAAGAGAAAGTGTGAATTTTATACAAAAATCACATTTTATTCCTGTTCGTACAGAGTCATTTGTAACTACAAACTTTCCAACAAAAATTCTGCAATTCTTTCCCAGACACTACGAACCCGCCCCCAAAAGTTCTGCCATCGAGAATTTAGAACCATACCGATATCATCTCCATCCGAAGTAAACATAGGATCCCAGAAATCTTCATCGGACTGCCAGTAACGGAGTGCTACAGGGTACGAAGCGACCAGAACATCTCCCTGCTTAGCAAACTCGGATTGTGGCATTACTACTGCAGGCCTCTGAAGACGATGCATATCTGTACGTCTAGTATCCGCTCCATTTCGATAAATGGCTGGAACACCTGAAGAATGACTGGCTGGAGTTTTATTGGATACTCCTTTTTTAATAGCCTGGCAGGCTTCTTCAAACTCCAGAGCAAAGTCTAACATTGTTTTAAATCGATGGTTTGGCGATTTGTCTAGAGCCGTCAACACTACCCATTCAACAGCGGCGGGTATTTCCGGTACCAGGTCACGTATCGAAGGAGGCGAAAGATGCCTGCGCTGCCAGGCCAATTCTCTGGCATCGCCGTAAAACGGCCAATAACCTGTGAGCCATTCAAACACAATCGTTGCGTAAGCGTACTGGTCGCTTGCTGGACATGGCTCACCACCTTCTTGCTCTGGTGCCATATAGATTCTGGTTCCTCCGAACTCCATCTTCATCCAGGGGTAGTGCTTTCCATGATTGCGCGTCACAAGTCCAAAATCACCGAGTAAAACTAAACTTCTCGTCTTCAGGAACATATTCTGCGGCTTTATGTCCCGGTGAATAAGCCCCTGTGTATGAATGTAATGGATTGCTCTGCCCATCTGGCTTGTATAGGCTTTGACTGTTGAAAGGGGAAGTCGTTCTCCAGGGGCATATCGATCGGCCAGTGAGCCAAATGGCGCATATTCCATCACAATGTAAGACCAGCCATGCTCCTCTTCTTCTTCGTAATCGAAAGCTTGTACGATGTGAGGATCAGCAAGTTGAGCGAGGGTTTGTGCTTCATTGAAGAAGAGTTTCTTTGCAAGCAAGCGCGCATTACCTGCACGCACTTCTTGAGGAAACAGTATCTTTATTGCTACTTTCTTCAGTATCTTTATTGCTACTTTCTTCTTTATGTCGATACGTTCAGCTAACCAGACATCGGTGTAGCGACCCTCGCTTAAAAGTTCGAGGAGTCGATATTTACCTATCCGAAACTCATCTTTATGCATGGTATTGTTCATCTCGTCCTGTCCGATATGTCATGACAAATCAGTAATATTCGACCATGCATGAATTGTCATGAGCGAAAATGAATGTTCGATCAATGAAACGTTGTGATCTTTTGCATACCTCGTACGTTTTCTCATCTTTTAGCTAGATTATTACGCTTGAAGTTCATTCAGATAAAAGCCGTTACCACATATTTAGACGTTGGAACCAGGGATGATTTAAAAGAGTTCGTTCAGCTTGAGCTAGAGAAACAACGACTTGAAATAGAGCAAAAAAAGCTAGAACTGCAAAAGCAACAGCTTGATTTGCACACCCAGCGTATTGACCATGCGCTCGAAACCGCTGATAGATTGGTTAATATGCTTCCTCCCGAAGTTGATACAGCAACAAAAGTAACGCTGCTACAAATCTTGTTACCGGGCCTTTTACCACTTGGGGAGAAGTTAAACTATGTTTCTGCTTTAGGAATCCTGAAAATCAGTACTGAGTACGTTGCAGGGGTCACGAGTTCTAATAAATGAGGCAGAGGATGGCAAATACGGTAACCAGGAATAAGAGGAATTACATGATCTAGGGGGTAGAATTTCGATTAACACTTTTATTACCTGACTTGTTTTTCGGTTAACAGTTTTGGGCGTGAAGGTCATTTCGATTAGTAAAAATGGTCAGGTTTCCAGTTCCAGCATTTTCAAAGCGAATTAAGTAAAGTGGAAGCTTCTTAGCATCGAGAAGTTACATGAAAGAAGTGGAGCACATACGCTCCACTTACTCTTTTCCGCTAATGCTAATAGAGTGAGTATTATGTAACCCGGGGATATTAGGTACTAACATTTTTAAGGATGAACACGAAATATTGCTAACTTGAAGAAGAGATGTTAACATAGGGGAAACCACGACCAACTGTTCTACAAAATTTATAGGGGAAAATCAATGGTTATGGAGCAAGTGCGGAACCTTAAAACCTATAAACTACCTTTGGATGAACTTAGCAGTCTGGCACCAGACATTTCATTGGGTGATGCTCCTACTATATCCTCCAACCTCTCACCTATCGAGGTTTGCCAAATCGTAGGCGAATGGTATTCAGCTCATAGTAGCGAAGCACGACGTCATAATGCAGGACAATTTTTCACTCCACCCATCGTTGCTCGCTATATGACAAATGTAGCTGGGCAACTTTATAATGAAGCTCGCATACTTGATCCAGGTGCAGGCGTTGGTATATTAGCCTGTGCTATTTGCGAAGCCGCCATGGTATACAAGTTAACAACCCTCTCCATTGTAGCTTATGAGTCTGATCCTCTACTGCACGCCCTTTGTTCTTTCACACTCAACTATGCCCGCGATCTCCTACACGAGCATGGGATCGAACTCACTATCGAGTTGTATCACCAGGATTTTATTGTAGCAATGGCAGAAGAAATAACACAGACGTCACTGTGGTCAAGTGGTTTACGACCATAACAACCTTTTGATCTGGCCATTCTCAACCCTCCTTACTTTAAGGTGAATCAGGTAGACATTCGAGCCAAGCGCGTAAAAGATATCGCTCAAGGACGTACAAATATGTACACCATGTTTATGTCTTTAGCCGCCTCCTCTTTACGTGTAGGAGGGCGCTTTGTGTCGATAACACCGCGTTCTTTCGCCTCCGGTGCATATTTCAG
>WNGP01005692.1_pt1 | contig 10392 bp, 9 predicted proteins | sample 5407671 | NCBI WGS metagenome assembly WNGP01 (sample SAMN13153381, study PRJNA577476) | soil metagenome | isolation source: 40 cm soil or saprolite under Garry oak tree replicate 2 | place: USA:California | collected 2016-06-15
GCGTTTATTGGAACCGTATCTTCAAGCCGAATGCTGAAACCGTCAGTGAGCTGGACGCGGACCCGACGGTGCAATACGCGCGCGACTCGCAGCCTGGCACGAAGAAGTATTGGACGCCGTTGCAGGCAGCAGGACGCCTTGTGCTCCCTACCAGCCCCTGGAATACGTATACACATGCGGGATTCCCTCCCACTCCTATTTGTAGTCCTGGCCTGCCCAGCCTGATGGCGGCCGCTGCCCCAACAAATACCGATTACTACTTTTTCTTATCGAAACCGGATGGACACAACGTCTATGCAAAGACGAACGCGGAATTTCTGGCCGATGAGCAAAAATACTTATCACATTAGAGAGTAATCACCCATGTTGAATTTGAATATCTGGCAAACCATTTTTCTGGCCCTGCTCCAGGGTGTGACTGAACTATTTCCTATCAGCAGCCTCGGCCATACGGTGATTTTACCCGGACTCTTTGGTTGGGCCAACCTGATTAACGATACGGGTTGTGGAGGTCAGAGTTGTTTTCTCCCCATCATTGTGGCGCTGCATCTCGGCACCAGCATCGCGCTGGTGATCTACTTCTGGCGCGACTGGTTGGGGATTATCTTGACCCTCTTCAAAAGTATCAAAGAGGGCGAAGTTCGCACCGGTACCGATGAGTGGGTGAGCTTCCTCATCATCATTGGAGTCATTCCAGCGGGTTTAATCGGTCTCTTTTTAGAAACGCCGCTCAAGACCCTATTTGCTTCGCCGGTGATCGCCTCGGCGTTCCTGGTGCTCAACGGCTCTATCCTTTTCGCGGGGGAGCGCATGCGGCGGCGAGTAGAGGCGAAGGAGGCTCTTACAAACGCGAAGGAGCGCGAGGCAAGTTTTCGCCCGCTTTCTTCTCTGACTTGGAAAGAGGCTATCATCGTCGGGTTAGTGCAATCACTCGCATTGATTCCGGGCATTTCGCGCTCTGGCGTGACAATGGTTGCAGGTCTGGGAGTGCGCCTCAATCACGAGGATGCAGCGCGCTTCTCCTTTTTGCTCGGTACGCCGCTCATCGGGTTAGCGGCGGTGCTTGAGATACCCCAGTTGATCGGCCAGTCGGCTTCAGCATGGCTGCTGATAGTAACCGGGATGATATTATCCGGGATCGCCGCGTATCTGAGCACAAAGTTCCTGATGAAGTACTTTGAGACGGGTAGACTCAATCCTTTTGCCTACTACTGCTGGGCATTAGGGCTGGTTTCGCTCGTCTTGCTGGCAACAGTGCTGCATGGCAGGGCGTCTTAGATCATTAATTACCCAAAATGGCTATTCTAGATATGCATATGCAGCTTGAAGAGGTAGATACGTTTGATACAATAGATGCACGCTTTGGATAGGCTAAAGCGCATATTTTGTACTTTGAAAGCCATCCTGCCTGATTAGCACGCAGTGTGTTGGCAGGATGCAAGGAAGTACCCAATACAAGTCCCAAAGAAGAGGTAGAAAGATTTTAACATGAAGAATCCCGCAATTTTCTATGCCGTTATCGCCCTTGGCATTATCGCCCTGGCAGTTGGTGTGTACTATCTGACCGGTGGGCAGCATCCAGCACGTGCCTATACAGGTCTGGGCCTTGGAGTAGTTCTGCTCATCGCTGGCGTCGCCGGCATGTTCATGACCCGCTCCAAAGCGATTGCCAAGTAGTTTTGCAAAAACGGAAGAGCCGGGAGATACAACACTAAGTATCTCCCGGTTTTTTGCTTGTTTTGGATGCTGTAAGCAGGAGAAGTCGCATCTATTTTGGCTAATCCCCTTGTAGGGTTTGAGATATTTGTTATAATAGGGGCGTCCTATAATGGATTATTAAGTGCTTTCAAAAAAAGAAAGGTAATGAAAATCGATGAACAACAACCCGGCACTTTTCTATGGCGCAATTCTTGTAGCAATCGTTGGTCTGGCCCTGGGAGCTTTTTTCCTTGTTCCTAACATTAACCATGTTATTGCTGATTCGAACATGCACTGGAAACACGCTATCGCGTTTTTTGCTCTCGGTGTGATTGGTATCATCGCGGCGCTGGTTACGCGGCCCAAAGCTACCTCTCGGTAAACATGTCCTGGTAAGGGCAAGGGACAAGCCAGGGCGGGGACAAGCCCGACCCATACCCCATACATAGAGGCGTACCTCCTTGCCCTCATCTATTTATCCGAGCACATCTCCGACAATCTGTGGGTATCCTCGCAAAAATTCTCCGGCGCTCATGGCTTTCTTCCCCTCCAGTTGCAGGCGGTCGATTACCAGCATTCCTTCTCCTGTGACGACCTGAAGCGAGGGTTCGCCGTCTTCTTTGCGCAGCATCACGATTCCGACAGGCGCATCTTTCTGTGTTTCGGATACGAGCGCGTGCGCAGAGACAATCTTTACCAGTTTGCTGCGCCAGGTAGTGTAGGCGGTGGGCCAGGGTGTATAGGCGCGAACCTGGCGCGCTAATAGGTCGGCTGGACGACACCAGTCAATTTCTCCGTCTTCTTTGCGCATCATACGTGTATACGATGCTTGTTGCTCGTCTTGAGGCTGGGGCGTCAGCTCTCCCGAAATCCACAAAGGTAAGGCTTCCAGCAAGGCTTCCGCTCCCACGTTTGCTAATCTCTCGGTCAGGCTGCCGGTAGTATCATGCAGGGTAATGGGGATGGAGTGCTGCAAGAGTATTGGGCCGGTATCCACGCCTGCATCAATGAGCATGATCGTTACGCCTGTCTCAACATCGCCTTGCAATATAGCCTCGGTGATGGGGGAGACGCCGCGATATCTGGGCAAGAGTGAAGCATGAATGTTGAGCGTGCCATAACGTGGCAAATCGAGGACGGCCTGCGGCAATATCTGGCCGAAGGCAGCTACGATGTAGAGGTCGGCTGAATAGGCAGCCAGCGCTGCTATGGTTTCCGGGCGTTTCAGTGATCCAGGCTGCCAGACAGAGATATCGTGAGCCAGGGCTGCCTGTTTGACCGGCGAGAAGACTATCTCTTTGCCGCGCCCCACGGGTTTATCCGGGCGAGTAATCACCGTGACAATTTCATAGCCGTCAGGCAATAGAATTCCAGGCGCGCGATTAGCAATCAGGGCCTCAAGAGCAGGTACAGCAAAATGGGGTGTTCCCATATAGATGATGCGTAACATGGCGCAAATCCCTTCTACGTTCTTTGAAAAATAGTTGTTGTTTTCTATGGTGTACAGCTTTGTTCCATATTAGCATATTTTGGCTATGATATAACCACGAGAGGTACCTCCTTACTTGATTGCTGTGGCAATATGTTATACTCCTTTCACAGCAAAGGGGCGTAAGGGCACATCTTTATTTGTATGAGTGGAAACGGGACACAGATAATTCTATGCAACAGGCACAGGCGCAGCTACCTCACGTTTCCAGGTTCAGTGTTCACGCGCTATTACCGCCATCTACCGATTCCCACGTTATTTTACAGCGCGCGGACGAAACCACCGCTATCCTGCGTATGTTGGCAGAGGCGCAAACCAGCACTGTTGTACTCACTGGAGACGCGGGGGCAGGGAAATCGATACTCGCGGCGCTGGTCTTTCGACAGGTTCAGGCAGGCGCATCTCCTTTCCAGCGCTTTGCCTGGTTGAGTCTCGGGCCAAACGCGACTTTGCCAGATTGTCTTGTTGCGCTCCTGAATAGCCTCAGTTCAGGTATGCTCCCCCCGGATTTCTTGCTCTGGAAACCTGATCAACAAATCGCGTTTGTCCTCCAGGCATTACGCAATCCTCAAGCCAGCGCATTTGTGGTGCTGGATCAATTTGAGGAGTTACTTGACGAGGACGCGATACATCTCGATACCCATCACTACTTGTCAGCAGTGAGGCAAGGTAGTAACCGCGTCCCTATAGCAGGACGCGGAGCAATTTCTCTCTTTTTGGAAATGCTCCAGCAAGATCTGGGCAACAGCCGCGTTATGCTGACGAGCTACCGCTCGCCCTATACGGCGCAAAACGAGCACACGCGCGTACGAGCCTACATGGTATCGCGTATAAGCCTGCCCGAAGGTGTAGCGCTCCTTCATCAGCGAGGGGTACAGGGTAGCTCACAGGAGTTGTCGCTGATCTGGCAGCGCTGCGCGGGTCATGTTTATGCGCTGGTGTTGTTCTCCGCCCTGTTCACGCTGAGTGGATTTTCGCTGAGCTATTTACTGAACGCGCCTGATTACGCATTTATGTGGAACGGGGATGTCACCCTGAACCTGATCAGTCTTGTTTATAATTTCCTAAATCCCATTCAACGCACCCTGCTGCGCGCGCTTTGCCTGTTCAGCGAACCAGCACCGCTTGAGGGCATACTACAGGCGATCACGGGTGATGGTCCGGCTATTGATGGGAAGGCATTCGAGCGCGAATTCGCGGCCTTGACCCGCATGTCGCTCATCCAGCCGATGCCGCCTGTAAGAGCACTCGCGCTCAATCAGCTGCACTACCGGCTGCCTGCATGCATACGCCTGTATGCGATTGAGCACTACCTGGAGGGGCATGACCGGCGGCCTAGTGGAAGAAATTTGATCTCCGCTCTCGGCGTGGCGATTGAGCCAAATCCTATGGTCGGCAATCCGGAGGCGCGTGAGATTGCGCTGGCGGCTGGCCATATGCGAGTAACCAGCTATTATTTCTCGCAGGTACAACGCTATTGTCCACCTCCTGGGCAACGCAAGAATTTGCAGGATGTTGAACCACTGCTGGCACTGATTTCCCATTTATGCCTGGCCTGGCACTGGCAGCAGGCCTGTGATCTGTTCTTCAGCGAGGGGCTTCATACGCGCCTGGTCTCATGGGGCGCATGGAATACGCTAATCCGACTCTATACGGTGATGATTCCACCTGTTGGCATCGTGACCCGCCGTGACGAAGCGTTGATTTGCAGTCATCTTGGCCTGCTCTATGGCCGCCTGGATGACTATGCGCAGAGCGCGCATTATTATGCACAGGCACTTAGCACGCAGCGCGAGATTTCTGATCTACAAGGGCAAGCAATTACACTGATCAATCAGGGTGAAATTTTCCGCAGCGCAGGTAATAAGCAGCAGGCCTTCGACAATTATGAGCAGGCGCTTCCCTTGCTGCAACAGCACCCGGATGCACGCCTGGAAAGTGTGCTCTTGCACAATATGGGGCTGCTGGCGCAGGACGAGAAAGACTACGACCTGGCCCTCAAATACTATGTTGCATCGCTGCAACTGGCTATGAACTTACAAGAGCAGTACAACCAGGGGATGATCCTGACGAACATGGGTATGCTCTTCTTTGAACAGGGCCACTTACTCGAAGCGCTGGCGCTCCTGTTATCTGCCTTACAGGTGCGCCAGGGTCTGCAGGACCCGACTGTCAATGCACTTATACTCTTCCTGGAGACCCTGGAACAGAAAATGGGGTCGGAAGCATTTGCGCAGTTGTACGCGGAAGCTACAGGCAAACAAGGGCAAATGTTGGCGCAACTTGATATAAAGAACAGGAACCTCTGGTAATATCGGGCCTCTGCATATATAATGAGCATGCAAGATCATGGATTGGGCGCATCGAAGGACTATGCAAGAGCGAGTGTAACCAATCAACGTAATAATAACTGCCAGGGCTTTTTATTTTTTGTTATTCACAAAAGAATTTGTCAAAGGGGCTGCTGGGCAGCGCGACCCTCGGTCGCCCTGGAAACTGACTTATTCGCCTGAGCAGGAGCATATTGTGGGTACACTGCGCGGAAAACACGCGAGAACACATCTTGTCACAGCAGAAGAGCAAGTTGATGAGCGGCAAGGTTCTCGAGGGGCCAGGGGAACCAGGTTCTCGGGAGGGGCAAACGTGCAGGAATTTCAGGCGTTTTACCAGGAAAACATCGGCCTGATTTATCGCTTTGTCTACAGTAAAGTGGGTAATCGCGAAGAGGCCGAAGACCTGACATCGCAAATATTTATCAAGGCTGTGCGCGGGATGGATACCGAACGCGGTCCGCAGAGCATGCAAAAATGGCTGTATCAGGTTGCGCGCACGACAATTGCAGATTATTGGCGCAGCTACTATCGTATTTCGACGAGTTCGCTCGAGGAATTGTTAGATGCTGGCTGGGAAGGTCCGGCTGACATAGAGTCGATGATTGCGCGCGGTGAGCCAAACGAGCGGGTGAAGCTTATCCTCGCGGCTTTGCCTGAGCATTTTCGCGAGGTGCTGACTTGCCGTTTTCTGCTCAATTTGTCGATTCGCGATACAGCAAGTCGGATGGGTTTGACGGAGGCAAATGTGAAGGTATTGCAACATCGGGCGTTGAGACGCGCTGCTGATCTCGGACCTGTTGTGACGGGCAGCATGTGACTAGGATTAGCGAAAACTTGGAGACACAAAACTATGGCCGGGGAAGACCAGGAAAGATTTGAAGATTATCTGGAGCTAGAGCATTTCATTGAGGAGCTTCAAGCTGGGCGCGTGGCTCATCCTCCAAAGGAGTTGACGCCTGAACAGGCGCGCATCTATGGAATGGCGACGCTCTTCCATACTGCCTCTAGTGAGGAGGCGACTCCCCGCCCCGAATTTGTGGCTGAGCTACAGGCAAAACTGGAGCAGGAGCTACAACCCCGGACGAAGCCTTTCCCTTTCACCTCTAACAAGCCGCAAAAACGATTACACGTCTCGCGACGAGCGCTGCTCACACGCGGAGCGGCAACGGCTGTTGCTGCCGCCACAGTAGCCATGGGTGTGGGCATCGATCACGCAGTCGAAGAACAAAAAATAAGCGCGCTCCAACAACAACAACAAGCATCATGGTTGCCGATTGTGCCAGACAATATTCCTGTTACCTGGATACGAGTGGCGAAGGCCTCTCAAGTTGGGGACAATCCAATTCCATTTAGATCACCTGCACTCGCTGGCTACGTAATACGGGTGGATAACGACAGTGGCGATGGGAATCTAGCTGACAAGGGAAAGATCATCGCCATGTCGGCCCACTGCACGCACCAGGGATGCATTGTGCAATGGCTAAACACGGCACGTAAATACGAATGTCCATGTCACGGCGGGCTGTATGGCGAATATGGACAGGTGGATGCTGCTTCAGCGCCTAACCTCTATCTTTCTTCCCTGCCACGCCTGGATTCAAAAGTTGACGAAGAAGGCTATGTAATTGTGCGTGTGCCAAAGGTCAGTCCACAGTAATTTCCTTGAAATTCTCTCGCTCCACATGCGAGGACGCGATACGTTCCTTGCACCCCTCCATTTCGCTTGAATCTTGACAGTTCACCACAAGCAGAATGATATAATGCTATGCGTTGATATGTACCATGCATCTATCTACGAGGAGGCGTTGCTACAGCAGGACGCCATGAGAAGGAGCAATCAGTCCATGCCTATATATCGTCTGAGAATCGCGTTGCCTTTCGCCTTACTACTGATGTTGTTGCTGGCGGCTTGTGGTGGAAGTTCCTCAACGCCCGCCAAGCCATCACCCACACCATCGCCTGCGCCGGAGCAGGGTGCGCAACTACTGGCGAAGGCTGCGCAAGCGTTGAATGGCGCGAAGACAGTGCACGCCATCTTCGCTCTGACACTTGTAGGCCCCTCTTTTAACGGCTCGCTTACAAGCGAGCTTTGGAATGTTCCGCCAGATAAAAGTCGCACGCTTGTGCTGCAATCCACCATTACACAGGCCCCTGCCGGGTCCATTACGGTCAGCAATGGTACACAAATCTGGCAATACGACCCGGCTAAAAAGGTTGTCTATAGCGGGCGGGTCGGTACAACCGGCACGAATAACGAGGGAAATGCGAATCAGTCGATCTTCAACCTTGTGCGTTCTATCTTCGGCCACAGCAATGCGACCCTGGTTTCCACGTCTGCCAGCGTGAATGGACATGCTGCCTACGACATCCATGTCAGGCCACAGGCTCAGACAAGCGGTAGCAATGCCAATACATTCAGTTACGACGGCGATGTTTACCTGGACAAAACCAGCGATCTGCCCCTGCGCGTCATGCTCAACATCCAGGGTTTGGGGCAGATCACGCTCGATTTGTCTATGCTCACGCTCAACCAGCCCATCGACAATAGCCTCTTCACCTTTGTGCCACCAGCGGGCGTCAAAGTCCTACCTTTCCCCCAGCCGACCCCGGACACCGGTTCGCTGACGCTGAGCGAGGCGCAACAGCAGGCGGGCTACCATCTCCTGAGCATTCCGACCTCCCAGGCGGCTTATGCATTGCAGTCGGTGGACGCGCTCGGCGCCCCCGGTAACCAGATTTACACACTGAATTACCTCTATACTCAAGGGAACGTCAAGTTCTCTATTTCCGAGGGCAAGGCGCTGGCGAACTTACCCGCCACCGGCCAGCAGATTCGCCTGCGCGGAACAACTGGAACCATCTCCACCGTCGGTAATATTACGACGCTCTCATGGACAGAGAAAGGCGTGGGTCTGCAGATCGCGGGACAGATGGGTTCAGATCAACTGGTGGCTATCGCGAATTTGCTGGGGTAATTGATGGCACCAATTTCGATATTGACCCAGGGCGATCCGTAGGGGCGAGGGCGGTGGACGTGGGGTTGGGAGGGCCTTTATGGTCGCCCGCGTCCTGTTCATCCTGCTCGAATCTTGGGGGAACACGACTACGCCCTACCCCCGGGCGACCGTAAAGGCCATTGACTCCAGAAAATACTGGAAGGCTGGCGCCAAGGTACCTCAAGCCGTGGCGGAAAAGGATGCCTGAGTCGCCTCTCAGTCTCTGTCCGCTCACGATGCCCAGCCGTTGGCTTGCCGTGAGCGGACGAAGGCACTCCCAGCAGACCGCATCGTCTGTTGGCTCGGCAAGTGGGATGTAGCGACTCTCAGTGCTGGATCGCGCCCTGGCCCTCCTTTCAGCTCAGTAAGCAGGCATAGCCTGCCGCAGTGAGTCCCCTTGGTCCCCATGTCGGTGGCGACTGCGAGGGGTGCCGCTGGTGGGGACCTTTGCGACCCGCTTGGCCGGCATCATGCGGATACTTGGCCGGTCGGGTCAGCACCACCTCGGGTGGCAGTGGCTGGATCTGCTCGGCTCGCACCACTGGCCCCTGCACCCGCGTGCGGCTGGAGGGACGAATGAGGCCCAGTTGACGGCCACGTTGCACCCAGATGGCAAGCGCATCCTGCCCCCCGACCAGTGGCTGCGGGAGGTACTTCACCAACAAGGGCAACGACACCTCAAAGGGCTCGACCTGGGCCCGGCAGGCGATTTCCAGTCGTACCGCTTGCAGCAGTTGGGCCAAGATCAGGCAAGCCCACACTTGCACGAGGATGACCGAGACCTTGCTACTCCACCACAGATGTAGACCTAAGTGCTCTTTGAGCGCCAAAAACGCCAACTCAATATCGAAGCTTCGCGCATACAGCCGCGCGATCTCCTGGATGGACAAGACCGTCGGATCCAGCACGTTGGTCAGATAGGTCAGCGTCAAGGCGCCGACCCGAAAGCGCACCAGGCGTACGGCCTGGCCGGCTTGTGCCTGGTAGTTGCCCAGCCACACCACCCCATCGAAGACCTCCTCCCATTCATAGTAGGTATGCAGCACGGTGTCACTGGTCTTCTCGCGCAAGCGACACACAAACCACAACTGGCGCTGGCTCAGCTCATCGAGCCACTCAAAGCTGAAGTAGCCCAAATCAAAGAGCAATAAGGTGCCTTGGGCCAAGCCTTTGAGCATGGCAGCAGCATGCACTTTGCCATTTTGCAGCGCCTGGGGCAGGTAGTCAATGCGTCGCCATAACTGTAAGCGCACATCGTAGAGGCCGGCCAGCTTGCCCGGCAGCAACTCCACCGCTCCTTTCTTCACATAGCGCAAGATGGGCAACTTGCGCGCCACTGGGTCCAGTGTCGTTTCATCCAAGGCCAGCACGTCGCTGGCAAAGCTGGCCAAGGGGTACCACGCTTGCTGCTCGACCAGCGGCTTCAACCAGGCCGCCAACATGGCCGTGATCTGTGCAAAGCACTGCTCTAACCAGGTGGTCCCCTCTTGTTCTAAACGGTCATAGGGCGTCTGATCGCAGATGTCATAGCCATGCAGCACCAGGTACCGCCAGACCTCACGCACCCCGTGTGCTCCCTGTAACACGCACAACACCAGGCCGCTCCACAACGCCACCTTGGGCAACTCCAAGGGTCGTCCTGGCCCGTTGGGGTCGGCTCCTGCCCCTGGGCGCTCTTCGTTGGCCTCCATCCTCTTCAAACAACGCTGCAGATACGTTTCGACTTGCTGCACAAAGCCATCACTTGCTTTTGCCTGACCGACGTGACTATCATACATGTGAGGATCTTCCTTTCACTTTCAGATTCATGTATTCAGGATTATCCTCTCTCATTTCTGCTTTGACAACCCCTTCACTCTATTTTCTGGAACCTATG
>WNGP01005693.1_pt1 | contig 10392 bp, 8 predicted proteins | sample 5407671 | NCBI WGS metagenome assembly WNGP01 (sample SAMN13153381, study PRJNA577476) | soil metagenome | isolation source: 40 cm soil or saprolite under Garry oak tree replicate 2 | place: USA:California | collected 2016-06-15
GGCAGTAAACGGAACATCCGCTTTTCTGTGAAGAGGATTTCTATTATCTCTTCCTGGCTACTCGACGTATCCACCTCTACACACCATGCCACAGGCTCGCCTCGATAGCCGACGGCGCACGTAGTGATCCACCTTCTACGTTGTGGTCCTGGTGTTGCTATACCAAAGGTGAGTCCCGCTATGGATGCAACTTGTGGAGAGGCGCCTGGAAATGCACTCCAGGCGAGCAGGAAGAAGTGTTGTTCGCAAGGCAAAGTGGTCAATGGTTTATTCCATATCTCTCGTATGACTTCGGCATCGTCCTTCTGTTTATACTGAAGACCTTCTCTTTGAGAAGAAAAGCCGGGGAGAGGATCGTGCTTCAACACGACAAATGGGATAAGTGGAGAGTCCAGATCACTTACCGTAGCCCGTATAGACACGATATATGGTGACCAGGACGGTAAAGAGTTCTCTGCTTGTTCTGAAGATGGTCTGACCTGCATATATCCACTCTCTTTTCTAGAAGATTGTCCTCAATCTTTCTATCGACAGAATGAAATGCAATTTCAGGGTTTTGCCCAGTTATGTGGTAAAATGTAATATCTTGCATTTCTCCTGGTCGCCCCAAATGTTTGAGGATGGATTATGGAGGGACTGCCTGTTCTTAACCGCAGAAGGAAATTTGCTCCTGTCAAAATCTACAGGGGAAAACCATCCGCTTGACCAGTGATATTTTTTTATGCAAGCACTATACTTTAGAAAAGTAAGTAACTATCACACAATTTACCAATTTATCAGGAGCACAAAGTTTATGGGATTTCATGGAATGCGGGGCGGAATGTCCGGCTATCTGGAAGAACAAAAAAAGAGGGGGCGCAAAACAGACTCGCGTACATTACGGCGTGTCGCTACAGCGTTTGCCCCATATAAATTACAAGTCCTGCTGGTGCTGATCGCTATTATCCTTACCACGGTACTGGGTCTTGTCAACCCTTTCATGATCCAGTTCATCTTTGATGACGCGATTGGCAAACGCAATGCCACTCTGCTCTTTATCCTTGTGGGCATCATGTTCGTTATGCCCATCGTCACCGGCATTATCGGCGTTGGGCAAACCTACCTTAATAATGTCGTTGGTCAGAACGTTATGCGCGACTTCCGCAACAAGTTATACACTCACTTGCAGAGTATGTCGCTGCGCTTCTTCACTTCAACGCGCACAGGCGAAATCCAATCCCGGCTGTCCAACGATGTCGGAGGAGTGCAGAGCGTCGTCACTGATACAGCTACCAGCGTCGTTTCAAACATTTCGACTGCACTGAGTACTATCGTGGCAATGCTGATAATTAGCCCGCTGCTGACGCTGATTTCGCTTGGCCTGATGCCCATTTTCCTGTTCATTACGTACAAAGTCGGCAATGTGCGCCGCACGACCAGCAAGGCAACGCAACAAAGCCTGGCATCTTTAACCGCGATGATGCAGGAGACTCTCTCGGTCAGTGGAATCCTGCTTATCAAAACGTTTGCTCGCCAGCAATACGCAGAGAAGCGCTTTCAGGATGAAAACCAGAAACTCACCAACCTGGAAGTGCGCCAGCAAATGATTGGCCGCTGGTTCTTTATGTTCATCGGTACTTTCTTCTCGATCACTCCGGCAGTAGTCTACCTGGTGGCAGGTTTGCAAATCATCCATAGTCCTGTAAACCCGGCTATTACACTGGGCGGCATTGTGGCTTTCACGACGCTCCAGAGCAGGTTATTCTTCCCAATCGGGCAGTTGCTCAGTATACAGGTAGAGATTCAAGGTGCGCTGGCTCTGTTTGATCGCATTTTTGAGTACCTGGATATGCCCATAGAAATCCAGAATGCGCCCAACGCGCTACACCTCAAACCTGACCAGGTGCGCGGCGAAATCACCTTCAACGATGTAACTTTCACCTACAAGCGCGATGAAGCTGCTGCATCAGGTGGTCTGCTGGCCACAACGCAGCAAGATAACGGGAATGAAACAGCAAAACGTACCGTCTCACCGAGCCCTGTCGACCTTGAGATTGAAGATGAGGAACCTCGTCCGGCACTCAGCCACGTTTCATTCGACATTCAGCCAGGGCAACTGGGGGCGCTGGTTGGACCAAGCGGAGCAGGTAAAACAACGATTACCTACCTCGTGCCGCGCCTATATGATGTTGATAGCGGCTCGGTAGAGATAGGTGGATATAACGTCAAAGACATTGCACTGGAATCGCTAGGTGAATTTATCGGTGTTGTAACACAGGAAACCTACCTCTTCCATGCCTCTGTTCGTGAAAACCTGCTCTACGCGCGCGCAGACGCGACGGAGGAAGAGATGATCGCGGCTGCGAAGGCGGCAGCTATCCATGATCGTATTGTGGAACTGGACGATGGCTACGACACCATTGTTGGTGAACGTGGCTATAAGCTCTCCGGTGGCGAGAAACAGCGCATAGCCATTGCGCGCGTCATTCTCAAGAATCCACGCATTTTGATCCTGGACGAGGCTACCAGCGCGCTTGATACGCACTCAGAACGCCTGATTCAGGCTGCGTTGGAGCCATTGATGAAGAATCGCACGACATTGGCCATTGCGCACCGCCTTTCCACGATCCTGGCGGCGGATGTCATCCTGGTGGTGAACCGGGGCGAAATTGTCGAACGTGGCACCCATGATGAATTGATGCAACTGGGTGGTGTCTATGCCCGGCTGTACAACGAACAATTCTCACGCGAAGTCTCGGCGGAGATGCCCGTGTAAGTTGTTTCGAGCCAGGTAGAATGGGCAGATGGCTATAATGGCTGCCCATCGCTGCTCAACACAACGGATGGCAGTCAATCATGGTCAGCCCAACCATATCAGATTATGCCATGAGGTAACAGCGCGTGAACGCCGCGCACACCGTTCACAATCTGGGTAATGCGCATCTGAACCACCAGGCTTGCCAGGGCCAGCGCGTCCTGGCGAGATAGCGCATACTGCTCCTCCATCAAATCGAGCATGGCGATCAGGGCCAGCACGGTGGCTTCGTTCAGGTCTTCATGCAGGCCCATTGTGAGCCACCCGGCGGGCGTGTTGGCGCGCGGCGCGGTCAGCCGTAGGTTCTCGCGCAGGTGAAAGGTCAGGCTCACACGCTCCATCGGGCACTCTATGGCTGTTCCACAGACTTCGCCGTCGCCCTGAACGGCATGTCCATCACCAACGGAGAAGAGCGCGCCTGCAACAGCGATAGGCAGGTAGAGCGTGCTGCCTGCCACCAGTTCTTTACAGTCCAGGTTGCCGCCGCAGAAACGCGGTGGGCCGGTATCATGTATACCCCCCTCGTTGGGCGGCATGCCCATCACTCCCATGAAAGGGTGTAACGCTAGAGTATGTCCGTACTTATTGCTTCCGGTCATGCTCTCTGCGTCAAGCTTCCAGGCCATGTGATCATCCATTTCACCAACGTTTAGCCTGTCCCAGCCATCGGTAAAGGTCCACCCCCAGCTTCCTGGGCGTATCTCATTGATCTGTATTCCCAGGCTCATACCCGGCCTGGCATTCTGTATGGCTATCGGACCGCACAGCGCATGTCCAAAATCTCGCGCGGGATCACGCGGCTCAAATTTCTTATGTGTTCCCAGGCGAGTGACAGGCTGTTCAAGGTTCCAACCGGCATCGAGCGTGCGGTACACCACTGTGTCGCCCGAATAGATGGTGAGCACGGGTGGAAAATCACGCGAAAACTTGCCGTGCAGCGTGCGCCGCTCCGGCTCGATGGTATAGGTTGCCATGATTTCTCTCCTCTTTTACGATCCGCCTTGAGGATACTGCAATAACTCCGCCCGACGCTCTTTCAGTTTCCCAATGCGCTCCTCCTGGGCCGCCAACTTCCCGCGCTCTTTCTCGACCACCTCTGGCTTCGCCTTCGTCACGAACGCTTCATTTGCCAGTTTGCCCTGTAAACGCAGAATCTCCTGCTGCGCCTGGGCAATTTCTTTGTCGAGTCGCTCCAATTCCTTGCCGATATCGAGCAAGCCAGAGAGCGGCAGGTATATCTCAACTGAGCCAGCCAGCAAGCTCATGGCTTGTTCCGGCTTCTGCCCAAGTTGCGCATGCAACTGAGGTCTATCGGTACGAGCCAGGAACTCGATGAGTGGAGCCTGCGCTTCCAGCATCGTTACATAATTGCCTGCAGCTATAATCACCGGCACACGACGCGCTGGTTCGACATTCATCTGATTACGGGCATCTCGAATGCGTGTAATCACCTCTTGCTGCAAACCAAAGTTCTGTTCTGCCTCGCCATCAATAGCCGCACTATTTGCGCGGGGCCAGGGCGCGACAATCAGGGCTGAGGCAGGCCAATCTGGTTCGCTCGTGCGGTAGAGATACTGCCATACTTCCTCGGTGACAAACGGCATGAATGGGTGCAGCAGGCGCATACTCTGATCGAGCACCGCGCGCAGGATACCGGCGGTAGAGCGGCGCGCCTGCTCATCACCCTGCATCTGTACTTTGGCAATTTCGAGATACCAATCGCAATAATCCGACCAGAAGAAATCGTTGATCTGCCGACCTGCTTCACCAAGCTGGAACTCTTCGATCAGGCTTGTCACATCGCCTGTCAGCTTCGCCAGGCGGCTGAGAATCCAGCGGTCCGCCAGCGTGGTTGGCTTCACCTCGCTGATAGCGGGAACGCCTCCGCCGATATCGGCAGTGGTCATCAAGACGAAACGCGAAGCATTCCAGATTTTGTTGGCGAAGTTGCGATTGCCTATGATGCGTTCAGGGACGAGTTTCATGTCACTGCCGGGCGAGCTGCTGGTAGCAAGAGTAAAGCGCAAGGCGTCCGTGCCATATTGATCCATGACATCGAGGGGATCAACAACGTTATTATTCGATTTGCTCATCTTCTCGCCTTTGGCGTCACGTATCAATCCATGCAGGTAGACGGTATGGAAAGGAATGGTACCCATGAAGTGAATACCGGCCATAACCATTCGCGCAACCCAGAAAAAGATGATGTCGTAGCCCGTCTCCATGACTGATGTGGGGTAATAGCGCAGCAGGTCAGGTGTGACTTCAGGCCAACCCAGCGTGCTGAATGGCCATAGCCACGAACTGAACCAGGTATCCAGCACGTCCTCGTCCTGGTGAATATTGGCGCTGTCGCAATGCGGGCAGGTGCTGATATCCACGCGGCTGACGGTCATCTGGCCGCAGTTATCGCAGTACCAGACGGGAATACGATGCCCCCACCAGAGTTGACGTGAGATACACCAGTCATGGATGTTTTCCAGCCAGTCCATATAGACCTTGTTGAAGCGTTCCGGCACGATCTTCATCAGGCCATATTCGACCGCGCCCATAGCAGGTGTCGCCAGTGGCGTCATGCGCACGAACCATTGCTTGGAAATCAGAGGCTCAACCACGGTATCGCAGCGCTGGCAATAGCCGAGGGGTACTGTATACTCTTCGATCTTGACGATCAGGCCCAGCCGCTGCAATTCCTCTACCAGGTTCTTACGCGCCTCAAAGCGATCTTGCCCGGCATAGGGACCGGCTTCCTCGGTCATCTTTGCATCAAAGCCGATTACCTGCACTCGCGGCAGATTGTGACGCATGCCAATCTCAAAGTCGGTCGGATCATGGGCGGGCGTCACCTTGACCGCGCCAGTGCCAAAGTTGGCATCGACCGCTTCATCCGCGATAATCGGTATTTCGCGCCCAATTACAGGCAGAACGGCGATACGCCCGACTATATCTTTGTAGCGCGTATCCCTGGGATTGACTGCCACAGCCGTATCACCCAGGATGGTTTCGGGGCGAGTGGTGGCAACGCTGATATATTCCGTCTGCTCTTCACCAGGCAACGGCTTCAAGGGATAGCGCACAAAGGTCAGCGTTCCCGGTGTATCAACGTGGTTGACCTCTAGATCGGAGAGCGCACTCATGCAGCGCGGACACCAGTTGATGATGCGCTCGCCGCGATAGATCAACCCTTCTTCATAGAGGCGCACAAACACTTCGCGCACAGCCTTCGACAGGCCCTCGTCCAGGGTAAAGCGCTCACGGGTCCAATCGCACGAAACCCCCAACCGGCGCTGCTGGTCCTGAATGCGATGCTTATATTGATGTACCCACTGCCAGACGCGCTCAAGGAATGCTTCGCGGCCAATAGTGTGTCGGTCTGTTCCCTCTTTCGCCAGCAAGCGCTCCACGACAGTCTGCGTAGCTATACCGGCATGATCTTCGCCGGGTACCCACAGCGTATCATCGCCTTTCATGCGGTGATAGCGAATCATGATATCTTCGATGGTATCCATAATGGCATGGCCCAGGTGCAGCGCACCAGTTACATTGGGCGGTGGCATGCTGATGACAAAGGTTGGCTTGCTGGTATCGCCACTAGGTTTAAAGTAGCCGCCCTCTTCCCAGAAACGATACCATTTGGCTTCCACAGCCTGCGGCTCATAGATCTTCGGCAACGATGCGATTGCCTCTTTTTCCCGTTCGATCATTTCCCTCTCCTGGACGCGACCTAGCGCGTTGCTTATATATATCTAAACAAAAAGCCCTTCCCGTCAAGGACGAGAGAGGGCGTAATATACTCGTGGTACCACCTTGTTTCGATCACTCGCTCCGGGCTAGTGATCCTCAAGCGGCGCGTTAACGGGCGCTCCCGTCATAAAAGACTCCCAGGCGACTTTCGGTGCGTCTGTTCCGAGGAAGATTTGCAGCCTGTTGATCTTCCCTCTCTTCACGGAGTTCGCGCCTACTCCTCCTGCTCAACGTCACATATTCAGTTGCATTGGTTATACTCTAACGAGTTTATCTGCCTTTGTCAAGCATCTCGAAGCTGGCACACTGACGACGTTGATGCCATCCCAGTTGAACCCGAGAGGGAATGGAGGGGGAGAGTCATGAGAGCTTACCCAAAAACATCTTATTCCATGGGAGTGGTAAAAGTCGAGTCATTAGAAGAGGGACATGAGGGGGAGACAGAACTGGTTATGCTCTCTCAAATCATAAGGGTTGCAGCACAAGAAGATCAAACACAGAGATGCTAAAGCCCATAAGCAAGAAATTAACAATGATCTAAGCCGCCGACTTGCCAGAGACACGACAACCCTATGAGCATTGCAAGGTGTTCTACTCACCGGCTTCCCTATTAACCTGCTTGACCAAATCCACCAATTCACCCAGGATGTTGATACGTTCACCCAGCGTCTCCCCATCCGGTGCCACACGCAGCGTCGTCACCCCAGCCTGCTGATGGATACGCAGGCGCTCGCGCACCATCTCTTTGGTGCCGATGAGGTTGGTTTTGAGTACCAGGTCATCCGGGATAAGCGCCACCGCCGCCTCACGCTGGCGTTTCAACCAGAGGTCCTGCACTTGCAGGGCTATCTCCGCGTATCCGGCACGCTGGTACACCTGGTTATAGAAATTGTGCGCGCGTGAGCCCATGGCTCCCAGGGTGAATGCCAGCCCCGGCTTGCGTGGGGCAATCAGGCGCTCCAGGTCATCGGAGAAGGCCACCACGCCCGCGTTGACCTGCAGATCGAGATCGACCAGCGAGCGGCCAGCGCGCTGAGCTCCCGTCTCAAGTGGGTCGAAGAACATGTGGGTATGTTCCGGGATGAACGAGGTACCTAACCAGCCATCCGCAAGCTCGCCCGTTAGTTCCAGGTTTTTGGGACCCAGTGTTGCAAGATAAATAGGCAGGTTCGGACGAGGCTGGGCAATCGAAACCAACGCCTTGCCCTCGCCTCCGGGAAGTGGCAACTGGTAGATCTGGCCTGTGTAAGTGAGGCGTTCGCCGCGCGCGATTATGCGCACGATATCGATCACTTCACGTGTGCGCTGCAGGGGATGGGCAAAGGGCACCCCGTGCCATCCCTCCATGACCTGGGGTCCGCTCACCCCCAGTCCGAGCACGAAGCGGTCATGAGTGAGTGCCGCCATGGTCATAGCAGTCATGGCGATCATGGCAGGGGTGCGTGCCCCGATCTGCATAATGCCCGTCCCCAGGCGAATGCGGCTGGTCTTCGCTGCGAGATAGGCCAGGGGCGTGACGGCATCATAGCCCCATAATTCGGGGGACCAGGCGAAGTCGATGCCAAGACGCTCGGCCTCAAGGGCGTAGCTGACGTGCGTCTCCCACTGGGCATCGGGTGGGCCGAGTTCAATAGCCAGCTTCATGTCCTGCGCCTCCCTTTTGCGGGACGAGCGCTGCCGAGATCGCCTGGGTCTGGCGCGCGTGGTCGAGCGTGTGGACGCGGGCGAAAAGCAGCCACTCCCGCCAGTGCATGGCGCCAAATTCGGGATGGCTCCATGTGATTTCCAGGTGCGCCTGTGAGTCGGCACGCTGGACGACGGCTATGAGTTGCGCCCGAAACCGCTCCAGGTCGGCGAGCAGATCCGCCCGTGTCACCTCCTGGGGAGCAGGGATGATCGCATCCCGAATATCCGGTGGCTGCTCGCCGCGTTCGAGCACGGCAGTAATGGCCGAGTCATCAAACGCAGCCATGGTACGCATGTGCAGCAGCACATCGATGGCTGACCACTCTCCCTCACGTGGAATTGTGCGGAAGAGAGCATCAGGAATGGTGGCGCCTGCCGCCAGAAACTGCTGCTGCGCTTCCTGCAAGGTCTCGATGAGTTGAGCAGGCGTGCGACGCAGAGATTGACTGCCTAAGTAACCGCGTATGCGAGCAACTTCTTCCTCGCGGGTTTCGTGGCGTTCCTCGGCCATGTGCTGCTGCCTTTCATGAACTACTTTACTAAAACTTTCGGATCAACCGGTGTAATTGGCCTCAGATTAGCTTCGATTACTTGCCGCTCTCCTTCCAGGAAAGGAGGAAGCGAGAGTCGCTCACCCAGGGTTTCAACATCTTCGTCTACTGCAAAGCCAGGCCCATCGGTAGCAATCTCGAACAATACGCCGCCCGGCTCACGGAAGTAGATCGAACGGAAGTAGAACCGGTCAATAACAGGCGTTACCGTCGGGTTGACCCTGGCGATCTGCTCCCTCCACTGCCGGTGTTCCTCTTCATCCGGCGTGCGGAATGCCACGTGGTGCACACCGCCGGTGCCAACGAAGCGGCGGAAAGGCCAATCAGGGCGAAGCTCTACATGCACCTCTGCGCCAGCTCCGCCGGGGCCAACTTCAAAGATGGTAACGGAAGACTGTTCTGGCGTGGCATAAGTGTCACCACGCCGGAAACCAAGCACCTCGGTCAGAAAGCGCGCTGACGGTTCGAGCCTGCTCTGCGCGAGCCGGACCGCGTAAAAACCGCGAATCGCCATCTCGACCGGCACGGGACTCCTGCGCCAGGGAGCGCTCTCCAGCTTCCCCGCGTCATCTACCAGTTCAAGGCGCTGCCCCTCTGGATCGCGGAAAGGAAGCACAGGCCGCTCCTCCGCGCCGCGCGTTTGAATACCATCGTGGGCAATGTTGAAATCATTGAAACGCTTGACCCACCAGTCGAGCGCGTCTCGCCCGGTCACACCCAGCGAGATAGTTGAAATCGTGCCAACACCCTGGCGATGAGGCCCGATATCCGCCCATTCAAAAAACGTCAGATCGGTGCCTGGGCGACCAAGCTCATCTCCATAAAAGAGGTGATAGGCCGAAACATCGTCCTGGTTCACCGTCTTCTTCGTCAAACGCATACCCAGGATCTGCGTATAAAACGCGACATTGCGTGAGGCATTGCCCGTAACCGCAGTAACGTGATGTATACCACCTAATTGCATTTTTCTTCTCCTTCTCATTCAGCGAGAAAAGACTATTCTGTGAAAGGACCACTTACCTTCTGGCAGCGAGCCTTTAATATCTTAATTTAGTATATCTCAAAATTGAGATATTGTCAAGTGCATCAAACTCTGCTAATAACTATCTTGAGCCGCCAGGCCCAACTTTTTCAGCAGTCGAATAGCCTCAACCTGCTCTTCCAGAGTGAGACCGCTCACCGCCGCTCGAATCTTCTCCGCGTGTGGAGGAAAGATAGCCGCCAGCAATTCACGACCCTGGGGCGTCAACTCAGCAAAGATGACGCGCCGGTCGCGTGGAGAAGGCTTGCGTTCCAGCAACTTCTTCTGCTCCAGCTTATCGACCGCGTACGTAATATTGCCACTCGAGATCAATACCTTCTCACCGATCTGCTGGAGTGGTAACGGCCCCTTATGATACAACAGCTCAAGAATGCCGAACTCCGTCGGATTGAGACCATGACAACGAATATCGCGCGTCGCATGCGCATTGACCCAGTTATATGCACGCGAAAGTACAACAAACAGATCTAACGCAGCTTCCGTCTCAATAGTATCTGACATAATCCTACCTCGTGTCCAATCAATTATCTCAAATTTAAGATAATTGTACTGAAGTAAGTGTGTCTTGTCAACAC
>WNGP01006535.1_pt1 | contig 10392 bp, 10 predicted proteins | sample 5407671 | NCBI WGS metagenome assembly WNGP01 (sample SAMN13153381, study PRJNA577476) | soil metagenome | isolation source: 40 cm soil or saprolite under Garry oak tree replicate 2 | place: USA:California | collected 2016-06-15
TTCGAACCGTTCTGATGCCGCGGCTCTACCGGTACAGGATGTTCTTCATTGGGCTTTGAGGAACCGGTAAGCCAGCCCAATTCCTCGACAGAGCAGAGGCCGATTCCATAAGCCTTGCGGAGAGCGCGGTTGACGGCTCTTGTTTCGGCCACGCGCATCTCAGCACCGCGAACAAGTGGCGAAACATTGGAGGGATCAGCATCGCCATAGCCGACAAAACCTTTCGATCCAAGCTTCCTGTGTACCGTCGCCCTGAAGACCCAGCGAGGTATTGCTAGGTCGCAGAAGTCCCTCACCTGCCGGACGTTGATCCCCGCGCAGTGCTTCCGTTGCGCTAGGCGAATCAGTCCCGTGTGAGTTACATACCACTTGTCATCGAGAAGTTGAACGTCTCCTCCAGCGACAGATAGTCCGTGGCTCCTGATCAGTTCCTTAAGTCCGGCCCGGGCTCGTTTGGAGAGAGGACCCCAGATCGCATCTGCCATTCTGATATCTGATGTGATTTCCGTAGCTGTTTTTTTCACGATGGCCTCCTGCTTCATAGGCGCTCAAGTACATTTACTATACTTGAGCGCTCAAGTATATGTCAAGAGAAATTTTCGTCGTTGATTTTTGGGGCGCCTCGCGAATAAGGTTTGTGTGTCATGGCAAAAAAGAAGAATCCCCATGCTGTTGCTCTGGGCAAGATGGGCGGTGTCAAAGGCGGCAAAGTGCGCGCGGCCAAGCTTTCACCTGAACGTCGCAGCGAGATCGCTCGAAAAGCGGTCCTAACTCGTTGGGCGAAGCATAAGAATAGAAAGGACAAGTCGAAATGACTCGGCGAAACTGATGCAAGCGAGACGAAAGGGACCCAGCCGGTTTACTTTCCCGCCGAAGTACTGGCGGATTGAAGCAAAGTCAATTTGGGTTCTGTGTACGGTGATGTCCGGCGCGAGGTGATCGCAGAAATCTCAGAAACATCTCAGAAAAAAGAAACTTGATCTTAAATCGCCGTCCTGATAGTATGGCGAATACAAGGCGAAGATTGACAGCCTAGATGAAGTGACCCGTTCCAACTTGGTTGCACAAAGGATCAGAGGTTTGATTCCCAAAGGGCTTGGACTAGGTTAACGAACAGAAAGCAGACGCGGGCAGGTGCCTTGTGCACCCGGGTGCACGGATCTCATGTGTGAGACGCGCGAAAGGAAATCGCGTGGCTCGCGTTAGTTGCGTGGAAAAGTGCTGTTGGATTCGCGGCAGCGAAGGTTGGCATGCTCGTGGGCAGGCGCGATGCGCTCTGCCCATTTTTGCTTTGGCGTAAGCACAATACCTGCCGAGGAGAACAGACGGTGGTTCCCATTTCCTTACTTTTATCCCTCAGCCTGTTCCCTAGTAAGAGAGCGGGAATCGTAGAGGCTCCAGGCGACTGTGGGGCTGGACGTGCAGTACGGATAGGCAGGCCGTGTACCATTGACGCGCGGCATAACCCCATGCCAGCCTGACCCGTCCCGATTCGACCTGGTCACTGATCCAAAAGACCCAATGGACAAACCCGACCCTTACGCCGAATGGGTGCTCTTCGCGGGGAAACAGGACGCGGGCAGACCTCCACTCCCAGTAGATGAAGAGTTGCTGGCCGCGGCGCGAAAGGCCTGGCCACATGTGCTCGCACACGTCCGTGGCAGGTTGTTTGACAAGGAATCAGGTCGGGAGCGGACCGCACTTGCGTCGGAGATCTGGGACCGCGTGCTCCTATCCGTTGCCAAGACCCGCCTGCGAAACAAAGATCTCCGGTCGCCCATCAGGGACCTGGAATCCTACTTAGTTGGCGTCTTCCACCACCGTTTCAACCGGGAGTTTAAAAAGGAACGCAGGAGAGCGCAGCAGTTCGAGATGTTTTCGTCAGTCCTCGATTTGGAGCAGTTCGAGGCTGCTACGGACGCAGAATGGGTGGAAGAGCTCGAACGCGCGATTGCCGCTAGCGAGATCGCCGACCGCATGAGCCCCTGGATGAGGAAGGTTTGGCAGAGGCGTCAGTGCGACTATTCCTGGAAGGCGATTGCAGCTTGGCTCGGGATCACCGAGCAGCAGGCCAAGATGAAGTTCTACTACGGGTTGCAGAAGATCCGTCAGAGCATCATGCAGTCGGTGAAAGATCCCAAATCTTACAAGGCCACTGAGGTTAAAGGGAGGCAGACCTGAACGCAAAGGCATATTCCGAGAGAGAGGAAAAGCGCATCCTGGCTGCGCTGGGCCGCAGTCTGCTCAAGGATTTTCCGAATCCGGACCGTATTGGGTGTCCAGGCCCCGAAGTTCTGAAAAGAATCGCCTCTCATGAAATGAACCTCTCTGAGGCGGAGAAGTGGCTCGATCATCTAACTTCCTGCAGCCCCTGCTACCGTGATTTCTCTCAGTTCCAAACTGCGTATCGAAGCCGGAGAACGAGGACCCTGGTGGCCATCGCTGCAACCATCCTGATGCTCGCTTTTGCTGGTTGGGCTTTGCTCCCAAGACAAAAGACACCGTTGGTCCTAAGGCCAAACGAACCGACGGCACCAAGACAAGAGGAGCCGTTGGTTACGCAAACCGCCGTGCTCGACTTGAGGGATCGTTCCCCCCAGCGCGGCGCGGAGCCGGGTCTCGCCCTGCCGCCGCTCGAGATGGCTCGCAACATGTCTCACCTCGAGATCTATCTTCCCTTTGGAAGCAACGAGGGACTTTACGATGTTCGCCTCACGACGACACAAGGCGAGTCAGTCCTTGTTGCAAAAGGAAGGGCAAAACTCAAACAAGGCCTCACTTCCATGGGAGTCGATGTGCCCCCTTCTACGATTCGCTCGGGCCGGTATATTTTGCAGATCCGAAAGCGCGGCTGGGAATGGTCTTCTTTTCCGTTAGTCGTGCGCTAAACGTGTCCGGATCCAGGGGAACTTCAGGGAAGCGCCTGTGGGGGGCGGTCAAAGCGTGAGGTGAGACTATCTCGTGAGGTGAATCGTGCAAACAAAGGCACCGAGCGGTCGGTATCGCGTCATAGGGCTAAGTCCAACCGACACTCTAACATGGCCGAGCGGCCCGCTTTGGAAAGACTGCGAAACCTTGGACGAAGCACGAGACTTGGCGGACCGCAATGGAGACTTGTACCTGTGGGTCTACGTCTACAATGACGTCGGCGAGATTTTGTACGAGTCAGGCTCTGAAGCGCAGCGGCGTGGAAGGATCGAAAAGCCAAATCACGGGAAGATTTAGCTAACGTTGAAATGGCCCAACTTGGTGGGAGCTTTCGTGGAAACAGATTGGTGCTTCTCGAACCGTAGGGAACAACAGCCGTGAATCTGAAGCGAGCCGTGATCTTGATATCCTTGGGCGCGGCGGTTTCCGTTTCGATCCGAGCGAAAGCGCCGAGCGACGATCCTGACGCCTTGCTAAAACGAGCGCTTCATTTTGGCGACTTGTACAACTGGGCGGACGCGGGGCCTTTGTTTGTCCAGGCTGAGGAACTCTACGCTGCGCGTGGCGACAAGCGCGATGCTTTGTACGCGCATCTGGGCCGCATACGCTCGACGATGGAGCAGCTTTCTCTTCCAGAGGTATCCGAGGAACTTGAAAATGCGCTAGAGGGCAATCCGCTGCTTCAATCGGACAGAGAACTCAGGTTGTTTTGCCTCATGGTTCTTGGGGACATCGATGGTGAGATCGACGCCGCGCCAATGCGCCGCGATTGGGAAGCAGCGCTCAAGGTGGCCCACGAACTCGGCGACAAGAAGCTGGAAAACCGCGCCTCAGGGGAGCTCGGATTCGCATTGTTTCTTGAAGGGGATATGGCCTCCGCACGCCAGAGAGTCGCGAGCGCACTCATGGGTGCGCTGCTGCTAGGCGATACAGGTGCACAAATCCGCTACTTGGCCGCAATCGGACACGCTTTTGTGCAGATGGGCTCCTACGACGACGCTCTCAGTTATTTCGACAAGGCGCTGAAGATCGCAGCTGCCAATCCTGATGCCGGCTACCAGTTCGTTGTCAATGAAGGTAGGCTCCAAGCCTTACGTGGCATGGGAAAACTTGACGCCGCTGAACAGCTCGCCAACGAGATCATCGATCAATCCCGCGCCAGGCAAAAACACGTTAAAGAAACGCAGGCCCTCATTACAGCGGGCACCGTAGCGAATGCAAGGGCTGATCGAGCGAAGGCGATTGAACTCTTCAAGGAGGCTATCGACTTGGCTCAAAAGGGTCGGTTCACTCGGCTATTAGCCGACGCCCAGTTCTATTTGGAAGACATGTATCGCAAGAAGGGCGACCTTCGGACGGCAGAATCTCTGGCCTCAGCCGCTGCCGAGGCAACCCAGAGCAGCGGCGACCTCTACTTACTTCCAATGCGTCTGCAAGCGCTCGCGCAATTGCAAGCGAGCCAAGGAAAATATCGCGAGGCAAGCGACACGTATGATCGCGCCTCCGACATCCTGGATACGATGATCGGCAACGTCACTTCTGCGGCAGGCAAAATCGGCCTCGTTAGCTCCATGAGTGCCATTTACGCAGAGCACTTCGCCTTGGCCGCTGACCAATTGAAAGACAATGCGAAGGCCTTCTCCGTTCTTGAGCACGCCCGCGGCCGCGTAACAACCGAGCTTCTGATGAGCGGAAGGCCTTCCGATACTCCGCAGGAGCTCGAAATTCAGAAGCAAATCAGCCGCTTGAATCTGGACCTAGCGAAGGCGAAGTCCATGGGGAAGATCCACGAAATTCGTGACCAGATTTTTCTGGCCGAACAGGCCCGATGGCTCACTCCAGTGCTGGGAGAGTGGAATCCTAGGCCGTGGCAGACGATTCCGTTGGGGCGCATACGAGAGAGTCTCGCTTCAGGCGAACTTGTTCTTGAATACGTTTTGGCAGAACCGCATTCCTATTGTTTGGTCATCACCAACGATTCCGCGCGCATCACGTCTCTTAAAGATCGCGCGAGCATCGAAAGCTCTGTTCTTGGCTATCTGACAACGCTGAAAACAAAAGCCTCATCGAAATCCCAAGGACAAGAACTCTATGCGACTCTCTTGAAAAATATCCCCGAGCTCGCGAGGAAGAAGCGACTTATCATCGTGCCCGACGGCTGGCTCCATCTCCTACCTTTCGACGCCCTGGTTGACCGCAGCGGCCGTTACCTAATCTTTTCGCACACGATAACCTACGCGTCTTCTGCGAGCTTCCTGCATTTGGTTAAGGCGGCAGCGCCACGGCCCGCGCAACAGCTATTTCTCGGCGTCGGCGGTATCCCTTACGAGCAAAATGCGGAGCTCGCCAAAATCGCCACGCTGCGGGGATACGTCAGCGGGCGGTTGGTCAACCTGCCCGCCTCCAAAGAGGAGATTCTAGCGGCGCAGGCAGTAACGCATAGTGACGCTCACAGCATACTCACTGGCACAAACGCAACAAAGTCTGCGTTCGAACACTCCGCTTTGGAAGAACATGCGATCATCCATCTGGCAGTGCATGGCATTGCAAACGAACAGCATCCGGACCGAGCAGCGTTGATACTTCTTAGTGACACTTCATCTGGAGACGACGGTATCCTGGAAGCAAGCGAAATCGTGCACTTGCACACGAACGCCGATCTCGTTGTCTTATCGGCATGCGATACGGCGGTTGGCCGTTTGCAAGGCGAAGAAGGAATCGCCAATCTTTCGCTCGCATTCCAGTTAGCTGGCGCGAAGACTGTTGTCTCGACTTTTTGGAGCATTGACGACATGACGGCTCTCTACCTGATGAAGCGTTTTTACACTCGCTTGGCCGCGAAGAATACAATCGCATCTGCTTTGACCTTGGCTAAGCGGGACATGCTGAGGGTCTACGGTCCAGAAGCCGTTCCCTACTACTGGGCCGGGTTCAAATTAGAAGGCGCCGCCGACCGTTCAATCGACATCGGTTCCAAGAAATTAACTGAGACAAAGTGAGGAAGGTGTCCCAATGCCCACTACCCACGAGACGTCGCACCTTCTAACGCATAAGGAGCGCACGAAAATCATCAACTCCGTCAAAAAGCTAGTTCCCGAGCGGTACATCAACATAAGTAACCCAAATCAGGATTACGGTCCTTGGCTTGCCTTGGTTGACGAACGCATGCCGCATCTCATGAACGATGATGTACCCGCTTTTGAGGCCGGCGTAAGCGAACTCCTCAAGTCCTTGGGCAGCAGCCATACTGCTTTTTTTCACGAGCGACGCGACAGTATTCCGCCACCTTACTCGATCAATGCGACGTTGCGCCCAGTGGATACCACTCATGGGAAGCGTTGGATGTTCGTGGATGTAATCGAAGACGGAGTTGCCTCTCAAGCAGGAATCCGCCCCGGCGAATTCCTGCTTTCCATTGATTCCGAGCCGGTGGTCCCGCCGAAAACCGCAAACTTCCGCATCGGCGGCAATCATAATGTAGAGATCGGCAGCTTCAACGGGAATAAGCGCCAAGTCACCTTTGAAATCCCAAACCGAGCGGCAAAAGACCGGCCGCCGATGATCGAGCCGCGTAGCCTCTCGTGTCGCTTGCTGGTCTCAGATGTCGGATATGTCCGAGTGGCAACATTCCCTGGAGCCGTGGGCCAGAGTTTTGCCAAGGCGTTGGACGACGCCATTCGCGACTTGAAAGCTCAAGGCATTGGACGTCTCATCGTGGATGTCCGAGGGAACATCGGCGGCGGCCTAGGCTCTTTGCGGCTTATGAGTTATCTCTGTCCTGGCAAGGTGGAAATAGGCCATAGCCTGACTCGCCGGCGTTTTCGGAATGGCTATCGTAAGGAAAGTCTAACCCGAATCGGCAAGATTCCGGCGACAAAAGCAGAGCTGCTTATGATGGCTATGCGCTTCAAAGTCTTCCAGCGCGACCGTTCAATGGTCCTTGTTACGGAGGGCCTCGGCCCTCAGCCGTTCCACGGTCGCACGGTTCTTCTAATCAATGAGCATACGCATAGTGCGGCTGAAATGGTCGCGAGCTTCGCTAGGCAAAATCGCTTCGCCACCCTAGTCGGCACGAGAACAGCAGGTCAGGTTCTCGGAGGCGCCAATTTTAAGCTAGTCGGCGGCTATATCCTGCGCATTCCCGTCGCGGGCTGGTATACGTGGCGGGGAGAATGCATAGAGGGCAAGGGCGTGGAGCCGGACGTCGCCGTCGAAAACTCGGCAGAATCCCTCAGCGTTGGGGTTGACACGCAACTGGAGAAAGCGCTGCAGATCGTGCAAAGTCTTTGAGACATAATTGCCCGTCTGCGGCGGGCCGGAAACGGCGCCCCTGCCAGGCGGGCTGCATACAGAAAAGTCTGTACCTAACAAAGCGCCCAACCAGACACACGCAGACGAACAGCCGTTGAACTGGCCAAGGTGGCGCGCATGGATAGAAAGGAGTTCAATTGTACAACCTGGTTGCACAAGGCGGCGTCACTCCCAAAAGAAGACTTCAAAGGGGAAGTGAAAAAATACCTGACCGGCCGAAAGACCGAATCTTGCCCGGTGAGCAGCAAAATCGGTTCTTGCACGAGATTACGAGTACGCCGTGCCGCGATTAACGCCTAAACAACCTCGCATTCGAATGGACCCAGCGGCATACAGGGCCCTTGGGGCTCTTTGTATAGAGGTTCTCAGCATTGTCCGACCCAAGCATCAAACCAGCCGTTTCGAATGCGCCGCGTCCCGAGGCTATTGCCTGGAGATGATCTGCGCGGACTTTCTGACCGGAGCCAATATTCAAGATGTACAAGAGCGGCGCATCTGAGAACCTATAAGTATAAGTTCATCATATCCAGACGCGATGTCGTCTTGGGAATGACAGCTCAGAGAATTTGATCATGCTGTGCGCCAGGTGCCATGAGTCTCTCCACCGCAATCGCCTATGTTAGGAATCCCTAAACCTAAACCAAGTCGCCATTGATTTTAGTTTTGCTGCCGGAGGAGCAGTGGGCTAGTTCGGTCAAATTCTGATATCGCTACGGCAGCAAGCCGAACACGGCCACGCTGTTGGGCGTGCCAACGTAGACTCTCCCATTCACGACGATCGGCGTGATGAATTTGTTGCCAGCGAATTGGTCGCGGCCGTTAGCGGCTTGGTTGGAGTTGTAGATCTCGGTCGCCAGATTCGTGGCATCGTAAGCGTGAAGCACGGCTGTACTACCGTTTTCAACCGCCCAGACAATGCCGTTGGCAGCGCCGTTGGCGGAAATGCTTGGCGTTGTTCCTGGATACGGAAACTGGTTTGAGCTTTGCGAAGAAGGCGTGACTGCCAGTTTGGCATTCGTAATCGGAAACGCCTTAAGCGCATCTCCGACGGCACCGTAATAGACTGTGCCATTAAAGTAGGAGGGCTTAGCGAACTCTCCGCCAGCGAGCTGTCCGCTAATTAGCTCGTAGACATTGTTCTGGTTCGCGTTGAACTTGCCCATGTTGTCGCGGTCAAGGACATAAATGGTCGCATCCTTGCCGGAACCGACTGCCAAATGACGCGTCGTGCCAGTCGCGTCAGTCAAGTCCGGGAGCAGCAAAGGTCCACCTGAGCCGAAATCCTGATCCGCAGCAGATTCGGCTACGGTGTTCGAAGGGGTGAAGTAATCGAGAAGCCGGAGCGGCGCGGTGGAGGAGATTTTTGCGTAGCAATTTCCGCAGTCGCCCTGCGACGGAAGTCCGGACGAATCCAATAAAGTGTCAAACGTGCCGTTCCCCAGGATGAAGTAAATGTTTCCTGCGGCGTCGGCCGCTGGTGCTGTTCCGGCCATCCAGATTCCTCCGTCGCTCCCGTTTGGCACGAGATTTAACACAGCGGTTTGCTTGAGAGTGTCAGCGTTATAGGCCATCACCCAAGAAGTGTAAGCGCCTATATCGCAGTGCGAGCCCCAAGTGGTATAGATCGTTCCGTTGATCTCGAGCAGACCGGGGCGTTCGTTATACTCAGCGGGATCAAAAACTACATTGCCTCCCGAACTGCCGGCACCATTACCGGGATAGGTTGCAGTAATTGTCGTAGGCCCACCAAAGAGTTCTTTTCCAGTACTGAGATCAAGCACATGGATGCGATGGAAATAGTTTCCACTGGCATCTTTGGAAACAGCAACGACGTAGATGGCACCGCGACCCCGGTCGATAACTGGGGTAGAGGTGATGCCAATCTCCGGCGTCACCTGTCCGCAGCCGCGGTCGTCGCTCGGCAATTCACCGGGCAATTGCGTGGAAACCATCCAGAGAGGAGTCGTGGTGTTTCCACTTATGCGATCCGCGTCAAAGGCGAAGACACTACCGTGCTCGGTAGCGACGTACAGAACATTTCTCATTCCCTGACCGGGAATGGACACATTCGAGAGATACAGCGGTTGCGCATCCACTTTGCCGTCCACTATGAACGCACCGAGCTTCCCGAATTTTACGGGATTCGTATTCGCAGTCGTCAAGACCGTTTCATGGGTGTTCTGACCCGAACGCATGTTGTCGTAATGGTAGGTCGCCACGTCGATGGAAGACGGCGTTGGGGCTGGGTTAGGGCTTCCGCCGGAGCTGCTGGCCGTCAAACCGCCGCATCCTTGAAGCAGCCACGGCGCCAGGAAAAGGCCTAGGATGGGAAACGGACAATTCGGTGGATTATTGCGAGGCATAGATTCACCCGTAGATTCGTCCGCAGGGGACTGTCGCCTTTAGGTGACAGGGGAATGCGGCCTTCTTTTGCATATTCGTGTGTATTCGCTTTTTGTTTGCCTTAGACCTATGCTCTTTGTATACTCCTGCTTATGCGCTTCGCCTACAAATACCGCCTGTACCCCAACCAAGCCCAGGTTCGGTTTCTCGAGAACCAGCTCCTCTACAACGCTGCCCTTCAGGAACGGCGCGATGCTTGGAAAGTTTGCCGCAAGAGCATCAACTACTACGACCAGGGCCGATGCGGGAAGAAGGATTGCTCGGACTGGCCAACTTCTCCTGCTGCCAGAATGTGCTCCGCCGGCTGGATAAGACCTTCCAGGCGTTTTTCGCTCGCGTAAGACGCGGCGAGAAGCCCGGTTTCCCGCGCTTCCGTTCGTTCCGGCGGTACGACAGTATCACCTTTCCGTCCTACGGCGATGGCTGCCGATTGCTCGAAGACGGGAACAACGGCTCAAGCACGTTCTGTATGCCACGGCACAGCAGTACGGCGTGCTCATCGAGACTATGGAAGTGATGCCAGACCACGTACATCTGTTTGTCACATCTGACCCGAGAAGATGTGTGGCAGAAATTGTCAACCGTGTCAAAGGTGCCAGCAGCCGAATACTTCGTCAAGAATTTCCGCATCTGGTGTCAAGGATGCCGACTTTGTGGAGTCGTTCCTACGACGCTGGCACAGTCGGTCATGTTTCAGAATCGACGGTCAAAAAATATATCGAGAGCCAAAAGGGAAGATAGTGCGAAAGA
>WNGP01005694.1_pt1 | contig 10391 bp, 9 predicted proteins | sample 5407671 | NCBI WGS metagenome assembly WNGP01 (sample SAMN13153381, study PRJNA577476) | soil metagenome | isolation source: 40 cm soil or saprolite under Garry oak tree replicate 2 | place: USA:California | collected 2016-06-15
GTTATGCGCTTTTACTTTGAGCAGTATACCCGATTGATCGTGCAAAGGCCTCAAAGAGGCGGCGCTGTTCTTCGTTAAGGTGTGTCGGAAGCACGACCGACACCTCGGCAAAGAGGTCACCACGTTTGTCTGGTTGCCCCAGGTGAGGCATTCCTTGTCCACGCAGACGCAGCACGCTGCCGTTGGCTGTGCCAGCAGGGATACGCAGCATCAGTTTGCGGCCATCGGGGGTGGGAACCGGTACTTCACCTCCCAGCATGGCTACTGCAAGCGGTACCTCGATACGTGTGCGCAGGTGAATACCTTCCCTGGTAAATTGGGGATGGGGAATGACCTGCACGACAAGGTAGATATCGCCACGTCCCGCTGTACCCTGTTCACCCTGGCCCGCGATACGTATACGTGAGCCATCGTCCACTCCGGGAGGAATCTTCACTTCCAGATGGCGGGTAGTGCCATCAGCTTCGGCAAGCTCAAGGACTCGTGTCGCACCTTTGTATGCTTCCGCCAGAGACACCTCTATGGGAGACTCTATGTCGCGACCCTTTGTAGGCTGTTGCCGCCTCCTTCCAGTTGTACGCCGTCGCTCACCTGCTTCTGGTGAAAAATCTGAGTGAAAGAAGGTTTCGAAGAAATCTGAGAAGGGGGATTGTTCGCCAAAGATGTCCCGCAGGTCTTCCTCGTTGACCGTGCGGTACTGGTAGTGTTCCCCTCCTGCGCCTGTTCCCGCAGCGCCAGGCCATTGACCATACTGCTGGTAGTAGCTGCTCATCTCATCATATTTTTTGCGCTTCTCAGGATCAGAGAGCACCTCATTGGCCTCGTTGATCTCCTTGAATCTGTCTTCAGCCGTTTTGTCGTTCGGATTGACATCTGGATGATACTGGCGCGCCAGTTTGCGATATGCCTGTCGAATCTCTTTCTCACCCGCATCCTTATTGACCCCAAGGATTTTGTAATAGTCTTTATATTCGACAGCCATAGACATGTTCCTCCTACGCTTGCTGTATATTTTACGTTGAGTCTACAATCAAATAGCGCCAACTGCAAGTTTTACCGATTCCTCCTCATCGCTTCGCTCTTTGTGATGATACTTTGGGATGGTGCGGGTGTGACAGTCACGAGCGGCGAGAAGCGCTGAACAGGTATGCCTATGCTTTTTCCTGGCTGGGACGCGTTTGCATTGCGCGGTATTCTTCCATGACCCTGGCGTGTTCGGGTGAGCGCAGGCAGTCCTCCTGTGCAACGATAAATGCAGCCATTTGCGTGGTGGTATCCTGTTCGAACGCTGCATCAATCTGCTCTTTGGTGTGCAAGAGGGCGGTAAACGGGATATCCAGTAACTCGTGGGCGATGGCCAGCGCACGTTCGTCGAGCTGGGCAGGATCGACCACCTCGTTGATGATTCTGAGGGCATAGCCTTCTTCGGGAGTGAAACGGTGGCCGAGCAGGCAGAGTTGCTTGGCGGGGCCAGCGCCAATGAGCCTGGCAAGGCGCATCGGACCTAAAGCGGCAACAACGCCTTCTCTGACAGCGGGAATACTGAGTACAGCATTGGTAGCCGCAATGCGCAGATCACAGGCGAGAGCGACTTGTAAGCCACCTCCCAGGCAGTAGCCATGTATTGACGCAATGCTGATAGCCTCGAGGTTAGCCAGCGCGATGACGCCCCGTTCCCAGGTCTCAAACCAATCGATGGTGAGATTTCCTTTGGCGAGTTCTTTAGTATCCAGGCCGCTACAAAAGGCGCGACCTTCACCGCTGACAATAACCACACGCGTTTCGGTGCTCTGCGCTAAATAGTCGGTAGCGGAAACAAGATCTTGCACCCACGCCCAGTTGGCGGCATTGAGGGCCTCTGGACGATTGAAACGCAAGCGCGCCAGATGGCCATCCAGTTCGCAGCGCATCGTCTCGAGTTCTAACGTTGGCATAGAACAATTCTCCTGCTTTCTTGAAGAGAGGTACGCTTACAGCTTTCTAAGATCGACTACCCTGCGGAGTTTTCCACCTTCACTGCGAGGTATCGTAGCTGGCACCATCAGTGTGACTTTCATATTTAAGCCGATCATGCCTTTGATCTCGCTTTGAATGCTGTCGCGCAAGTTGCGCATGTGATGGTCAGCCTCCAGGATATCTTCGGACCATGCTTCTTGAGTTATCTCACGAAAGACATCTTCGGCCACTTCAACCTTGACCTCGGCGTCGTCGAGTGTCCCTTCGCGTGTCACCACGATCTGATAGTGTGGAACCACTTCAGGAATGCTCTTCAGCACCTCTTCTACCTGGGTGGGATAAAGATTTACACCGCGTATGATCAACATATCGTCTGCGCGACCCCTGATAGGGCCCATCCTGACATGCGTTCTGCCACAGACGCATGGTTCGTGTGTCAGGTAAGTGATGTCGCCAGTCCAGTAGCGCAGGAGGGGCATAGCCTCCCTGGTCAGGTGAGTGAAAATCAATACGCCTTCCTGTCCATCGAGCAGTGGTTCGCCCGTGTTGGCGTCCACCACCTCAGGATAGAAGTGATCCTCCCAGATATGGCTGCCAGCACGACCTTCGATACACTCCTGTGAGACGCCAGGGCCAATAATCTCGCTTAGACCATAAAGATTAGTCGACCTGACCCCGAGGTTTGCGTCGATATTCGCACGGATGGTCTCTGTCCAGGGTTCCGCTCCAAGCAGGGCATACTTGAGACTGAGGTCCTGAGGTGTGATGCCGATCTTTTTGAATTCTTCGCCCAATGTTTGGGCGTAGGAGGGGGTACAGCAAATAACTTCCGGTTTTAAATCGAGGATCAAGGTGATTTGTCGCTGCGTCATGCCACCTGAGACCGGTACCACGGTCATACCCAGCTTCTCCGCGCCGTAATGCGTTCCGAGGCCGCCTGTGAAGAGACCGTAGCCATAGGCATTGTGCAGGAGCATGCCGGGACGCGCACCCGCTGCAATGAAGGATCGAGCCATGACTTCAGAAAAAATAGCGATGTCGTTGCGTGTGTAACACACGACGGTGGCTCTCCCAGTAGTGCCGCTGCTGGCGTGGACTCGAATGGTCTGTTCGCGGTGTACGGCGAGCATGCCAAAGGGATAGTGGTCTTTCAAGTCCTGCTTTCTGGTGAAGGGCAATCCGGGTAGATCTTCTACTGAGCGAATGTGGCCGGGCTGAATGCCCAGCTTGTTAAATTGTTCCTGGTAGAAGGGAACCCGCTCATAGACGTAGCTGATTATCTGGCGCAGTTGTGTGTCTTGGAGCTCTCTGAGTTTGTCGCGGGGTAGGGTTTCGAGTTCGTTGTAGTACATCAAAGATTTCCTTGCCTCCCTTGTTCCTGTGGTTTATGACTACGTTGTCCCAGCAGTAGAGTGCCAACCTCATTGTAGGGGGACTGTGCCCGGGTCGTCAAGTGGGTTAAGGGCTACTGGATGTATGAATGCCGAATTGGTCTTTTGATGTTGTGCTAAGAAAGCGTATTTGTCAGAGAGTGTTCGGCCTCTACTTCACGCGATTCACCAGGCGTATCGTTAGATGCTGCTTGTGTTGATTTATACGAATATTTGTCGGCGCGGCCGCCGGGGAAGAGGAACATTAGCGCTACGCCAATGGCGGCGAAAGCGAATACCAGAGCGTATACCCAGAACAGGCTCTGTGAGAAAGCAGACTGTAGTTGATGCAGGAAGTCGATTGGTAAAGTGTTTCGTACATCAGGGGTCAGGAGCACATTGGACTGCGAGACGTTTTTGGGCAGGCTAGCAGTGGCCGCGGGGAAGCGGGCGAAGATAGCCGGGAAGCGGGAGGCCATCTGCGCGTTGAGGATGGTGCCCATGAGAGCAACGCCGATCGTGCCACCGATCGTGCGAACGAATTGGGTGGTGGCGGTTGCCACGCCGCGAAGTTTCCAGGGAACGGCGTTCTGTACGGAGAGGATGAATGCAGTACTGGCGAGGCCGAGGCCAGTGCCGATGATGAACATGGATACTACGATAAAGGGAAGCGAGGTCCCTGCTGTGAAGAGTGTGATCATGCCTGTGCCAATTGCGGCAAAAGCCATGCCGAGCACTGATGTGAAGCGATAGCCATAGCGAATGACAACTCTTCCGCTAATCGTGGCGGCAATTGGCCAGGCCAGCAGCAGCGGCCCAAGGGTGATGCCGGCGCTGGTGGCGGTGCCTCCCTGAACGCCCTGGACGAAGAGCGGCACGTATGAAGTGATACCAAACATGAGGATGCCAAGAACAATGCCACCCAGACTTGAGACTGCTATGATGCGGTTAGTGAAAAGCGACAGTGGCAGTATCGGGTCGGGAGCTCTCTGCTCCTGGAAGAGGAATGCCGCAACGAGTACGAGGCAGAGCACAAGGAGTCCCAAGCTTGGCAGCGATAGCCACGGCCAGGTTGTCCCACCCTGGAGCAAGAAGAAGAGCAGGGCCACGATGCTCCCCGTCAGCGTCAAGGTACCGATATAATCAAGCTTTTGTTTCTTGCGCTCGACGTTTTCTTTCAAGGCAAGAGCCAGTAACAGGCAGGAGAGGATGCCGAAAGGGACATTGATGAAGAAGACCCAGCGCCAGGAGAAATGGTCGACAATGAGACCACCAAGGGCAGGCCCAATCACACTTGAGACGCCCCATACACCACTGAATAACCCCTGAACCCTGGCACGCTCTTTGAGTTCAAAAATGTCACCGATGATGGTGAGAACGATTGGCAGTACCGCGCCCGCACCCAGGCCTTGAATGGCGCGAAAAATAATCAGTTGTTCCATGCTCTGCGCGGCTCCGCACAGGATTGAACCCAGCAGGAAGAGTGTCGAGCCGAAGAGGAAGATGGGTTTGCGCCCGTAGAGATCGGCCAGCTTGCCATAAATTGGCACCGTTGTCGTGGAGGTAAGCAGAACAACTTCAGAATTAGTACGCATAATCCCACAGATGGTTAATGCACTCAAAGCCATTCTTGAAGGAGCAGCGGCATGAAACAATTTACCAGCATTGAAAAGCTAGACACCGGCATGCCTCAACGTGCGCAACCACATGGTACTACCCAACGCTGGAGGAAAGTCTTATCCAATTGTCGTGATGTGCGGTTCAGGTTTGATCGTCTCTGTTTGGCTCTCATCCTCTGCTTGAGCTTGATACGAATACTGTTCAGGGCGGCCACCAGGGAAGAGGAACATGGTTGCTAACCCGAGAACGGCAAGGGCGAACATGAGCGCATAAACCCAGAAGAGACTTTGGGCTAAGGCTGTTTGGAGCTGATTGAGGAAGTCTCCAGGGAACGATTGGCGTACATCGGGGGTGAGTAGCACGTTGGAGGGGGTGATATTCTTCGGCAAATGGGCCACGACCGCCGGATAACGTGCGAGGATGGGCGCGAAGCGTGCAGCCATCTGGAGATTGAGGATGGTTCCCATCAGGGCAACGCCAACGGTCCCGCCGATGGTGCGGAAGAACTGCGTTGAGGCGGTTGCCACTCCACGGACATTCCAGGGGACAGCATTTTGCACGGAGATGATGAAAGCGGTACTCATCAAGCCCAAGCCCGTTCCAATCACCAGCATCGCGACCACAATAGAGGGCAGCGTTGAACTCGCCTGGAAAAGCGTCACCAATCCAACGCCTATGGTGACAAGCAAGGCGCCAATGACTGCTGTCAGGCGATAGCCAGAGCGCAGAATGAGTTTCCCACTCAACGCCGCGGCAATCGGCCACGCAAGTAACAACGGCCCAAGGGTGACTCCGGCGCTGGTGGCGGTTCCACCTCTGACACCCTGCACGAAGAGAGGAACATACGAGGTGATCCCAAACATGACTACTCCCAGGATGACGCCTCCAATGCTTGAAATGGTGATAATCCGGTTGCTGAAGAGAGTTAAGGGCAGGATTGGCTCAGAGGCACGCGCTTCCTGGAAGAGGAAGAGGGCGATCAGGACGATGGCAAGCGCGAACAAACCCAGGCTCGGGAACGAAGTCCAGGCCCAGGTGACACCTCCCTGAAGCAGGGCGAACAGCAGCGCAACGATACCAACAGTAAGCGTCAGGGAGCCTACATAGTCTATCGAGTGTTTCTTGCGCTCGACGTGCTCTTTGAGGGAGACGATGAGCAGGAAGGCGGAGAGCAGGCCAAAGGGGAGATTGATATAAAAGACCCAGCGCCAGGAGAAATGGTCAACGATGACCCCGCCAAGAGCAGGGCCAATGATGCTGGACACACCCCAAACGCCGCTGAAGAGTCCCTGCACCTTCGCGCGTTCTTCCAGCGCGAAAATATCACCGATGATGGTCAGCACGATAGGCAGAACCGCTCCTGCGCCTAACCCCTGGATGGCACGGAAAAGAATCAGTTGTTCCATCGATTGAGCTGCTCCAGAGGCCATGGAACCGATGAGAAAGACGGCAGTGCCAAAAAGAAAGAGCGGCTTGCGGCCAAAAAGGTCGGCCAGCTTGCCATAAATGGCGACGGTACTGGTGGATGTCAGTAAATAGGCTGAAAACACCCATGAGTAGAGGGTGATCCCTCCCAACTTCCCGACGATACTGGGTAAGGCAGTCCCGACGATGGTGGTGTCGAGGGCAGCCAGCGACATGCCAAGCATCAGGGCTATGGTAACAATGATCTTCGTCTTTTTGGTCATAGATATCTTTGCCTATATAAAGCTAAATATGTGGAAAAAACCATACGATGATCGAAACACAGCACGAGGAGTAATTTATTCCCAGAGAATGCGCTCCTCGAAACAGGGGTAGTGGCATAAGTGAGAAGGAGGTGGTAGACTGTGAGGGCCAATTCCAGATGAACAAGAGGAGTATTCAAGGGTGACGATCACCCTTTCCTGTCCCCACTGTAGAAGCAAGGCGCTGGTGCGCGATGGGCATGCCCCTAACGGCAAGCAGAAGGATCGCTGTCACGCCTGCGGGCGTCGCAGTCGCGAGAATCCTACTCCCAATGCCTATCCAGAAACTCGCCGTGAGGAGATTCTGCACGCCTCCCAAGAACGCGAGCCTCCTGCGTGGCCTCACGCGCACCTTTGGGGTCTCTCGCGCCACCGTCTCCAGTTGGATTAAAAAAAGTAGCTCAGCTTCCTCCTTTACGGACCACCTTGCTCGCTCCCGACCCAGAGGATGCCACTTCCACTACTCTGGAACTCGATGAACTGTGGTCGTTTGTGCTTAAAAAAGCGCACGACTCCTGGCTTTGGATCGCCTTGTGCCGAAAGAGCCGTCAAGTGGTCGCCTCTGCCGTGGGTGATCGGAGGAAAAAGACCTGTCAACGCTTGTGGGAGGCCATTCCAGAGGGGTATCGTCAGGGGCATTGTTTCAGCGACTTCTCGGCGGCATATGCGGCGGTGATCCCACAGGAGCAGCATACCGCTGTGGGAAAAGAGAGAGGCTTGCCTCCTGATCTTTCTTCATCGCTATAATCTCGATCGGGCTATCCTTCTCACATGAGCCACTCCCAGAAATATATGCGACAGGTGCGCACAACTCGACCACGTGGGCAGACCTGGAAGACCTTCTTACGCACTCATGCCGAGCAGATCTGGGCCTGCGACTTCCTCCCTGTCACGGATCTCTTCTTCACACTCGCTGTTCGCCTTCTTCATCATCGAACTGCACTCGCGCAAAGTGATCCACGTCGGCGTGACACGATATCCCACCGACGCTTGGACTGCACAACAGCTTCGGGAAGCCACCGCCTTTGGTGTGGGGCCGAGGTACCTCATCCGTGATAACGATGGCAAGTTTGGTGTGTGGGCTTCGCTCGGGTTGCTCAGACGAGTGACATTGAGATTCTTAAAACTCCTTATTACGCCCCGCGCGCGAATGCCATCTGTGAGCGGTTCCTCGGCAGTGTACGGCGTGAGTGCCTCGATCATCTGCTCATCCTGCATGAGAAGCAGCTCCACCGCGTGCTCAACGCGTATATGCACTCCTTCAACCGAGCCAGACCGCATCAAGGCATCAAGCAGCAGATTCCGGAGCAGAAAGCTGGGTCAGTGCCACCACATCATGAAAGTGGTAAGGTCATCTCCTTCCCAGTCCTGGGCGGCTTGCATCGTGACTATCGCAGAAGTGCATGAGTTTTTTCAGAGATGAAGATCTGACTGCCTGAAGTATACGCGAGATACTTCAAGATGCACTCTTGTCGTTGAGTTGAGACCCAGCAAGCAGTTTCTTATGGTTTTCCTTGAGAGAAGAGAGAGGTTGGTGTCATGGGCAGTGAGTTTCTGTCTGGGATGACAAGAACATACCCCCCAAGCCTCGCTCAATGGGCTATCAGTCATCAACAAGCTAGTAATTGATGAGGTAAACTATCAGTTTGCTCGTCGGATATCATATGTAGCCAGCACAGCACCACCAGGCATGAAAATGGGCTAGGCAGCCACAGCCGAGTAGCGCTCTAGCAGAAAAGAGCCTATACTCGAAGCAGGACCGAGTCAGGTCACACAGGTCGAAAACACTTTAGCGCTCCGAGCCTGAATAAGAAACTGACTGGGGGTACCTGGAACCACCACCACATGTCGCACTCGCCGGAGAAGCACGCAGAGGAATTTCTTTGTTGGTGGTATCCCACCTGGCAAGGTTCTCTCACACACGTGTTGATTCTGATGGAGGAACCCATGCAAGTGATCTACACCCGCTGTTGCGGAATTGATCTGCACAAAAAGGTCATCGTGGCCTGTTTACTCATCTGCACAGCGCAAGGAGTTCAGAAAGAGATCCAGACCTTTAGCACAATGTTGCACGATCACTATCGGCTGCGCGATTGGCTCAAAGCCAACGAGTGTCGGGCAGTCGCGATGGAGTCGACGGGGGTGTTTTGGAGGCCGATCTGGAATGTGTTGGAAGGAGAGATGGAACTCCTGCTGGTCAATGCCCAGCATATCAAGGCGGTTCCCGGACGAAAATAGGACATCAAAGACGCCGAGTGGATCGCCGACTTGCTCCAGCATGGACTGCTGCGAGCCAGTTTTGTGCCCCCACGCCCACAACGCGAACTGCGGGAATTGACGCGCTATCGCAGCACGGTCGGCGGAGAGCGGGCACGGCTGGTCAATCGCATTCATAAGGTGTTGGAGGATACCAATCTGAAATTAACGTCAGTGATCACCGATATCACAGGCAAGTCTGGACGGGCTATTTTGAACGCCCTGTTACAGGGAGAACAGGACCCGCAGGTCCTGGCCGAACTAGCGCTAGGACGTATGCGAGAGAAGCGCGAGCAGTTGATGGAAGCGGTGCAAGGGATGCTCTCGGAGAATCATCGCTTTTTACTGAAAAGTTAGTTGCGCCAGTTAGACTTTCTCGATGGGCAACTGAGGGAGTTGGATCAAGAGATTGCCCAGCGTCTGGGTCTCCCCAGTGGTCAAGACGACCCTGATCCAAGAGCAGGCCAAGCAGCCAACGCGGAACCAGCCAGCGAGGAGGCAGCTGCAACCGAGGCTGAGGCTCTACCCGCCGAGCATCCAGAGCCGCTCTGCGCGCCGCCAGATCGCTCCACCTCTCTGAGCAGCGCCCAAGTGATCGGCATCCTTGATGAGATCACGGGCATCAATGTGCGCATTAATGAGATCGTGGTGGCCGAAGTGGGGACGGTGGTGGATCGCTTTCCTACCGAAGCTCATCTCGTCTCCTGGGCGGGCCCGTGTCCTGAGGCCAAGATCAGTGCGGGCAAACGGCTGAGTACGAAAACAGGCAAAGGGAACCGATGGCTGCGTCAGGCCCTCATGGAAGCGGCTTGCGCCGCCGCCCGTAGCCAGGGGACGTACCTGGGGGCCTACTACCAACGCCTGCGTAAACGCATGGGACACAAGAAAGCCCTTGTCGCCCTGGCCCATCGCATCTTGGTTATCATCTATCACCTGCTCAAAGAGCAGCACCCGTATCGCGAACTGGGACCCGATCATGCCGACGAGCAAGCCAACGAAGCCTCCAAGCGCTGGGCGATGCGGCGCTTGGAGCAACTGGGCTACCAGGTCTCCTTGCAATCAGTAGAGGTTGCCTAGGATATGATACTGGGGAAGCATTATTTTCAGAGGAAGTAGCCACTACAGGGGAAGAAATCATCCCTGCCGGGCGCTCCAACTGGCTCCATTTTGTCTGGCTCTCGCGGCAGCAAGACCAGCAGCGCCGCGTGTACGAGTACATCCGGGGTCGGAGCCAGCCCTAGCGATCTACCGACCGGCCGGAAGTCGCGCCAACGCAGGGCATCGGCGCAAACCCTGCCTCCCTGCTTCTCCCTGTCGTGAAAAGTGCCTTAGAGCCTGTAGAAAAGATGCTCGTTATCGTAACTTTGCCAGCGCTCTGACAGGAAAGGTCCCTACCCCTTTGAACTTTGGCGGAAGAGCACTAAAGGTAAATCCTTCGTCTGGAAGTTGGCCCAGATTGCAC
>WNGP01008355.1_pt1 | contig 10391 bp, 9 predicted proteins | sample 5407671 | NCBI WGS metagenome assembly WNGP01 (sample SAMN13153381, study PRJNA577476) | soil metagenome | isolation source: 40 cm soil or saprolite under Garry oak tree replicate 2 | place: USA:California | collected 2016-06-15
AATGTGCCATCAGAAGAAGTCGGATGGGGCCTCACTCCAGAGTGAAATGGCCTGTCTGGACTGTCTCATAACCAGAACCGGCCCAAAGTAGGTTCGCAGGGGGTTGATGGATTTATCCACCATGTTCCATGGCTGTACCTCCTCGACGATCAGAGAACTCTTTGTAGCCATAATGTTGGCGGATTTCCTGCGCGTGATCTTGTTGGGTCTGGACGCGTCCCGCATAGCGCACAATGCACTGCGGGTTCGCTATGCGAAGCTGGGAGGCCACATAGGCAATGACTCCCACAGGAACATTCACGGGATCGGTGAGAAAGGTTCCCAGGAATCTGAGCGTGCCGATCTGCACCCCAAGGCCCAGACGATTGTGATCGCCACGGCGCTGGGCAATCAGGGTGCGATCCGCATCATCCAGATGAAAATAGCGGGCAAGCTGCTCTTTTGACGGTCCGCCAACGAAACGGCCATACCGCTGCTCTTGCTCCTCGGTCAGGTAATCAACAGGCATCCTGTATCCCTCGTCTTTCTCTCCATCAGGTAGAGTTTTTCCTTCTAACGAACGAAGAACAATCGCAAAGAGGAGTATTTCTGGACTATTAGGTGAATCATCGGTGTTTTGCTCTTCCTTTCGCCCAGGATTCCTGCTAGAATGGTTTGTTGAGTCGCACAAAGTCGTACCATGTAATTGTCTCATGAATCCGTCCCGCACAGACACTCGACCAGAGCCAATCGTCGTTGGTCCTCTGGGAAGAATGGGAAGGCCAACTGGTAGGCGGGAAGCTGAAGGAGCATGGCGAGATCTCCCATCAGGTCGGCTTTGGTCAGCCCTCGGGCAGCAACCACGATCGGCGGCAGGCTTCCTTCTGGCTGGCAGACGAAGGCTACTCGGCTCGCATCGAAGGTGATTTCCATTGTTTGCTTGTCATAGTGATAATCCAGGTCATAGTCGTAGGTTCCCAGCCGAACGGAACCTTTGTTGTTGGAGCGAAACCAACGTCCCTGAGCTAAGTACTGGTAGACGCGTTCCTGCTCAAAGAGAGCTTCTTCCCATTCCGGTCGATAGGCTCGTCCCGAGAACACCGCTTCAGGATAGGCCTCCAGAGGAGCCTGACGGTGGAGAGCACGAATGGGCAAAAACTGATTGAGCACCGCACGGCGTTCGTCCAATCCTGTCCACAAGCCATCTGAACTCCCATAGGTCTGACCAAGCAGCGCCTGGCTGGTCATCGTCTGATGGGTTCGCTCGACAGAAGCATGGTCAGTTGGTCGGCGTACCCGAGTGAAGACCAGATCAATGCCCAATCCCAGCAACCACAGGTGCAGTCGTGTGGGAAAAGGAGAGGGGGAGGTGTTCTCAAAGAAGACGGTGTCGTGATCGGGCGAGAGCCGTTTTGGTAAGCCATAGGTCAAGAAAGCCCGGAGCATCGGTCACGTAGTAGTCAGCGGCAGCTGGCTTGCTGGTATGAGCACGCGGACAACTTTCGACCTTGAGTCGACTCGCCACATCGATGACGTTGATGACACTAACTTTGCCCACTCCATCAACTTTCATCACCCCCTGAGCATCCATTTGCCACTCATCATGAGGAGCCTGCGTGGGCTGTGGAGGGGGTTGAGGGAGGTCGACGTGCCGTTGATATGTGCGGGTCAATCCGGCTTGCTTGAGGAAGGCTGCCACCCGAGAGCGACTCGGCAGACGAGATGCGCTCCAAGCAGGATCAGCACGCAGTGTGGCCAGAAGGCTCTCCGGTCCCCATCCAGGGTGGGCCTCTCGCAGAACGCGCAGCTTGGTCTGCAGTTCGGGTGACATCGTGCTCAAGACCCCGGTAGCTGGCCTTCCCATCTGGGTGGTCAACCCATCGCGTCCTTTGTGTTCAAAGATGCGCCTCCATTTGCGCACCGTCCAGACTGAGCAGCCCAGATATGGTCTTTTGTCCTCGACGGTGCATGATGTCTTCTCCTGTGTGACTCAACACATTGCCAGGAGACATCATAGCGCATCAGGTCGGTTCGTAGATGTGGTACACTTTTGTGAGACAATCACTTGGGTACGATTTTCCAGGACTCAACAGATTCTTATCTCAGGAATAACTGAAAACTGGTGCGATCTCAAGCTCAGTGAGGCAGGGCTTCAGTCGAACAATTTTTATCATTATCACAGGAATAAGGAGCAAACCATGCTGAAAGAGCACTCGCTGGACGAACTCGTGGCTGCCTTCCTCACTGACCTTGCCCATGCCAATCGCACTCAAAAGACCTGCCATGCCTACGCAACAGACTTAGCGCAACTGTGTGCGTTCCATCATGGGTCAGTGAACGCGCTGACAGCGCAGGACCTGCGGGATTTCTTTCGGACGCACCTTCACCTCAGTCCTGCCACCAGAGCGCGCAAGCAAGCCGCCGTAGCGCGCTTCCTCACCTGGGCGCATCAGCACGACCTGCTCGACAGCAACCCCATGCTCAAAATTGAGCGGGTGAAACTCGATTCGCCACAGCCGCGTGGTGTAGAGCGCGACCAGATTGAACGCATTCTCAAAGCCATTCCCGCTGAGTGTCAGCGGGACCGACTCTTCTCCCGTTTGCTCTTGGAGACAGGCCTGCGGGTCAGCGAGGGGCTCTCCCTGTACGTGGAGGATCTCGACCTCTCGCTCGATAATGAGCATCTGACCGTCGTGGGAAAAGGCGGCAAAAGACGGACAGTCCTGATCGACGATCCGCACCTGGTAAAGCTTCTCCGCGCCTACCTGAAACGGATGGGCTACCAACATGGGTCTCTGTTCCGAGCGGAGAAGAACGGGCGAGGAGGGCCGCTACGCTACCAATCGATGCAGGAACGCTGGGACCACTACTGCTCACAGGCAGGGATCGCCTGCAAGCTCCACCAGCTCCGCCATACGCACGCGACTGAACTCATCAACGGTGGTGTCAGTTTGCCGACCATTCGCAAGCGGCTGGGACATAAGAACCTGCAAACGACCTTGCGCTATGCCGAGCAGTCGGATGGAACGGCTGATGCCGAGGTCCGGTCGTGGCGACGGCAGCATCCCTCCTCCTGGTGAGGAGGGTCCGACAGAGACGACCACTGCCTGGTTGATGGGTGCAGCAAGAACCGGGCGAACGGGACGTGCCACGACGCAGAGGAGGTATGAAGATGACCGATCGCATCGGCCAGTACTTGGGCAACTATCAGCTCAGCCAGTTGCTGGGACAGGGGCATTGGGCGTCCGTCTACCTGGGGGAACATCAGCATTTGCACACCCAAGCGGCCATCAAAGTGCTCCATGGGCCGTGGACCGACAGTGAGTTGGAAGGCTTTCTGAGCGAGGCCCGCACGCTGGCTCGCCTGCGGCATCCTCATATCGTGCGGGTGCTGGACTTTAGCGTACAGGAGGGTACCCCGTTTTTCGTCATGGAGTATGCGCCGGGAGGCACCCTGCGCAAGTTCCATCCCAAAGGGATGCGACTGCCCCTCTCTACCGTCGTCGCCTACGTCAGGCAGGTAGCCTCCGCCTTGCAGTACGCCCACGCGCAGCAGCTCATTCACCGCGACCTCAAGCTGGAGAATTTGTTGCTCGGACCTGACCAGGAGATCTGGCTCTCGGATTTTGGCCTGGCCATTGTGGTCCACAGGGCCCGCTCGCAGCCCTTTCTGCGGACCGCCGGCACGCTGGCCTATATGGCACCGGAGCAGATCGAGGGGCATCCCACTCCCGCCAGCGATCAGTACGCCCTGGGGGTAGTCGTCTATGAATGGCTGTGCGGTGCCCGCCCCTATGAAGGTTCAGCAACCGAGGTGATGGTGCAGCAGTTGGGCGTGCCGCCTCCTCCATTACATGAGAAGATGGCGACCATCCCGCAGGGTGTCGAGCAGGTCGTGCTGCAAGCCCTGGCCAAAGACCCAGAGCAGCGCTTTGCCAGTGTGCAGGCCTTTGCCCTGGCCTTGGAAGAGGGAAGTCGAGAAGATGCCTCTGGACAAACGCTCCCGCTCCTGGCCTCGGGGTACTCAGCCGAAGTTGGAAGAAGGGCAGCCTCCATGCCTCACCTTCCCAGTGGCACCGTGACCCTGCTCTTCACCGACATCGAGGGCTCCACCTCCCTGCTCCAGCAGCTGGGCGAGCGCTACCCCCAGGTGCTCGGCGAGTGCCGACGCCTCCTGCGTGCAGCGTTCCAACAATGGCACGGTAGCGAGGTCGACACACAGGGCGATGCATTCTTCGTGGCTTTCGCCCGTGCCACCGATGCGGTCTCCGCAGCAGTAGCTGGGCAACGTGCCCTGGCTGGCCATGGCTGGGCTGAAGGGGTGACTGTGCAGGTGCGCATGGGCCTGCACACGGGCGAACCAGAGTTCACCTCCGAAGGCTACGTGGGCCTGGACGTGCATCACGCCGCACGTATTATGGGCGCGGGGCACGGCGGGCAAATTCTACTCTCAGCCACCACGCGGGCGTTGGTCGAGCCGGAACTCCCAGCCGAGGTGAGCCTGCGCGATCTGGGAGAGCATCGCCTCAAAGACCTCCAGCGTCCCACACACTTCTTTCAAGTCGTGCTTGCGGATCTGCCTGCCGACTTCCCGCCCCTCAAGACCCTGGACAACTCTCCCAACAATCTGCCTGTCCAGCCCACGCCGCTGATCGGTCGCGTGCGGGAAGTGGGAGCGGTGTGTGAACTCATGCGCCACGACGAGGTGCGTCTGCTCATCCTGACCGGTCCTGGTGGCATCGGCAAAACGCGCCTGGGTTTGCAGGTGGCAGCTGAGTTGAGTGAGGCATTCGCTGGTGGGGTCTTTTTCGTGGATTTGGCCCCTCTGCGTCATCCCTCGTTGGTCATACCCGCCATCGCCCAGACACTGGGCATTCAGGAAGCAGCCGGGCAGTCGCTGCTGGAACGCCTCAAGGAGGGATTACAACAAAAGCAGTTGTTGCTGCTGCTGGACAACTTCGAGCAGGTGCTGAGTGCTGCTGTCCAGGTGGCGGACCTGCTCGCCGCCTGTCCACGGCTCAATGTGCTCGTGACCAGTCGGGAGAGGCTACATGTGCGCGCTGAGCACGAGTTTGCCGTTCCACCACTGGCCCTGCCCGATCCCAGACACCTGCTGGATCTGGCAGCGCTCCCCCAGTCTGAGGCAGTGGCGCTCTTCCTGGAGCGGGCCCAGGCTACCAAGCCCGACTTCCAGTTGGCTCCTGCAAACGCACGAGCTATAGCAGAGATCTGTACCCACCTGGATGGGCTGCCGCTGGCGATCGAGTTAGCAGCGGCACGCATCAAACTCCTGCCACCACAGGCCCTGCTTGAGCGGCTGGGCCAGCGCTTGTCCGTGTTGACGAGTAGAACACAGGATGTGCCAGCACGGCACCAGACACTCCGTCAAACCATTGCCTGGAGCTATGACCTGCTCAATGCCCAGGAGCAGCGCCTCTTTCGACGAATCTCCATCTTCGTGGGTGGGTGTACCCTCGAGGCGGTAGAGGCCGTGTCCACGGCGGTCGGCGATACAGACTCAAGTGTGTTGGATTCGATGGCCTCCCTTTTGGACAAGAGTCTGCTGCAACGAACAGAGCGAGATGGAGAGGAGCTGTGCTTTGCGATGCTGGAGACCATCCGCGAGTATGGGCTGGAGGTGCTTGCCTCAGGCGGGCAAGCACAAGCCACGCGCACGGCTCACGCTGCGTACTACCTGGCGCTGGCAGAGCAGGCCGAGCCGCAACTCAGCGGCCCACAGCAGCTCATTTGGTTCGAGCGACTCGAGCGGGAGCATGACAACCTGCGCGCTGCGCTGAGTTGGTGCCTGGAGCAAGGCTCGGATGGGCAGAGCAGCGAGCTTGCCTTGCGCTTGGGTAGCGCATTGTCGCGGTTCTGGGAGATACGCGGGTATGTGAGTGAGGGACGGCGATGGTTAGAGCGGGTACTGGACGAAAGCCGTGGGGTGAGATCAGCCGTGCGAGCGAAAGCGCTTGTAGGTGCTGGAGCGTTAGCGACCTTGCAGGACGACTTCGGCCAGGCAGAGGCGCTGTGTGGGGAGGGTTTGGCGCTGTACCGAGAGCTGGGAGATCGCCGGGGCAGCGCGAACGCACTCTCTTCTTTAGGGTATGCTGCCTTGATGAGGAGCAACTATCCCGCGGCGCACGCCCTGCTTGAGGAAGCGCTGGCCCTCTTCAGGGAGGTGGGCGATATAGCAGGCAGTGTTTACGCACTCCATCGCCTGGCCTCGGTGCTTTTTTTTCAGGGTGAGTATACAAGAGCGCAGGCGCTGCTTGAGGAGAGCCTGGTGCTCTCCAGGGAAGGAGGCGACTTCTGGAGCCACGCGCTCTCACTCGCGCTCCTGGGAGTGGTGCTGCTGTTTCAGGGCGAGCTTGCACGAGCACACGCACGGCTTGAGGAAAGCCTCGCCGTCTCCAGGGAGGTGGGCTACAAGCGCAACATCGGTCTCTCGATTTTCTACCTGGGAATGGTGACTCTCCTGCAAGGGGATGTGGCCAGGGCCCGCTCGCTGTTGGAAGAGAGCCTGGTGCTCTTCAAAGAGGTGGGAGAGCGGGGACGTATTGCTGAAGTCTTCCTCGGTCTGGGGTCCATATCGTTCAGTCAAGGTGACTATACGGCGGCCCGTGCGCTGCTGGAGGAAAGCTTGAAGATCTGTAGGGAGCTGGACCACAAGTGGGATACTGCCACATCTTTGGAGGGATTAGCGGCCGTGGTGGCAGCACAGGGAGAGCCAGTACGGGCAGTCCGGTTCGTGAGTGCCGCCCAGGCACTACGTGAAGTAATCGGGACGCCTCTCCCATCAGTGTTTCAAGCCCTGCATGAGTTCACTATCGCTTCCGTGCGCACGCAACTGGGGGAGCAGTCCTTTGCTGCCGCCTGGGCAGAGGGGTACACCATGACATTAGAGCAAGCGCTAGCAGCACAGGAACCTGTGACGATGCCTACGACGGCACCGGTAGGACCATCGACGGCTCCACGGGTTCTCAAAGCCCCGGCCTATCCCGATGGACTGACAGCCCGCGAAGCGGAGGTGCTGCGACTTGTGGCACAGGGGCTGACCAATGAGCAAGTGGCCGAGCAGCTCGTGATCAGTCCCCGCACGGTCAACACGCACCTGACCTCGATCTTTAACAAGATCGGGGTCTCCTCGCGGGGTGCTGCTACCCGCTACGCCATCGAGCACAACTTAGCCTGATCATTCCGCAGGCTGTGCCTGGTTGGCCCCCTGACCGGTGTGCTGGCTCCTTGAGACATCCGTTCTTAGAAAAGAATGGATTTTGCGAACGGATGTCCCAAGGAGCCAGCACACCTGTCACACTGCTGGCAAGGTCTGTGAATGATGCTGGCATGGGCGGTTGGCTATGAAAAAACGCTCGTTGATGAGCGCTGAACGAGCGTTTTGTAGAGGTCTTGTAGAGCGTTATGCTTGCTCTACTTCGGGCGCGTTCTCCGTGTTCGCCTGCTGAGGATGCTGGCTGCTTCCGTAGATGAACTCGGAAAGCTCTTTGCGGGAGCGCTCGAGGAACGCACGCAGTTGGCCTTGTTTCTCTGCATTGCCGTGCGCGGCACGGGCTGCAATCACGAAGAGCCGTGTTACCTCAGCCGCAGTGCTGCGTAGTGCTTGCTGCTCTGCTGTAGGCTGGTGCCAGCGACCACCAAATCTGTGGGAGCCAGGACGAGCGTAGAAGAATGCAGGGTGCCGATACCCGCGAAAGAAGCGGGGACCGGACCAGTTGCCTCTATCAAACCGTGGTCCAACATGTCTGCTATAGTGACCGATCATATGCAATCACCTCCTTGTCTGTTTTTCTTTTATAACGATATATCGTTATCTAATATATAGCAACAAAACGATAGATCGTTATTATTCCCGGTTCTCTGCCGTGGGCCCATTCGCAGCAACTGAAGCGTTTAACAAGCGATTGCCCGGCACCACCGCAGGGCGGGGCCGGGCAATCGCTGTCGTTATAAACCATAGATGGGCAGCCTGCTTAGAGCACCACGGTGACCTTACGCAGATTCCCTCCCCTCAAGAAATTCAGCGTCACGGTTTCTCCTCCCTGGTGGCGGCGCACTATCCGTTGTAAATCTGCCGGTGCTGTCACAGGCTCGCCCGAAGCCTCAATCACGATATCCAAACGCTTGAGTTCAGCATGATCTGCTGGCCCGCCGGGGCGTATCTCAAGCAGTTCCATGCCAAATTGCTGTGTGAGATGCAGCCGTTGTCGCAGTGCCGGGTCGATTGGCACGCGCATCCCGCCAACACCCAGTGAGATACCTGCCGGTGTTGCCTCGCGTCTCTGATAAATGCGAGCGAGAGCCGATTTGATCGTCTCCAACGGAATCGAGAACCCAAGTCCTTGTGCCATCGGCATCATCGCCGTCGTGATACCAACAACGCGCCCGGTGCTATCGACAAGGGGACCCCCAGAGTTTCCAGGGTTGATCGATGTATCTGTCTGGATGAGGTCAGTCATTTTCCGCGTACCCGGTGCTTGCAGCGTCCGACCAAGCGCACTGACTACTCCGGCCGTGACCGTCCAGTTCAAGCCATACGGATTCCCGACGGCGATGACCAGCTGCCCGACTCGCAGCGGTCCGCGGCCTAATTCTGCCACGGGCAAGTGATCGGCGCCAATACGCAGCAGAGCGATATCGACGTCTGGCTCACTCCCAACGAGACTGGCATCAAACGTGCGCCCATCCGCCAGCGTCACTTTCACCCGGCGTGCATTGGCAACCTGTGCTGGCTACTTAGCATATCCGTTCCAAAAAGGAACATCGAAGATGGCTGTATCAGTTCTTTCTCTTCGCCGACTATTCGTTGGATAGATGGCGATACATTTCTCCACAACGATTTCTTTCCCGATAGTGGAACGGATACCTAAGTAGCCAGCACACGGAGGTTTAGCAGTAGCTGGTATGACCAGGGCGCGGTAGATTATATTCAGAAGGTCAAAACCACTCTCGCTGACAAAACCTGGATGCAGGCAGGATTTTCATTATACCGGTAGATCTTTGTGAAACCCTGCGACGGCTTGCTCAGGTGTCATCGCTCGTCCCTCTGCCCGTGCTGAGATAAAAGTCTTCTCGCCTAATGTGCCGCGTACTGCAACTATTGCGTCGTTGTCAAAACTTCTCTCAAAAGGAGAGAGAGGAGTTCCCATTCCCTCACGGAGCTGCTCTGCACAGCCCCAGAGCCGCGCAGCCCACATTTTCTCTTGTGAACCCTCTCCAGGCAACGTCTCTCCTGCAATCACGCTCGCTAGCCCCTCCAGACTTATGGCAATGCTCAATCTGTTATCGGATGCTCTCGCTACCGTCAGGCTCTCTTCGTACAGATTCCGTGCTTCTTTGAGACTACCCTGCCTGGTTGCCACCTTTGCCAGAAAGGAGAGAGACGTCGTTGTACCGTGCTGCTGGCCCATCTCCTTAAAGAGTTCGACCGCTGCTTCAATCTTCGAGCGTGCTTCTGGCAGGTCATCCTGGCTAAGAGCGAGGAGACCGAATTGGCAGAAGCAGTACGCTATGCTTTCCTTGTCTCCCATTTCATTGAAGAGCGCATAGCCTTCCTCAAGAAATGGCCGTACTTGAGTGGGATCTCCCGCCAGGAAGTGTGCTCTGGCTACATTCGTTAATGCCTCAGCAATCCCACTCTTGTCGTGAAGCTCCCGGCATATATTCAGGTTCTCTTCAAGCAGACTACACCCCTTCGTGTAGTCTCCCTGATCGATGGCGAGTGTAGCCAGATGAAGTTGCATGTAGGCGACACTCGCGATGTCATTCATTTTGCTAAAGATCTCAAAGGCTTCTTCACCCTGGACACGTGCAGTTTCAAGGTCCCCTCTCGTCCAGGCAATATCTGCCAGGTGATGCAGTGCTAGCGCAATTCCCGAGGCGTCGTTAAGCTCCTGGTACAGCGCCAGGCTCTCTTTGCAAAGCTGTTCTGCTCGATCGTTATTGCCCTGTGTATGAGCTATTCTTGCTGCGTAGTAGAGTGCTTTTGATCGTATCGAGGCTCCCGCTCCTTCACTTACCGCAATCGCCTGTTCCAGGAAGCTACGAGCTTCGCTGTAATTCCCACGCAGCCCCCAGAATGGCCAGAGCACGGTACTCAAACGTAGCGCCATTTCTACGTGGCGAGCGCCTTTAGTAGTCCTTCCTGGCTCTAACAGCCATGATAAAGCTGCTCGTACATTGTCCTGCTCGCGTTCGAGCCGTTTGAGCCATGCGCTTTGTTGGACTCCGTCAAATTCGTGATATGCCTGCTCTGCCAGCGAGAGATAGTACTCAGCATGCGCTTGTCGAACCTTTTCTGCTTCTTTGCCGTTGCTAAGTACTTGTATCCCATACTCACGGATTGTCTCTAGCATGAAAAACCGCGTCTCTTCTTCTTGTCCTACGGCTTGAAG
>WNGP01009326.1_pt1 | contig 10390 bp, 10 predicted proteins | sample 5407671 | NCBI WGS metagenome assembly WNGP01 (sample SAMN13153381, study PRJNA577476) | soil metagenome | isolation source: 40 cm soil or saprolite under Garry oak tree replicate 2 | place: USA:California | collected 2016-06-15
TGGACGCGTCCGGCAAGCGGCACCTGTATGTCGCCATCGCCGTCAATCCGGATCGGCTTGTTCGCAGGAGCGAGTTCGGCCAATTCCGGTTCGGAAATCTCCAGCTGATCATCAGGCCCCAGAAGGTACGTGGAACGAGCTTGGCCGTCGCACTTGGGCTTCGGTTGGTCGAGCCGCAGCAAGGGCGCTTGCCCTTGAGCACCTGCGAGGATGATCAAACAGGCCAGGCTGGCCACCGCGACCCGGGTGATCATCATCGATCTAGATCTGGGCACGCCTGCATCCGTATCAGAGGTGGCTCGAACCAGTAAGACCGCAAGGGTGTGCTGGCTCGCAAGGCGCGGTTCCGTGTTCACGACCCGATCCTCCATTCGTCATCACAGACATTGTTTTCGAGCCCGGCCGCTTAGCCGGACATCGGAGCCATGGTGGACGCGGACGCTGCTCGCGGGAGCACTCGACCGACCATTTCGAACCGCGGAGTCCGTGTCTCGTCCTCGTGGGCCTTTTGAGACCAGGAGTCCTGCAGTTTTTCGACGACTCCCGCAACCGCATTCGAAAATCCCGTCGCCGTAAGGACATCGAGATCCATCCCGAGGGGGGATGACGCATCTTGCCGATACAGCGCGAAACTGCCCAGGCGTTTTCCGTTGCGTTTCCGCAGGCTGAACGTCAAACCCCAGTTCGTTTCTGACGCGGTCATGTCAGGATCCCAGAAGAACTGGAGATCGGTGACAGAATGTGAGTCAACTCGGGTTGGTAATTCTGACGACACCGACAAGCCGAAACCGTCAAATCCCGCGGGTTCGAGACAATGTTGCAATACCTGGCAGAGCTCGGCAAGGTTGTTGCAGGACCCGAGAGCGTCCGGTGTTCGGCGGATGTTGATATCATTAGCGATCACATGACGTTGATGCAAAGTCCGCCTCGCCATCCAAGCGAGCTCCAGGAATTCCGGATAACGCAAGTGCTGGACGCCGATCAAGACACCCATCCCCACAACGACTAAAACCGTTGCCACGGCGGTAGCACGCGCATCGAGCAGGAACAGACTCAAGAGTCCAAAACAGGCGCTTACACCGTAAAGCACCAAAACCGCTTGCCTATGGGAGATCCCCCGGCTCAGCAGCTTATGGTGAATATGCTCGCGATCCGCGTCGAACAGTCCTTTGCAGCTCAAAAACCGACGGACTACCGCGACGGCCACATCCAAAATGGGGAGGCCGAGAGAAACAATAGGAATGGCAACCGCAATAACGGTCGGCGATTTTTGTGACCCCGCGATTGCCATAGCACTGAGAAGAAACCCGATCAACGTACTCCCGCTGTCACCAAGAAAAATCGAGGCCGGGTTGAAGTTATAGCGGAGAAATCCGGCAATTGCGCCGGCTAGCACCAGGGTCAGAAACAAAATCCCTGCGTTATGAAACACTATCGCCACAACGCAGTTCACCACGGTGGAGAACAACGCCGATCCCGCTGCCAGTCCATCGAGTCCATCAATCAAATTGAAGGCATTCGTGATCCACAGGACCCAAAGAATTGTCAGGGGGAGTCCGACCAGCCACCCTAAATGCGGATCACCCGCCAGAATCGACAGATAGGATATTCGTACTCCAGAGCAAAACAAGACTACCGCTGCCCCAGCCTGCACCGCAAACTTCAAGTACGCATTCACCCCACAAAAATCGTCAATCAGTCCGAGCAGAAAGATGATAGTTGCCGGACCCAGTATCTTTACACTTAAATTGAACCAAGAAGAGGCATCTAAATAGACAGGGATGTAATGAGCCAGCAGTACCATACACCAGAGCGTCAGGAAAATAGCGACGCCGCCCAACCGAGGTACGGGACGAACATGAACATGACGGTCGGAACTCGGAGCGAAGACCCACCGGTGTGCGACCGAAAAATCGCGGATCCAACGCGTGACTGTTGCCGAAATTATAAGAGCGGCGACGAAAACAAGAACTTGCATGACCTTCTCTTCATGCTGTTAACGTGGTCCTGACAATCAGACACTGATGAACTGGTCCAAGAAATCCAGGGGCAATCGGGATGGGTCGGGATGGACCTTATCTTCTACACCCCAGCCTTTTTAGAGTGATAGTCCAGCGACGATCTTCGCTGCCGTGCCGGCCTGTCTCGGGTTATGCCACGCAGTATGTGGTCTCGGTGGATCTCCTCTATAATTTCGGCGATTTCCCATTGCTGAAAATCCGTGTTCTTTGGCCAGTCGACCTCCGCCAACTTCGAAGTCACTTCACGTACCGCACCCACAACGCGCGGAGCCACTCCCTCTAGTGACATTGTCTCTTCCAGTTCCCAGAGTTCTTCGCTGCGTCTTGCGGCATGCTGCGGGTAGGTCGGTAACATCCGCGCGACTACCTCCATTACTCCAGGATAGAACTCCTTGCACACCTCCAAAGCTTCGTCGAGGAACCGCATTTCACGCGCGAACAGCATGGTCTCTGAAAACAAGCCAATCAAACCCTTCGGCAGGCCGGAAAGGACCATTTTCAGTGCCGACGCTTGACCTGGCGCATCCCCGACCACCTTTACGCGCACGACGGTTCTCAACCGATTCGAGAGTTCCTCGGCACGCGCCCCGCTCAGATACAAGATTCCTGCCTGACCGATTTGCGAGGCCAAACCGCGAATCGATGCGTCCACGAAATCAACATGCTCTAGACCCAGCACCTCGGAAATTTTGCTCGCAGTCCCGGGCGAAATAGAGTTTGCATCAACGTACAGTAACTGTCGTGAGCCGCCCTTCCTCACCTTGGCGACATTTCTAGCCACGGAAAGTGCCGCTCCAGGAGGCACAAAGGACATTACGATGTCGGAGCGCTCGAGCACGTCCGCCAGGGAGTCAAGGGCTCTCAGACCAGCATCGCGACACAAGCATGCGGTACGTGAGCTTCGGCCTTCAAGCGTGGTAACGACGCGAAAGCCGTTCGCCGCCAGGAGCTTCGCAAATGTACTGCCCATTTCTCCGGGGTACAAAATACCTATCGTGGTTTGAGCCGATTGGAAGTCCATGAAGAATACTAGCTGTTAGCGCAGCGATCGCCGTCCTGAAAAACCCTTTGGTCAGAGGGGGGGCGCACCGGTCGAAAGCTCCTTACCTTTGTACTGAGGACCCTTGCCCGGATGTGGCGCATGGAGCCGGCGAGCAGCCTGGCGATGGTAGGCAGCGGATCATCCCAGCGGAAAAATGGGAAGATCTGAGGCTTCAAGATGCTGCGCAGCCATTGGTAAAAACTCAGCAATCCCATCTTACTCAGCTGCCGGTACGCTCTAAAATCCCGCACCGGATACCATAACCTCATTCCAGAACGAAAGTTTGTCGGTGCAGGGTGCGAATGGCCAGTTAGCCGGTCATACACCAATAAGGCTAGGTCTAAGCCACTCGCCTTAAGCAGACAATCCGCCGCGGTAAATCGTGCATTGCACTCCATCAGTTTCAATTGACCGTCTCTCTCATCCAATTTGAACTCCGCGTTGGCGATTCCCCGAAGCCCGGCCTCTCGAAAGAGTCTCAGCGACAGCTCCTTGACCTCCGGGACATGGTCAGTCACGTGGTAGACTCCTAAGCCCATTTTCACCGGAAACCTTCGAATCATTCTTTTCGTGTAATCGAAAAGGTCGTTCCCGTTCTCGTCGAGATACGTATAGTAACTGCACAGCTGGTCGTCGCCACCAGGGATCGTTTCCACTAGGAACGTCTTAATTCCGGCTCGGCTGGTGGCATCAAAAGCCTCGACCAAATCATTGAACGTCCGCACACAAACGAAAGAAGCACCGTCAAATTTGGCTTTATGTTCGTGAGAGAGCATTGGCTTGACAATCAGGGGGAACGACAGCTCGTTCTTCAGCTTTTCAATCTGCTCCCGCTTATCCGCGATCCAAAACTTCGGTGTCGGAACGCCAGCTCTCCGCGCTGCCTGGTAAGTACAAAGCTTGTTGAGCATGCAAAGCTGCGCTTTTGGGTTTGACAGGTCCAGTCGAAACTTTTCAGAAAGTGCCTGCCGATGCTCTGTAATGAGCTCGATTGCCTCGTCGCTTGCCGCAAGCAAGACTGCATCGCGCAAGTGATCCGACTGTGGCCCCAGCAGGTAGCTTGCCCAGGCTCGTTGCATGGTTCCGGCCGCCTTGGGTATGTCGATCCATTTGCAGAACCGAGAATACTTGACCGGTGCGTCTGCATAGTTGATGGCGTAGCATTCAATCTTTGCCCTGCCGAAGCTGCGTACAATAGACAGGGCATTAGCGGCGCCCCCGAGAACAATCGCGGGCGGCCTGTTCCGCCTTGTGTTTTTCATCACTGCTGGCCCGCGCGCATCACCACTTCCGGGATCTCAGCGTGGCGAGAATCCATGAGGACTTCGTCACCGTTCGGCTGCTCGAGCAAGAGTCGGGCCAGTATGGGAATTGCCACAGCAACGCCCCCATCCCTCTGGTGGTAATGGTAGTGATATCCCGGAGTAGTGTTTACCTCCAAGATGACTCCCCCCGACTCTGCTAACGGCACTTGCGGATCCCGCGTCACGATATCCACACCCGCCAGTCGCACTCCGACGGCAGCGGCCGCAGCGGCCCCGTCTTCAATGATTGATTTGCACAATAGCTTGGTTGCCGAGACGTTGTCGGCGACGGAATTCTCGTTGACAACCCTCTTAAGCGTGACCACGCTTCCTTTCTTTGGTACAGAGGAGAGCGACAAGCCTTGCTTGGAAAGGGTTCGTCGCATGTCCAGATCGATCGACAAAAGGGCTTGTCCAAACTTGCTCTCCGCCTCCAATCTGCTCTGGTTTTCCAGCCGGACGAGTTTGCGGACACTAGACCGGCCGTCAGCTGCGACAGAGGGGCTTTTTCGCAGAACTGCATCCAAAAGCCTTCCGTCCAAGTACAAGAGGCGGTAGAGATCGCCCTCGACTTGCTCTTCAACGAGCAAATTCGAGTCATAAGCTGCCGCGGCTACCGCGGCCCGAACCAGGTCGAAACTCGTGAGAACGCTGGTCGTGACCCCACGACCGCTGGCGCCATTTGCTGGTTTAACGACCCATTCCCCTCCAAAGCGTCTTGTAAAAGCGACTGCTTGGGCGATACTGCTGAGCGTGAACTCGAAATACTTAGGGGTTTTCAGGCCCCTCTTGGTCGACAATCGGTGCACCAGAGGTTTGTTAGCGGCAGCAAAGAGAATCACGGGATCATCGATGGCGGTCGTAGTCTGCCGCGTCCGTGTACAAGCCCAGCCAAGCCGAATTTCGAGCAGGTCCTTTTCCAACTGCTCAACGCTGGCACCGAGACGGTTGGCGGCATCGCGCCAGATTCCCTCATAGAATCGAGAGCGATGCTGGTCCGCCCGGCGGTGTTCGGGGAGCTGCCCGCGGTACCAATTTCTTGCGCGAACACCGACCGATAGCAGCTTGAGCATTCCCGGATGACAGAAACGAAGAAGCACCGACACTCGGCCCTCCAATATTAGCTGCTAGCCATGTTGCCTTTGAGCAGAGTCACACTAATCCCCCGCTTCAATCGTGGGGGTGATACAGCCGGCCTCCTGCAGTATTCTGTCCACCCACTCATTCGAGAACTGACCACGCTTCACACCCGCTAAGTAGGCTGCCATGGTGGCTCTTTGAGCCTGTAATCTCTCCAGTAGTTCGCTTGCAATCTCTTGTGGAATAACCACGACGCCCGCGCCATCCGCCACAACCAGATCTCCGGGATTAACCACAACTCCGCCGCAGCAGATCGGAAAATTGATCTCACCCGGCCCACGGTGAAGTGGCCCGATTGGTGTAGCGCCACGCGCGAAAACGGGAAAATCTAATTCGAGAATGTCAGGCAGATCGCGCACGAATCCATCGACAACAAAGCCGGCGATTCCCCGGTGCTTAGCTTTTGTGGAAATCAAATCACCCAAGACCGCATTCATCGCGGAACCATGGGCATCGACCACCACGATATCGCCCGGTTTCGCCACATCCAGCGCTTTGTGCACCATCAGGTTGTCCCCTGGGAACACCTTCACGGTGCAAGCCGGTCCGCAGAGTTGGTGTTGCCTTCCGGTCAGGCAAACGATGCCGGGATCCACTGCATATAACCGGTTGAGCAGATCCGAAATATCGGGAGTCGCGAATTCCGCGAATTTCTGCATGAGGCTCCGATCCAGGCGATTGAACTCAGCTCTGATGCGAAAGCCCGGCCCAGGGAACATTTCTGCCGATCGCGGTTTCTTAGCTCCTACGTTCACCGTCGGAATTGTAATCGCCGCCATGCTCCCTCCTCGATTTCAACGTTTGAATTACTACTCACCACGAATTGGAACGTGGGTCTTGACGCAAACGATCGCCCAACAATATTCACGAAACGGCCACAGGTTGACTTGGAGTTTAAGCGGTGGATAATCAGCAACCCACTCTCGTACGTTTTGTTGACATAACCAGGTACTGCATTCCGCAAGAAGAAATGATCGGGTAATTTCGATTCGCCGCCTTCTGGAGCACGTCATGCACCTTGATTCCCAGTGAATCGCCAAGAAGCGGCTTTCCGAACAGGGTAAAGGGACCGAACCCTAGCATGCCGCTCCGCACCTTCAGCAGTCCCGCATCGGAGAGCATGGAATCGAATTGCCGGCGTGAGTGTCTTTGAAGCTTGGGCGCTTTTCGCGCCGGCAGCAATTTCGCCGCACGAAGCACCGAAGCAAGATAGCGCTGCACCGGCCGCAGGATCGGAACCCGCAGGGGATCCAGAAGTTCGTCAAGGTGTATGTTATTGTCCGCTGTGAGTAACACATATCCGCCGGGCCGTGTCACGCGTGCCATTTCACGAACCGCGGCAGACGGATCATCGAGCCATGGCAGCACCCCAAGCGCGAACACCAGGTCAAAACTGTGATCGGGCGTTGGGAGGTGGCGTACGTCGGCTCGCATGATTCGAACCCGCTCAGCAGCGCCGGTCTGAGCTAAGCGCTTGCTGGTGAGGTTGAGCATGGCAGGAACACTGTCCACGGCATCAATGTGATATCCCCGCATGGCGAGCGCAGCCGTAGCAAATCCAGCTCCGCACCCTATCTCCAACAAACGCGCCGTAGGAGGCAAGTGCAGTTGTTCGATCCATTGCAGGGCTATCGCCATACGCGCTTGGTAAATGCGACCACCTAGGGTCGCCGCACCGTAAATGCGCTCCCACTGAAGCGCGGAGGACTCAAAATGGGTGTTAACGATAGCCTGTTGACTGCGTGTGGTAGCGCCCTCACCTAGTCGGCTGTTCGCTTCCTCCGCATAATCGATTTGATTTGCGATTTCCATTTTTACCACCCAGTTTGCCGCACTTACAGCAAGGCCTTCGGTCTAAACACCGGTTTTATCGCTGGCCTGCGAGATCGTGCTGCATATCGATGCGTAGAGATCTGTCCATCGTGTGGTGTAGCTCGTGACCGCTCCGGCTACAACGGTGGGGAAAGACCTAAGGTCGGATTCGTCGATGCACTGCAGGCGCGAATGGCTTTGTTGACGTTCAGCCGCCCACCGGTAACGGTCATACCCGTCAGTGATGGAACGGGGTCGACGTTGTCCAAGACCACTGCCTTCAAGTTGGCGGTATTGAGAGAGCATCGAGAGAGAATCAGCACAGCCGATCCCGAGACATGGGGCGTGGCCATGGAGGTACCGCTCTCATATGAGTAGTTAGCGAAGGGCCGGGTGGAGAATATGTTGACGCCAGGGGCCCCTAGATGAACGCTGGTGGCTCCGAAGTCGGAGAACGAGGCCAGAGCGTCAGTGTTGTCCGTTGCCGCCACGGCCACTACGTTCGGGGCTTTGTAGCTGGCCGGGTAAAACGGAGACAGGTCATTATTCGAACTTCCGTTGCCGGCAGCAGCTACGAAAAGCATGTCGTTTGCATTGGCTTGGTTGATTTCGTCCAGCAGAGCTTGCGAAAAGCCTCCGCCGCCCCAGCTATTGGAGAGCACGCGCACATTGGCCTCACCTGTGGCAGCGAAGGCTGCCTTGGCTTGAAGGTACCGTGGCCGTTGTCGTCCAGGGGATCGCACAAATTGGTGATGGCGTTGAATCCGTGGCTGCCGGCAGGGCAAACTATGGGGAGCCCTCCGATGTTCACTATGAAGGTTCTGGGAGCTGACCAGACATTCGCGGCCAAGTCCGGGTGCGTGTAATCGATGCCGGTGTCAACCACGGCCACGACATTCGCGCGCGATCCTGTGGAAATGTCCCACGCTTCAACGGCGCTGATATCAGCGCCGGGCTTCCCCGGCTGGCCCAGGATTGTCTGCCCTGTGTTATGTAGTCCCCAAAGTTGGCTGAAATAAGGATCGTTGGGGGTGGCGATGGCCCGGACGATATAGTTTGGCTCAACGTATTGCACATCCGGCCGAGCGGAAAGCTCGCCAATCAACGTGGCGACGTTCTTGCTCGACGAGTGGAATCGCAGCACTCCCATTCCCCCAATTCCTGCAACGCGGTCGACATTCTCAGCCGCCTCCGCCTGGAGAATTGAGGTTAGGGATACCGCTTGGAACTTAACCAGAACTTCATTTGCGGCCGCCTCCTGGCCCTTGTAGAACTCGGCTGGAATGTTCTGCGCATGTGCGGTTACGGTGACTACGAGCCCAAAGAGCAAGACGCGACCTGCCTTCTTGAATAGGTTCAGCATAAAGTCCTCCTCTGCCCATTTATCTGGGCGACGAAAGGCTAAATCGAACAAAGAAACGTGCACTTTTGGTATGGGCTTTGAAGATCGATTGCAGAAGATGTTTCAGCCAGAAACGGGAAGTGCAGTCACGCTGCTCTGGTGTTCTCGCGGCAATGGTAGCACCCACGACTCATCAACTTGGACCGCGACCGAGCGCTGCAAGAGTGTCACAGACAACACCACACGGTGGTGCCCTCGAAAAGCCAACAAGATTCCCTCTGCGCCACAAAGAGGACCGTATTCAATTCTGACCCTATGTCCAATCTGGAGAAATGGCCACGGCAGCCTGGGTAATCCGGACTTAACAGCCGCTTGAATTGCAGCAATTTCAGTTTCATCAACAGGGACAGGCGTTCTTCCAGTTCTCACGAGGCAAACAACTCCGGGGATCGAAAGAACTCGGTGCTGGTTCACTGGGTTAAACTGGAAAAACACATACCCTGGAAAGAGCGGAAGTTCCACTTCCTTGAACCGGTCAGACCATCGGCGCCGACATTTGTATAGGGGCAAAAACGATTCGAAGCCCCTGGTGTGCAAGTGCATAGCAACCGTATTCTCGAACCGGCTTCTTACCCGCAGTGCGTACCAGGAATGGCTGTTTCTTCCGCTATCCATGTTCATTTAGCAAATTCCCGGCGCCAGCCGTAGCCTTAGCGATGGCAAGGTTTGGGCAAGCTGCCGCCCCTTGAGTCCCATCTTCGGAGGCCCCAATGCCCTTGCTGCATTCCACATAGCGAATCTGTTCTGATGTTTCATGATTTGAGTGGCCTAGTCCATCAGCTAGATAGGTTCGCCAATGTACGTAACCGATCAAATTAGATATTTGACTAAGTCAGCGGGCTAGACAAAGGGACTAATTCCCGGGTTTAGGGGAAGATGGCTGAAAAGGGCACGATTGCAAGCTCTCGCACCACGGGCTAATTCTTTTGGGCGATAGACTTCAAGAGGGAACCGCAAGACTATTCACATGGGAACGCGAGTGAACGTCCGGAGCGAAGGCATCAAGTGCGATTTCAACGCAGTATGGAGCTGCGGGCAAAGTTCTGGGTGGTCATGAAAATCTTCCGCACGATTGCCGAACGGGAACACACTCCGAGCTTGCCCATGACCAGTCGTAGAAAGGTCTTCACTGTGTTCGTGCTTACATTCATCCGGCTCGCGATCTCCTTGTTGCTCAAGCTCTGCAGCAGATACCGCAAGGCTTCTCGCTCACGTTCCGTAAGGTTGAATAGCTTGGAGACTTGCGACAGCGGGATCAGTTCAGAAGGACCTCTTTCAAGCAAAACGGCTATGCTGGGATGAGAAGGATCTCTGACGTTGAAATCCAAGCGGAAAGCGCGACAGAAATAGCGTCTGCAGCCCGATCGGAACTCCGTCACAAAAGGAGATTCAGGTGAGAATTCTTGGCTAATCAAGCTGGAGCGAATCTTTCCAGCTAGGAAGGCCGTTGGCGGACCACCGTTCGTGTACTTAGCTGGATAGCTGAGGATCTGTATCGCCTCGGCATTGAAGGAGACGGAATTCAGCGAGGAGTCTAGCAGGAGGACTCCAGCCACGGCCCCAGTTGGAGGTACCTTCTTTCCCCTTTTGGGCAGCTTTCCTTGAGGCGCTGAAACCGCCTTTGAACTTGGCCGAGGAGTGACGTTCATGCCGACCTCCTGCAGATATT
>WNGP01006745.1_pt1 | contig 10387 bp, 10 predicted proteins | sample 5407671 | NCBI WGS metagenome assembly WNGP01 (sample SAMN13153381, study PRJNA577476) | soil metagenome | isolation source: 40 cm soil or saprolite under Garry oak tree replicate 2 | place: USA:California | collected 2016-06-15
CGACGCCACGACCTCCACGCGGTGCCGTGCCAGGAACCCGGCGAGATCCGCCTGCGAGGGCAGGAGGAGCACGCTGAGATTGCACCGGTCCATCACCCTTCGCCCGAGCTGCTTCGATTCCTCCACCAGGTAGCGGAACACGGGGTTCAGCTCCGGCGCCCCCCCGGTGAGGTCGACGGTCGGGATGTCCGTGCGCGCCAGCGCGGCCATGCACAGCTCCGCCGTCTCGCGCGACATCACCTCGACGCGATCGGGCCCCGCGTCCACGTGACAGTGGCGGCAGGTCTGGTTGCACAGCTTGCCGACGTTGATCTGGAGCACCGCGATGCCGGTGGCGCAGAGCGGGTGGAGATCCGCCGCGGCCAGCGTGTCGTCGAACCGCGGGACAACCCGCGTCGTTTCGAGAAGACGCACCTGCCCGGCGGCGGAGGAGAGCGCGCTGCCCCGCGCCCTGAGGCTCTTCAGAGGTGGCGGCATGACCGTCCCCTTACATCGAGATCTTCGTGGCCACGTTCCGCATCTGCACTCCGTGCGCGAGCGAGGCGCCGCCCCGGATGGCGCAGGCGACGTGCACCGACTCCGTCATCTCCTCGATGCTGGATCCCTTCTCCAGGCAGGCCTGCGTGTAGCCAGGGCGATGAGCGCCTTCTCCCTCTCCGTCAGGGCACCCTCGGCGAACACGGCCCCGTAGTAGGCCATGAACTTCTCCCACAGCTCGGGGTTGCCCTTCCCCATGTCGGCGAAGTGCGCGAGATCCTTCGGATGGTAGTAGGTGTCCACGGTCGGTCTCCTCGTGAGCGGCCGGCCGGAGCGTCCCGGCTCCCGCCGGACCCGGGAGCACAGACTACCACTCCCGGAGCCCGCCGGCGCCGTCCGGACATCGCTCCTGAAGTTCCTCCACCGTGAAGCGCCACGCCCCGCGGCCGCCGGGCACGGGTCCGGGCTCGCTGCGCGAGCCCTCCCCTCGGTTCGCCTCGCTCCCACCCGCCACGCTGGACGCCGCGCGCGAAGCGATCAACGTCGTTCCCCTCCGTCCCATGCGCTCCAGCATTACCCGTGTCCAATCGGCGAGCCGTGACGTGTTGGCAGGAGACAGAGCACAGAATCCACTGGGTGAGACGCCGGGACCTGCGGCTGCCGGGCCGTGTGAGACCGAGCGACCGGGGCCCCGCCACGCGGCGTCCAGCGTGGCGGGTGGGAGCGAGGCGAACCGAGGGGAGGGCTCGCGCAGCGAGCCCGGACCCGTGCCCGGCAGCCGCAGGGCCCGGCGTCGTCGCACCGGAGCTACCGGGGCTCGGCGCTCCTTGACACTGTTCGAAGCGGGCGGCTAGCATGGCCGCTCTCGTAAACCGGGAGGCGCAGGAACGTGGCCGCGATTTCGGCGCGGCTTCAGGAGTTGGTTGCGCGCGGGCGGGGCGTGGTCGCGCTGACCGGGGCGGGGATCTCGGCCGAATCGGGCGTCTCGACCTTCCGCGGGCAGTCCGGCTTCTGGGAGGACGGGTCGGTCGAGGATCTCGCCACCGCGGCGGGGTTCGCGCGCGACCCGCGCCGGGTCTGGGCCTGGTACGACGCCCGGCGGAGACAGATCAGCGGCTGCGCGCCGAACGCCGGGCACCTCGCCCTGGCCCGCTACGGCGCGATGCATCCCGGGATGAGGCTGGTCACGCAGAACGTCGACGGCCTGCACGTCGCCGCCGGCAGCGGGCGGGTCGTCGCCCTGCACGGCGATCTGTTCCGCGTGCGCTGCACGCGGGACGGCGTGTCGCGCGAGGACCGGCGGGTGCCGCTGCCGGAGATCCCCCCGCGCTGTGATTGCGGGGCGCTCCTGCGGCCCGACGTCGTGTGGTTCGGCGAGGTCCTCCCCGCGGGCGCCATGGAGGAGGCGGCCGAGGCGGCGCGGCGCTGCGAGCTTTTCCTGTCCATCGGGACCTCGGCGGTGGTGTATCCTGCCGCGGCCCTGCCGGAGGTGGCGAAGCGGCACGGCGCGTACCTGGTGGAGATCAACATCGAGGAGACGCCCCTGTCTCCCCTGGCCGATGAAGTGATCCTGGCGCCTGCGGCCGAGGCGCTCCCCGATCTTCTGGGAGCCTGACGATGCGCGGACTCTATCTCGACTGCTTCTCGGGCGTCAGCGGCGACATGTTCCTAGGCGCGCTCGTCGACCTGGGGGTCGAGACGGCCCATCTGAAGAGGCAGCTCGGGAAGCTGCCGGTCGAAGGGTACCGGCTGTCGGCCCGGCGGGTGAGCCGCGGCGGTCTGTCGGGCACCAAGGTCGACGTCGAGATCGATCGGTCGCGCCAGCGGGAGCGCGGTCTGCGCGACATCGCGCGCATCGTCGAGGGCAGCCGGCTGTCGCCCGAGGTGCGGCGGCACGCCATGGCCGCGTTCACGACCCTGGTGGAGGCGGAGGCGCGCGTGCACCGGCTGCCCCGGGAGAGGGTCCACCTGCACGAGGTCGGGGCGACGGACGCGATCGTGGACATCGTCGGGACGATGGCCGGTCTGGAGAGACTCGGCTGGCCGCGCGTCGTCTGCTCGCCGCTGCACGTGGGGCGCGGCATGACGGCGATGGAGCACGGGACGTTCCCGGTCCCCGGACCGGCGACGGTCGAGATCCTCAAGGGCGTGCCGGTCTATGCCACGCACGTCGAGGGCGAGCTGGTCACGCCCACCGGCGCGGCGCTGGCGGCGACCCTGGCGGCGGATTTCGGGCCGCTGCCCCCGATGCGCGTCCGCCGGGTCGGGTACGGGGCCGGGTCGAAGCAGTTCGATGCGCATCCGAACCTGCTGCGCGCGCTGTACGGCGATCTCCTGGAGGAGGCGGTGCTCCGCGAGACCGTCCTGGTGCTGGAGACGACCATCGACGACATGAACCCGCAGGTCTACGGTCATCTCATGGAGCGGCTGTTCGCCGCCGGCGCCCTCGAGGTGTTCTACACGCCGATCCAGATGAAGAAGAACCGGCCCGGCACCCTGGTCACGATCATCTGTCCCGAGCCCCGGCTCGAGGAGGTCACCGCCGTGATCTTCCGGGAGACGACCACCATCGGCTTCCGCTACCAGCCGATGGGGCGGATCGAGCTGGCCCGGCGGATCGAGACGGCGAAGACACCGTTCGGCCCGGTCCGGATGAAGGTGTCCGTCTACAATGGCGAGGTGGTGCAGGCGACGCCCGAATACGAGGACTGCCGCCGGGCCGCGCTCGAGGCCGGCGCGCCCCTGAAGGAGGTCCAGCGGCTGGCGGCCGCGGCCTACGCTCGGCCGCGAGGGGCTCCGGAAAGGCTGGCAACCTGGGCCCGGCCGCCCAGGACGCCCCCGCGGACCCGGAAACGCGGCGGACGGCCGCGGCCGGGCCGCGGGGCGAAACGGAGGCGACGGTGATCTACGACCGGACCAAGGCGGCGCGCATGCTGCGCGTCGTCCTCGAAGTGACCGAGGCGGCGCTCGACCTGTCGACCCGCCCCGGCAGCGAGGCCGGCCTGCGCATACCGGCGATGGACGCCGAGAAGGCGATGCGCGCGCTCGCCGCCAAGGGGGACGTCGACGGCATGTACCACGAGTACGTGCGCCTCCTGACGATCGGCTCGACCTTCGGGGGAACGCTGGAGCGCTTCCACCGCAAGAGCTTCGAGTCGGAGCTCTACCGCCTGTTCAAAATCTATCTGGAGCCGGGCGAGCACCCGTAGGGACGGTCATGGCACGCAAGTTCTACCTGACCACGCCGATCTACTACGTCAACGACGTGCCGCACATCGGTCACGCCTACACGACGGTGGTCTGTGACGTGATCGCGCGCTTCCATCGCACGCTCGGGCAGGACGTCTACTTCCTGACCGGGACCGACGAGCACGGCCAGAACGTCGAGCGCGCCGCCACGGCCAGGGGGCTGACGCCGATCCAGCACGCCGACCTGATGGTCGAAAGGTTCCGCGGTCTCTGGCGGACGCTCGGGATCGGCAACAACGACTTCATCCGGACGACCGAGGAGCGCCACCGCCGCGGCGTCGAGAAGCTGTACCAGAGGATCGTCGCGAAGGGAGACATCTACAAGGACGCCTACAAGGGCTGGTACTGCACGTCCTGCGAGTCCTTCTACCCCGAGAGCCAGATCGTGGACGGCCGCTGTCCCGACCAGGGTCACAAGGTCGACTGGACGGAGGAGGAGTCGTACTTCTTCCGCCTGTCGAAGTACCAGGAGCCGCTCCTCAGGCACTACGCCGACCACCCCGAGTTCGTCTTCCCCGAATCGCGACGCAACGAGGTCGTGTCGTTCGTCGGTTCGGGGCTTCGGGATCTGTCGATCAGCCGCAGCAGCTTCTCCTGGGGGATTCCCCTCCCGAACGACCCGAAGCACGTGTTCTACGTCTGGTTCGACGCGCTCAGCAACTACATCACGGCGCTCGGCTATGGCTCGGACCGCAAGCTGTACGCGCGCTACTGGCCCGCCGACATCCACCTGGTCGGCAAGGACATCCTGCGCTTTCACGCGGTCTACTGGCCCGCCTTCCTGATGTCGGCCGACGAGCCCCTGCCGCGCCGCGTGGTGGCCCACGGATGGTGGCTCCGGGACGCGCTCAAGATCTCCAAGTCGCGCGGCGGCGCGGTCGATCCGGGTCCGCTCATCGAGACGTTCGGCGTCGACGCCCTGCGCCACTTCCTCCTGCGCGAGATGGCCTTCGGCCAGGACGCCGGCTACTCCGACGAGGCGTTCATCGACCGCTTCAACACCGATCTGGCCAACGACCTCGGCAACCTGGTGAGCCGAACGCTCAAGATGATCGAGGACTACTGCGCCGGAAAGGTGCCGAAGACCGACCACCGCTTCCGCGGCGACGAGCCGCTGAAGGAAGCGGCGCGCGCCGCCGCCTCGGGCTTCGTGAAGGATTTCGAGGAGCTCGATTTCAGCGCGGGTCTGGCCCGGGTCTGGAGCTTCATCGGCCTCCTGAACCGCTTCATCGTCCAGAACGAGCCCTGGAAGCTGGCCCAGGACCCGGGGCGCCGCTGGGCGCTGGAGTCGGTGCTGTACACCGTCGCGGAGGGCCTGCGCATCGTGGCGATCCTGGTCGCCCCGGTCATGCCGGGCTCGGCCTCCGGGCTGTGGAAGCGCCTCGGCGTCGCCGGCGACGTCACCGCCGCCAGCCTGCAGCACGTCCACTGGGGGGAGCTGCGGCCCGGGCAGGCCATCGCCCGCGGCGAGGGGCTCTTCCCGCGCATCGACAAGGCCGCCTATCTGAAGGACGCCACGCTCAAGAAGGAGCCGTCCATGGACGCACCCAAGCCAGAAGAGCCGGCGCCTCCCGCCGGCGCGGCCGAGATCGGCATCGACGAGTTCGCCCGCATCGACCTTCGGACCGCCCGGATCGTCGCCGCCGAGCGCGTGCCGGGGGCCGACAAGCTGCTCCAGCTCACGGTGGACACCGGGGCCGAGACCCGTACCATCGTGGCCGGGATCGCCACCCGCTACGCCCCCGAGTCGCTCGTCGGCAAGACGATCGTCGTCGTCGCCAACCTGAGACCGGTCAGGCTGCGCGGGGTGCTGTCGCAGGGGATGCTCCTGGCCGCCTCGGACGCCTCCGGCCAGCCCTATATCCTGACGACCGAGGAGCCGGTCCCCCCGGGCTGGAGGGTGAAATGATCGCGGTGCCGCCGCGCTGGACCGCCGCGCGCCGGCGCGTCAGGCGGGGATCGGGCCCCCCGCCGCCGGCTCGAGGATGCCGAGAAGCGGCACGGGCGGATTGAATTTCAACAACCGCTGCATCCGGATCACGAGGTAGAAGCACCACAGCCGCACCCGCACCGGCGGCGTCGGGTCCGCCATGCCCGCGAGGAGGCTGACGACCGCTTCGCGGATGCGGAAACGCTCCCCCGGCCGCAGGAACACGTCGAGAAACCCCGGCTGATAGAAGCGGCTGACCATCCGGGTGTAGACCCGGACGTGGCGCCGCACCTTCTTCTCGTACGGCGCGAACATCGCGGGCGACAGGTCCCCCCGGCTCCCGGCTCGGCCCAGGGCGCGGTGCAGCGCGTCGGCGGCGATCTCCGCCGAGGACATCGCCAGCCACACCCCGGTGGAGAACAGCGGATCGATGAACGCCGCGGCGTCGCCCAGCAGGAGGTACCCGTCCCCGGCGATCCGGCGGCAGCCGTAGCTGTAGTCGCTCGCGGTCCACACCGGCGAGACGCGCCGGGCGAGCCGCGTCCGGTCGCGCGCCGCGGGGCAGCGGCGCAGCGCCTCCTCGAGCAGGGTCTCCGGCGGGAGACCGCTCCGCCGCAGCGTCGTCCCCTCGCCGACCAGACCGACGCTGGTCGTGCCGCCGGGCAGCGGGATGAACCAGAACCATCCGTCGCGCAGCAGCACCAGGACGATGTGGCCCCCGGCGGGCCCCGGAGCGCGGGAGACGCCCTCGTAGTGCGCGAAGATCGCCGCCTTGCGCAGCCGCGGCATCATGTCGCGCAGCCCCCCGCGCGAGGCCACGAAGGCGTCACGGCCGCTGGCGTCGAGCAGGAAACGCGCCCGGCAGCGGACCGTCCCGCCGTCCCGCCGGCGCGCCGTGACCTCGCAGCCGTCGCGATGCGAGTGGGCCGCCTCGACCACGGCGTGCCCCTCGTACACCCGTGCTCCCCGGTCGGCGGCGTTGCGCAGCAGCATCTCGTCGAAGCTGGAGCGCAGGACCTGATAGGCCTTCGGGTGCCCCGGGACGAACCCCTCCGCGAACACGATGTCGCGCGTCACCGTGCCGTCGCTCGAAACGAGGTGCGCGCCCCGCTTCTCCACAAAGCGCTCCGCCACGCGGTCGAGGATCCCGAGGCGCCGCAGGAGGTCCATGTTGTAGGGCAGGAGCGATTCCCCGATGTGGAAGCGCGGGAAGATCTCCTTCTCGAAGAGCGCCACGCTGCGTCCCGCCGCCGCCAGGAGCGCGGCGGCGGTCGAGCCGGCCGGCCCGCCTCCGATCACGCAGACCTCCGCGGCCATCTCGCTCGGGGCCCTCTCAGGCATGTCGCCCCCTCCCGCATGTGCCCGACCGGCATGCATCGTAAGCAAAAGACAGGGCGGTCGCAAGAGGCGCGCAGAGCGGGGAGGCACGCTTTTCCACTTGCATTCGGGCGGCGCGCGACGTACAGGAACAGCATCACTCGAACGCGGTTACCAGGAGGGTTTCGAACGTGCCCGGCAGATCCAGAACGTGGTTGCCACTTTTCGCCTTGCTGGTGATGCTCCGGCCGGCCGCCAGCGCGGCCGGCGCGGTCCCCGACGCCGGTCCCAGCGTGGCGCGGCTGTGGGACGAGCAGCTGCTCGCCGCCATCCGCATCGACATACCGAAGCCGCCGGCGCACGCGCGGAATCTGTTCCACCTGTCGGTGGCGATGTGGGACGCCTGGGCCGCCTATTCACCCACGGCGTTCGGGTATCTCGTCAAGGAGAAGCACCGGGCGGTCGACGTGGAGGCGGCGCGGGCGGAGGCGATCAGCTACGCCGCCTACCGGCTGCTGAAGTACCGCTTCCCGGTGGGCTATCTGGACATCGACCTCAAGCCGTGCCACCCCAATGACGCCACCACGCAGGCCGCGCTCGACGCCCAGATGGATGCGCTGGGGTACGACAGGACTTTCACCTCGACGGACGGGGATTCGCCCGCGGCGCTCGGCAACCGGATCGCCGCGGCGGTCATCGCCTACGGCCAGACCGACGGCTCGAACGAAGGCGTGGGCCTGTGCTATCCGGACGACACCGGCTACGCCCCCGTCAACCCGGCGCTGATCTTCAAGCTGCCGGGCGTCGGGCCCATCGTCGACCCGAACCACTGGCAGCCGCTGGCGTTCGACTTCTTCGTGACCCAGAACGGCATCCCGATCGGCAAGTCGATCCAGAGGTTCGTCGGGGTGGGATGGGCGGACGTCAAGCCGTTCGCCCTGGGGCCGGAGGACGTCGACGCCGCGACCGGCCTCCACATGGACCCGGGCCCGCAGCCCCGCCTGGGAGGCGCGGGCGACGCGGTCGTGAAGGACGCGATTGTGGAGCTGATCCGGCTGAGCAGCCGCATCGACACGACGCAGGACGTGCTGGTCGATATCTCGCCCGCGGCGATGTTCAACAACCCGCTCGGCTCCGACGACGGCGCGGGCTACCCGTTCAACCCGGTCACGGGCGCGCCGTACCCGCCCGACACGGTCAATCGCGCCGACTACCAGCGCGTCGTCACCGAGTTCTGGGCGGACGGCCCGAGGTCGGAGACGCCTCCGGGGCATTGGAACGTGATCGCCAATTCGGTTTCCGAGAACCCCCTGATGAGCCGCCAGAAACGTCCCGGCGGACGGGGGAAGGCGGTCAACGACCTCGAATGGGACGTCAAGGTCTACCTGGCGCTCAACGGCGCCGTGCACGACGCGGCGATCTGGGCCTGGGGCAACAAGAATCTCTACGACTCGTCACGGCCGATCACGCTGATCCGCTACATGGCCGGTCTCGGCCAATCCTCGGACCCGTCGCTGCCGTCGTACAACCCGGACGGCCTGCCACTGGTGCCGGGCCTCATCGAGCTGATCACGCCGGAGACCACGGCTCCCGGCGGCGAGCTCGCCGGCCTCGCAGGTTTCGAGGGCCAGATCGCCATCCGCGCCTGGCTCGGCGGCCCCCGCGACCCGGCGACCCAGGTGGCCGGCGCCGGCTGGAAGCGCGGGGTCCAGTGGATGCCGTACATGCCGAAGAATTTCGTGACCCCGCCTTTCCCGGGGTACACCTCGGGGCACAGCGTGTTCAGCCGGTCGGCGGCCGAGGTGCTGGCGGCGATCACCGGCACGCCGTTTTTCCCGGGCGGGCTGGGGAGCTTCGTCGCGCCGCAGGACGCCTTCCTGCGCATCGAGCGCGGTCCCGGCGCGACGGTGGTGCTGCAGTGGGCGACCTACTACGACGCGGCCGATCAGGCGGGGATCTCCCGGAGGTTCGGCGGGATCCATCCCTACTACGACGACTACCCTTCGCGGATCACCGGCTCCCGCATCGGCAAGAGGGCCTGGGAGAAGGCCCAGGAGCTGTACGGTCCGAGGGTGGTGACGCTGTGCCACGTCCCCGCCGGCGATCCGTCGAGGGCCAGGACGATCACGGTCGACGCCTCGTCGGTGTCCGCGCACCTCGACGACGGCGACCGGATCGGCCCCTGCGCCGACGCCAGGACGGCTCACATCGGCGCCGCCGGCCGGATCCGGCCGCACTGACCGGCCGCTACTCCCTGGCGGGCGCCACGACGCCGCAGGCGACCCGCCCGCCGGCGTTGCCGGTCGGCTGGGTGGTGAAATCGTCCGCCTTGGCGTGCACGATGATCGCCTTGCCGGCCACGTCGGTCTCCGGCGTGCCGCCGATCGACCAGAGATCGGTGGTCATCGTGAGCGACCCCTTGCCGTCGGCGCCGACCTCGACGTTGCCGATGTCGGCACGATGGAACGGCGGGGCCCCCCACTTGCCGTGGTTCTCGTGGGTGGGATTCCAGTGGCCGCCCGCCGAGGCCCCGTCCGGCGCCGAGCAGTCCCCCTTCTCGTGCAGGTGAACGGCGTGCGTCCCCGGCTCGGCCCCGTCGATCTCGAGGTTCAGCGTCACCTTGCCGCTCGCCTCGCGAAACGTCGCCTTGCCGGTCACGTGGCTGTCGCTCCTGGACTCGAGCACGGCGACCGCCGTCTTCTCCGGCGCCTTGGCGGGCGCCTTTCCCTTGTCCTTCTCTCCGGCGGCGCAGTTCGCCCCGGCGAGCAGCGCCACCGCCACGCCCATGCCGATCAGATAACGGCTCGTCTTCACGTTGGCCCTCCTCCGGCTTCCGGTGTCCCGAAGCCGGGCCATCCTACAGGCGCCTGCGGTGATCGTCAACGCCGCATCGCCGGTTGACGCTCACGGCGCCTTTTCCTATCCTGGCGTGCCAGCGGCCACGCCGGCCGGGGAGCGGACAGTGTTCAGCGACAGCCACGCGCACCTGACCCTCGAGCACTTCGACCCCGATCGCGAGGAGGTCATCGCGCGCGCCCGGGAGGCGGGGATCTCCCGGCTGATCACCGTCTCGTCCTTCCTCGGCGACGCCGAGGCCTGCGCCGGTCTGGCGTCGCGGCACGATTTCATCCATTTCACCGCCGGCGTCCATCCGCACGAGGCCAAGGGCTGGACGCCCGAGGTGGCGCGGGCCATCCGTCAGGCGGCGGGGCGTCCCAAGGCCGTGGCGATCGGCGAGATCGGCCTGGACTACCACTACGACTTCTCGCCGCGCGAGGCGCAGCGCCGGGTGTTCCGCGAGCAGATCGTCCTGGCTCGCGACCTGGGCCTGCCGATCGTCATCCACACCCGCGAGGCGTGGGACGACACGATGAGGATTCTGCGCGAGGAGCGGGCAGCGGACGTCGGCGGCGT
>WNGP01012314.1_pt1 | contig 10385 bp, 10 predicted proteins | sample 5407671 | NCBI WGS metagenome assembly WNGP01 (sample SAMN13153381, study PRJNA577476) | soil metagenome | isolation source: 40 cm soil or saprolite under Garry oak tree replicate 2 | place: USA:California | collected 2016-06-15
GAAGCGTGGTTGTGCGCCGATCGCCTCGCTGCAGCCCATGTTCCAGTCCTGGTTGGGGCCATGAACAACATACCTTCAAGCTTTGCTACCTTGAACCAGCGACAGGAAAACGCCGCGTTGCTGCGGCGCGCAGGTGTAACGGTTGTACTGGTTACTAACAACGACGGGGGCGAGACGCGCTTCAATGCTCGCAACATTAAGTTTGAAGCCGGCAATGCCGTCGCGTACGGGATGTCGCCCGACGACGCTCTGCGCGCGATCACGCTTACCCCCGCGGAAGTCTTCGGATTGAGCGACCACCTTGGTTCGCTGCAACCTGGCAAAGACGCGAACATCGTAATCTGGAGCGGAGATCCCTTTGAGTTCTCGACGCAGGTCGAACATGTCTTCATTCGCGGTCGTGAAGTGAAACAGCCGAGCCGTCAGGACATGCTGATCGAGCGATATCGACCGCGAGGGAGATGAAACCAGATAGAGAATCCCGACCGCTCGCAGCTTTGTACCGTCCTTACGCTCAAGGCGTGCGGTTCGCAAGCTATCGTTGCTCACAAATAGAAGGCATAATTGGCGCTGCAGGGGAGCTCATCAAATGAAACGTTGCCCGGAATGCAATTCAGTCTTTCCCGCGGGTCACTTCTGCGATATTGATGGTTCTCCACTCGTCGCCGCCAGGCTTGATAGTGACGCAGCGCTTATCGATCGAACTGAACAGACGGTCGACAATGTCTCGCTTATATCAGCGAGAGAAGCGGCAGGCCAGCCTGTGGAAAGTTGGCAGCCTGCGGCCATCGTGACAGTCGCGGCCGTCGCCATCAGCCTCGGGATATTTCTAGTCTATTATGCAATGACGCGCCATGACCCTCACGAAAGGTCCAGCGAATCATCGTCGAACTCGAGCGTCATGCAGCCGCTCTTGCCTTCGCGTCCCTCGCTGCTTTCGGGGGCCAGCCCTACGCCTGAGCCATCAGCTTCTCCCAGCGCAACCCCTTCGGCTTCGCCGCGAGCTGATGCTGCACGCGTTGAGTTGAGTTCCAGTCCAATCTCGACAGGCGGCGATGGAAAAGACAAACGCGGTCCCGTGATCATTCGACTTACTGATGGCGCCAGCATCGAAGCCGAGACAGCCTGGGAAACTAATGATGGAATCTGGTACCGGCGAAGTGGCATTGTGACTTTCTTAAATCCAAAGCAGGTGAAAGCGATCGAGCAAGTAACGAGCGCCACACCAGAACCATCCCCTTTGGCAACGTCCACACCCTGATCGAAGTGTGATCTCTTACCTTCCCAACAGCGGAATCTCATCGAAGCTTCGAATAACTTGATGCCATCCCGCCCCTTGCGCGGGATTCCCGGGTCTGACGCAAAGAAGCGTTTGCATACCGACGGCACTCGCCGCGTCTAATTCGGCGGCCAGATCAGAGATGAATAGAACCTCTCCTTCCGCTCGACGCAGAGCCGATTCGATCTGGCGATAACTACCAGTCGCAGTTTTCAATCCGGTCGTCGTATCGAAATACGAGTCAATCAAATGCTTAAGGTCGCCCAGTTCGGTGTGGGCGAAAAGAAGTTGTTGGGCGACAACACTGCCGGAAGAAAAAATACAGATTTTCAAACCCGCGTTACGCCAACGCACCAAAGCCGGCGCAACATCCGCAAACACAGGAGCCTTGAGAGTCCCATCGGTGTAACCCTGTCGCCAGATCTTTCCCTGCAATGATTTCAGACCAGTTGATTTCCTATCGCGCTCGATCAACCAATGAACGTAAGAAGCAATCGACTCGACTTGATCGTGCGTCGATTCGTCGATCAGCATGGGCGGCTTGAGGTCGTCCTCCATGTCGATGGCGTGTTCCTGCCGGAGTCTCGTGATATCGGCCTTTGTTTCAGCATCGCCGAAATGTGAGGCGAGATAATTCTTTACATGGGAAGACGCATACGGGAACAGAACTTCATGAACAAAGGCGATTGGAGTTATGGTGCCTTCGATGTCCAGCAAGATCGCGCGAACACGAGTGGGGTTGAGACCTGTAGACGTAGTCTTATCTGAACGGCCACTGAAAGTCATAGAGCGGCGTCTGTATCGCGCGGAAAATAGGTGGATCCAAAACACAACGGAAGAAGAGTCCGCTCCGTTCCACTGTTCGTGTAGTTAGGTGTCCAACCGGCCACATCCTGAAACAAACGGATCGCCCTGATCCGCCGATCCGCGCAAAGGTTGAACCAATGCCAGGTGCCCCTGGGCACGCGAATCAGATCGCCGGCCTCAACTTCGATAGCAACTACAGGTTTGTTCAGCGGATGAATATGAAACAGTCCGTGGCCCGCTATGATGAATCGCACTTCGTCTTCGTCGTGCCAGTGTTCCCGATTGAATTTCGCAAGCATCGCGTCAACGCCGGGTGTTTCGGGGCTAACATCGATCAAATCGGCCGTGACGTAACCGCCGCGGCGGTTCAGTTCTTTGATTTCCTCTGCGTAAGCGCTGAGGATTTCGTCTGCCGGCGCATCATCGGCGATAGGATCTCTGAGTAACCACCGCTCGTATTCGATTCCGCAATTCGCCAGGTACGCGGCGATTGCTTCGCTATCGGTTAGCGTTAGGTTTTCACTTGGAACGCTTATTCGGGCCATGATCAAACCTCCATCACGCTACCTTGTTTTCTTAGCAGGAGCGTTCGGCCAGTGGTTTCGAGCAGGAACTCGAGAATTTCAACATGCCGTTTCGTCTCCGCCATATCGTTTCCCCAGCTATAGAGTCCATGCCGCCGAAGTAAAAAACCATGGGCCTCTCTGAATTGCCCGAGGGTCTCGCCGACTTTATCGGCGAGGGCCTTTATATCCTGGGAGTTTTCGACAATCGGCAGCAATTCCTGGTGCTGGTGGGTCGTGACCCCGGCCAGGCCCTTTAGCATTTCATAGCCTTCGATAACCAGAGCGCCGTCAGGAAAGTAGAGATCAGAGAGCAAGGTGCTCCAGATCGAATGAGTGTGAAAGACTGCCCCCGCGCCTCGTTCTTTAACGATGCGGACGTGCAAAAGGCTTTCGTCCGAGGGCTTCGCTCTGTGCTCGCTAACAATGCCGGCATTTTCATCGATCAAAAGAAACTCTCCAGCACTCAGTTCGCCCTTATCGACGCCGCTGGGGCTAATCGCTAAACGCAACGGTTCCCTTTCCACGACTTCACTGAGGTTGCCACTTGTGCCAAGCATCCAGCCCCGCGCGTGAAATGACCTGGCCGCTGCGACAAGACTCGAAGCTACCTGAACAAGACTAGCAGACATTGGAAAATAAAATGCCTGAATCCGACGACCTGCGCAAGTGCTTCGGGCCACGGATGGCTGGTCCGGAAATCAAGGTTTTGCTGGGAAATTCGCGCGACATTACAAATAGATCACGTACGCTTGCCGCCAAACATTCGGTGGGATCGACCCTTCGGTCGCGGTTGTCAGGAAGACGAAATAATTAGAATCAGAGTCAGGGCCGCCGGGATCCATCGTGCGCAGAATTGGCATCCAGTGATCCGCTTTGCTTTCGTAAGTCGGCTCGACCAGCGCCAGGCGCCGGAGACAACTGTATAGATGGCCCAGCCCTGAGCCGAAGGGGCCGCCCTCTTCATTAAGCATCAAGCGCACCAGCGCCCGCTCTTCAATAAAGTGCGTGATCAACGAAGCTGCCTGGGTGACACCGCGCTCGAACCTAATCCGAAAGTTCTCTTCATCGATATCCGGCGTCCAGTTGGTATCGAGTGTGATCGTGATCCGGCGCTCGTCTTCGGCAGTGAATTCCCGCACTGTTAGTCGCCCCGTTCGGGCGGTAGCTTTCCAGTTGATGTGGCGCAACTCGTCGCGCGGTTGATAGTCGCGGAGCGAAAAGAGATCGTGTCCCGCGCCGCGGCGAACCGAAGCCAGCTTGCCACCATACAGCGGCAGCAAGTGCAGTTCATCACCCATGGGCTCGGGCTTTGGATAAACCACGATGTCCACGTCGCGCGCGCCCAGGTGCCGGCGATGCCGAAAGAACCCAAACGGAAACCGGGTAGACAACTCGAATCCATTAATCAGTACGTGACCTCGCCGGTGAAAGACCTGTTCGATGGTTTCCTCGGCCGCGGCTCGGTGCGGAACATAAGTGAAATAGGCCAGGGCCCGTTTCTTGATTCCGGGCCGCGGGCCCTTTTGGCGTTGCTTTGAAATCCTGGGCGGAACAGACGCGCGTGATTCAACCAGAATCGAAAACGACGGCAACCAACGTTTGGTGTTGCGCAGCGTGACAATGACTTCGTTGGTATCACCGGCAAAAATGTGATCGGGAAAGCGAGCGGACACCGTCAGATCGCGCAGCGCAAGCCGCGCGGCAGCCCACGAGACAAATAACGTCGAGGTTAACAGCGAAAGGATCATGAACAAGAGATTGTTGCCGGTGTTCCATGCGGCCAGGCCGACTATCACGAGGATGACCATAAAGACAATTCCGCCCGTGGTGACTTCAAGGCTGAAACGGCGAAGCTCGGCGAATGCAGACTTGGTGAGCGGCGGAACGACCAGCAGCAGGATCAGGGCCACGAAAACCAGCGATGCAATCGCGCCGGTGCGTGCGAGGCTGAAGTCTCCGAAGCTGCGCGCCAGCAGCGTCAGAATCGCTACGAGTAAACCGGCGAGAACCAGAGTCGTGCCGAGAATCGCGTTTCGCCAGCGGGAAAGAAAGGATGAAGGATGAAGGATGAAGGATGAAGGATCATTTGGCGATGAAGCATCGATGGGGGTTGACGGATTAGGAATTGAGGACGGCAACCGAAGTGGCTCTTCCCTTTTCATCCTTCATCCTTCCGCCTTCATCCTTGTCTACAACGGCACGCTGATCGTCTTCATGATCTCGCGCAGCACGCTTTCGGCTTCTTCACTGCGACGAAGTGATGAGGAATAGCGTGAACTGACGATTAGCCGATGCGCGAAAACCGGAATGACCAGGCGCTTGATGTCGTCCGGCAGACAGTAAGATCGCTCCTCGGTCAGCGCGAGCGCCTGAGCAGCGCGAAACAAAGAAAGGGTCCCGCGCGGGCTGGCGCCGAGATCCAGCATCTCGGAATCGCGCGTGGCGGAAACGATCCGCATCAAATAATCGACAATTGCATCATCGACGGAAACTTGTGAAACCGCGCGTTGCAATTCCAGGACGTCCTCGCCCGTCATCACCGGTTGCATGTGATCGAGCGGCTCTGAATGCTCGCGGTCGCGCAGGATCAGTTTCTCGTCTTCGACGCCGGGATAACCCATGCGCAGCCTCAGCATGAACCGATCCAGTTGCGACTCCGGCAAGGGATAGGTGCCGTGATGTTCGATTGGGTTTTGCGTGGCCACCACGAGAAACGGCTGCGGCAGCTGGTGGGTAACACCCTCGACAGTCACATGGCGCTCAGCCATCGCCTCGAGCAGGGCCGATTGGGTCTTTGGCGTGGTGCGATTGATCTCATCCGCCAGCACCACGTTGGCGAAGACCGGTCCCGGCCGCCATTCAAACAACCCGGTCGGCTGATCGTAAACCGATAGTCCAATGACATCGGAAGGCAGGAGATCGGAGGTGAATTGAATGCGCTGAAACGAACAATCCAGGGCGCGAGCCAGAGCATGCGCGAGGGTCGTCTTGCCCACACCCGGAACGTCTTCGATCAGGAGATGGCCACCTGCGAGAAGTGTCACAATCGCGAGCCGCACAGCTTCGGGCTTCCCGCGAATCACTCTTTCGATCGCGTTTTGGAGCGCCTCGATTCTCTCGGTCGCGCCTTCTACGGCTTCCTGACGATCGGCTGTGCGTAGCTGTCTCATGGCTTGTCCGGGCCTTGTCAGCCCCCTCATTCTACATGTTGCCGCAGGCCTTCGCCATGTGACCCTGTATCAAAGCTGTAGTAAGATTCGTAGCCGAAAGAGCGCTCGCGAGGCAATCCGCAGTTCCTTTTCGGAACCGATGATGTCCGGCCTCGTTATTCAAATAGAGGAAATACCATGAAAGACACCCGCCGAAATCAACACAATCAACTGGGCTTTACGCTCATCGAGTTAATGATCGTTATTGCCATCATTGGAATCCTGATTGGCGCAGCAGTAGTTGGCTTCAGAGCTGCGCAGAGAGCCGGCAATGAGGCGGCGACCATCCAGAACATGAAGACCATTGCCGCAGTTCAGATTCAGTATTTCAATACCAACAGCCGAACCTTTGCCACCTTCGATCAGCTAATCAAGGACAAACTGGTGAACGAGCGTTTTGCTGGAAACCCGCCAACGACCGACGGATACGTTTTTACGCTGAAAGTCGTACCGAAGACACCCAGCTCGCCTTCGTCCTACACGCTGAATGCAGATCCACAGAATGCTGGCGAAACCGGCACGAACCATTTCTATATAGATTCCAGCGACAGCAATATTCGCTTCAACAAGAATCAGCCGGCCGGTTCGAGCGATGTGCCGTTTGGTGGTTGATTCTTTCCGGCCGATCCATATTGCTCTTCCCCCGACATTTCGCTTACTGGAACCTGTATGCAAGTGGTCGTGCGGAAATTCCAGAGCGGACAATGCCGCCTCCTCTTGCTGCTGGCAACGGTAGTGGGTTTTCAGCTGGCTGTCTTAGCCGAGCAATTGCCTCTCAAGAGATACAGTACCTCCGACGGACTCATACGCGATTACATCAGCCGTATCGTCCTCGACTCGCACGGGTTTCTTTGGTTTTGTACGCCCGAGGGTCTGTCACGATTTGACGGCTATATATTTACAAACTATGGCGCCGAGGCTGGGTTGCCGGGCTCAGTCAGAGACTTGTTGCCGGCCCGAGACGGCACCTATTGGATTGCCACGGAATATGGTCTCTATCGGTTTGATGCTGAAGGCCAACCTGCCCCGGCGTCGATCTGTATCGGTTGGATCAAAGGCAAGGAAGTTGGAGCTTCTCGTTTGTAGACGTCGGCCTGCCCATAAGCCGTCCGGACGACTCTGTGATATCAAGCATTCTTGAAGATCACCGGGGGTGGCTATGGATCGGCGCTGGTAGTGGTCTCTACCGACGAATGCCAGACGGTGGTGTCGAGCGCTACACGACGCAGCATGGATTGCCGTTCGACGATGTGCGGGCATTGCTGGAAGATCATGAGGGGCACCTTTGGGTAGGGACAACACTGGGATTGTGTCGGCTTCTGCCGGAATCGGATCGGCGCCGAGTTGTAATTGCCGACACTTACCAGACAAAGGATGGACTCGCGCACAATTGGATTACTTCTCTGTTACAAACGTCGGATGGCCGATTGTGGGTGGGAACTAATGGCGGATTAAGCGAGTTGGCCCCTGATGCAAAAGGCCGCGGTCAATTATTCCGAAGCTATACAAATGACCAGGGTTTGACCGCAAATGAAGTGCAGTCACTCGCTGAAGATGCCGATGGCGAGCTCTGGATTGGCACAGAGAGCGGCGGCGTAATGAAGGTGGCGCGGAATGGATTCGTAACCTATACCGAAGCTGAGGGTTTGCGCGACACGCGCATCGCTTCGATCTTTGAAGACAAGGCGGGCGAGTTGTGCGTGCTTAGCAGCCGGGCCGGAAAGCTTTTCATTCATCGCTTCGATGGCCGAGGGTTCGCGATTACTAAACCAGGTTCATCGGGTGAGATCAACTATGGTTGGGGTTGGAATCAGATTGCCTTCCAGGACAGCAGCGGTGAGTGGTGGGTGCCGTCGATCCAGGGCCTCTATCGCTTTCCGTCCACCAGCACGGTCGAACAATTGGGCCACATCCGCCCAAAAATAGTCTACACCGCTAAAAACGGGCTTTCCAATGAGGATATCTTCCGCCTTTATGAAGACTCGCGCGGTGATATTTGGATCTCCGCCGACGGTCCTAATCGGGATACGTTGACCAGGTGGGAAAGGGCTACGAATAGACTTCAACACTATGGCGAAGCCGACAGCCTGCCTGCGCTCAGTGCCCCAACGGCCTTTCGCGAGGATCGAAGCGGCAACCTTTGGATCGGTTTTTACGCAGGTGGCCTGGCGCGTTACCGCGGTGGGGTATTCAGATTTTTGTCCGCTCACGATGGAGTGCCGGAAGGGATGATTCGCGATCTCCATATTGATAAGAAGGGTAGGCTCTGGATAGCCACCAACCGAGGTGGCGTTGCTTGCCTTGACGATCCGCTGGCAGAGCAACCGCAATTTGTTACCTATACAACCGCTCAGGGACTCGCGAGTAACCAGGCGACTTGCTTGATCGAGGACCAACAAGGTCGCATCTATATCGGGACGGCGCAGGGCGTTGACCGGCTTGATCCCGCCAGCGGCAATGTGAAGCACTACACGGTAGCCGATGGGCTCGCCAATAATTTCGTAAACGTCGCTTACCGCGATCGTGCAGGCGCGCTCTGGTTTGGCACCCTTCAAGGCCTGTCTCGGCTTCTTCCTGAACCGGATGTCATTTCCAGAGCGCCAGCGATTCTGATTAGCGGACTGCGCATCGCAGGTGAAGAGTATGCTGTTTCGCCCCTGGGCCAGACTGAAATCATCGGACCACAATTGAGTTCGAATCAGAACGATCTGCAAATTGATTTTTCCAGCGTCAGCGTCGGCGCGGCTCAATCGCTACGTTATCAATACAAACTCGAAGGCGCGGACAGCGATTGGAGCTCACCCACGGCGCAACGCTCGATCACCTACGCGCGCCTCTCGCCGGGCGGTTATCGTTTTCTGGTGCGGGCGGTTAATACCGAAGGAGTTACCAGCGCCCAGCCCGCATTCGTTGCGTTCACGATCCTCCGTCCCATCTGGCAGCGCTGGTGGTTTCTTTCACTCGTGGGACTATTCGCGGTTGCAGGCGTTTACGTGATCCACAGGTATCGAGTCGATCGGTTGCTGGAGTTGGAGCGCGTGCGTACCCGCATCGCCACTGATTTACACGACGACATCGGATCGAGTCTGTCGCAGATTGCCATTCTCAGCGAAGTAGTTCGCCAAAATGTCGGTCGGGATTCTGCCGACGCTAACGAGCCGTTATCCCAGATCACCACGAGTTCGTCTGAGTTGATGGATACGATGAGCGATATCATCTGGGCGGTCGATCCCCATAAAGATCACTTGACGGACTTGACCCAACGAATGCGCCGCTTCGCGAGCGACGTATTAACTGCCCGTCATATCGATTTTGAGTTTCAAGCGCCGGATAGCCGCCATAATCTGAATCTCAGTGCCGATGTGCGCCGCCAGGTCTTCCTGGTCTTCAAAGAGAGTATTAACAACATTGTGCGACACTCTGCCTGCTCTCATGTTCATATTGAGTTTCGTGTGGATCGAGACCGGCTTGTTCTGATGATTAGGGACAACGGCCGCGGATTTGATCTTGACCAGGAGAGCGACGGGCACGGTCTGATGAGCATGGCCCGGCGGGCGAAAGAGATGGGAGGAGCAATGGAGATAAATTCCCAGCCAGGTGCAGGTGCTTGCGTCGCTTTGGAAATGCCGATTAGCGGCCGCCCGAAAGTAAGCGCCCTCTAGCCCGAACGGGTGATGACCAGGGCAAGTCTGTTCCTGTAAGCTGAAGTTGTGTGAATGTGTCCCCAACTCTTTGATCTCTAAATCAGAGCTTCCGACGATGGCCACAGTTGAATCGTCTCTGCAGCCAGCAATGATCAAGGTAGCCGTGATCGAAGATCGCCGCGAGATTCGCGAGGGTCTGAAGATGCTTATTAACGGCACCGATAGTTACCGCTGCACGGGTAGTTTCCGATCTATGGAGGAAGCGCTTCTGAAAATTGACGCTGACCTGCCCGATGTGACGTTAGTTGATATTGGCTTGCCGGGCATGAATGGAATTGAGGGCATTCGCATCTTGAAAGAGCGTTATCCCGAATTGCTCCTACTGATGCTTACGGTCTATGACGATGACGAGCGCATCTTCGATGCCCTCTGCGCCGGCGCCTGCGGGTATCTCTTAAAGCGGACTCCACCGGCGCGTTTGCTGGAATACCTGAAAGAAGCCGTGAGTGGTGGGGCGCCAATTTCACCTGAGATAGCACGCCGCGTAGTGGCACTGTTTCGTGAAATACGCCCACCCGATCGCACTGATTATCAGCTCACGCCCCACGAAGAGCGATTGCTGAAACTGCTGGTGGAAGGTCATAACTACACTACCGCGGCGAGACAACTCAAAGTAAGCCTTAATACAATCAAGACGCACATGCGCCACGTCTACGAAAAGCTCCAGGTCCACTCGAAATCTGAAGCGGTCGCCAAAGCCCTCCGCAATCGCATCGTTCAGTAAAGGCTGGCTGCCAGGATTCTGTCCAAAGGACTAACCTCCCAACCGCCTTTAAGAGTTCAACCCCTGATTGTCATCCATGCAACGCAGCAACCTAAG
>WNGP01014376.1_pt1 | contig 10380 bp, 9 predicted proteins | sample 5407671 | NCBI WGS metagenome assembly WNGP01 (sample SAMN13153381, study PRJNA577476) | soil metagenome | isolation source: 40 cm soil or saprolite under Garry oak tree replicate 2 | place: USA:California | collected 2016-06-15
CGCGCGCAGGCTCGTTGCCGAGGAAGGCCACGTCCCAGGCACCGGCCTTCACCGCATCGGCCAGCTTTCCGGCGGTCTCGAAGGCAACCAGCTCGACGGGAACACCGAGCCGCCTGCCGAGCTCCCGGCCCAGATCCACCGCGATGCCGCTGTACTCCCCGCCCGAGCGATCCTTGTTGACGAGCAGGAAATTCTGGACGTTGATTCCGACGCGCAGTCTCCCGGTCGGCGCCAGCTCCGAGCGCGCGGCGGAAGGAGCCTTAGGTGTCGTGCCGCAGGAACACAGCAGCAGCGCAGCGAAAGACATCGTTGCAAGTCGAATCATTTTGGATCTCTACGAAAGCGCTGGTTGGGCTGTCGTTGAATCGGGGCTACGAGCTATTGTAATACGGCCCTGCGAGCCGAAGGCGCCTGGGCCGATACCCGCTGCGCCCGCGCGATTGCTTCTGGATGCGCGATCGCGCCCTCGATCGATCAAAGAAAAAGGGCCGGCAAATGGCCGGCCCCTGTCATTTCCAGGAGAGCGCTGTCGGCGATCCCTGTCTCGGTGATTTCCCTGTCCTAGTCGTCTCCTTCCGTCCCGTACACGCCGATACAACCGGTCAGGCAGTTCGGGACGACGTTGTTGGCCGGCAGGGGCACCAGCACGTGGTTGTTATGACGATTCGCAGCAACCGAGTGCGCGTTTCCGTACTGCAGCGGAACCGTCGGAGCAACCTGGAGCAGTTTTTGGCTTCGCGCGTCGATTACGCCCAACGCGGGACCTTCCGGGTTATTGCGGGATGCGGTGTAGTAGCGACCATCGCCTGAATTGAACCACACCTCATCGCTGCCCCCGACGCCGAACACGTTCCGGTCGATCGCACCGTTCCTCGCGTCGATGATCACCTGCTTGGGAGCGGCGAAGTGGCCCGCCGAGCAGGTCGTCAGATCGCTCGAGTTGGTGCTGCACGCCGCGCCCGCGGAGTCAAACGCGGTGCTGCAACCGATGAGAAGATCCCCGCGCGGGCCGAGCGTGAGTCCGGCAGGCTGGCAGAAGCTCACCGTAAATACCGTCTCGATCGCGCCGGTGTGCGGATTGATTCTCGCGACCCCGCCGTCCTTCTGGTTGGGCCCCACTTGCGGGATCGATATGTAGAACCTGCCGGTGCCGCGGTCCCACACGGGTTGCTCGGCGCCATTGCTTGCATCCACGCCGTTGGCGGCATTGAATACGATCTTCGTTCCCAAGGTCAGGTGTCCGTTGCTCGAATCGACCTTGATCAAGGTCGCAAACGGCGGATCATCGGCGTTGTTCACCGCGAGAATGAGACCATCCTCAGGGTCGAAAGCCAGTTCGTCTGCGCGCAGGCCAACCGCCCCGCCGGTGTTAACCTCGGAGACGACCAGGTCCGTGTTCAAGTCGATCGTGACCACGCGGCTGGGCGCGTCGGTAACGAACAGCCAGCGCCCGGATGTGACCACGCCGTTGGGGCCGGAGGTGTCGTTGTTTCCGGTGAAGCCCTTGAACCCACCCTTGATCTGCTTCACGAACGTGCTTGTCCTGGCGTCGACGACGTCGATCGCGGCGTTGGAGCGATCCGCGAGATAGTAAAGCTGGGTATGCTGATCGATCCAGCTGATGTCGAAGGTGCACATCCCGTCGAAAAGATGGTTTGTTGCACTGGGGCAATTGCGGCCAGGATTCGCGGGAATAGGAACGGTCGTGAGGAGCTTGACCGTCCCTCCATCACGATCATCTGCCAGCGCTACGCCGGATAGCGCGAGCGAGCCGACCCCGAACAGCAGCGGGGCCGCGACGATCGCGGCAATTGAAATGCGGGAAGAAATTCTTGCAGACATGTGCTGCCTCCTATAGGTGGATTCAACAACGCTCTTTCGCAAGTGCGCGCCGACCCAGCATCGGCTTGACGCGCCTCGCGCTTGCTTGTTACCCAGCGGGAAAACTGCTTGGCCGTCCCTGTACGCGGCGGGCGCCCGGAAAAATCGCGCGCCCGGAAAGGAATCTCGCTCGATACGACGAGCGCGTTCCGAACCACGTGCGCTGGGTCAGACCCGCGCACTTTTAAAACTTATGGCTTTCCTCCGGTGCCGCTCTTTTGGGACGTCTGGATCGTAGCGATCCACGTGAAACCTTGACGATCGTAAGTGTGCGTTTGTTTTGGAATCCGTAGCTGACAAATTGCTGAAAGATCTTTGCACGGTCTCATTCCCCACGAATATCAACAGAACAACAGCTTGACGGGAAATCCTCAAGCGTCTTGCCACGAAATCAAATGTTTGCAGCAGTTTTCGGACGAGAATCGGGGCCGCCCCGTGACGAGCGCCTAGTCCTGTTGGCGGGGTGGAATGGATTTTTTCTTCGCCACGCATTCGACATATCCGCGGATGAAACTGTCGCGAAGCGCGATGAATTCTTCGTGAGTTTGAAATCTGCGCCTCTCCGGCGCCTGATTCATGAAATAGATCGTCACGATCACCGAGTCTTCGTCCGAGAAAATCTGCGTTATCGCGAGCGTCGTTCCACGCAATTCCTCTTTTGCCAGCGTCTGGCCCGAGAAACCCCGATCGGAGAACTCGGCGAGCGCCGTGTCGCCGTCCGCCTTGGCCATGTCCGCCAGGTTCCGCGTGACGATCCGCTTGTCCTCGGCATATCTCGAAGGGTCGGAACGCTCGGCCTTCAGGTTCGCAAATTGAAACGTCCTGGGAAAGGAGTAAGCCACGCGGTAACCGTCCACCACCGATACCCGCCCGCTTCTGTTTCCGAAGCCCACCTCACGCCACCGTTCTGCGGTCTGCGGGCGGCGGTCCAGCGCCACGCCGCGGACTCCGCCCGCGAATCCGTCGCAGTGAATATACGGTCGAAGTATCAGCGCATGTTCCGCTTGCACCTCGTCGGTGTGTTCCCCGGCGCAGACCGTGCCGTGCGCGATCGCAGCCGACAATAGAATCGAAGCGGCGCCTCGAGCGGCGAGCACGACGCGCAGCACACGACGGTTCGCTTGTCCGGCTCTCCCCACGTTAAGCGGTTTACCCTCCACCCGCGTACAGCTTCACCAGCCGGTAGAGGAACTCGTGGCCCTCGTAGAGCGAGCGCACGCGGATGCGCTCATTCAAGCCGTGCACGCCCCCGCCGTCGGGGTCGCGGAACATGCCGTTCACTCCATAGGTCGGAATCCCGGCGTTGATGGTGAAGCGGCCGTCGGTCGCGCCCGCGAGGAGCGTCGGCACCACCGGCACGCCCGGCCACATCTGCGAACTCACGGTTTCGACCGGCCCGACGATCTCGCGCGCGAGCGGCGGCGGGGGCGAGAGCGTCGGCTCGTGCGTCGGCGTGATCTTGATCTTGTCGTTCGCCATGACCCGCGCCAGGGTCTTCTGCACTTCCGCCACCGGTTCTCCGGGCAGGATGCGGCAGTTCACCGTGGCGCGCGCGCGCTGGGGCAGGGCGTTGGTCGCGTGCCCCGCCTCGAGCATCGTGGCGACGCAGGTGGTGCGGAAGGTCGAGTTGTTCAGCGCGGTCGCGGACAGGCGCGCGATCGCCTCGGGATCGGGCGGGTCGCGCAGGATCGCCTTCATGTCGGCGGCCGTCTGTCCGGTCTCGACGCGCGACATCTGCTCGAAATAGGCGCGCGTGGTGTCGGAGAGCCTGAACGGGAAGTCGTGGGCGGCAAGGCGCGCGAGGCCGCCAGCGAGGTGGTAGATCGCGTTGTCCTTCACCGGCAGCGAGCTGTGCCCGCCGGGATTGGTCACCTCCAGCTGGTAAGTCTGGAACACCTTCTCGCCCGCTTGGATGGCCATGCGCAGATAGTTGCCGTTCTTGTCGAGCAGGCCGTTCCCGCCTTCGTTCAGCGCGAACTCGGCGTCGACGAGATTGCGGTGGTTCTTGAGGAGATACACGATGCCGCTGAAATTGGTCGGGATGATTTCCTCGTCGCAGGTCGCAACGAGAATCATGTCGCGGTCCGGACGGTAGCCTTCCTTCCTGTAGAGGATCAGATTGGCGACGAACACCGCGACCATGGCCTTGTCGTCGGCCGCGCCGCGCGCGTAGAAGTAGCCGTTCTCCTCGACGAGCCTGAACGGATCGCGCTGCCAGTCCTCGCGCTTCGCCTCCACCACGTCGAGGTGCCCGAGCAGCATGACGGGTTTTTTCGCGCCGGTGCCCCGGTAGCGGGCGACGAGGTTGCCCTTCTTCGCCCCTCCCGGAGGCACGATCACCTGCACGTCCCGCGCTGCAGCTCCCGGCCGAGTCGGTGGTGTTGATCTCGACCAGCTCCCGGTAGATCTCGCGCAGCTCGCCCTGCGCCGGCGTGGGCTGTGCGAGCGCGCGAAACGCGAGCGACGCCCCCAAGGCGACCCAGATTGCGCGGCTGAGTGCTTTCATTTTTTCCCCCGTCGAAAAAAACCTTGCCCCTGTCACGCGTGTGACCGCATATACTAATGGGTGTGCGTGGCGCAGTGCATCGGCGCCGCGGAACCCGGTCCAGTCCAGGGGAGTTTGCCATGCCAATCAAGAAGATCTTGATCGTCGATGATTCAGCCACCGACCGCCAGTTCCTGCTGGAAGTGTTGAGCAAGCAGGGTTATCAATGCGTGACCGCGCCAAGCGGCGACGAGGGCATCGCCAAGGCGAAGACCGAGCAGCCGGACCTGATCCTGATGGACATCATCATGCCCGGTACCGACGGTTTCAAGGCGACGCGCATCATCACGCGCGACGAAGCCACCAAGCACATCCCGGTGATCGTGTGCACCAGCAAGAAACTGGAAACCGACCAGGTCTGGGGCATGCGCCAGGGCGCCAAGGACTACATCGTCAAGCCTGTCGATGCCAAAGACCTTCTCGCCAAGATCGCAGCGCTCGGCTGAACCCGCAGGTCACGCCAACAGTACGAGCGCGAGTGCCACGGCGCCGGGAAGCGCCTGCGCCCAGAGGATCTTGCGGCTCGCCGTGAAGCCGCCGAATACGCCGGCGACGACGACGCAGCCGAGGAAAAAAATCTTGATCGAGGTTCCCGCGTCGCCGAGAGCGAGACCCCATCCGAGCCCGGTTGCGACGAACCCGTTGTACAGACCCTGATTCGCGGCGAGCGCCTTCGTGGCCCTGGCGAAATCGGGCGTAGTGCCGAAAGTGCGAAGGCCCAGGGGCCGGGTCCAGAGGAACATCTCGAGGATGAGGAACCCGAAATGCAGGACAGCGACCAGTGCGACCGCGACGTTCGTGATGGTTGTCATGGAACCCCTTTCCTCCGGAAAACCCCGACCTGCGACCGCTAGAATTGCCAGCCGATCTTGCGGTCGAGCGACCAGGGGCCGCCGCCGCGCAGCGCTATGGCGAACATGAGGAGGCCCCACATCAGCGGGTATTCGTAGCCGCCGGCGCCCCACCCGAATTTGGGCAGATGGTGGTAGACGATCACCGCCATTTCGATGGTGATGGCCGCGGCGAAAAAGCGCGTGAAGAGGCCCAAGGCGACGCACAGCCCGCCGACGGTTTCCAGGATGATGAGAACGACCGCCAGAGGTTCGGCCGGCGCGATGCCTCGCTTGACCAATGCCATCTGCGCCGTTGCCCCGACGCCCATCATCAACTTGGGCCAGCCGTGCGGAAGGATCATCAAGCCGACGGTCAAGCGGATCAGGGGCCACGTAAGCGGCGCGACCCAATCGTAGAACGGCTTGAGCTTGGGAAACAGCAGTCTCGGTTCGTTTTGCGCGTCCATCATCGTCCTCCTCCGATGCCGGGTGGCGGCTCGCTTTGTCAGGCCGCCTGCTGCGGCGGGCATTTTGCCGAGCCGTACGAGCAGAATACACAGCAATCGCCCTCCTTGGGTTTGAGCATCTCGTGGCACGCCGTGCACTCGTAGAAATGCAGGCAGGCGTCCGTAGGCATGGTCTCCGCCTGCCGGTGCCCGCAGAACGGGCAAGTGATGGTCGCCTCGAGAATCACGGGAGCTAGACCAACCCGTCCATCAGCATCACCTCCACGTAGTCCCCCGCCTTGACCGCACCCTGCTCATGCCCGAGCACGACGAAGCAGTTCGCCTCCGTCATCGAATGCAGGATGCCCGAGCCTTGCGCTCCGGTGAGGCGCACGCTCCACTCGCCGTTTTTCAATTCCAGTATGCCGCGCTGGTATTCGGTGCGGCCGGGTTTCTTGCGCATCGCCGTCTCCGATTTCGCGCGCAGGAGCGGCAGGTCGGTGTCGCTGCGGCCCATCATCGTCAGCAGCGCGCCGCGCACGAAGTGATAGAAGGTGACCATGACGGCGACCGGATTGCCGGGCAGGCCGAAGAGATAGGCCGATTTTCCGCGCGCGCGGAGGCGGCCGAAGGCCATCGGGCGGCCCGGGCGCATGGCGATTTTCCAGAACACGACTTCGCCGAGCTTCGCCATCATCTGCCGGGTGAAATCGGCTTCGCCCACCGACACGCCGCCCGAGGTCACCACCGCGTCGGCGCCCGCCGCGGCCTTGCGGAACGCGGCTTCGAGTTTTTTCGGATCGTCGCGCACCACGCCGAGGTCGGTGACCTCGCACCCCAGGCGCGTGAGCATGCCCCAGAGCGTGTAGCGGTTGGAGTCGTACACTTCGCCGGCCTTCAGCTTCTTTCCGACCGACACCAGCTCGTCGCCGGTGGAGAAGAACGCCACTTTCAATTTCCGCCGCACGCTCACCTCGGCGATGCCGAGCGATGCGATCAATCCGAGCTCGGCCGGGCGCAGCAGCGCGCCGGCGCGGAGCGCGGGCTTGCCTTTCTGCAGGTCTTCGCCCGCGAGCCGGCGGTTCTGCCCCGGCTCCTGCCCGGGCGGGATCGAGATGCGGTTGCCGTCCACCGTCACGGCTTCCTGGATGACGACCGTGTCGGTGTTCTTGGGCATCACTGCGCCGGTCATGACGCGCACGCACTCGCCGTGCCCGACCTCGCCCGTGAACTCCTTGCCGGCGTAAGCCGTGCCGATCTCGATAAGCGTCACCGGCATGTGCGCGCCGAGGTCGTCGTTCCTCACCGCGTAGCCGTCCATCGCCGAGTTGTCGTGCGAGGGGACGTTGATCGGCGAGCCGATGTCTCGCGCGAGCACGCGCCCGAGCGCGGCGCGCACGAGGAGCTTCTCGACGCCGGAGACGGGCGTCACGAATCCACGGATGACTTCGTTCGCCCTCGCGACCGGCAGCGCGTCCGGATCGTAGTCGCTGGTGCAGCTGATGACTTCCTTCAGGGTAGCCATTCGCGGAATTATCGCGCGTTAATACCTATAAAGAAAAAGGCCGCGAAGTGCGGCCTTGTTCAGCGCGTCGGCGGGTCAGACGGAAAGCTTGGACCAGTTCTGGCCGCTGTCCCCGCTCTCGTATTTGATGCCGTCGCACTCGACGCCCAGCTTCCGGCCGGTCTGGTCGAAGACGACAGGCTTGCATTTCTGGCCGGGCATCGACTGCTGCTGCCATCGGTCGCCCGATTGCGGGCGGAAGTAGAAATCTTGTCCGCTGAGCATCAGGAACAGGCCGGCCTCGCGCGAGACAAGTAGGGATCGACCGGCGGCTTTGGCGCCGCCGCCCGAGGGCGGATCGATGAGGGCCGGTGCGGCGTCACCGACGCGCAGGTTCAGTATGCGGCTCGGGATGCCGCGCGTTCCCAGCGTGATGTAGAGGTTGTCGACGTCGCCCGCGATACCGATGTCGTTGCGCGGCGTGTCGATCATCGCGTTTTCATGCCGGATCCAAGTCGCGCCGCGGTCCCGCGAGCGCAGGACGCGCAGGCGGTTGTCGATGATCGCGAGGCCGCCGTCGCTGAAAGCGGCGAGCCGCACGGCGTGGACCCGGAACGGTACGCCGGCGACCGCGAGCTTACCGTCGTCTACCGAGAGCAGCTTGCCCTCGGAGGTCAGGAAGAGCATGCGTTCATCGTCGCGAACAGCGTCCACGACGTCCGCGAGCGTGCCCGTATTGAGGACTTCCGCCTTGCCCAGCTGGCCGCCGGCCGTGCGCCGCAGCATGACCAGCGTCCCGGCGTCGCCGTAGGCGACGGTCGCCGTCGCATTCGTGACTACCTTGCCGCTCTTGAACTCGCTAGCCGCGATCGCGCGACGCAATTCGGGAAGCCGAGCGATATCCAGATACTTGCCGGGGGCGAGCTGCAGCGACTGCTCGCCGATGGAGGACATGAGCACCGGATAATTCGTTTCGAGATACGTCTTCATCTCCGCGTTGTTGTCGACAGCGACCACCTGGAAGCGCTTGCCTTGCCCTGCCGGCGCGGAACTGGCTGCCCCGGCGGGAGGCGACACCGGAAGGTAGACGAGCAATCCCAGGTTGGTGACCTTGCTCTCCTCGATCATGAATTTTCGGTCGACCGCCAACGTGGTGTAGTAAGTAACGTAAGTGCTGCCGGGCGTATAGGTATAGGTCGGTGCGCGATAGCCGCCGCCCCGCACCTGCCGGAACCGGGCTTCATGCGACTGAGTGCTGGAGAGCTGCCGGCCCTCGACGCGCAGTTGCACGAAGTGATGCTGCCCTGGCGGAAGAGCAATGCCGACGTAGCCGTCCCGGACGTTGGAGCCATAAAGCTTGCCGTCGATGTTGATCTGGGCGTTTTCCCAGGCGAGCGTGCCGGGCACGTACAGGCGCGCGACCAGCAGCCCGCTGTTCACAAGTCCCGAGGGGATATCGGGAACCGAGCCGGTGCTCGCGCAGCCGGCGAGCGCAGCAAGCGACGCCACAACCGCTAGAAACCTGAGCCGACGCAGCATGGAGCCTTCCTGGAGTTGTCCGAATGCCGGAAGTATAACTTCGAACGCGAATGTCACCAAGGCGGCGCCGAGCCGCCGCGCATTGTGCTGCCGACGATGCGGCAGGAGCCTCCCCGACGTTTCATGAATTGTCCGGCAGAGTACACGCTTTTCCATTCCCCGCTCAACCCGGCGGCGCGTTTTCCCAGGTTTGCAGCTCTTCTCGGGTATTGATATTGGAAAAGGCCTCCGGCTCGTCGTCGAAGCCGACCTCGACGGCGTTGAGCGTCGCGTACCACGCGTCGATCTTGCGGCCGCCTTCTTTCAGGAAGTCGGCGAGGTGATCGAGCACGCCGCGGCGCATGAGCGAAAACACCGGGTGCGGCTGGTCGCCGGTCTTCGCCACGGCCAGCTCGGCGCCGGATTCGTCCAGCCGCTGGTGCAGCCGCTCGACGAGGTCCTCGGGCAGGAACGGCGAATCGCAGGGAACCGAGGCGAGAAACGGCCGCTTGGAAATCGAGAGCCCGGCGTGCAGTCCCGCGAGCGGCCCTGCGTACCCTCCCGCTTTTTCCTTGAGGGCGTCGCTCACCACGCGCACGCCGAAAGTCCTGTATTCCTCGTGGTTCTGGTTGGCGTTGATGATGATGCCGCCGACCTGCGGCGCGAAGCGCTCGTACACGTGATCGACGAGGCGCTTGCCGCGGAAGGCCTGCAGGCCCTTGTCCACCCCGCCCATGCGGCTGCCTTTGCCGCCCGCGAGGATCAATCCGGTGACCGAGGAGAGCACGGCGCGCCCGCCGCTACGCCATCAGCGTCGGCGCGACGGTCTTCCTGAAGCGGTGCCTGCCGGTGAAGAGCAGGTAGTGCTTGCCGCCCGCCGCGCGGCCGATCATGGTGATGCCGAGCTTCGCCGCGATCTCGTGGCCCATCTTGGTGAGGCCCGAGCGGGAGACGAGGAAGGGGATGCGCATCTGTGCGGCCTTGATCACCATCTCGGAAGTGAGCCGCCCGGTGGTGTAGAACATCTTGTCCGAACCGTCCACCCCGTCGAGCCACATCTGTCCGGCGATCGCGTCCACGGCGTTGTGCCGCCCTACATCCTCGACAAAGTACAGGATCCTGACTCCAGCGGAGGTGTTCGTCGCAAGGGCGCAACCGTGAACGGCGCCCGCCTCCTTGTAGATGGCCTCGTGGCGGCGCACCGCGTCGAGCAGGGCGTGAAGCGCATCTTCGGTGAGCGTGACGTCCTCGCGCAGCCTGATCGAATCGATTTCCTCCATCAGGTCGCCGAACACCGTGCCCTGGCCGCAGCCGGTGGTGACGGTGCGCTTCTGCATTTTTTCATCGAGCCCCTTGAGCGGTTTGCGCGTCGTGATCGCGACCGACGCCGTCTCCCAGTCCACCTGCACCGCGGCGATTTCGTCGATGGATTTCACCAGGCGCTGGTTGCGCAGGTAACCGATGGCGAGCGCCTCGGGCGCCTGGCCGAGCGTCATCAGCGTGACGATCTCGCGCTTGTCCACGTAGAGCGTGAGGGGATGCTCGCCCGCTATCGGCGTCGGCACGGCCTCGCCGCGCTCGTTGATCGCCTCGACTTCGAAGGTGAGGGGTTTCGAAGCGTGGGTGAGCTTGAGGCGGTGCGGCGTCTTCATC
>WNGP01008435.1_pt1 | contig 10379 bp, 15 predicted proteins | sample 5407671 | NCBI WGS metagenome assembly WNGP01 (sample SAMN13153381, study PRJNA577476) | soil metagenome | isolation source: 40 cm soil or saprolite under Garry oak tree replicate 2 | place: USA:California | collected 2016-06-15
GGCATGCGAAGGCAAACTGGAACATCCCAAGAAGCGGTTTCATCAATCCTGCGCTCGCTGCCGGCGCTCGCAACTCCCATTGGCATCCAGCCAATTTAGCAAGGAGCGCACACTAGCCCGAGCCAGAGCAATTGAGCAATCCGCAGCTCCGTAGTAAAGATTGATCGTGTCGCCATCGGGAGCCATGGTATAGCCGCATGGGAACACAACATCGGCGACATCGCCGAGGCGCTCGTACTCGGCCTCCGGCCCAAAGATCCAGGAATCTCCTCGCAGCAGGCATTTCTCCGGATTCGCAATGTCAAAAAGGGCCAGGCCCAATCGGTACAGACAGCCCGAAGGCGTGTGCCGCACTCCGTGGTAGAACACGAGCCATCCTCTGGAAGTCTCGATTGGCGGCGGCGATAAACCGATTTTGTTGGCATCCCACCAAGCGCCGCGGCGCGCTTCTAACATAAGCCGGTGTCTGCCCCAATGGCGCAAATCAGGAGAGTAGGAAATCCACATGTGCGCTCCGAGGGTCGTCATGGGCCGATGAATCAGCGCCCAGTGTCCGTTAATTCTCCGGGGCAGAAGGGCTGTGTCTTTGTCGTCTGGTGGCATAATCACGCCGTAACGCTCAAAGGTTCGGAAGTCTTTAGTCAGAGCCAGCGACACTCCGGGGCCACCCCGCGAATAGGAGGTGTAAGTGACGACGTATTGCTGCAGCTCGGCCACAAACGTAATGCGAGGATCCTCGATGCCCCAAATTTCCTCGGGATAATCGTTTGGGCTGGGCATCAATGTCGGTTCGCTATCGATTTGCCACCCATCTTCACCGTTGCGAGAGCGCGCGGCGCAAAGATGCGACAAACCGCGGCGATCCTCCACGCGGCAAAGCAGTAGAGTGGAACCATCCGCCAGCAGCGTCGCCCCCGCATTGAACACACTATTGATAGAGTACGGCCAATCCTTACCGGTTAAGATGGGGTTGGCAGGATGCCGAAGAAGCAGTGGCTCGTAGCGGGTTGTGGTAGCAATGCTCATGGGTATCTCCCTCAACAGTCTCACTCCGTGGTAGCGATGACATCAGCACTAGCAGCAAACACGTTACCGCTCGTTCCCAGAATGTCCGACGCTGGCAACGAGCGCATGTCGAGCAATGCCATCAAGAACGATAAGGTCGATTCTGCGCCCTGGTTCTCGTTGGCGCGGTCGGGATGCAGGCCGTCCCGGCAGCCGCCGGTGACGGAATCATAAAGCGGAAGTTGCAGATCGTTGTCGCCAAGGAACCAGTTGAATGCCGACCAGGCTTGGCTGCGCCAGCCGCTCTCACCGGTTACGCGATAGGCCTCGAGACACGCAGAAACTGCGCCGGCAGCTTCAATCGGCTGTTGATCGAAACGGGCCTTCTCTCCACCCTGGCGATAAAAGCCCTGAGATCCGATCGGCACAAAGTGGCCGTTGGTTTCGCAACGCTGCGTTTCCATCAGCCATTCCAATGCTTCGAGACCGGCGGAAACCATACGATCATCCGAGCAAGCCGAGCCGACCAGTAGCAGGGCTTGCGCTAATCTCGCGTTGCCGTAGGCCAGAATGGTTTCGAACCACTTCCAATCCGGGCTTCGAATCGACTCATACATTTCGAGCAATCGCCCAGCCAGCGCGCATCTTACTTTCTGTGCGTCGCGGTCTCCGGGATACGAACCGAGGTATTCCTGAATGCCGAGCAGAGTGTAGGCCCAGGCACGAGGGCTGCTGAACTCTATAGCTGCGGGAAAAGAAAACTCAAACAATCGCCCGGCCGCGCATCTCAATCCCCGATCCGTGGACCGGCCTAAAACCGTTCCAAGTCCCCACAAGGCGCGCCCATGACAGTCTTCGGACCCCACAGCTGCGTTCCACCGGCGACTGTAGCCGAGAAAGTTTCTGAAACTACCTTTTGCGGGATTAAAGGCATGCTCGAGGAACGACAAATAACGGAAGGACAAATCTGGGAGAACCAGATCCGACACAGTCGAGCCGGCGTTCTCCAGTCGTTCTTTACCCAGTTGTGCCAGCAGCACGGTGAAAATAAGTGCGCGAGCATTGTCGTCTGTGGTATAGCCCTCTCCACGGTTCGGGATGGTGAAGATCGCGTGCTGCAGCATCCCCGTATCATCGGTCAGCCGATTCATGTGATGGAGTTTCAATGCAGGCAGCCGGTCCAGCGATTTCGGAGGGAAACGGGCCAACGATTGAACGCGTGGATTCTCCATTCGGTCGCTACGCACCTTGGCAAAACTCTCCATGTAACCTTGCGCTACCCTTTTCCAGATCATCTCCCGGGCAAACAAGTAAGCACGTTTACGCATGGCATGGCGTATCGCGGGGGTATCCAAAAGTTCGATTGTCTTTTGCGCGATGGCAGCGGGATTTTGGAAGGGCACCAGCGCGCCACGGCCGTCGTCTAACAACTCGATGGCGTGCCAATATGGAGTCGAGATAATCGCCTTGCCCGCACCTAATGCATAGGCCAGCGTTCCCGAAACCACCTGCGCCTCATGGCGATAGGGAGTGATGTAAATGTCTGCTGCCCCAATGAACTGAACCATCTCATCCGGACTGACGAAGCGGTTGTGGAATATTACTTGTGATTCCACTCCGACTGTCTTAGCTAAAGCTTCCAAGCTAGATCGATACTTCTCACCTTCGCGACGGAGGATGTGAGGATGGGTTGCACCTGCGACCATGTAAGCCACATTCTTGTGTTTGGACAAAATCTGCGGCAACGCTTGTATAACGCTTTCGATTCCTTTGTTTGGTGAGAGCAGGCCGAACGTGAGTAATACCGCCTTTCCTTCCACGCCAAAGCGGTCCTTATAGAAATTCGGATCCAGGAACGGCAGGTCGGGGACGCCGTGAGGAAGCATGTCGATCTTGCTGCCGGGCACCTTGTAGATTTCTTGCAAGAACTGGGAGGAGAGCTGGCTCATGACAATGAGCCGATCCGAAAGTTCTGCGATCTCTTCCATGACCATGAGTTGGTTAGGGTCTGGCTCGCGCAGAACCGTGTGCAGCGTCGTCACCAACGGCATCTTCAAGCCGCGTAGCAGACGCAAAATGTGGCTTCCGGCTGGACCGCCAAAGATTCCATACTCGTGCTGCAAGCACACCATGTCGATGTTGTTGAAGTTCAGGAATTCAGCCGCTTCTTGATACGACGTCAGGTCATCCTGGGCGAGCGACCACCGCACCCGTGCGGGATAGTCATATCCGTTCTCGGTGTCGTTCACCGGCAGCGCCAACAATCGAGCTGCGCCATACTCCGCCGCTATGGCCTCGCACAGGTCCGTGGTGAATGTAGCGATGCCACACTGTCGCGGAAGATAATTTCCGATCACCGCGATTCGACTAGGCAACGATGGCTTCGATTGCGATCGGGCGCGAGGCACCGACGCGCCGTCTCCCACCATGGGACGCGGGTTGACGATTTCCAAGGTTGCCTTGCGAAACACGGTGGTGGCTTGCGACATTTGTCCTTAATTGTGACGACAATTAGGCGTAAGGAGCCACTTTTCAGATCAGCTCCTAAGCGATCGCCCGCGCCGCTTTTGAAAAATTGTCTCTTGTCAGTATTCAACCAAAGTGGAGTTGCCGGCTGATCACTATTGACCATGTTGTTGCTGACGATCCCTGCATGATGTCGCTATGAAGGCAAACGTGGAAGACGCCCTTATGGTTCGTTGCTCCACGTGTGGCGCCAAGCCGGAGCGAAATGTGAGCTTAGCACTGGCATGCCCCGCACAGATCCGCATCGAGACCGGCGCTTAGCGGCTTCCGAAAAGTAATGAGTCCGCGAATCGAAGTGACCCACCCGATTAACCCGGAGGTTGCTGAGTTGCTCAACCCCTGGCCCAGTCGGCGGTGCCTTGCGACCTGCGCCGTGCCTCGGCGCCATCGAGGTGGCAGCTCTGTTGGACGTGGCGCGAGTGAGCTGAGACGGTCACATACGGTACTCCCAAAAAACGCTTGGCAACGATTCCAGTGACTTCGAGGCCATTGAAGTCCTGCAGCTTTACCTTGGCTAAAATCCGTCTCAATGCATTATGGATCTTCTTCGCTCCCAGAGCGCCGAAGAACATCACCTTCACTTCCGCTGCCATGAAAAAGAAGTTCCATCCCGCGGCGTGGATCTTGCGCTCAAGGGCGAAGCCATCCAGGGCCGTGACCGTGCTCCAGTTCCCTGCGTAGGGCTCATTTTCCAGTCCCAGGAGTTCGGTCATCCGAGGCCACTCCTTCATCAGAATCGTGCCGACTTGAACTGTTGGCGGCATGCATCCTCCTAAGAAACCCCGGCGCAGGGTTAACCGCGCGGGGTTTGAAACAAACAGCAGTCGCAGTGGTGTCTCGGCTTATACCGACTTCAGTTTGCGGCCGACAATGCCTGCAACACCGATCAATCCCGTGCCCAGAAGACCCAGTGTGCCAGGCTCTGGAACAGTAGTCACGATGTTGGTGTCACGGCTCGAAATGTTCGTCTTACCATTGAAAAAAACCACGACCTGTGTTGATGGTGAGCTGGACAGTGGCGCCATTGACGGTAGTGCCGTTCTGCCAGGTTCCCAACAAAGAACCGGTCAGAGTGTAGTTGTGTGTCCCGTTGGAGAGCGTCACCAGCGTCCAAGTCAACGGTCCCGTGAAGGAGCCGTTGAAGATCACGCCATTCGGAATGCCGCTGGTTCCATTGCCCGTGATGTTAAACATGTCCCCCGCAACAAACGTTCCGCCCATCTGCAAAACTGCCGCTGCTAAGCTTGCCCGTACTAAAGCTCAACGTCCCGAGATCAGTCCCGGTAATCAGCCCGCTGCCAAGACCATTAACCGCAATAAGTGTGGATCCCGCTAGGGTCAGGCCGCTATCGGTGCCCGACAGTGTGCCGCTGCTGTTGGTGAAGTCAACGCCGTTGGCGAAGGCTGTCAACGGAAAAGCCAGAATCAGAATAGTGAGGAAGACCGAGTTCTTGATCATTTGTCAGTAATGTCGTCCTGCGTAACCACGAGATCCGGGAGAAGAATTTCGTGAGCCGCAACGAATGGTTAGGGTTTTAGTGGGGATTTGTCCGTCCGTTTGCAGTACCTATATTGGGCTAAGTGGCAAGCTAAAGACTGCTCAATAGAGATCACTCTTGCTAGCGCTGAACTTACAGCGCAGCCACCCGACTGAAGGCAGTGACAACGATCGCTACCAGGGTAATGAAAATCAAGGTGGCGCTACCTAGCAACGCGATCTCGCTGAGCAGATCAGGGTTCATCAGGTCGTTCCGGTGCATTTCACTCCTCTTGGCGGCGGAACACGAACGCACCCCGTCCCTGTTTCTGCCAGCCATTGATAGATTCGTCTTTATGGTGGCGAAATACTGTGCACAATGGCTCATTGCAGCAGAAAGAGCAGGCTGACCTACAGCTACAGCACCAGCGCTGGAGACATTACCGGCAGCACCGCCACCGCTACCCTGGACAGCCGGGGTGCACAACCTGGGGCAATTACCGTAACTTGCAATGTAGGCGATGACCGCAATCCGCCGCTCACGGCTCCTGCTTCACGACGCTGAACATGGAATCCCCACCTCCACCGCCGGATGTTACCGCGATTGAGAGGAGGGTTGCGCTTCACAGGGTTTATTTTGCGACCGCCAAGCCTACGCTCGAGAGTCCCGACATCGGCCTGCTTGCGATCCAGGAGAAAACTCTTCGGGCACTCGCTGGTGGCTTCCAGATCTATCTCCAAAGCAAGCCAGACGCACGCTTGACTCCTCAAGGTCACGCCGATCCGCGCGGTTCTGTGGAGTACAATCAGGCGCTTTCGGAAACGGCGTGTCGAGCGCACCAAGCGCTTCCTGGTCGTGGATTTGACCCCAACATTTTCCTCGCGACCATGGGCGATGGCAGGAAGATCCTGGCTGCTCCGAAAAAGCAATTGATATTTGCGCAGGGGGACAGCGCGGATGCTGTCTTCTATATCCAAACAGGCAAAGTGAGGCTCACGGTCGTATCCAAGGTCGGCAAGGAAGTGACGATCGCGATAGTGAACGAAAGGAATTTCTTCGGCCAGGGCGCGCTGGCAGGTCAGGTTCTTCGTATGGGCTCCGCGGCGGCAATGACGGATTGTGAACTTCTGCGCGTAGACAAGAAAGCGATGATGAATGCAGTTCACGGCGAACACGCGTTTTCCGACATGTTCGTGGCGTATCTGCTGGCGCGCAATATCCGTTACGAAGCGGATCTGGTCGACCCACTGTTCAACTCCAGTGAAAAGCGACTGGCTCGCGTCCTTTTGTTGCTCGCTCATTTCGGCAAGGAAGGTATACCCCAAACCGTGGTGCCTGAGATGAGTCAGGAAACCCTGGCGGATTTCCGGACGAAACGTAATGCCGACTCGTCTCGCTCGCAAATGGTCTGAGAGATTCTCACTTCGGAGAGTTAGAATCTGCTCACAAATGCTCAGTTCGAGATCTGCGTGTCCAGGCCTTGCCGCTCAATGGGGTTCTGCACGATTGAGCGCCTCTACGTATGCGATCCTTGTATGGCCTGCATCGATCGCAATCTGACCGGCATCTACGGCAGTCACGGACTCCCATTCGAGGGGCGACAAGTGACGAGCACCCGCTGGTTCTGTTGCTTTGTCTTGCCTGTGACCGCAGGACAGACACATTGCTCCCACTTGCCTGATCTCAGTCTCCTTGGATATTTCATTCTCTCGGACTCCCAGCGAGCCGGCAATCACCGGGCCGGCACACTGGTCACAAGAGTAAGCGGAGAGATGAAGGTACTGTTTTCTCATCGGTGTCCTCCCCAAAAGGGCATAGCCACGCTTCAGATGCTATGGTCTTGAGCTCGATAATGTCTGTTCACAATTGCTCTGGTCGAGGCGCTCTAGAAATCCCCGCCGAAGAGGTAAAAGATCACTGTCCTCAATATCGCCCCGAGATCAACCTGTACAACAGTTGCCCTGAAAAGTGTGCAATTTTGAACAGCCAGGGCCGCCCCACATCGTCAATCATGGTGATGTGGAGAGCCCACATGAGGTCCGATTTCCCAGAACACAAAACTATTCTGTGCATCGACGATGACGGCGGCATGCTGGGGTACCAAAAAGCGCTGCTCGAGCGGCGCGGATATAAAGTGCTCACGGCTGACTCTGCCCGGCAAGGCTTACAAATTGCAGCAGTGTGCGCTATTGCCGCCGTGATCCTCGACTATCACATGCCCCAGATGAATGGCGGTGAGGTCGCAACCGAAATAAGGCGCCTCCGGCCACAAGTTCCTATCGTCATGCTTTCAAGTGACGACGAGATTCCAGAACAGGCCTTGAATGTGGTGAACGCCTTCGTTTCCAAGAACGAAGCATCCCGCCGGTTGCTGCCGGTGATCAGTCGAATCTGCGGTGAAAACCCCTCAGGGTCCCAGGAAGTCAGAATCACGGCCCGAGAATAGAGCTCACTCGGGGAATGCTGGGTTTCATCCGTTCTTCCTTTCCTCCGTCGCGTTGATTGAGCAATTTTGCACAGAAACTCGGGAAGCCTGCTTATATACCTGACCGGCATGGCTACCAACCACACTCTCCTGTGCATACATCGAGATCCAGCCCAACTCAGTTTGCTGAAGGAGAACGGATACGAGTTGGTAACCGCCGGCAGTGGATCCGATGCTCTCCAACTTTTGATCTCGCTGTCAGTAGACGCAGTTGTGCTGGACTACGAATTGAGCCTTTTGCAGGGCGCGGCCGTCGCGGCAGAGATGAAGAAGGTCAAACCACAGGTTCCCATAGTCATGCTGACCGATCACCTGGAATTGACCGACGGTACTTTGAAGTCCGTAGACGCACTCGTGACAAAGTCTGACGGTCCTCACTTCTTGTGGGCGACCGTTCACTTCATTTTGAATGTGAAGCCGGCCCAACACCTCGAAGGAAGCTGAGCGATCAAACGCCGGTACGTCTGCGTCGTCCCGGCAAGTCACGGCAGGGGTGGAACGGCGGCCGGCCAACCCTGTCAAATTAGCAAGTGACGAGAAGGCTCTCCCCTTTTCGCCAAGAGTTTGGCAAAGCATTCGGAATGGAGCTGTCCAAATTCTGAGCAGACCCGCAGTACCGCTTTAAGCAGGTTTGAGCGACTTGCCGCACTCCAAGCAACATGTCTTGCGACGTGATGTTATTAAGCCGCAGAATGGACACATTCTCTGTGATGCGAAATCCCCGCTGCTTATGCCAAAGATCTTCCTCAATGAGTCGGTGATTAAGGCGAGCACGATGTTACGCTTATGCACGACTGGGTCCATGGCTAAAGTTCCGCTTTTCCTAATTGGCTGCCCATTCGGCGGCGCCTAATGGGTGTAAGAGCGCTGAGAAGTGAAGTTCGCCAAGACCCACAATGACACGTCAATGAGGGTGATTCTGAGCAAGATTGCTCGCATTGCAGCATGAACCGCCCAGATCTGGACCATCTATTTCTTTGCGCCAGCGCGATCATGATGTTAGAGCTCCTCTTTCATGAAAAAGACAATGTCAGTGTTGTTGATGGGCTTCATGGCCTGGTTGGAACTTTCAGGTGGATTCGAGTCCTACCTGAGGAGCCATTCTTTTGTTTAGCTTACGGGTACCCTCGATTTGGGGTGTCCAGCAATATTCAGCAAAACCACCGAAGATTTTTCCATTCGACCGCTTTTTGCAGAGTTTGCAGATCGCGTAGGCACGCACCTCGATCACTTCAGCACACTTCGGGGAATGTGGAGGATGTGTGGTTGCACCTTCAGAACTCCTGATCTCGACCCGTGATTTCCGCCGAGCGAGGAAAATCACATGGTGCATGATTTTCGGGCTTGATTGCGATCGGCTGCAACGAGATTGAGATTGAGTATAAGGATCGAAAGGAATGGATCACGGGGTTTCGAGGATGCGTAGGTTGGGGCATCGGGTGCCTGAATTCCGACCAGGCCAAACTCATATTTAAGGACATGGATGAGTTGAAAAGAAGGAAGGAAGTGACCATGGGTGGCACCCGATATCAACTGGTCTTCTCCCGCTACGAAAGCTTTGGAGAATGGGTCTATCGGATTCAGATGAAAGAAATGCAGAAGAAAGATAGGGAGCAAAGTACTGCATCCCGCCAATGTCCCTACCCGCGCCCCCGCGCCTGATGCGGATCCTGAGATCCGGCTGCTGCCCTTCCTGGGCATGGGTCCGGTGACCATCGCCGTATCTCAGCCATATCCCATCCTCCGCATCGTGCAAGGCGTAATGCAGTCCGACCTTTTCGTTTGTCAGAGACTGGGTAGAGAAGAAGGTTCGGCGACATCTGATGCGAGCCCGGGAACGAGATGGCTTCGGGTGGAAACGGTGGAGTAAGGAGTGGTTGTACGGGAAGCTGGGACTCTATCATGATTACCGGCTTCGCCGTCCATGGTCACTCCCGAAAGCGCAGCCAGCGTACCTGTCTCATAAACCTTGATGCGAAGCCAACAGGTAAGCCCATTGCCGGAAATCGGCACGATGGGTTTGAGGTGGCGGAGACTCAAAACCGGCTTACGGTTCGGATACTGAGGCACTCCCAGAGGAAACGGGGAGCGCCCGCTAGGCCGAACCTACGGAGTCGGCGCCAGTCTTCGACCCGACCAGGCGAGGTTCTCGCGTCGCAGAACCGTCCTGACCTCCTCCACCTCGAAACCCATCAATCCTCTGCCGAATCCTGGTGTGGCCCGCATTATCCTCGAAACCGATGTCAACCTTGAGTTTTCCTTTTTTTTCACAACCGCGAGACAATGACCGTCACGATAAAATTGCGCATCACCGGAATGGATCTGTGGAATCAAGAGCCCATCGAATCACCCGGCGCCGCTTTCGACGGCGCTGACCAAGATCGATCGCTGAGTGTCGATCGATCGCGGTGGAGGGATGGACTACGTGGGCAAGTGGCCGAACTGCTGGTCGTAGTGGAGAACACCTGAAATGGTGAGGACGAGTGCGACCCGGCCAATTGTCGTGGTTCCACCAACCCAACCCGGAATCGAGCTGTCGTTGCCACGGGAAACTGGGGCGTCCAAACCGCGTGGCAGCACTTCGCCGCCTTTACCCATTCCACGCAAACGCCCAAGCCTCTACTGCTGGCCACGAGCGATGGCGCATGCAGCATTCGTCCACAGCAAACCGGTGAGGATTATGACCAGTCTGACGCTCCATATCCCCGAGACGGTCGATGAGGATTGGCCGCGATAGAGGAAAACCTCTGGAGAAGACGGGATCACGAGGACAATCTCTTGCTCGAATCAAAAAAATAAGAAGTGAGATGAATGGCGTGACGAACAAAACAAAGCCGGACCAAAAGATGCAGCGGTGGATCCGTGCGCGAAGGCGCCATCACCTG
>WNGP01011023.1_pt1 | contig 10379 bp, 7 predicted proteins | sample 5407671 | NCBI WGS metagenome assembly WNGP01 (sample SAMN13153381, study PRJNA577476) | soil metagenome | isolation source: 40 cm soil or saprolite under Garry oak tree replicate 2 | place: USA:California | collected 2016-06-15
GCAAAATGAGAGGCGCAGGAATCTCTCCGCTTCGGACCCGAATGCGCCACCCGGCACCGTGATCACCCGTTGCTCGAGAGCGGCCTCGGCCACGGCCAGGGACGAGCCCCACGGTGCGACGTCCACCATGGCGTAGAACGCCCCCTCGGGCGGCACCGCGCGCAGGCCGTGCATCGCGGCGAGGCGGAGCAGGCAGTCGCGCCGTGCGCGGAACGTGCGGCGCATCTCGCGCCGTGCCGCGTGTGCCTCGCTCGTCCACGCGGCGAGCGCGGCCTTCTGCGAGATCGCGGACGCGCATGTCGTCACGTAGCCGTGCAGCACGACTGCGCTGCTCGTAACCTCGGCCGGCCCGCACAACCATCCCAGACGCCACCCCGTCATGCTCATCGATTTGGAGAGCCCACTCACGACCACGGTCTCGGGATACAGCTGCGCGATCGACGCGGGCCGGGCGTCGCCGAAATAGAGATCGCGATAAATCTCGTCGCTCACCACGCTCACACCTGTTCCGGCGAGCGCCGCCGCCATCATCTCCAGGTCATTCTCGGAAAGCACGCGACCGGTGGGATTCGAGGGGGAGATGCACACGACGACCTTCGTGCGCGGCGTGAGCGCGCGGCGGAACAGGTCGAGATCGAACCCGAAGTCCTGCGCCGCCGGCAGACCGTACGGCACCGGCCGCCCGCCCGCCATCCGCACGATCACCGGATATGCGACGAATCCCGGGTTGGGCACGAGCACTTCGTCGCCCTCGTCGACGAGGGTCGTGATGGCGAGGTAGAGTGCCTCCTGCGACCCGGCCGTCACGATGACGCTCTCGGGCGTTGTCCCGTAATCCCCCGCGATGCGCTCGCGTAGTGCGGGGAGACCGGCGTGCGCGGTGTAACCGTTTCGCTCTTCGAGGATCGCGCGAACCGCCGCCTGGCGCACCACGTCCGGGGTCGGGAGATCGGGCTCGCCGAGCCCGAGGTTGATGCTCCCCGCCGGCGCGCGGTCGAAGAACTGCCGGATCGCGCTTTTCTCGACCCCGGCGAGCCGGCGCGCGGTCATCGCAGCGCCGCCTCGAGCGCCACCTGGGCGTCGGTTTGCGCGTCCCGGTACTTCACGATCACGGGCGTATATAAGGAAACGCCGCCGGCGTTCGCGAAAGCGCCCGCCGCCGTACGCGAGCCCGGCACGACCACGGCGCCGGCCGGGATCTCGAGCACCCCCCCCTCCGGGCGCCGATACACGCGCTCGTGCACCAGGTCGTACACCGGCGTCGAGCCCGTCAGGATCGTCCCCGCCGCGAGCACGGCGCGCTCGCGCACCAGCGTTCCTTCATAAACACCGCACCCGCCGCCCACGAGCACGTCGTCCTCGATGATCACGGGAACCGCACCCACTGGTTCGAGCACGCCGCCGATCTGCGCCGCCGCGGAGAGGTGCACCCGCTTTCCGATTTGCGCACATGAGCCGACGAGCGCGTGACTGTCGATCAGTGTCCCCTCGTCCACGTACGCGCCCACGTTCACGTACATCGGCGGCATACACACCACGCCGGGCGCCACATACGCGCCGTCGCGGATCGCCGACCCCCCGGGCACCACCCGGACGCCCTCGGCGAGCTTCGTCTGGCGCACGGGATAGGTGTCCTTGTCGAAGAAGCGAAACGTGCCGTCCATCGAGAAGTCGATGACCTTCCCCATCCGGAAGCCAAGCAGGATTCCGTGCTTGACCCAGGGCTCGGCGCGCCAGCGGCCGTCGGCCTCGCGGACCGCGGCTCGCACCTCGCCCCGGGACAAGAGGCGGCGGAACTCCTCGAAGCACGCCCGCTCGGCCGCGCTGAACGACGTGCGGCCGGACGCGGCGAGCGCCGCGATCTCCTCACGCAGCGACATGGGTGGGACGCTCGCGCGCGCCGAGCGCCTGCAGCACCTCACGCAGCCGGGCCCGCGTCTTCTCCTGCACTGGGACGAGCGGGAGCCGGAAGCGCTCGTCCAAGAGTCCCATCAGCGCCATCGCGGCCTTCACCGGCCCGGGACTGGACTCGAGGAAATTCGCCTCCATCAGGGGCAACAGGCGGTAGTGCGTCTCGCGCGCCGCGGCCCACCGCCCGGCGAGCGCGTCGTCCGTAAGGCGCACCATCAATTCCGGCACCTCGTTGGCGACGACCGCGATGATCCCTTCGGCGCCGAGCGCGATCAGCGGCAACGTCTGTGCGTCGTCGCCCGACAGCACGTGGAACTCGGGTGGCCGTTCGCGCAGGATCGCCATGATCTGGGTGAGATCTCCCGACGCCTCCTTCACTCCGACGATGTTCTCCACGCGGGCAGCGAGGTCGAGCACCGTCTGCGCCTGGATGTTCGACGCCGTGCGGCCCGGCACGTTGTACAGCACTACGGGATAGCCCGGGACCGCCGCCGCGACCGCCGTGAAGTGCGCGAGCAGCCCCGCCTGCGTCGGCTTGTTGTAGTAAGGCGCCACGACGAGCACGGCGTCCGCGCCGGTATCACGGGCGGCCCTGGCGCGCTCCACGGTGACCGCGGTGGAGTTGCTCCCGATCCCGGCGATCACCCGGGCACGGCCGCGGGCGACATCCACGGTGAGCCGCACCACGTGCATGTGCTCCTCGGGCGTGAGCGTCATCGCTTCGCCCGTCGTGCCGCAGGGGACGAGGAGCTTCACGCCGCCAGCGATCTGCCGCTCGACGAGCGCGCGCATCCCCACTTCGTCCACCTCGCTGCCGGAGGCGAACGGGGTGACGAGCGCGGTGGCGCATCCCCTGAGCCACTCCACGCGCATGGTCATCGTTTCTCGCTCCTTTCCGTCTCGAGGATCTGGTCGAGCACGTCGGCGAATGCGAAGACGCCCCCCTTGCCCTTTGGGCGGGCGGCGATCCAGCGTGCGGCCGCGACCGCCCCGACCGCGAATCCTTCACGCGAGCGCGCCGTGTGGATCAACATCACCTGGTCCGCCGCCGAATCGAACCCCACCCGATGCACTCCAGGAATATGCCCCGCCCGCGTGCTCGCCACCGGGACCTCACGGCCGAGCCGCCGTGCCAGCAGCCGGCCGAGCTCACGCGCCGTGCCCGAGGGCGCGTCCCGCTTGTTCGCATGATGCGCTTCCTCGATGAACGCGTCGTACGCCGCGACCCCCCGGAACAGCTCCCCGGCGCGATCAACCAGGCGATAGAAGACCTGCACGCCGATCGAGAAGTTCGCCCCGATCACCATCGTGCCTCCGGCGGCATCCATCGCCCGCCGCGCTTCGGCCTCCTGGCCCTGCCAGCCGGTCGTGCCCTCGACCAGCGGCACGCGGGCGGCGGCGCACGCGGTCACGTGTCTCAAGACCGCGTGCGGGACTGTGAAGTCGATGGCGGCGTCGTGGCCGCGCAGACGCTTCGCCAGTGCGTCGGCGTCCTGGGCCGCATCGTCGGTGTTCACGACCAGCCCGATCTCGTAGCCCTCGGCCTTCGCCTGTGCGAGCGCGGCGCTCCCCATCCGGCCATCCCCGAAGAAGGCGAGCTTCATAGCTGTCGTGCGAGGCGCACGTAGTGCTCTACCCCGCGCTCGAGCTCCGCCTTGGCCACGCGCTCGCGCGCCGTGTGCGCGTCGTGAATCGAGCCGGGCCCGAGGAGCAGCGGTGTGCCCCAGCTCGACAGGTGGGGAACGTCGGTCGTGAACCCCACCACGCATTGCTCGAACCCGGGCACCGGGGTCAGGCGCACGGGTGGCGTGAAGCTCTGATACTCGATTTTCGCACGTCCTCCCGTGGCGCGCTCGAGTAGCTCGCGCACCGGCGCCTGGTCGGTCGCGAGGCGGAGGTGCAGCTCCGCGTGCGCCTCGGGGGCGATCACGTTGGCCGCCGCGCCGCCCCCGATCAGCCCGATATTGCACGTGGTGTCGCCGAAGTAGGGATCGCGCGGCCAGGCGACCGCCTGTACGTCGGCGAGCACCTGGACCAGCGTGTGGATGGCGGAGAAGCCGCGCTCCGGGTACGCCGAGTGCCCCCCGGTCCCTTCGCACCGGAGCGTGAGCCGCAGTGAGCCCTTGCTGCCCACCGCAAGCTGGTTCTCGGTCGGCTCGCCCACGATCAAGAAACGGCAGTCGCGTGCCGCGGGGTGGGCGTTCGCAGCGCGCGCGCCCAAGCTGCCCCGCTCCTCGTCCACAACGAACAGAAGCCCGACCTCGTTGAACCCATCGGCGCGCAGTCGCTCGGCCGCCGCGACCTGGGCCGCGATGATCCCCTTCGCGTCGCAGGCGCCCCGACCGTACAGGAACGCGTCGTCCTCGGAGGCCGGGACATGCGGCGCTACTGTGTCGAGATGCGTGCAGAACACGATGCGCGGGGGCGCCGCGGTCCGCGCGAGCAAACCGGGGCGGCCGGGCACGCCGTCCAGCATCTCGACCTCGTACTCCAGATCCCGGAGATAAGCCGCGAGGAAGCGCGCCACAGTTTCCTCGTCTCCCGAGATCGAGGGGATGTCAATCAGCTGACGCGCAAGGTCCGCGACGGGCGGACGGGCGGACGCGCGGGCGCTGGGACAGGGAACGTATTCGCGGCTCGCCGGTCCGACCGTCTGGCCGTCCGTCCGAGCTCTGTCGAGCAATGCCCCGTGCAGCCGCGCTACCGCCTCGCGCACCTGGTCCTCGTCCACCACAAACGTAAGGTTGACGCGCGACGCGCCCTGCGAGATAAGCGAGACGTTGATGTCACGGATCGTCTCGAACACGCGCGCAGCGATCCCCGGCGTGGTGCGCAGACCCTCCCCCACCACGCAGATGATCGCCTTGCGCCGCTCGACTTGCACCTCACCCAGCGCTTCGAGGTCGCGTATCACCGCGGGCAGTGCGGCGCCGTCTTCCACTGTGAGCGAGAGACTCACTTCGGACGTCGTGACCACGTCGACCGGCACCTGGTGCCGATCGAACACGTCGAACAGGGCGCGCAGGAAGCCGTACGCTCCGAGCATCCGGGCGGTGGTGACTTGCAGCACGGTGATCCCGCTCTTGTGCGCGATCGACTTCACGGCACCGGGCCAGACGCTCGCCTCCCGCGTCACGACCGTGCCGGGATCCTCCGGGGCGCGTGAGTTGAGGATGCGCACCGGGACGCTGCGCTCGAGCGCCGGCTGAATCGTTTTGGGATGGAGCACCTTCGCGCCGAAAAATGCGAGCTCGGAGGCCTCGGCGTAGGAGAGATTCGGGATGGTGCGCGCGCCGGGCACGACGCGCGGATCGGCCGTGAGAACGCCGGCAACGTCCGTCCAAATCTGGATCTCGGTCGCGTCCAGCGCGGCACCGACCAGGGCGGCGGTGTAGTCCGAACCGCCCCGCCCCAACGTCGTGGTCCTGCCGGTCGTCGCCGCTGCGATAAAGCCGCCGAGGACGGGAATACGCCTCTCCTCGAGCAGCGGCCCGATGATTGCCTGGGTGCGGCGCGCGGTCTCGAGTACGTCAGGCACGGCTCGTCCGAACGCCTCGTCGGTGAGGATACAGCGGCGCGCGTCCACGCACTCGGCAGGTTGCTGGGACTCCGCGAGCACCCGCGCGAGCAGCGAGGACGAGAGGCGCTCTCCATAGGAGACGACCTCGTCTCGTAGCGCGGCCTCGTCGTCGGGCTCCCGCCGCACGCGCTCGAGCAGCCGAGCGATCTCGGCGCTCGCTGCTTCGAGTTCGCGCTCGAAGCCGGACACGTGCTCCCGAGGGAGCAATGCCGCCGCGATCGCGCGGTGGCGCTCGATAAGCGGGGGCAATCCCTCGGCCGACCGTCGCGTGACGGCTGTGAGCAGCGCGTCGGTCATCCGGGAGAGCGCGGAGACGACCACCACGAGCCGCGTGCCGGCGTGCGCCCGCGCGCTCACGATCGCCGCCACGCGCTCGAACGCGACCGCGTCCTCGACCGACGTACCGCCGAATTTCAATACCAGCGGACCTAACACGTAAGAGACCTCGACCTCACGAGCCCCGAACGAGCGACGGTCGCCAGAGCGTCGGGGGCTGAGGCTCTTCGAGTGCGACCGCTACGACAACGTGCGAATGAGACTGCTAGTGGAGAGAGTAGCCCGCTTTCGGCGGGCCAGCCGAGCGTCGTCCGCGAGGTGGGACGGGGGTGCGGGATGATAACGTCGTTCCATGGTGCGGTTTCGTACCTTATGAAGGCCCTCCAGCACTGTCAAGGGTGACGCGGTACGGTAAGCACTCCGACTTCTGCCGCACCCGGCCCGGACTCGGTAAATATGTTTGCGGCACGACCGGTTTCTGCGGCGTACCGCGCCGCGATTTCGCGCACACAGCCTTCCGCGTCACGCGTCCCGAACACCGCGACCGTACCGCCGCTCCCGCCACCGGTGATCTTCGCGCCGAACACGCCGCGCTCGGGACCCGCGGCGCGGATCCGCTCGACGATGGCGTCGGTGGCGGTGCTGCCCAAGCCGCAGGCACTGTAGCTCTGGTGTGAGGCGTACATGAGCTGGCCCAATTCGTTCGCCGCGTCGGGATGCTGCGCGAGTGTGGAGAGCAGCCGCGCGAAGCGGTCCACCCGCGCTTGCTCGCCGACCGGGTGCTCCGACGCTCGACGCACCGGATAGCGGCGGTCGGGATGGACGACGGTTGCGGTGTCGCTGATGCCGCCGTAGCGGTCGAGAAACTCGGCGCCGTTCATTTCTTGCGGCAGCGCGCGAGCGAACTGCGAAAACTCCGCCGGTGTGAGATCGGCGAGGTAGCGGCCGCGCCATGGGGTTTCGGCAATGAGGATGCGAAGTCCCATGAATGCTGCCGTGCGGACCGTCCCGTAGTCGGTCCCCGAGACCGCGTGGCTGATCCCGGAATCGATGCCGTAGAATCGGTAACCGGCAGGAACCTCGAGGTGGCCTTCGATTGTGCCTGGCTGGCAGCGCAGCTGCAGTAACCGATCCATCCTGCCGCAGGCGCTCGTCATCTGGTCCATGATGCCGCAGGGCGCACCAACGATGTGGTTTTCGACGCGCTGGCACAGCACCGCCAGTTCCGCGGGGTCGATGCGCTGGTGCAGGCTCGCGGCGACGGCGGTAGCAACCGCGACCTCCAGCGCGGCCGACGACGCGGCGCCCCTGCCTTCAGGTACCGAGGAGTCAATCAAGATCCGTAAGCCAGACGTCGCTGGTCCTGAAAGGAGCGCCTGTACGACACCAACCACATAGCTTGCCCAGCGATCGGCCTTCGCTCGGCGAAACCCGGCGGCCAGCTCTGCGGCAGCGGGGAGGGGAAGGTCCGTCGCGTAGAAATCCCAACGCTCTCCCCTGCGACTGGCGACCTCACAGCGCGGCGCGGCTTGCGCCTGTACGAGCGCGAACGTCGCGCACGCGAGCGGGTACGCGTGCGCCGCTGTAGTCGGCGATCCCGCCCATCACATCGAGGCGGCCCGGCGCGCGCGCGATGAAGATGGGACGATCGGTGGAAAAGAAACTGCGCAGGCGGGTGTCGGGCGACGAGCCCAATGACTGCAACTGGTCGAGCGTGGGCTGAAACCAATTCACTTCAGGAGTCCGCGGCGGCGCAGCGCGCCTTGCAGCACCGGCTCGATCGCTGCACGCAGTTTTTCATTCGCGTATCCAACCCACGCCACGTCGGTAGTCAGATCAAGCGGGGCGTCCACCAGTCTGCCCGCCGGATCGGTGACGATGACGCCCCCTTCTGCGGCGATCAGCATTGTGCACAAGTCGTACGGATGGCAGCAGAGACTCCCAGGCTTCACCAGCGGGCGCAGATCCGCCACAAAACGGTCGTGGCCGGCCAGCAGCTCGTACAGCTCGCCGCCCGTGCACGCGTACTGATCCTCGAAGCACGCGGCGCGGCCCGGCTCCGGCTGCACCAGCGCGTGCGTGACCTCGTCGTCGATCGCGCCCAGGATCTCGCGCGCGCCGGGGAAGAAGCGCACCACGGTCGCGAACCCGTGCGCGATCGTGGCGGCGCCGGAACGCCGCAGGGTGAGTGGCTCGGCCTTGCCCGAGACGCGATTCCAGCGCCGCGCTTTCATGCCTTCACCCCGGAGTGCCCACAACTGATCCGAGAGGTGCTGCTTCAAGAGCGGAATCTCGGTCTGCACCGCGAGCACGATGTCCGATAGCCGCGTCGCCGGACCGCGGTTTGGTGCGACGCCCGTCAGTATCCAGGCGCTGCGCTTCTGGTACATGAGGCCGCGTGTGCCATCCAGTGGATCGATCAACAATCGCCAGCGGCAATCCTGCTCTTGGGCGCCGCGCGGAAACACGAGAGGCTCGGCGAGCCCCTCCGCGACGAGGCAAGCGGGCTCGTCGCCCGGGAGGGTGGCGAGCCCGCGCACGAGCGCCTCTTCGCCCACGCGATCGATGGCATAGATCGTGTCGCCGGCGTCGCCCGCGGTGGCCGCGAGCTGCTCCGTCGCCTGCCGCGCGCATGCCTCCACGACGGCGTTGCGGATGGAATCGTGCAGCGCTCGAATCGGATCGAGCAGCGGCTCTGCGTCGGCTCTGTCACCAGTCATTGCCGCCCCTTCGCCGCCGGTTCACCGCGCCGCCGCTTCATCACGCCGCCCTTCGCCGCCGTTTGTAGAGTGGATGTTCGACACCGCCTGCAGCTCCGCGGCTTTTTCTTCGGGTGCCGTGTCGTTCAAAAAATTGCCGCCCCCGATCTCCGGGCCGGCGAGGTACTTGAGGAGCCCGGGCTTGCGCAGCGGCGGGTGGATCTCGATGTGGAAGTGGAAACCGGGATACTCTCGGTCAGTCGGTGCCTGGTGCAACACCATGACGTACGGAAACGCCATCCGCCACAGGTTGTCGAGCCGGATCAGCGTCTCTCGCAGCACGGCGGCGAAATCATGCAACTCTTGAGCCGTGAGGTCGGCGAGACTCGCGCGGGTGGCGCGTGGAGCCACGAACGTCTCGTACGGGTAGCGTGCGAAGTACGGAATAAATGCTAGCGCCATCTCCCGCCGCGTTATCAGCCGTCTGCCGTCTGCTTCCTCAGCCTGAATAATCTCCTGAAACAGTGGCCGATCGTGGTCGGCCAGATGGGTAGCCTGCGCCTCCGCCTCCGACTCGATCGTCTTGAACACGAAGTTCGTTGCGTAGATCTGGCAGTGCGGGTGCGGGTTGCTGACGCCGACGACTTCCCCCTTGTTTTCGAATACCAGCACGTGGCGCACGCCCTCCCGAGCGCCGAGCTCGCGGTACTGCGCCTGCAGCGCTTGCAAGAGCCCGAAGACGTCGGCTTCCGGCAATTGGGCGAGTGTGAGATCGTGGCGTGGCGAGTAGCAGACGACGCGCGACACCCCGTGCGCAGGGCTATTGCGGTAGACACCGTCTGCCGGAGCCGGGGGAGGGACCGGCGCGGTGAAGGCAACACAGGGGTGATCGTTGTCGAACACGAACACGCCACCGTACTGCTCGTTGCGCTTGCCGGAGCTGCGCGCGTTTCCGGGACAGAGGTAGCAGTCGGGAACGTACGCCGGGAGCTGCCGGGCGGCTTCCGCGACCCGCTCACCCAGCCAGGGACGCTCGTTCCGGTGGGAGGAAACGATGACCCACTCCCGCCGCAGCGGGTGCCAACGCTGTTCCCAGACCATGTCCCTCTCGGTTTGACAAGACGCCGGAGCGAGCCGAGTATCGCCGGGATGAAACCACACGGCAAGGACGGCTACGAGCCACGGCCGGAGCACCACTTCACCTTCGGGCTCTGGACGGTCGGCAATCCCGGACGCGATCCATTCGGTGAGCCGGTCAGGCCGGCGCTGGCGCCGCCGGCGATCGTGCGCAAGCTCGCCGAGCTCGGCGCGTACGGCGTGAATCTGCACGACAACGATCTGGTGCCGTCCGGCGCGAGTGCCGCCGAGCGCGACAAGATCGTGCGCGAGTTCAAGCAAGCGCTCGCCGACACCGGCATGAAAGTGCCGATGGCAACGACGAATCTCTTCTCGGATCCGGCGTTTAAGGACGGCGCGTTTACCAGTCGCGATCAGCGCGTGCGCGCCTACGCGTTACAGAAGACGATGGCGGCGATCGACCTCGGTGTCGAGCTTGGTGCGACGACGTATGTCTGCTGGGGCGGCAGGGAAGGCGTCGAAACCAACGCCGCCAAGGATCCGCGCACCGCGATCGCCTGGTATCGCGACGCCGTCAACTACCTGTGCGAGTACGTCCGGTCGCAACGCTACGACCTGCGCTTCGCGCTCGAAGCAAAGCCCAATGAGCCGCGCGGCGACATCTTTTTGGCGACTACCGGCCATATGCTCGCCTTCATCTATACGCTGGACCATCCGGAGATGGTGGGCGTCAATCCCGAGCTCGCGCACGAACGCATGGCGGGACTCGACTTCTCCCACGGCGTCGCGCAGGCGCTCGAGGCCGGCAAGCTGTTCCACATCGACCTGAACGGCCA
>WNGP01010600.1_pt1 | contig 10378 bp, 10 predicted proteins | sample 5407671 | NCBI WGS metagenome assembly WNGP01 (sample SAMN13153381, study PRJNA577476) | soil metagenome | isolation source: 40 cm soil or saprolite under Garry oak tree replicate 2 | place: USA:California | collected 2016-06-15
ATGATGGGAATTGCGCGCATCAGACCGCTCAGGTTTACTGCAATAAAAGCCAGGAATGCATTGCGTGTGACCAGCGCACCCAGTACAACTCCGATGACTATTGCCGCGCCAATAGAAATGCCGCAGAGCTTGAGATACTCGATAGTCTGCCCCAGGAAGTCGTTCTTGGGGTCCAGAATAAAGTTGAGATATGCCATCGCGTGCAGGCCTCCCTTCTATGCAACGGACAGTGCGCTACGTCCCCTGTTAAGCCCTACCTGCAAGGCCAACAATAGAAGATCAGCAGCAATAGCCAGGAAAGCCGTCAATATAGCACCGGCAGCAACTGCATCCATATCGCTGCTCGCAAGATTCTGGAAAATCAGATCTCCTAATGTACTCTGTCCTACCAGTGTAGCCAGGGCTGCTATACCCACCGTCGTCACTGTTGCAATGCGAATACCTGCGACAATCACGGGTAGTGCCAGCGGCAGGGTAACGCGGAAAAGTACCTGGCGCGGTTTCATTCCCATCGCCCGGCCCACTTCAATGAGCAAGGGATCAATACCGTTTACGGCTGCCGCGGTGTTACGGATCAATACAAGCTGGTTATAGAGAACCAGAGGGATGAGAGCGGTTGCGGGTGTCAATCCGGTGATGGGGATAAGGAGAGCAAACGCTGCAATGCTAGGGATGGTGTACAAAAAGTCTGAAACGGAGATCACCGGAAAGTAGAGTCGCCGGCTGCGCGCCACCAATATCCCCACAGGGATGGCGATGATGATAGAAATTAACATAGTGATCCCGACGAGTGACAGGTGCTTCAAGAACAGATTAGGAATGCTCTCCGGATCGCTCAGATCATAGTTGTAGGGCTGCAGTATGTAGTGCATGAAACTCCCTCAATAGACGCACTCATCGTGCGGTGACTTATATTCTTGTCTCTTCCGCCGTAGTTTTGTTACCTTGTGCCCGGGTGATTTCGCGTGTGATGCTTTCGAGGGTAATGTATCCGAGGAGTTCTTGGGTATCTTTGTCTTCGACGGCGAGGGTGGGGGCATTGGTTTGCAGTAGCTTCAACAGGGCATTAAGCAATGTAGCATCAGAAGGAATTGTTGGAACATCTCCCCAATGTGCCGAAGACACCGCCTCGGGTTCATTATCCAGGGCATCGGAAACAGGTAGATACTCAAGCTGGCGCAGGATATTATCCGCGCCCACCAGCTTGCGCACGTAGTCGTCAACCGGGTTCAAGAGTAGATCAACCGGCGTGCCAGTCTGCAGCAGCTTGCCTTCGTGCATTACGGCAAGCTCGTTGCCGAGCTTAAAAGCTTCTTCGATGTCATGTGAGACAAAGAGAATGGTTTTGCGTACATCGTGCTGGATACGCAGCAGCTCATCTTGCATACGGGCGCGCGTGATGGCATCGAGAGCGCCAAAGGGTTCATCCATCAGCAGGATCGCCGGGTCGGTTGCCATTGCGCGGGCCAGTCCCACACGCTGCTGCTGACCACCCGAGAGCTGGCGCGGGAAGCGCTTGCGATACTCCCAACCCGCTCGTTGAGACGCTGCTTCGTCCAACCACCTGCTATCTCGGCGGTCACGCGCACGTTCTCGGCAATGTTCAGGTGCGGGAAAAGCCCGACCTGTTGAATGACATAGCCGATGCGGCGGCGCAACTGGATCGGGTCTTCCGCGAGCACGTTCGTGCCATCTATGATAATCTCGCCGGAGGTTGGTTCGATCAGGCGGTTGACCATGCGCAGCAGGGTCGTTTTGCCCGAGCCGGAGGTACCTACCAGCATGCAGGTGGTGCCTTCCGGCACTTCAAAGCTAACAGCATCGACGGCTGGTTTACTGGTGCCGGGAAACTGCTTGGTGATTGCCTGGAACGCAATTTTTGCCATGCCGCTGCTACTCCTTAAATAAGCAAATATCACCTTTGTCCGGTATGTCACTTTGATGTCGAAGACATACAAGTGAATTATAAGGGATTACTCCTTGCAAATGCCAACCTGCACTTCTGCAACTATATTCTCTATACATACTACGTCATTATGCGGTCAAATTTGGCAAAAAATAACAAGGACCTCCTGTTTCGATTATGAACAAACGCCTTTCTCATAATATTCCATATCTACTCCTGTGAAAAGAACACACTCTTCACTTCAGTATAGAGCTGGACCGCGTGCATGCCCATTTCGCGACCGATGCCGCTGCGCTTGTAGCCTCCAAATGGGGCCTCTGTATGCACGCTGTGACTGGAATTGACCGAAAGTACACCTGCACGCATGCCTTTCGCTACGCGGATAGCCCGGCCAAGGTCGCGCGTCCATACCGATCCCGACAGGCCATACACTGTGTCGTTGGCCAGCCGGATTGCCTCCTCCTCGGTATCGAATGGAATGATGCCTACAACCGGCCCGAAAATCTCTTCCTGGGCAACTCGCATCTTGTTATCAACACGTGTGAGTATAGCCGGCTGGAGAAAATAGCCTCCCTCGTTATTGGACATCTCTGGCACACTTCCACCGGCGACCAGCTCTGCTCCCTCCTCCCGACCCAGCGCGACATAGTCGAGCGAACGCTGGCGCTGACCGGCGGAGATGAGCGGGCCGACCTCCGTCTTTTCATCAAGCGGCTGGCCGACCTGGAGCGCAGCCGTGCGCCTGGCGAACCTCTCAACAAACTCTTCGTAGATTGAACGTTGCACCAGGATGCGCGATCGCGCGCAGCAGTCCTGCCCGCTATTGCCGAAGACAGAGAAAACCGAGGATTCTATGCACCTCTCCATGTCCACATCCGCGAACACCGCGTTCGCCGCTTTGCCTCCAAGCTCGAGTGATACACGTGTAATAGTATCGGCACAAAGACGCATGATTTGAGAACCGACCTCGGTCGAGCCGGTAAACGAAACCTTCGACACCAACGGGTTAGTGACCAGTGCATTACCGACCGCGGACCCGGGTCCGGGGAGCACTGAGATTGTGCCTGCCGGCAGTCCTGCCTCCCTTAGAATATCGGCCAGCATGAGCACTGATAGCGGTGTGAGCTGGGCTGGCTTTACTACAACGGTATTACCACATGCCAGGGCGGGCGCAATCTTCCAGGATGCAATCACGAGCGGGAAGTTCCACGCTGTGATCAGGGCGCATACCCCAACAGGTTCCCGCAGTGTAACTTCGAGTCCAGCATCCTGCACCGGGATGGTCTCACCGGAGATCTTGTTTGCCGCTCCTCCCCAATACTCAAGCACTGCAGCGACGAGCGCAATCTCACCCCGGGCGTCTCGAATAGGCTTACCTGCATTGCGGGCTTCAATGACAGCAATATCCTCTAATCGCTGCCGCACCAGTGTAGCGGCTTGCAGCAGTACGCGCCCGCGCTCTGTCGCACTGAGGCGCGGCCACCTTCCCTCCTCAAAGGCCCGGTAGGCGATCTGCACAGCCCGCTCAGCATCTTCCGGCCCTGCCTCGGCTACCTCGGCAAAAGGCTTGCCCGTCCCCGGCTCGATCACGGCAAATGTCTTGCCCTCTGCGGCGGGAACACGCTCCCCGCCCAGCACTAAGTGCTCACTCATCATATAACCTCCTCACGCACTCGCGCGATATAGTAGCATGATCTAACTATTGCCCCTCATCTTAAACTATGTTCTATAATGATAGCAATGTGTGAAGGTTACATATTAGTGCCTGCATGCTGCGTCTAATTCGTTGCGCATATCAATCAAAGCAGAGCAAGAAAGTGAGCACCGAAGTGAACGACAACCAGGAGCGCGAGGAGCAAACGCGAAAGGTAGACCGGTTTCACGACAAATACCATCACCAGAAGCCACCCGATTGGCTCAGAGCTGAGGCTGAGGTAAAAGTAACATCCGAAACACACACCTACGATGTAGAACAGAGCACCATTGAGAGTGAGAAGCAAAAACAGGAACTCATACATAAACATTTGGAGGGCGTGATAGACCGTATGGAGCAGGTCATCGATTCCCCTACCGAGGTTCTAATGAAACGCATTGAGGTAGATGCAGCAACAATTGCGGTGCTCGCGGTTGTCTCGGAACTGTTACCTGAGCCGGTACAGGAGCAAATCAGGACTATCGTCGGACTGCATGAAAAGACCTGGGGGATTGATATACCAGCAGAAGAGGGGGAAACTCCGCGTAAACCCCTCCCCGAAGAATTGGTTGATGCGATCACTTATGAAGATGACAGCAGTGAGGTATAACTGCCCTACGAACGAGCAACGGTACGCCTATCTGGAGTCATAAACTAAGCCAGTCATCTGTGTTTGAGCAGGTCATACATGTACTCTCCCTGCTCATAGTCGATTCGTCCCGTGCCGATGAGAAATCGCATGAATCGTTTGAAGCTCGTCAGAGGTTGCTTGCCTGGCTTTTCGTCCAAGTAGGACTGGATATCGTCAAACGTTAGATCGAGCACTCCACGTTGGGGATCAAAGTCCAAAAGAGTAGTATGCGCGAAGTCCTCTATCGTTGCGGTATGTACTTCGACCATGTGCGGGCTCAGACCCCCTTTGCTTAACTCGCGACGAAAGGCCGTGAACACCTTGCGATTGCGGGCTCTGATGTCGTTGCGTTGATTTGCTGCGTGTGCCGCCTGATCTTCAGGCAATAAACTGGTGATGATCCCTTCGCGCTCCTGGATATTGCGGTACGTCTCTTGCAGATCCTGGCGGTATCCTGAACCAAACACCACATTGTAAGAGGTGAGGAGGCTATCATAAATGATGGAATGCTCGAAAGGGAGTAAGACGGCTTGAGTATACACCGGAAGAGGGAGGGGAACCGTTTCTTCGATCGTGCTCACTAACCCCAGGACACCATAGGCATGAGCTGGAGTAGTAGAGGACAGAAAGATAGTATATTTTTGCAAGGAGCGATAGATGAAGAATGCTCCTGCGACGCGGTACTGCCAACTGGCTACCAGCGCCAGGTCCCCAGCAGACAACTGAGCCGGGTTGTCAGTAATGAACTGTTCGCGCAGGGCATCATTGGCCCAGAGAGCATCGCGCAACTGCATTGTTACTTCTGTGGAGACCTCTTCCACTCCGGGGGTAGCAGGAAAGGCAGGGACGAGTTGCAACTGCGTATTGATAAAGTGCAATAATGCAAACCAAATGCGATAGAATCGTTCGGTTTCCTCGGGTGGTAAACGCATATAGACTCCCCTGGAAAGACTATTTTACATGCTCTTCATGCCTATCATATCATGTGCCGGCACCGAAAGAGAACGATAATAGGAAAGAAAGCGCACATCCTTTTTTTCTTTGTTCACTCCCTCTCAAAATATTTTCTATTCCTTTTCTGCCAGCAACTCTTCCTCAATCCTCGACCGGAGCTCGTCACGCACACGACGATACACGGCTAGTTGCTCGTTCTCATTGCCAGAAGCCTTTGATGGGTCTGCAAGTGACCAGTGCCTGCGATGAACGGCATCTGGAAAGATGGGGCAGGCTTCTGCTGCTTGGTCACACACAGTAATCACTTCGTCAAATGGCTCGTTAAGGTAGCGGTCGAGTGTTTTGGATTGTTGCTGTGAAATATCAATGCCAAGTTCAGCCATTGCCTTAATAGCAAGAGGACGCACATGCGTCGCCTCAGTACCGGCGCTAAACACCTCGAAGCGATCTCCTGCAAGTTGCCGTAACAACCCCTCAGCCATTTGTGAACGCGCTGAATTGTGCGTGCAGAGAAAAAGGACGCGCTGTTTCATACGGTTTTGCCTTTCTGATTACATCAATCTGATTTGATATAAATATACCATGAGTGGTGAGAAAATAACAAAGGTTGGGCTCATCCGTACTCCATAGTGAAGCTTTCTGCGTCTTTTTGGCTATATTCCCGTCTCTATGTATAAAAAGATCATACATACGATGCGTGTTCCAGCAGTGCAGCGCAGCAGCCTTCTGTACCGAGGGTGTACAATTGAGATAGGGCAGGTAAGAGCGCCAAGGAGAAGTGCCTATGGTTATGACGACAGAAAAAATATGGGAAGAATTTCACCCAAGAATCAAACAGTTCATACTCAAACGCATCCCAGACGAATACAATGCAGAAGATATTCTGCAAGAGGTCTTTCTGAAAATCCACGCCCGTATTGATACTCTCCGCGATGAAGAGAAACTCCAAAGTTGGATGTATCAGATTGCTCGCAATGTGATTGCAGATTACTATCGGCAACATAAAGCGACAGTTGCACTCTCAGAAGCGCTCCTTTTGCCGGAGGAGCCTGTTGTGGATGATGATGTCGTGAAGGACTTGCTGCCCGGTGTCAGAACAATGGTTAATAGTTTGCCTGATGAATATCGTCAAGCTCTTCTCTTGACTGAATATGAAGGACTTACCCAACGGGAACTGGCAGAACGGCTGGGGCTTTCCCTATCTGGGGCAAAATCACGAGTGCAGAGAGCACGAGAAAAACTGAAGGCGATGTTGTTGGACTGCTGCCATTTTGAGTTTGATCGATTAGGAAAAATCATTGATTATCAGCCTAGATGTGCCTGCTGTACGAACCAGCAGTGCGGTTCTGGCTATGGATAACACGAGTGGTATTGCGTCCTTTTGGAAAAAAATCCGTCTAAAAGACAGCAAATACGCATTGCACAATGCGAAGTATGTGAAGAATAGATAGAAAGGACACATGACATGAGTACAGTTCCACATAATGATGAAAAGCTCCGTGAAGAAGTGCGTGAGCGATATGCACGCACCGCGTTGCAGGTGTTGAATGAAGGTGAGCCTGCGACTGCTGGGTGCTGTGGCACAGGTACAAGCTGCTGTGGTACAAGCAGTAGTAGTTGCGGTACTGGCAATAGTGATGCCGTGACCGGTGATCTCTACAGCAGTGCAGAACTTGGTGAGTTGCCTGTAGCGGCAGCACTTGCGTCCCTTGGATGTGGCAATCCGACGGCATTGGCAGAACTCAAACCAGGTGAAAGAGTGCTTGATCTGGGAAGCGGAGGAGGCATTGATGTGCTCCTCTCGGCACGGCGTGTTGGGCCAACAGGGTTTGCCTATGGCCTGGATATGACCAATGCGATGCTTGAGTTAGCAGAGCATAACCGTGTTGAGGCAGGTGTAGAGAACGTGCGCTTCCTGAAAGGCGTTATAGAAGATATTCCTCTGCCAGCGCATGCCGTTGATGTCGTGATCTCCAACTGCGTGATTAACCTCTCTGCCGACAAACGGCAGGTACTTCGAGAGGCCTACCGTGTGCTTGTCCCTGGTGGGCGTTTTGCTGTTGCGGATATTGTCTTTCAAGGGCACCTCCCAGCTGCAATTCGTACTGATCTCGAGGCGTGGGCTGGCTGCATTGCCGGCGCATTGGAAGAAGAGACCTATCGACATCTGCTCCATGATGCAGGCTTCACTGATGTCGATGTTGAGGTGACACGGCGCTATTCTCTCAATGATATTACAGAGAGTGGAGCACAAGCTTCCCTCGCCTCGCTTTCAGAAAGCGAACGCAATGATGTAGATGGAAGATTTGTCAGTACCTTCATTCGCGCTCGCAAGCCGGTGAAGGAGTAAGTGCTCCCTCATGGAGGACAGCAGTAATGAGCGAATACCAGCGTTACGAATTCATGACCATTGATCGACCTCTGACACGGGAACAACTCGATGCGGTCGATGCCCTTTCCAGTCACATCGAGGCATCTTCCACCCACGCCCTCATCGAATATCACTGGGGTGACTTCAAGCACGATCCTATCGACGTGCTCCACAAGTACTTCGATGGCTTCCTCTATTGGGCCAACTGGGGCGCGCCCGAACTGGCATTCCGTTTTCCGCATGGCATCTTGCCAGTCGATCTCATCGATGGCTACGATTTCGAAGATTTCGTCACATTCACCCAGCACCGGGATTATGATATCCTCGATATCCACTTTGGCGAGATGGAAGCGCCCGACGAATGGATTGACTATGAACTAGGATCGCTCATCGCAATGCGCGATGAATTGATGGAAGGCGATCTGCGGGCGCTGTATATCGTCTGGTTGGCCGGCCAGCTCATGATGGAGGGCTATGAAGAAGATGAGGATGAGGATGAGGACGAGGACGAAGAAGAGGATTGGGAAATCAGTGTGCCACCTGTTCCGCCCGGTTTTGGCACGCTGACGGCGGCACAACAGGCGCTGGCAGAATTGTTGCGAGTGCCGCAAGAACTGCTCGTCGCGGCAGCTCGACATAGCAACGCGGCCGTGTCATCGACTGGCGATGATGTTACCGCGTGGGTCAAGTTACTGCCTCCAGATCGCCAAAACGATTATCTGGTGCGGTTAGCACACAATGAGCCAGGTCTGAGCCGCCTACTCGTCAGGGAGTTGCGCGAACTGGGCCAGGACAAGACCAGAGTGACGCCGCCAACGGGTGAGCGTATCACCTACGCCACGCTACTCGCCGAAAGCAAGGCGATTGAAGCCCAACTGGAACGCGAGAAGCGCGAGCAGGAGCAACTGGCCCGTCAGCGTCACCTGCAAGATATCCACGATCACCAGGACGATTACTGGCATCAAGTCGATCTGGCGGTGACGCGCGGTACGGGCCCAGGCTATGACGAAGCCGTTCGAGTATTGATTGAGCTGCGTGAAGCTGCCGAGCAATTCAAAGAGACCCGGGAGTTTCAAGAGCGTTTCCGCACCTGGGTCCGGGCTCACCTGCGCCGTCCCGCCTTCGTCAAGCGCTTGCAGGGGCGCAAGTTCACGTTGCCAGAAGCGTAAGAGGTCTTGTCAACTTGCTCGTTTTGCGGAGCATCGTGCTAGATTAGTATCCAGCATCCTGACGAACTTGCCGCAGGTGAGCACGCATGGCCTGCGAGGTGGCATTAATCACAATAGCTCCCCGACTGAGGCGCGTATCATTCAGCCCCCGCTGAGCCAGCGCCTTCATGGCTTCACGGACCGCCGTGCGGCTGGCGCCGAATTGCTCAGCCAATTCGTTCTCAGATAGAGGAGGTAGTTATGATAGAGCATATTCAAACAGCCGTAGAACTCCATATGATGGTCGTGCGCAGCCCGTATGCCCACGCGACTATTACCAGCATCCAGCTTGATGCGGCGCGGGCACAACCAGGCGTTATCGCCGCACACACAGGCGCGGAACTGGTCAACGGCATGCCCACCCTTTCTACCATCCCCGTGCCCGGACTCAAAAAGCCGGAACGTCGCCCCCTGGCTGTTGGGCGCGCGCGCTATGTTGGTGACCCGGTCGCGGTTCTTTTAGCCGAGAGCCTCTCGGTGGCCGAGGATGCCCGTGATCTGGTCGAGGTAGACTATGAGGCGCTGCCTGCGGTCACTGACCCGGAAATGGCTCTTGAGCCGGGCGCGCCTCTCCTCTATGAGGAATATGGTTCAAACGTTGCTTTCATCCAGGAATCGGGTGGCGGTGATAGCGGAGCGGTATTCGAGCAGGCCGATCGCATCGTCCGCCTGCGCCTCGTGAACCAGCGACTCGCGCCCAGTTCCCTTGAGCCACGCGCCTGCTTCTTCGACTTCGATCCGCTTCGTGGCGAACTCTCTGCCTGGGTATCGTCTCAAGCAATCTACCGGGCAAGAGACACCCTGGCTGCGTTCCTGGGTATTGACCACAGGTGCATCAGGGTCTACAACGCTGATGTGGGCGGAGCCTTTGGCGCGAAAAACGCTCTCTTAGGCGAAGAGATTATCGCTGCCTTGCTGGCAGGAAAATATGAACGGCCGGTCAAGTGGATCGAGCAGCGCAACGAAAATTTGCAGGCCCAATCGCAGGGACGTGGGCAGATCAACTACATCGAGGCTGCCGTACAAAACGACGGCAAGCTGCTTGGCCTGCGCGTTCGCTCGATCGCCGACCTGGGCGCCTTTCTGACGTTCGCCACGGCCATGGTTCCCACCCGCATGCCGTCGATGCTGTCTGGGCCATACCAGGTGCGGGCGGTGGAGAGCCAGGTGGTGGGGGTTTTCACGAACAAAGTCACCACTGCCCCCTATCGAGGCGCGGGACGGCCAGAAGCCGCGTATATCCTGGAACGCACAATGGACCGCGTTGCCCACGAGCTGGCTCTTGATCCCGCGCAGGTCCGTCGCCGCAACTTTATCCCAGCGCAAGCCTTTCCTCATAAAACGGTGACCGGCGTTGTATATGATAGCGGCAATTACCAAGCCGCACTTGAGCGAGCGCTTGCCCTGGCTGATTACGCAGATTGGCGTGCCAAACAGCGCGAGTATCGCAATGAGAGGAATGCCAGGTTCCTGGGGATCGGCCTGGCCTCGTTTATCGAATTGTCTGGCGATACTGCCACCCCTCCTTCGAGCAGTGCACCGCGCGAAGCAGCGACCGTTCGCATTCGGACGGATGGCAGCATCCTGGTCCAGAGCGGCGTCTCCCACAATGGTC
>WNGP01008209.1_pt1 | contig 10376 bp, 10 predicted proteins | sample 5407671 | NCBI WGS metagenome assembly WNGP01 (sample SAMN13153381, study PRJNA577476) | soil metagenome | isolation source: 40 cm soil or saprolite under Garry oak tree replicate 2 | place: USA:California | collected 2016-06-15
CGCCGCAACGGTTCGCTGTGAACCGGCTATGATGGTGTTACGTTGATACTGCTGGTAGGCGTCTTTGCGTTCGGAGAGGGCCGCATTGTAAAGCTCTCTACACCTGTCCAGCACCCAGTGCAGTCTGTCAGTGGTGGCTTTATTCGCGTAGAGACGGTACTTGTACGCTTTCATGCTCATGGTTCTACCCGGCTTCTTGCGCGCGAGAGGGGAAGGAAATACTCCTTGCCCCCTCTCTGACTAGTGTTACCTGACAGGAACAGCTTCATGAATGACGATACACGAAGCCTGACGCTTTCGTTGCTCCTCTGGCGTCTCTGGATATAAGGACCGCCCAGATATCCGATCAAGACACCTACTCATTCTTCGACACCCTCCTGAAAAGCGGTGATATCCCGTCCGTCTTCTCATTGGTAGCGTCCCTGCTCATCAGGAATGGCAACCAGATGGAGCAGATCAGAGACCGTTATCTGCCCGGTTGGTTGCTCCTCTGGTGACCAATCTTCAAAGTAGTAGCGCCGTCTGTTTTGATAGCTCTGATGCAAGCGATCATGATTGAGGATGAGGCGAGCATTTCCACACTGGACGTCTCGTGCCATGTGACAAGCTCTCCTTTGGCTTGACGACCGGCTCTCCCACAGCTATGATACTGTATGGAGAGGCTAGATTCCCTTGAGCAGCTAATCTCTGGGTTGGCTTGCGTCTCATCCACACAAACCTCCCACCGCAATGATATACCAAAACACCCACAATTTCAAGGTTTTCACACGTTCAATTAGTTTTGGCAATCATAGACACATTGAGTGGGTTAAATTGACAGTAGCCCTTTCTTCCCTTATACTACTACAAGTGGCGACTTCCCCCCATTTCAAAAGAAGGCGAGGATATCTATGTATGTCCAAAGAATACTTAACGGTCGAACACATTGCCAAGGAACTCGGCTTAAGCGAAGAAACAATTCTTCGATGGATTAGGAATAAAGAACTAAAGGCGTATCGGCTTGGTAAAACATATCGTATCACCAAAGAAGATTATCAAGAGTTTCTTGATCAAAGATACACCGGAAAACCAGATGAAGAGAAGAAGGATTAATATCCTTTAGTCCTGTCCCAATTCGATATATTTTAACACCGCTTCAACGCTCCTATCTCTGACACTGCGGGCGCTAGGAGGAACGAGACCAGAAGACAGCGCCCCATACCTGAAACGTAGCAATTTTCCCACTTAAGATGCGATTGCGATATTTGGGACACCAGACAAAGTGAGAGGCCAGTTTATACGTGACGTGTTTGGTGTGTTGTGCCTCCATACACATCAGTATACCATGTGTTCTAGCCTTACAGAAGAGCCACATTGGGCCGCCTTACCCCTCCTTGAAAGAGAGGGGGATGCGGCGGCCATTTCTCAATCAGTGTCAATGAATGTACCCGTTCTCTTGCAGGGATGCGTCTACATTGCAATTGGGCAACCATTTATGCGCAATGGTGTCCGGACACTTGCTGCTCATTCTCAGCTTTCTACTGCGGTAACTAGCAAGGAAAGCCAGGAAAAAGTGCCTCGATGTGTGATAGGTATTTGGTTTGTTGCAGTGCAAGGACGCGTATGCCAGGTTATGCTGCAAGGGAAGGAGCTTAGCTATGCTTGTGTTGAGACCTGAGTGCTCCCCCGGCTAAAGCGCGGGGGGTTCGGAGCGTTCCTTCCACGCTTCCAACCTTCCTCGCCGCAGCAGCAAGATTGGCTCTAGTGTGGGTTCGCTCCGACTTTGAGACAGACGCGCTCCGGCTCTGGGGATGCCAAAGCTTCGGGGCACGACCTGCCCCTCTTTCGCGCGTTCGAAGATTCGCTCGTGTGCTGTCCGCAGGCGCGCCTCCGCACCTTCCCAGTAGGGTTGGTACCGGGCACACGAGGGGGTGAGATCGGCTGGATCCAGGTAGGCGGCCAGAAAGGCCGAATACAGGTCGCGCTGCACCGGCCCGATGCCACAGGCGCACTGATGCCAGCGCTCGGACAAGGACTTTTTGACGGTGTGACCACAGCCATGACAAAACTGCGACAGTTTCGTGCTGCGGGTGGGGACTTCGTGCAGGGTGCCGCCCGTGCTTGCAACGGTGCGTCTCAGATGGTCTAGGAACATCCCTGGGGCACGAAGGCCCACGCTTTTGCCGTAGTGCTTCTGCCAGCCTTTATACGAAAGTTTTTCGGTGAAAATCGTGTTGCCAACCGCGACAATCTCATGCGTCATCCGGCCATGCAGGCTCTTGCGGTGGGCCGCCAACTTGCGCTCTTTGCTCGCTTTGCGCCGTCTGGTGGCTTCATAGCCGCGGCTGCGCTTCCAGGGGGCACTCCCCTTTCCACGTTTCTTGGGCCGTCCCTGCTCATCGTAGTGGTCTGGATTGGCCGCACGTCTTTGCCGATCCATCTGGCGTTGGAGTCGGCGAAGCTGCTTCTCCTGCGGAGCCAGTTCCTCAGCCAACACCTCCAGACGGGCTGGGGCCTGCCTGGGCACGATGGCCACACTGGAAGGGCCAAGATCGAGGCCCACACGATCAGTGCCGACCGCGTGTTTCGGTTTGTGGTGCGGGCTGCCTGCTAGGGCCAGTTGCACGAAATAGCGCGAGCTGGTGGCATCGGCTCCCTGGGCCTGTGAACTGGACGCCGGACGCCGGATGAGCCGGGCATACTTGATGCGCTGACCTAAGCCATGTTTGACGACCGGGTCGTTCCAGTCGATGAGAGCGGGCAGCCGCTCCTGGTTCCAAACGAGATACCCCTGGTGTCCTTCTTCTGGGTTCTGCAAAACAAAGCGCAACCCCGTATCAGTCCGCTTGTTCTCAATACTGGAGAGGCCTCGTCCTCGACTCTTGAAGCGCACCCGTCTGGCCTGACCCAGGCAGACACGATTAAGGGCACGATAGGCACGCGTCGCCAACGTTTGGGCCACCACTGCCTCGATGTGCTCGGCAATCCAGCCCACGCGCAGTCCTTTGACCGCCGCATGCAGGGCAGCCTCCGTGAAGCCATACTGCTGGCGCAGTGCCGAGAAAGCGGCTGCACGGTCCTGCTTGTGGGCTCTTGGGATGGCACGCGCCGCTTGCCACGCCGGATCTGCCCGCATCTTTCGTAGGCGCTTGTTGCCTTCGGAGAGAATCGCATTGTAGAGCTGGCGGCCAGCTTCGAGATGGGCACGCAGTCGGCAGGCCTGTCCTTGCTGCACCCCCAAGGGCAGTTCGAGCAGAAACGTGGGTGTTTTCTGTTTTGGGGGCTTGTTCTCCCTGGGTTGCTTTGGGCCCATCAGCCTGACGCTTTCTCTTGCACTAGAACATTTCTTCCAAGCTTAACAGGCTTTCCCACCTCTGTCAAGCATCCGTATTCCGTCAGGTACCGCTGCCCCACTCGCTCCCTCGCCTCCCCAAACAAGGAACGGCGCTTCATCCCCCGGATGAATCACGGGGGCTTTGGCGCTCGCTTTTCTGTAAAGTTGGTGAAAGTATTATTCTTGATGGAGTTATCTGCGTATCAGTGCTGGCTGTCGAGGGCGAGCGTGTCAAGATTGGGATCAATGCACCCCCAGATGTGACGATTCTGCGTAAAGAACTGCTGAAAATCCTCTCTGGCGAGGTGGAAGTCGAGGAAGAGGCTGCCCCCCCTCAAGAATAGTTTTCTTATGTGCGTGAAAGCTGGAAGCGGGCGTGACCACGCCCGCTTCCAGCTTTCACGCACATAAGATCATCATGTACAGAAAGATAGTTTATCTATCAATGTGACGGCTGTTGCTATTTTTGAGGGGGATAGCCTTTTTGGACTGGACATGGTATAAAGAATAGCAACAGCCGTTACAATTGTCAGGTGTGTGAAAACGGAGTGGCAAAAAAGGAGTAATGTATGAGTCGGCGAAAAAAAGTCCTGGTCATCGGACTTGATTGTGCTCCGCCGGCACTGGTTTTTGAGCAATGGCGCGACGAGCTGCCGAATTTCAAACGGGTTATGGATGATGGGATTTGGGGTAAGCTGGAAAGCTGTATTCCCGCGATTACGGTTCCCGCCTGGAGTTCAATGATGTCGAGCAAAGATCCAGGGACGTTGGGATTTTATGGCTTTCGTAATCGTGGGGATTATTCATATGAAAACCACACACTGGCAAATGCAAATTCAGTGAAGACTGATCGCGTTTGGGATGTTCTCTCGCGTGCGGGAAAGAAGGTGATCACTGTTGGCGTGCCGCAAACGTATCCACCAAAGCCCGTCAACGGCATCCAGGTAGGCTGTTTCCTCTCTCCATCGACGAAGAATCCTGATAGACCTTATACATATCCCGCTTCGGTGATGAAGGAAATTGAAGCTATCGTTGGTGAATACCTGGTGGATGTGTCTGATTTCCGCACAGAGGATAAAGAAGATCTGCTGCGCCAGATTTATGCCATGACGGAGAAGCGTTTTAAGCTCGTCAAAAAGTGGATCGTGGAGAAAGACTGGGACTTCTTCATGTTCGTTGAGATGGGTACTGACCGTATTCACCACGGTCTATGGAAGTATCATGATCCCACCCACCGCAAGTACAAGATCAATCCGCGGCTGAACGAAAGCATTCATGATTATTATCGCTATATCGATAACGAGGTTGGCCAGATCCTGGACCTGTTGGATGATGACACGACTGTGTTCATCGTCTCTGATCATGGAGCCAAAAAGATGGATGGTGGCGTCTGCGTCAACGAGTGGCTGATACGCGAAGGGTATCTCACGCTACAAACGCAGCCACCGACGCTGACGACTATCGAAAGGTGCGAGATTGACTGGAGCAGGACGAAGGTCTGGGGCGATGGTGGGTATTACGGGCGCATCTTCCTCAATGTAGAGGGGCGAGAACCACAGGGCATAGTCAAGCCCGGCGAGGTTGAGGCGCTACGTGATGAACTTACTGCGAAGTTAGAAGTGCTGGTTGATCACGATGGCGTGAATATTGGGACGAAGGTCTACAAACCACAAGAGATATACAAAGAGGTACATGGTGTTCCGCCTGACCTGATTGTCTACTTTGGAAACCTCTACTGGCGTTCTGTTGGAACGGTTGGTCACGGCTCTATCTACACGCTTGAAAACGATACAGGGCCTGATGATTGCAATCACGCGCAGTTTGGCATGGTGATCAAGCATGATCCCGATGCGCACCAAGGTTCAGGTGGGCGCGAGTTGACAGGGCTACAACTGATGGATTTGGCCCCGTCAATTCTGGAACAATTTGGCGTTCCTGTTCCCGCTGATATGCAGGGGAAGGTGTTTTGACGAAGCATACTGAGGAGAAAGAATTAGTGGCAAATACAGGATTTACTATCTGGTTTACTGGTCTTTCTGGGGCCGGGAAAAGTACCCTTGCTGAGGTCATCGAGAGGCGCCTGAAAGATCAAGGGCGCAACGTCGAGATATTGGATGGAGATATAGTACGTACGCATTTGAGCAAGGGCCTGGGTTTTAGCCGCGAGGACCGCGATACCAATATTAAACGCATCGCTTTTGTTTGTAGCCTGCTGACGCGCAATGGCGTAGTGTGCATCTCGGCCGCCATTGCTCCATATAGAGAGGCACGCGAGTGGGCACGCCGCGAAATTGGGGATTTTGTCGAAGTCTATCTCAAATGTCCTATTGAAGTCTGCCGCCAGCGAGACGTAAAGGGCCTCTACAAGCTTGTCGATGAAGGAAAGATCAAGAATTTCACCGGTGTGGACGATCCATACGAAGAGCCTGAGAATCCAGAGCTGGTCATCGAGACGGATAAAGAGAGCGTTGGGGAGAGCGTTTCACGTATCTTCGCAAAGCTTGTCGAGCTAGGATACCTCGAAGGCGAGGGAAACTCCGAAGATGAGGCGAAGGTTGTGACTGAACGCCTGGCAGCCCTGGGCTATCTTTAGAAAATAGGTGTTGATTAAGTATGACAAATCAATTGATTGCTCCTCACGGCGGGGAGCTCGTGTCAAATATGGCAAGTGAGGTAGAGCGGGTAGACCTGCAGGAACGTTCCAGGGGACTGCCCGAGATCACAGTGGGGTCGCGCCAACTGGCCGACCTGGAGATGCTGGCTATTGGCACCTATAGTCCGCTGAGTGGTTTCATGAAGCGCGCCGATTACCTGGGTGTCGTCAACAACATGCACCTGGAGAACGGCTTACCGTGGTCAGTGCCAATAACCCTCTCAGTAACCTCGGAGCAGGCCGTAAGTTTGAAAGAGGGCTCGCAGGTTGCGCTCGTGAACGAACAGGGGACGCTGCAGGCGGTGATGCTTCTTGAAGAGAAATATGGGTATGATAAACAGCACGAGGCAAGCAAGGTTTATCGGACGACAGAAGAGGCGCATCCAGGCGTAAAAGTTGTCTATCAGCAGGGCGATGTGCTGTTGGGAGGAGCTGTACGCGTCGTCGCTTTGCCGAATCAGGCCTTCGCAGAGTATCGCTTTACGCCGGTACAGTCTCGCCGGCAGTTTACTGAGAGGGGCTGGAAGCGTGTGGTGGGTTTCCAGACGCGCAACCCTGTCCACCGGGCACATGAATATATCCAGAAGTGCGCGTTAGAGACGGTGGATGGCCTCTACCTGCATCCCCTGGTAGGTGATACAAAGGGCGATGATATTCCCGCCGATGTACGCATGCGCTGTTACGAAGTGTTGTTGGAGCATTACTATCCAGAAGACCGGGTCGTACTCGGGGTACTGCCTGCCTCTATGCGCTACGCTGGTCCGCGCGAGGCCGTTTTCCACGCGTTGATGCGCAAGAATTATGGTTGCTCGCATTTCATCGTCGGTCGCGACCATGCCGGCGTCGGCAACTATTATGGAACGTATGATGCGCACTACATCTTTGCCGAGTTCGATCCGGCAAAGTTGGGCATCATCCCGATGTTCTTTGATCACACCTTCTTCTGTCGGGCCTGCGACTCAATGGCTTCCTCGAAGACATGCCCGCACGGCACTGATCAACATGTGACATTGAGCGGTACGAAAGTGCGCCAGATGTTGCAGGCGGGAGAGATTCCCCCGCGCGAATTTTCCCGCCCCGAGGTGGCAAAAGTACTGATTGAAGCGATGCGCCAACCTGTAGCGTAATATTAATCAGAGTCTGAGGAGACGAGCTGAGATCTCTTAAGCGTCAAAACTAGCACCTATACTCGCCTCCTCTATTTTGTATGTAGGGTCAAGCAAGAAGAGAGAGAAAAAGATGTTGATTGCTAGAGCACCGATGCGTATCAGCTTTGGAGGCGGGGGGACCGACCTGGAGGCATATTATGCTAAATACGGTGGGCTGGTAATCAGTTCGGCGATCAATAAGTATTTTTATGCTGTCATCACCACTGATGAGTCTGATGACTTGCAGGTTATCTCGGCGGATTATCGCTCGTTATTCCGCCATTCGCCCTACAACGATCTCTTCTGGGATGGGGACCTTGCTCTCCCGAAAGCTATATTGCATCATTTTGGCATTCGTCGCGGTATCAATCTCTTTGTTGCCAGTGAGGTGCCACCTGGAACGGGTCTGGGATCATCCAGTGCCGCAGCTGTTACTATGGTGCGCGCTATTTCGACGCTGGTCGAGCAACCGTTGACCAAGCAGCAAGTAGCTGAGCTGGCTTCGTACATTGAAATCGGTAAAATGGGTATGCCGATAGGCAAGCAGGATCAGTATGCATCTGCTTTTGGCGGGTTGAACAAGATTACTTTTAGCAACGAGGGTGTGACCGTCGAGCCATTACACATTGACCTGGATGTACGAAAAACGTTAGAACGGCGTTTGATGCTCTTCTTTACGGGCAGTTCCCGTGAATCGACCTCTATCCTGAAGCACCAACGTAAATCGACGCAGGATCGTGATGAAGTAGTGCTGCAGGCTCTCCATAATATCAAGCGGGTGGCGGTAGATGTACAATCCTGCCTGGAGCGTGGTGACCTGGACGAGTTCGCGCGGCTACTGGATTATGCATGGCAAGAGAAACGCCGCCTTGCGCCTGGTCTTTCAACAGGTTTTATTGATGAATTATATACGCTCGCGCTTGAGAAGGGGGCATCGGCCGGGAAGATTACGGGTGCTGGCGGTGGGGGCTTCCTGATGCTCTATTGCCATGAGGAGGCGCAGGACATCGTGACCACGGCATTGGAGGAGCGCGGCTTAAAACGTATGAATTTCCATTTTGATCAGCAGGGGGCGACGGTCTTATTAAATGTCGCCAACTTTAACAATCTGTGGGTAGCGCCATATGCTGAGCCTGAACCGCAGTTACAGAACCCCGGATTTGAAAGCCCCTGTGTTTCAACCAGGGGATGAAAAAGCGTTCCTTTGTTCGGGGCATGGGTGGGGAAATCCCCTTCCCAGGCCAAACCACTTGACATGTGTCTCTGTTTTTGGTACACTTGTACTAACTAGGAGCTGTAAGACGGGAAGGTGGGGAACCATGCAACTCGCAGGCAAGCCTTAGACTTCTCTGGCTTCGCTCCCCTTGGGGAGCAGCGTCCGGAGCTGGGCGTGAGTCGGAAGCCAGAGGATGAACGAGCGGAAGGGGAGGCGGTTTCGCGCTCTCCACGGTCACGTGCCTCCACCGTTGGAGCTCGTCGGCTCAGAAGTCTGGCAGACCTTCCACGAGGCTCCCCATCTCCCGACCAGATCTTGAACGTGTACTGAGTTTGCTTGAAAACGTCTATCATAATGGGCACCGCGTCTTCATTATGGGCAATGGAGGGAGCGCTGCTACTGCCTCACATTTTGCGCTTGACCTGGCGAAAAACACCATCATGGCGGGTGCGCCGCGCCTCAAAGCAATTTCGCTGACGGATAACGTGCCTCTTATCACGGCATGGAGCAATGACACTGCTTATGAACATATCTTTGCGGAGCAACTGGCAAATATGATTGAGCCAGGTGATGTGGTTATTGGCATCAGTACCAGCGGCAATTCGTCCAACGTGATCAATGCGCTGCTGCTGGCCAGGCAGTACAGGGCCGCGACCATTGCTTTATTGGGGGCAAGAGGTGGCAAGATCAAGAAGATGGTGGATGCTTATGTCCTGGCGCCGGGCCAAAATATCGAGCAGGAAGAGGATGCCCATGTAATTTTGACGCATGTGATTACCCGCCATATGCGTGAGGTAGTGCGCTCGTATGCCGAAGTGCCGACACCGGCTGATGGGATCAGGACGACCGCGAGGGTCGCCCCATGAGAATCAACTACTCGATCATCTTAAAGTGTTCAACTGTTGCCCGGATGCCTTGCTCTATGTCCACTGTCGGCTTCCAGCCCAGGATGCGCGCAGCCTTGTTGCAATCGAAGTAGGCCAGGTGAATATCACCAGGACGCCTGGGAGCTCGTACAATCTCGGGTTGATACCCAATCTGTGCTGCGAGCAGATTGTAAATTTCGTTGACGGAGGTACCTTTTCCGGTGGCGATACAGAAAATGTCGTTGTCACCATAACCAGGTTCCATAGCAATGAGGTTTGCGCGAGCTACATCCTCCACGTAGACATAGTCCTTCTGCTGCTCTCCGTCCCAATCGATACGGATCGTTTCGTGATTCAGGAATCGTTTTGCGAAGATGGCTATGACACCCGCTTCTCCGTTGGGGTCCTGGCGCGGCCCATAGACATTGCCGTAGCGCAGCGCTGTATATGCCAGGCCGTATGCTTCTTTCCAGTAGCGCAGGTAGTGTTCCGCGACCATCTTGGTGATACCGTATGGTGATTCCGGGCGTTGTTCCACCTCTTCATCGAGAGGTAGTCGAGCGGGGGTGCCGTATGTCGCACCCGATGAGGCAAAGATGATCTTACGCACACCAAGGCGAGAGCAGTTGGTCAAAATATTGAGGAGACCCAGCACATTGACGCGCGCATCAAGCTTCGGATTTTTGGTCGAGACGGCGACGCTATGTTGCGCGGCCTGGTGGCAGACGACTTCTGGTTGCACACTATCGAAAATCTTGTTCAGGCTGTCTTCATCGGTGATATCGACACGAAAGAAACGTGCCTGAGGGTTCAGGTTCGTGTTCTTTCCACCGCCCTCTTCCCACAGGTTGTCTACCACAGCGACCTGGTGTCCCTGCCGCGATACATTGATCGACGATATGAGAGCCAATGAAACCCGCTCCACCAGTCACTAATATCTTCATCTAACGTAAATACCCTTTCTATAAGAATTCCGCCTGTCCTCAAGTGAATTATACCAATTGCTCCAGGGCGATCTGCAGTTCTTTGGGGTGCGTCAAGACAGGGAAGATACTCAAGCCTGTTTCCTGGTGCAGGCGTTGGAGCGCGTCGCGATCCTGTGGATTTAACATAGCCACGGTAAGCATATTGCGCTCGCGGCCAACAGGATAACAGTGAAGCTCGTGGGCGAGCCTGGCAT
>WNGP01014770.1_pt1 | contig 10373 bp, 7 predicted proteins | sample 5407671 | NCBI WGS metagenome assembly WNGP01 (sample SAMN13153381, study PRJNA577476) | soil metagenome | isolation source: 40 cm soil or saprolite under Garry oak tree replicate 2 | place: USA:California | collected 2016-06-15
TGGCGCGCATCGTCGCGACCGAGCTCGAGCCGGAGCTGAGGCAGAGGGTCGTGGTGGTGAATCAGCCTGGCGCCTCCGGGTCTGTCGGGACGAAGGGCGTGCTCGAAGGCGCGAAGGACGGCTACACCTGGGCGGCGGGCGCGGCGGTCGACATCGGCGGTTACAAGGTGCTTGGGCTCCTCGACAGCCAGCTCAAGGACTGGCACCTGTTCTTCGCGGTCGCGAATGTGAACACGCTGGCCGCCAATCCGAACGCCCCGTTCAAGGACTTCGGCCAGTTCCTGGAAGCTCTGAAGAGGCAGGGCAAGGATGTGCCGGTGGCCACTGCCGGGCTGTCCTCGGCCGGCCATAACATGATGGAGACGATGCGCAAGGCGGCGCCGGGGGTCGAGTACCGCCATATCACCTATGACGGGGGCAACCCGGCTGTGCTCTCGACGGTATCGGGCGAGACCCAGGCCGTGGCCCAGCTCCTGGTCGAGATGTCGGAATTCATCAAGGGCAAGCGCCTCATCCCGCTTGCCGTCCAGGCTGACAAGCCAGTCACGCTCGAAGGCTACGGCGAGATCCCGCCGGTGTCGAAATGGCTGCCCAACATGCCGGCGCCGCTCAACTATTTTGGCATCTGGGTGCCGACGGGCACGCCGCAGCCGGTGGTGCAGACCATGGAGATGGTCTGGAAGAAGAAAATCGCCAACTCCGAAGCGTTGAAGAGATATGCTGCGGCGCGCGCCGCCCTGTTCACGCCGATCTCAGGGACCGACGCCGAGAAGGAGGCGATGAAGATGGTGACCCAGACTGTCTGGGTCTACTACGACGCCGGCAAGGCCAAGGTTTCGCCCGAGACGATCGGCATTCCGCGTCCGTAAATTACGCCGTGTCTCAAACTTCGTCGAAAATCCATGGAGTTGTCCGCTCCTGCAAACCTTTTCATGCTGCGGTGCGAAGGAGTTGTCCGCTCCTGCAAACCTTTTCATGCTGCGGTGCGAAGCTTCGCGCTTCGCGCCCGCACTCAGGATGAAGGGCATGGGAGCAGGCCGCCGCTTGTGGAGATGCCGCCATGGCCGACGACCCCCTGCCGCTGTTGCCGCATGAAGAACCTCTGCCGCCGCGAATAGACCTCTGGATCGCGGCGGCTTGTCTTGTGTTCAGTGTTGCCGTCCTGGTCCTGAGCTGGCAGATGCCGACCTACACGGAGCAAGGCGGGCAGCTCTACACCGCGCCCGGCCTCGTGCCGAGCTTCTATGCGGTGACGATCGGGCTTCTCGGCGTCTGGCTCGCAGTTCGCTCGATCCGTGCGGGCGCGCTTGCCCCGGCGGGCGCGCCCGGCGAGCAACGGGAGACGGGCAACAGTAACCAGCGCTTCGCGCTCGCCGCAGGGCTCGGTGTCCTCTTCGTCCTGGGACTGATCGGGCGCATGCCGTTCTGGCTCGCGGCCACTATTTTCGTGACCCTGTTCATCGCGGTCTTTGACTGGCGGCCGGGCGTCGCAGCCAAGACGCGGGCGCGCCAGCTCGCGACTGCGCTCCTGATCGGCTTGGGGACCGGCGTCCTCGGCACGGTGGTGTTCGAGCGCATTTTTCTCGTCCGTCTTCCCTGAGCGCGCGGCGCGGCCATGCTAGGCAGCCTCGAACAGTTCGGCGGCGCCCTCGCTCATCTGCTCAGCGGGTGGGGCGTCCTCAACGTATTCTGGGCGACGCTGCTCGGCATCATCATCGGGGCACTGCCGGGGCTCACCGCCACTATGGGCGTCGCGCTGATGACGACGCTCACCTTCACCATGCCGCACGAGCAGGCGATCCTGGTGCTCGTGTGCATCTATGTGGGCGCCATCTACGGCGGCAGCCGCAGCGCGATTCTCTTGAACATCCCTGGCACGCCGGCCTCGGCCTGTTCGACCCTCGACGGCTTTCCACTCGCCCGTCAGGGCCTGGCGGGGCGCGCGATGGGCATCTCGACCTCGGGTTCCTGGCTCGGAACCCTCTTCGGCATTCTGTGCGTCGCGGCGCTGACGCCGGTGCTCAGCGAAGTGGCACTAAAGTTCCAGAGCTTCGAGTTCTTCTGGATCGCCCTGTTTGGAATCGTGATCTGCGGCACGCTCGCGGGTGGTGATCCGCTGAAGGGCTACCTTGCCGGTTTCCTGGGGCTGTTCGTGGCAACGATCGGGCAGGAGCCCTACTACAACTACCAACGCTTCGCCTTCGGCTCGACAGACCTTGCCGGCGGCATCGGGCTCCTGCCGGCGCTTGTCGGCGCCTTCGGCATCGCCGAGGTCCTGCAATCGATGCGGGGGCCGGCCGTCGAGCCGGTCTCGAGCAGGGTCGAATCCGTCATCCCGCGCCTTGAAGACGTGTTCAGATATTGGCGCACGATCTTGCTCTCAGGCGCGATCGGCACCTTCATCGGCATCCTGCCCGGCCTTGGCGAGGACACGGCGGCTTGGTCGTCCTACGCCGCGGCGCGGCGGGCGAGCAAGGAGAAAGAGAAATACGGCAAGGGCTCGATCGAGGGGCTTATGGCGGCTGAGACTGGCGAGAGCGCCTGCGTACCCGGGGCGATCATCCCGGTGCTGACGCTTGCGGTGCCGGGCTCGGCCCCCGCGGCTGTGCTCATGGCCGCGATGCTCATCCACAACCTGAACCCCGGCCCGAACCTGATGCTGCAAACGCCAGAGTTTTTCTACCAGATCGTCGCAATGCTCCTGATCGCGGACATGTCGAAGCTGTTCTACGGCCTGACTCTGGTGCGGCCGCTGCTGTGGATCCTCCTGGTACCGCGCGAGCGCCTGATGCCGATCGTTTTCGTGCTCTGCGTCGTGGGGTCCTATGCAATCACCTCGCGCGTGTTCGACATCTATGTGATGCTGTTCTTCGGCTTCCTCGGTTTCATCCTGCGCGAACTCAAGTTCCCGATGGCGCCGCTCATCCTCGGCTTGGTGCTCGGAGACCTCCTGGAGAAGAACATGACTCGGGGCCTCGTTCTCTCAGGCGGCAGCATCTTACCGTTCTTCACCCGGCCGGTGAGCGCCGTCCTGGCCGCCATCACGATCTTCTCCATATCGTGGTCGATTCCCGGGTTCCACAGGTGGGTGGTGGGACTGTTCAGACGCCGGAGCGCGGGCGGCGCGGCGACCTGAAGTGACGCGGTTGGCGGAATTGCCTCCTGGCAAAAATGCCAGCGGACGGCAAGGACACGCTCTACTGCATCCATGGCACCAACCAGTCCGAGAATATATCGGCCGGGCGATCTCCTCGGGGTGCATGCGCGTGACGAACGAGAACGTGAGCGATCTCTACGACCGGGTCAGGATCGGCACGCCCGTGGTGGTGCTCGCCCCGCATTACCTGGCGGCTCGCCGGCCCACCCGGCTGATGAGTCCCGCCTGGCTCAGCCGACGGCGGCGTGGGCGCCCTCCGGCTCATCCTTCTCGCCCACGAACCGCGCGATGAGCCGCCAGCCGAGGCGGCCCACGTCATCGAGCACCGTGAAGGCCGCCGGAACGAAAACGAGCGACAGCACGGTCGATACCACAAGCCCGCCGATCACCGCGATCGCCATGGGCGAGCGGAATTCGCCGCCGTCGCCGAACGCGAAGGCTGCCGGCAGCATGCCGGAGACCATCGCGATCGTGGTCATCACGATCGGACGGGCGCGCTTGCGGCCGGCCTCGACCAGCGCCTCGAGGCGCGATGTGCCGCGGAAGATCTCCTCGACCGCGAAGTCGACCAGCATGATGGCGTTCTTGGTGACGATGCCCATAAGCATGAGGATGCCGATCACCACCGGCATGCTGATCGGCCGTTGATTGACAAGCAGCGCCAGCACGGCGCCGCCGATCGACAGCGGCAGCGAGAACAGGATGGTCACCGGCTGCACGAACGAGCCGAACAGCAGGATGAGCACGCCGTAGACCAGCACGAGGCCGGTCCCCATCGCGGCGGCGAACGCGCCGGTCACCTCGGTCATGATCGCGACGTCGCCCGACTCCTTGATCTCGACGCCGGTCGGCAGGTTCTTGGCGGTCGGCAGCGCCCGAATCGCGTCGAGCGCGACGCCGAGCGGCGTCTCCCCGGAAAGATCGCCCTCGATGGTCACCCGGCGCGAGCGGTCGTAGCGGTTGATCGCAGTCGGCCCGCGCCGCATCGTGAAATCGGCCAGGGCGGAGAGCGGCAACCCTCCAGCAGACCGACGTCGCTGCGTGACGCCTCGTCGAGCTGAACGCGGATCGGCACTAGCCGGTCTTCGGCGTTGAACTTCGCGAGATTGGCGTCTATGTCGCCGATGGTGGCGACGCGGATCGTCTCCGAGATCGCCTCGGTGGTGACGCCGAGATCGGCGGCAAGCTGCGGCTTCGGAATGATCTGCAGCTCCGGCCGGTCGAGCTCGGCGGTCGACATCGGGTTGTCGATGATCGGGATTCTCCGCATCTCGCTCGCGAGCTGATTGGCCGCCTCGTCGATCTGATCGAGCTCGTTGCCGGCGATGATTAGCGAGATGTCGCGCTGGCCGTTGTCCTTGAGGAACCAGAAGCGGACGTCGGGGACGGAAGCGAGATCGAGCCCGATGAGCTTCTGCAGCTCCTTCTGCGTCATCGCCCGCTCGCTCTTGTGCACCAGGTTGACGATGAGGGTCGCCCGCCGCACCTCGCCGGCACCGCCCATCCCGCCGAGCAGCTGGCCGCCATAGACGATGACCGACTTGACCTCGGGCCGACTCTTCAGCCGCTCCGCGATGTCGCGCGTCACCCGGTCGGTGTCCTTGAGCCGCGAGCCTGGCGGCAGCTCGACGGCGAGCAGCGTGCGCGCAAGGTCGTCGGCCGGGATGAAGCCCGAGGGCAGGAGCTTGGTCGAGGCGATCGAGGCCATGAACAGCATAAGGCCGAGCGCGAGCGTGATCCACCGGTGGCGCACCGAGCCGCGCACTAGCCGCGTGTAGAAGCGCATGATCGGGCCGTCTTTCGGCGGCGGCGAGTCGTGCGCGCGCAGGAAATAGGCCGCCGCGATCGGAGTCACGAAGCGCGCCACCAGCAGCGAGAATAAAACCGCGATCGCGACCGTCATGCCGAATTGCCGGAAGTACTGGCCGGCGATGCCGGCCATGAAGCTCACCGGCATGAACACCGCGACGATGGTCATGGAGATGGCGATCACCGCGAGCCCGATCTCGTCGGCGGCCTCCAGCGCCGCCCGGTAGGCCGATTTGCCCATGCGCATATGGCGCACGATGTTCTCGATCTCGACGATCGTATCATCGACCAGGATGCCCGTGACGAGCGTGATGGCGAGCAGGCTCACCATGTTGAGCGAGAAGCCGAGCAGATCCATCGCCCAGAAGGTCGGGATGGCCGAGAGCGGCAGCGCGATGATGGAGATCAGCGTGGCGCGCAGATCGCGCAGGAACAGGAATATGACGATCACCGAGAGCAGCGCGCCCTCGGCGAGAGTCTCCAGCGCCGAATGATAGTTGCCGATCGTCGCGGCGACCTGGGTGTCGATCTTGGTGAGTTCGACCTCCGGATGCTGCTTGCGCAATTCCGCGATCTTGTCGGCGACGAGCGCGTCCACGCCGACATCGCTTGCGCCCTTGGCGCGCGAGATCGCGAACGCCACGATCGGCTTGCCATCGAGCCGCGCGAACGTGCGCGCCTCGGCAGCCCCGTCGGTCACGGTGCCGAGCTCGTCCAGCCTCACCTTGCGGCCGCCAGGCAGCGCGATCGAGAGCGCCGCAAGGTCGGAGACGGCGCGGGTCGCGGCAAGCGTGCGGATCGCCTGCTCCTGACCGACCAGCTCGCTGCGGCCGCCTGCGAGATCGATATTCGTGGCGCGGAGCTGCGTGTTGACGGCCGCCGCCGTGATCCCGAGCGACAAGAGCTTCTTCGGATCAAGCGCGATCCTAATTTCGCGGTCGACGCCGCCAGACCGCGTGACGCTGCCCACGCCCTTCACGCTTTGGAGCGCGCGCGCCACCGTGTCGTCGACGAACCAGGAGAGCTGCTCGACCGACATGCGCGGGGACGCAGCCGCATAGGTGACAATCGGCAGGCCCTCGACGTCGAGGCGGTTCACGATCGGCTCGTTGATGGTCCGCGGCAGATCGGGCCTGATCTTAGCGATCTGGTCCTTCACGCTGTTGAGCGCGCGGTCGACATTGGTGCTGCCGACGTAGAACTGGATCGTGATCACCGACGAGCCGTCGGTCACCGTCGAGATGATGTGCCAGATGTCGGGAACGCTCGCGACCGCGTCCTCGACCTTCTTAGTAACCTGCGATTCGAGCTCGCCGGGCGCCGCCCCCGATTGGGTGATCGCGACCTGCACGATCGGGATGTCGATGTTGGGGATGCGGCTGATCGGCAGGTTGCGGAAGCTGAACAGGCCGAGCACGACGAGCACGAGGCACGCCACCGTGGCCGGCATCGGCGAGCGGATCGACCATGCGGAGACGTTGAGCCTCACTGGGCAGCGGCCTTCGCCTCGGCCATGTGAACCGCGCGGACCGCATCGCCGTCGCGCAGGAAGGCGGCCGCCCGCGCCACGACGGTCTCGCCAGCCCCAAGCCCTTTGCGGATCTCGACGAACCCTGCGTCGGTGACGCCGGGCTCGACTGGGGCGAGCGCCACGCGTCCATCGCGCACCACCATGACGAAGGCGCTGCTCTCGCTGCGCAGGACGGCGCTCGCGGGCACGGCGACCGCCTCACGGCGCGCGAGCTCGATCGTGCCGGAGGCAAACGAGCCGATCCGCGCCGGCACGTCGGCGGGCAGCCCAATGCGCACCTTGCCGAGCCGGGTCGCGCGGTCGACCTCGTTGGCGATCAGCCGCACGCTACCTTCGACGCGCCGCGCGCTGCCGGGCAGCTCTAGGCGCGCCCGCATGCCGACGGCAAGCCGCGCCAGCCGGTCCTCCGGCACGTCGGCATCGAGATCGATCGCGCCGTCGGCGATCACGCGGAACAGCGCCTCGCCGGCCCACATCGCCATGGCGCCGAGCCGCGCGGTGCGCCGGCTCACCACGCCGGCAACCGGAGTGACGACGTCGGCGCGGCCGATGCGCACCATCAGCTCGCGCCGCTCCGCCTCCCGGCTTGCCTTGTCGGCCTCGGCGACGGCGAGCGCGCTGGTGGCGGCCGCAAACTGCGCTTCCGCTGAGCGCGCGGCGGCGACCCTCTGATCGAGCGTCGCCTGGGTGATGATCGTGACGTCGAGCTTTCTGGCGCGCGCCAGGTCCGCATTGGCCTGGGCGCGGCCGGCGTCGACCTGGGCGATCTGGCTCTTCGCCTGGGCGATCGCGGCGTCCGAGCGCTTGAGCGCGGCGTCGTTCTGCGCCAGCAGCGCATCGAGCTGGCTGCGGTCCAGCCGCGCGAGCACCTGGCCCTTGGCGACGCGGTCGCCGTCCTCGGCGAGGATCTCGACCACGCGCAGCCCGTCGAGCTGCACGCCGATCAACGCCTCGTCGCGGGCGGTGAGTGTGCCGGAGACGAACAGCGGCTCGACGACCTCGCGGGTTCGCGCGGCCGTCACGGTGACGGCGGGCGCCGGCGCGCGCTTTGCCACGCTCCCGGTCGTCGGGGGCACTGCGGCCTGCGCCGGCTCCGGACGCGGAACGAGCCCCAGCGTGTGGCGCAGGATCGGCACGACCACGGCGACTAGCATCGCGACCACGCCCGCGCTCATGAGGTATCGTTTGGTCCCCCGGCTCATCATCCCCGACTCTCCCCCGTTCGCGCGCCGAGCCTAAGGCTGGGCTCGACCGTCCACCAAAGCTTGGATCAGCGCGACCGCCACGGCGATCTCGCGCTCGCCGTCGAAATCTGCTGCCAGGATGCAGCGCTTGAACAACCCGGCCCCAATCATCATGGTGCCGCGCACGGCCAAATCGACGTCCAGATCCGGCGCCGTCGCGCCCCGCCGTTTCGCCGCCTCGAAGGTTGCGGCGAGCCGCTCCTCAACGAGCGCGTCGACCTTGCGCTGGATTGCGGCGATCGCCGGATTGCGTCCCGCCTCGGCCCAGATCTCGACGATCAGCCCGAGATTCTCCCGCGGCTGCTCGATCAGCCGCCGCCGCAGCAACGCCTCGATGCCGGCGACGATGTCATCCGTCGCCGCGAGGCTAACGAAGTCTCCCGCCAGCTCCTCCTGGTCGCGCTCGCATAAGCCCTCGACGATCGCGTCCTTGGAACGGAAGTAACGGTAGAGGTTACCCGGGCTCATCTCGGCCTCGACCGCCACATCCTGCATGGTCGCGGCGTGAAAACCGTGGCGCGCGAACGCCCGCTCGGCCGCCGCGAGAATGGCGCGCCGGCGCCCGCCGTCGCGGGCAAGTGGCTGATGCCGAGGGTGAATTTCACGAATGCTCATGGCGCGCCGGCAACTGAGAATGAACGTCCATTCTCAACCGAAGGATTGTGGCGGGGGTGGGGCGCGGTCTGGTGTTCTTGCCGGAACGTTCGGCGCGGTCGCCTCGGATGGAGGCTAATGATCTATTTTCCTAACGGTTGAAGATCGCCCCTGACCCTCAATGAGAAAATCGTCCAAGCCTATAAGAACAGAAGGAATCCCCAAATGAGTGTTTTCTACCGCCCGCGGCCTCAATCTTGATCTCTGTCAGCATGCTAGTTGTTCAGTCCATGCTGGTAACGTGTTTGGCGGTCAATAGCCATGCACTCAGTCCTCACCGTAAATCTCGTGGTATAGCGAAATCCAATTTGTCCTTATTTTTCGTTGATATTGTTTTAGTAGTGCGGTCGCTTTTGCCTTGCAGATTCGCTTGTTTAATTCCACTTCGAGCCGGTCCTTCTTGTGTGCGCCGTCAGCCTGCTTGCTTTTATCCTTATTCGTCGGCTCGTAACACTGCGGCCAAAGATTCTCCGTATCATCGGCACCACCAATGTCACGGGAGATGAGATGATCTATTTCCACTCGATGAACCAACTTACCTTTGAGCTTCGTTAGTGGACAGGCTGAGACGCGAAAATGATATGCCTTGATGACATCCTGCTTCATCTTGGCGGTGACGGCGCGAGCATCCTGGCCCCATTTCGTTGAGCAAATCTTAGTCAGGGACAGAGATTCGTTGATTACCCCTGGCGTGAGGTTGCGTTTGGGGAGCTTCGGCCACGTCTCAGCGACGACGGGAACCGTTGCGAACGCCGTGACGAGAAATGCGGCGGCGAATCGGGCGATCATGGCATTCCCTCCCAAAACAATTCCCGACCCATTTTTAGGGAGAAGCGAGCGAAGGTGGCGGTGCTCGTGGCGATCCTCGGGATTTTGATGGTGCTGGTGGTGCGGGGGTGGTGATCCTGTGGTGGTGGCTGGATCTGTGAACGCTGCGAACGACCCTATCTTTGACTACCTACGTCAGTGTTGCAGTTACTGTCGTGGAGCAACTGGCCTTGGCCGCACTCGAATAGTTACACCTTTTCCGAAAGCGATAACCGCGCTGATACGTGTACCTAAGATATGGCAAACAGGTCTCCTCCCGGCCCGCAAATCGGATATCCAAACAGACCTGGCCGCTTATAGGTAAAGTCGTATGGCCCATAGTCGTGCCAATAATCGCAGTGTGGGAAACACTCGACTTCCGCCCAAGCAGGACTGAACCCAAAGAACAAAGCGCTGAAAACGATTGCCGCGAAAACTCTCACCATGTTGGCCTAGTCCTCGAAAAAGCCCTCGAACCGGGTGGCCACGACATCGGTGTATCGACAAGTTGACCGAATATCGGAGTGCCCAAGATAGAACTGGATCGCACGGGTGTCACGACCATCATTTGCGAGTTTGAAACCGCACGAATGCCTTACCAGAAACAGCCGCCCAGCCCGTTAGGCCCCCTGAGAATACTGGGCGACGGATGCTTGCCGGGAGCTCGCCGAATCTTGGTGACGGAAGGGGTCAGGCGGCAGCAGCTTGAGCTTGCGATCTGATGACCTCGACTCCGTCAGCGAATCTTACACCGAGGATGACTTTCGGCAACTGGTTGTGGCCATCGAGGCGACGCCAACTTTTTTTGGCGGCCTCGGCCAGTTTGAAAATCATGGCGAGCGCGGTCTTGTTCGACAGGCACCCCTTGGAGCGGACCGTGCGGTGGCGGATCGTCGCGAACGAGCTTTCGATGACGTTGGTCGTGCGCAGATGCTTCCAGTACTCGGCCGGGAAGTCGTAGAAGGCCAGCAGCGTGTCGCGCTCCTTGATCAAGCACTCGACCGCCTTGTCGTATTTGATGCCCCAGGTTTCGATGAAGGCGTCGAAGGCGAGCAGCGCATCCTTCCTGGTCTCGGCCATCCAGATCTCCTGGAATGCCCGTTTGGCTTTCGATTGCTGGCTCTTCGGCAACCTGTTCAGGACGTTGGCGGTCTTATGCACCCAGCAGCGC
>WNGP01021008.1_pt1 | contig 10372 bp, 5 predicted proteins | sample 5407671 | NCBI WGS metagenome assembly WNGP01 (sample SAMN13153381, study PRJNA577476) | soil metagenome | isolation source: 40 cm soil or saprolite under Garry oak tree replicate 2 | place: USA:California | collected 2016-06-15
GTGACGAGAGCGTACCTGTGCTGATCTGCTCCTCTGGCCCGATAATCTCATTGGCGATTTTAGCAACCCGGTAGGCATGCAGCGGCCAGTGCATCAGCAGAGCCAGCACCAGCAATTCATACATAGTACGCGTCCTTTCACCTGCTTCTCAAAGAAGAGAAACCACTTTATTAAAGCGGCTTTTTTAAAGCTATTCCTTGGAGAAATATACCCGAGAGCATGACGATTGTCAAGAGGCGGAAATCTCTGGGTCTCCGTCCTTGTGGGGGAGGTATCCGTAGGGGCGAGGGTGGTGAGGAGTGGCAGGGTGGGCCTTTATGGTCGCCCGCGTAGCTCTTCCCCCCTTAAAGGATGCAGGTCCAAACCTCATCACGATTCAAATGTAGGGAAATGTGAAGGCAGAGCAGAGAACATTGTTATAACAAAGTCATTCCAATGTTACAACATCTGTAATACAATGTAATAACATTGTGCTTCTTTGTTATCCCAATGTTATTACAAAATAGTTTCTCCCCTTTGTAAAGGTATCTCTACCTCATGCCCGCAAATTGTAACCACTTCTCAACCTTTTCTCCCCTCCCGCTGGTCGGAATCTCATCTATACTGTTTAGTGGTCATCCTATTTCTTTGCCTGCTTCATGCATTGAAGCATGTACCTATTTCTTTCCAAATGGTATCTTCCTGCGCGTTTCCTTGCCGAGTGACGGTGTTTTTTGTGGTCGTTATATCATGGCACCCATGGGTGCTGAAAGCAGGTGCGGTATGTTCGCTTCTGACTCTTCGTCTGACCTTCGTCCTCTTCCCGATCGCCCACACGTGCACCCGCCCAGGCGTCCCTACCCGCGCTTGAGCCGCCGCCAGCTGCTCACCTCGCTCATCTTAAGCCTGTGGCTGCTCACCAACATGTTGGGCGGCTGGATCTTCCTCATCCCCCAGGCCTATGCCGCCAAACGGCCCAGCGACCCGCCTGCCAAGACGACCTTCCGCACCTTTCTCAGAGACCATAATCCCACGCACGCCTATCGTGGTCCTCTGGTCTTTCCCCGCAAAGCGCCTGCGGTGCCTAAGGGACCCCATGCCCACGCGGTCAACATGACCACCCTGCTGCCCAGCGCCGAGCCTCCCACCATGCAGCCCATCAGCCAGGTCCTCTCGAGTGTTTCTCTGCTGGGCAGCCCGACCAGCGGGGCACCGCTGGATCTGAAAAGCAGCGATGGCCGCTTCGAAGTGCAGCTCGCCCCAGGATCCGTGGACCTCTCCCAGGCCATCGTGGCCCCGGGCCTGGCTCCCAGCGGCGTGCTCACGCTCCAGATCAGCCAGGTGGCCGGTCACTTTGCCGAGCAGATGAACCTGTTGGGCACCTACCAGCTGCAGGTCAGCGACGCCTCCAACCGGCCCATCTCCGGCATCCGCCTCTCCACGCCCCTCACGCTGCTCTACCACTACCAGCGCTGGGAGCTCGACGCGCTGGATCTCGACCCCGACTCTCTCTACCTGAGCTGGCCCGGTCTGCTGGCCGCTGCCCGCGCCGCCAAAGCGTCCACCAGTGGATTGGTCATCCCGCTGACCAATGACCCGGTAGCCCAGACGCTCTCCGGAGAGAGCCTCGTGCTGGGCCCTGGCCCGCTCACCGTGGGCGGCGACCCACAGGACCAGAGTCCACCACCCGCGCTGCTGGGCGGGGTGCAGGGCAACAGTGGCCAACTGGGCTTCAGCTACCCACTGGCGCTGCCGCCTAATGCGCGCGGCTTCGTGCCGCACCTGGCGCTCTCCTACTCTAGCGGCGGTCCCAACCAGCGCTCCAGCCGCACCTCTCCGGCCGGCGCCGTGGGTGATGGCTGGTCGCTCACCCTGGGCGCCATCACCGCGCAGAAGTATCCTTCCGGCAGCGCCAGCGCCCAGACCTGGTACTTTCTCAGCGGGGTGGGCAACATCAGCGACCGCCTGGTGCCCGCTTCCCAGTCGGGCTTCTACCAGACCTTTCACATCTCGCACCTGCGCATCCACCAGGTGACCAGCGGGGATACTGGCCAGCCCTGCTTCAACGTGTATGACACCAGTGGCACCTTCTACGAGTTCGGCTGCACCAGCGATGCGTTGCAGTACTGGACCGATGCCAGCACGGGCACCCAGCACAACTACCGCTGGGACCTGGACAAGATCATCGCGCCCAACGAAGGTCCCAGCGCCATGCGCGAGTACATCACCGTCTCCTACATCCAGGACTGTAAACCCTGCACCACCAACAAGACCTGGCGCGACTCAGTTGTCACCCAGATCGTCTACGGCCAGCGCCTCGCCGACAAGTCGCAAGACACGGTGACCGGCACCATCGATTTCTTCTACCTGGCTCCCTTTGATCACGCGCCCTGGACCATGGCCTACACTAATAGCAACAGCCACTACCAATGCTCGACCACGCCCCCGGTCTCCACCGACCTGCGCTGTGACGACCCGCAGGACAAAGGCACGGTGAAGAAACCACTGGTGATGAGCACCTTCTCGCTGCAATCGGTGACCGCTTATGTGGGCGATGACAGCAGTAGCAGTCACAAAGCCTTTCGCTATGATTTTAGCTACCAGGACCGGGCCTTCTCAGTGTGTTATGACCCCTACACCCTGATCGACGAGTACTGCGCCGGGGAACACCTGCTGACCAGCATCACCCCGAGTGTGTACCAGAACGGGGTGCAGCACCAACTGCGACCGGTCAATCTGAGCTACACCGAAGAAGTCAATCACTACATCGACAGCGCCCAGAAGACGCAGGACAACTCCCAGCAGTACGGGGGGCAGACCTACTGGCGCTATCTGACCGATTACCAGGACAGCAACACTGGAGTAGGTGAGCATATTACCTACACCGAGGCGCATGCCAACACCGATGGCACCCCCTACATCACCGACGGAAGTGGCAACATCATCGATGACCGGCATGACGCGCTCTACTGCACCATCCACGCCAATGATGCCAACCAGAACAACCGCTGTCATGACAACTACAACCGGCCCGATGACCGCGCCTGGAGCGCGCAGGTAGTGACGCAGCTCACCTCGTGGGGCAAAGATAGCAGCGCCCTTGCGCCGAGCACGACGACGTACACCTATCGGCTGGAGGCCGACGGCACCTACAGCGGCAGCGGGCGCTACTGCTACCCAGCGGGGTCCTCGCCCTACCTGCCGGGGCAGACCGACTGCACCTTCGACACCTGGATCCCGGGGCAATCCAGCAGCAACCTGGACGGGGACTGGCGTGATTATTATCACGGGGAGTTTCGCGGCTTCCAGGTGGTCTACAGCACCACCGCAGTCCAACAGTGGCAACTACAACAGTGGTAGCCTCTTCGAAGAGGATGTCTACAGCGGCAACAGCAGCAGTGGGCCGCTCTTGCGCAAAACTTTCAACCAGTACACCGGCAACAACGGTAACCCCAACTCCTGCGACGGGTCGCAGAACGGCATCTACCCGGTGTGCCTGGTGATGGTGATCTATAGTCTCACCACCTTCTTAGAAGGCACCGGTTCGAGTAATGCCCCCACGCTGCAGATTGGCTACGACTACGACGACTACACCTCCCTGGGGCTGCATGCGGGCTATCACAACCTGATCGACCAGACGATGTACCCCTCCAATGCTCCCAGGGTCACCAAACAGTGGAACTATACCCCCAATGATCAGACGGTGAGCGGCACCGTCTACTACACCGTCAATAAGGTGACCCACAGCGAGATAGACGACTCTGGGGGCCATATATGGGCATGCCAGGACACCACCTACGACGAAGGGGTGGCCTCGGGCGTACCCGTCCCTGATGCGGGCTGGCCGACCACCGTCAAAGCCTATAGCACCTGTGGTACCTCCAGCACCGCCATCAAGCGTTACATGGGCTACGATGCCTACGGCAACCCGGTCGAGAGCGTCGACGGGGTCGGTACTGCGAACAGCAGCCTTTACACGAGTTCTGGCTGTACGCTCTCGACCGCCCCGGTCTATAAGAGCAGTGGCTGGAGCCCGACACGCTACACCGGCTGCAGTGTCTATGACAGTTACCACGCCCAGCCCTCCAGCCTCACCAACGCGCTGAGCCAGACAGACAGCCTCGTCTATGACTACACACAAGGGTCGCTGCCTATCAGCGCTACCGATGCCAACAGCCAGGTCACGACCACCAGCTACAGCTACGACAGCAGTGGTAACCGCACGGTGAGTGTCAAAGCGCCGCTGGAGAGCGGCAGTTACACCGCCCAATCGAGCACCAACTCGGCCTGCACCAGCAGCAGCACGCTGCCCTGCTTCGAGATCGACAGCAAAGCGATCCTCTATCCCAATGCCATCACGCGCACCTTCTAAGACAGCCTGGGGCGGGCCGTGGAGACACGCAGCACCGGACCGGATGCCGGGCACGACACCGTGGTCTTCACCAGCTACAATGACGCGCAGCACACCGTCTTCACCAGCGTACCCTTCGAGGTAAATAGCGGCAGCAGTTGGATCGATCCCAACACCGCGAAGGACTACAACAACGTGACGCCTGGTGGCAGCGTCACCTATCTCGACGCCCTGGGCCGACCCGTCGCCAGCGACGACCCGCTGTTGGGTTCCTCGCAGGAGCCAGGCATCACCTGTCCCGCCGCAAGTGGACACCATACCGCCTGTGCCGCCTATGGGCTGGGCAGCGCCAATGGAGATACCGCAACATACTCCTACGGGGAGAGCCTCGATTCCAACAACCACGCCAGCGTTAGCTTTGTCGACGCGCTGGGGCGCACGCGCTACACGCAGGAGTACAGCGGGCTGGGATTGTCATCTCTCAGCAGTAACATCGTACAGCAGAAGGCAACCCAGTACAATGCCCTGAACGAACCGATCTCAATCGTCACCACCGATCTCGCGCCGCAGTCCGGGCAGACGACGACCAGCGTCATCGCCAGCGCTACCTATGACGACCTGGGGCGCGTGACGGCCATGGGCGACCCCGACCGGGGCACCCACAGCTACAGCTATGATGCCGATGGACGCTTGCTCACCGATGTCTCCGGCAGCCGCACGTTAGGCTACAATAATGACCTGTTGGGGCGTATCGGCTGCGTGCAGGATGCCGCCCCAGTGCTCAATGCCACCGGTGCCTGCACCAGCGGCACGCACCCGTATGTGCAGAACACCTACGACACCACCGTCCTGGGGACGCAAGGCAGCACCGATTTCCCGGTAGGACGATTAACCCAGAGCATCGCCACGACGTATTATCCTGACAGCACTTCAGCCACCATCACCCAGCAGCTCCAGCACGACAAACGAGGCCGTCCCATCAGCGCAACCATGCAGCTGACCTGGCCGGGCAGCTGGGGCGTCACCACTCCGCTTCCGACCTACCAGGTGACCACTGGCTACAACGATGCCAACCAGCCGACCACGACGACCACCAGTACCAGCCCGGCGGGACAGGGCTACACCACCACCAACGTCTACGACAGCACGACCGGGGCGCTGATCGGCCTCTCCAACACAGGGAATGCCACCGCCAACGTCGCCCTGCTCACCTTCACCCCGCGTGCCCAGATCAACACCATCACCGACTACACCACCAGCGGCACCGGGCTCTCCTCGGAGCAGTACAGCTACGACGCCAATTTGCGCGCGACCGGGGCCACGGCCACCTGGCTCTCCGGGAGCGGGTCCAGTGGCACCATCCTCAGCCAGAGCAAGACCTACGACCCATCCAGCGATGTCACCAGCCTCTCGACCACCCTGGCAACCGTGCCGGGAGCCAGTGGCTCAGGAGGCAGCGAGACGCAGAACTTCTGCTACAACGAGCAGGACCGCCTGGTGTGGGCAGGCAACAGCGGCACCCAGCCGGGCGCAGGCAACGGCACCTGTGGCAGTGGCACCCTCACCAACAGCCTGACGGGAGCAGGCTACAGCGCCAGCTACCTCTATACCAACCTGGGCCAGGTGTGGCAAGCGCCGCAGAGCACCAGCAGCACCAACTCGCAGTACCTCTACTGTGACAGCAGCCACCCACACCAGTTGACCGGCCTCTACAGCCTGGGGGCGACCTGCAGCACCAAGACTGGGCAGACCTACGCGAGCAGCTATGACGCCTGGGGCAACGTCACCAGCCGCAATGTCAATGGCACAACTGCCACCCTCTCCTACGATGGCCTCGACAATCTGACCATGTACAATGTCGGTTCCAACAGCCAGGAACAATATATCTACGACGCGTCAGGTAGTCGCGTGCTGCGGCGCTCGACCAGCGCGGGCACTACCAGCATGACGGTCTACGCCTTCGGGCTGGAGGAACACCGCTACAGTGGCAGCGGGGTGCATCAAAGCGACGCCTATTACTACAGCCTGGGTGGCATGCTGGTGGGCGAGTCCACCGGCAGCAGCACCAACATGTTCCTCACCGATGCGCTGGGCAGCGTGCTGGAGACCATCAGCGCGGCGGCCAACACTGCGGCGGTGCAGGGCAACCAGGTCTACAGCCCCTATGGCTCCTCACGCTACCAGCAGGGCACGATGGGCACCGCCAAAGGCTTCACCGGCCAATATAACGACAGCGTCTCGGGGCTGGACTACTATGGCTCGCGCTACTACGACCCCGTGGTGGGCCGCTTCCTCTCAGCAGACCTTCTGGATGGCAACATCGCAGGGATGGATCCTTACGCCTATGTCGGCGGCAATCCCGAGACCTTCAGCGATCCCAGCGGGCAGCGCTTTGCGCCGCCTCCTGGAGGCGGCGGTGGTGGAGGTGGGGATAAACCGGAGCCGTCAACGGATACGTCCCCCAGCACTGGGTTGAGTAACTCGCAGCAGTCGCAGTTAAATACCTCCTGCGATTCGTCTGGGTCGGCGCAGTCCTGTTTTGTCCCCCAGTCACGCACGCGGAACTTCCTGGTGGTGCCAGGTGGTACCTGTGGCACAGGAGGAAGAAGACAGACTGGAATACACATCGCGAGTGGAAGTCCCAGCTTCATCAACTCGGGCTTCGGCTTGCAGATCGTGCCCAGTGTGGGCCTGACGGCGACGACGGAGATAGGAATAGGCAGTAGTGCAGGCTGCGGGGAACCGTCAGGGGTCGTGCAGACCGAGGAGTCCTTTAACTGCCTCCCCAATATCTTGGCCTGCATACTCGACAGTGCGGGAGACGAAGGGGCCAAGGGGCAGGAAGAGTCGTACGACACGGAATTTGGAAAGGGCGGGGCTGCCAGCGACCTGGCGGGGGTCGTGGGCGTAAAGTGTAGCTTTACCTCGACGACAAAGGTCACAACAGATCACGGCCAGCAAACCATCGGCACCCTGCAAGTGGGAGAGCGCGTGCTAGCGTACAACCCCAAGACGGGCAAAATGGAACAGGAACCCATCCTGCATGTGTGGATCAACCACGATCACGACCTGGTGGACCTGACCATCACCACGACCACAACTCGTGGACAGCAAGGCAAACCCGCCATGAAAACGAGCGAGGTGATCCATACCAACCAGAAGCATCCCTTCTTCACGATGGAGCACGGTTTCCTGCCGGTGGGCCAGATCAAGCTGGGCATGTATCTCCTGCGAGCGGATGGTCGTGTAGGCGTGGTCACAGGATGGAAGGTGGTGCCTGGGACCAGGACGATGTATAATCTGGAGGTAGCTCAGGATCATACCTTTACGGTGGGGGCTGGGCAGTGGGTGGTGCATAATTGTCCTTCAGGGAGTGGTACCAGTGGTGGTTTCCAGAAAACGGAAATCGTAGATCCACCCTTGAATGAGCCTCCCTATTCCAACCCACAAATAGCGTTTGATATAGCTATGGCGGATTTAGGTAGGCCACTTAGTAGCGATGCTGAACTGGCTCTCGCCAATGGGGGTGAGCTTGAAGGGCTTCCTAATGGAATGCGGGAAGGCTACAAGTTTGGATGGCGGTTGGACTTCGATGCGGGGAAAGGACCTCATTTTAATTGGTTTGACTGGACAAATGGTAATAAGGGAACTGGTGGACGTTGGGGAGCAGTAAGATTCGCAGGAGATGAGGATCTTCAGTATGAATTGCAGTTAAAATTTATTTATGGTGGAATAGAGGGAATGCTAAAGTAATAGCAGATGAGTCATTACAAAAAAGCTGATCACACCTCCATCACTGAATAAGAAAGTTATTGGTAGAGGCATTCAATCGGCTGCATAAAAGACAGTGGTTATGTTGACCTTTCCTGGCCTTGTGGAATCGGGAAAATTCAGAATATACTCTATGATGGGGACAGGGACCAGGGACCTTATGCCAGAGGAATTAGGAAAACTATACCCGCAAATTCAAATTGCGACTGTTATGCCCCCCACCGAACGTAGTAGGAAAAGCAAGAACCAGATCGAGCAAGATTTATTTTTAGGAGTGCAAACCGCGCACGGCTTCATTGTGCGACCACAGCTATTGGAGAATGTTGATTGTCCTTACCGATCATGCGTATAATCCTGACAGCACTATTAAAGAACTAGGAGATAGATGCTATGATTGAGTTAATCTCAACAGACTTCTGCCCGCTCGATGGTTTTCCGTTATTATGGCGCTGGGCAGATCCTCAAAGGGACCCACTACCTGTACGAGCGCTCATGCACATACATCCTTTGCGAGAAATAAAAGCGAGCGAGTTGTGGCAGCAAATAAACGATAGATATACTGATGAACTCTGGCAGTATGCTTTCAAGAACGTCCCAGAGCCGTTGCCTTCCAACTCACTCTTTACGTTCATCCTCCACATTGATGCAAATGAGGATAGCATGGACACCATAGCCAAAAAACTGCGCTCGCTTGATCTCCAGGATAATGAAGTAATTATCGTACAATGGGAGCAAAAGCTTGCAATAACAGTGCTTTGGGAAACTCTACGCCAACACTGGTATCATTTTTGCTATCCTTCTAGCGATGATGTCTATATATATCCGCTTTCGGAATTGTGGTTTCTGCTCTACCACCATGAGGACCAAATTATCTTTGGAAGACCACATCAGCCACTTCTTCAAGGTATATCACGGAAGCGTCCCACCTTGCCAGTAAAACCGTTGATTCATCGTGAAGAAGTGCTCCGCTTAATCCGGGCTAATGATAAGATTGCAGCGATTAAACTCTATCATCAAGAGACAGGCATAACATTGAAAGAGGCAATGGATGCGGTAAATAAGCTGGCGACAGAATTATAGCAGGGCGCTGATGACATATAATGTACTGGTACTTGCTTTCTTTGCACCCTATTTTGATGTGTAGGATCTTGGTCAAAAGATGAATCAGCACCTCGATCTGACATATCATCAGTCTACTCTGCGTCTCATCAATGAGCAGTCCATCTTTTCGGGACATGCATTAGAAGTGCTCGACCACCTCGAACGTGAGCGGAACATCGTCTTTCCTGCTTCCGTGAGAGAATGGTATTCTCTCACTCGTAGAGTAGATATTCTAGGGGAATACAGTAATACTGATCACCCAACTCCACTTGAGGAACTGGGAAAAGTAGATAGATATTGGTCTGGTGGGAAATATCATGATATTGATTTCTTGTCCAGAGGATTGCTTATCATCATGTCCGAAAACCAGGGGGTATGGACGTGGGCAATACGTCTTGATGGCTCTGATGATCCACCCGTAGTTGTTGCGTTCGATACTCTTATGCCTTTCAGTACCTGGGAGCCTTGTGCAGATACATTCTCTACCTTTGTGTACACGCGTGTGTGGGACCATCAAATTATGTTCTCAGGGTGCGTCCTTTTTGGATCAGAGCCAGTGCTTTCATCTACCGACCTCCGTTTTTTGAAAGAACACTTTACAGAAGGCCCACAGACCTATACCTGTCCCCAACTATTTAACTATCGGTTTTCTGATGGAAGCAAGCGAATGTTGCTTTATGAAGGTGAGCGATCGACTGATTGGTATCTCCGGGCAGAATCTGAGGAGGAGTTGTTACACTTAACGAAAGCGGTTTGGAAATGCGGCACATTGGAGAAGAGCTTGGAAAGTTGGACTCCCTGTGGAAACCAGGTGTTAGCAAAGATGCGAGACAAATCTCTCCTGTAGCAATGTGACCAGTATCTTTGGTAACGCAAGGGATCCGTTAGAAATAAGATAAAACGACTCATACCTCGAGCGGAACCAGTTACGTTTACACACACCTGGGGCAGGTGTGGCAAGCGCCGCAGAGCACCAGCAGCACCAACTCCCAATATCTCTATTGTGACAGCAGCCACCCGCACCAGTTGACCGGCCTCTACAGCGTGGGTGCAACCTGCAGCACCAAGACCGGGCAGACCTACACCAGCAGTTACGATGCCTGGGGCAACGTCACCAGCCGCAATGTCAATGGGACCCCAGCAACGCTTTCCTACGATGGCCTCGACAAC
>WNGP01005710.1_pt1 | contig 10371 bp, 12 predicted proteins | sample 5407671 | NCBI WGS metagenome assembly WNGP01 (sample SAMN13153381, study PRJNA577476) | soil metagenome | isolation source: 40 cm soil or saprolite under Garry oak tree replicate 2 | place: USA:California | collected 2016-06-15
GTGGCCGTTTCACTTGCCGCCTGAGAATGATGAGTTGTTGTCGTAGGAGGGCATTTTCCGCAAGAAGCTCTGACTTGCTTCGGCCAAGGTCGGCTAGGGTTTGCAGCGGCAAGGAGGAAGCGAGCGGTTTGGTCCAACGAGCAAAGCGCGAGGAAAGCGCCTCCAAGCAGCCATCCTTCAGTCGCCGGAGATGGGTCAAAATACCAGCCATAACAAAAACTTCTCCATCACATGAGAATAGTGTCATTCGAGCAAGGGGGATGCTGTTGACGAGGTCTGATTTTACACCAACCCTCCTATGTTTGCAAGGAGGGTTAGGAGAATTTTCTCTCTTAAAGGGGCGTATTTTTGAACGGATGTGCCAAGTAGCCAGTACAGGGATCGCTGAGAGAAGCCAGGTTCACAAAGTACACGCCATCGGTGAAGGGGTCGCAGCGTTCCGCTGCCACTTGTAAGCCCAGGCGGGTTTTCCCGCTGCCGCCGGGTCCTGTCAGGGTGACGAGGCGCACATGCTCACGTTGCAGGAGGTTCTGAACAGCTGCGACTTCCTGCTCTCGCCCGATGAGCGGGGTCAATTGGACCGGCAGGTTATTCAAGCAGATATCAAGGGTCCCCAGCGGGGGAAAATCGGCGGGGAGATCAGCGATGACCAGCTGGGACAGGCGGCTTGGACGTTGTAAGTCCTTGAGACGATGCTCCCCCAGGTCCCGCAGGCGTACTCCCTCTGGCAGCTCGTCTTGCACCAGGTCCCGCGTCGTTTGAGAGAGCACCACCTGCCCGCCGTACCCGGCACTCATCAGCCGTGCCGTGTAGTGCACATCAAGGCCGACATAGCCGTCTGAGGTGAGAGATGGCTCGCCTGTATGTATCCCCATGCGCACGCGCACCACCACCCCTTCGGGCCAGGGACAACTCGCAAGGGACCGTTGGGCCTCCACTGCAGCCCAGACGGCATCGCTGGCGCGGGCAAAGGCTACGAAGGAGCTATCTCCTTGCCTATCGACTTCCTGACCCTGAGCCGCCTGGAAGCCACGACGCAGCAGGCGTTGACATTCTGCCAGCACGAGGGCGTAGCGATCGCCCAGCTGCTGGAGCAGGTGGGTGGACCCTTCGATATCGGTGAAGAGCAGGGTGACGGTTCCCGTCGGAAGTTCACGCACGTAGCGCCTCCTGACACGGGATGCGCAAGGCATCCCAGACATGGCTGGACCACTGGTCTCTCTGATGGCTTTGACCCTCTCTGCACTATTATACCTCATGGTTCGGGAGCAGGAGGTGAGAGGCCTCCTTCTTCTCACGACTCCCGATCGACATGCAACGTGGATGGATGGTGCAAGCCCTTGAGAAGGTGAACCGCTTGCCCCGCCATGCGACAATCCGATCGGTCACACCGAAGGTGAGTGGCTTGAAACCGTGGTTGAGGATTACATTTTTGGGTAGTGGCACAAGTGAGAAGGAGATGGAAGCCTGTGGGGACCAATTCGAGAGGACCAAGAGGAGCCTTCAAGGGTGACAATCCCCTTCATGGTGTCCACAGCGGAAGCGGGGCGAGGGGAGCGCGAAGGGCATGCCCCAATGGCAAACAGCAAGATCGCTGTCATGCCTGTAGGCGTCGCAGCCGTGAAAACCCTCCCCCAATGCCTCTCCACAAGCGCGTCGCGAAGACATGCTGCCTGCCTCTCACGAACGCGAGCCTCTTGCGTGGCCTCACGCGCACGGATCGCGGGTCTCGCGCACCACGGTATCTCCTTGGATCACAAAAAAGGAGCTGAGCTTCCTCCCTGACATACAACCCTCCTCGCCCCGGATGCGAAGGATGTCACCTCCACGATGCTGGAACTGGACGACTTGTGGTCGTTTGTGCGAAACCTTGCCTACGACTGCTGGATGTGGATGGCCCTGTGCGGCTAGACGCGAAAAGCTGGTGGCGTATGCCGTTGGGGATCGGAGCCGGCAAGACGTGTCAACGGGTGTGGGAGGCCATCACAGACAGCTATCGTGCTGGTTACTGCGCAACGTCTTTCTGGGCAGCCTTTCAGGCAGTGATCCCGGAGGCACAGCACACCGCTGGAGGATGCGGAAACAGGGGAAACCGCTAGTGTGAAGCGGTGCAACACGACCTTGCGACAACGCTTGGCTCGTTTTGTGCGCATGACGGTGTCGTTTTCAAAGTCGGAGCTGAGGCACGAGGCTTGGCTGCTCCTCTTTCTCCACCGCTCCAATACAGATCAGGCTCTCTTTCTCAAGTGAGCCACTTGCGCCAGAAGCTTCCCAGGTGGTTCCCGCCTTGTTTCGGCATGTCCAGCCCAGGTCCGACCTGAATCCCTCTAGCTGGAAAGTGCACTCTCGGCTCGTGCAGGCTGTCCACGAAGAGGATGGTTCACGTGTCACGGTAGTAGGTACGCGCGTTGTCTCAGGCGAGAGGAAACCCCACGGCTTCTGTCTGGAGTGCTGGTGTCGTGCTTTCGCTCACTCACGATTGGCCCAGTTTGCCGCCTTTTCCCGTTTTCTGTCCAGGTGCTACCCGTTGTTGTACCGCTCTCCTGTGCTACGCTAGTGGTGTGCCGATGAGACCAGCAGCGCACAGGGGACCATCGGCGTCCCTTCCCTGCACCTGCTGACACTACTCGGAGAAGAGGCAAGAAAAGGCCGATGGGCAGGTGGCGACCACGTGCATCTGCCAGCTCTCTTGCTACCAGGACGTCATCGCGCCTCTGTTAGAGGAAAAGGACCAGTACAGTTACGCTTCCTGCTGTCCACACGGCTTCTGGACATGAAGCAGAATGCGACGGATCGTTTCAGGCGAGACACCGTAGGCGGCTGCCACGGTGCGAAGCGGTTCGTTCTGCTCCACCACACGCTGCACCACGGTCGGCCACTGTGAAGCGGGAAGACCGTCTGCCGGCTGCTTTGGTCCTGGTCGCCGCTGCTTGCTCACCACAGGAGGAGAGCTTCCCTCAGCTCTTTCCTCCTCAGAAAGAAGGTGCTGAACCTTTTGATATAGTCTTCCTGTCGGGGCAAGGAAGAGGGAGCAAATTGGTGACAGAGGACTGGAAACCCGTCGGTTCCGGTCGGTTCCGCGTTCCTTCCCAAGACCCCAGAGGAGTCTTGGGAATGTCTTTTTCCTCTTCCCTTTCTTTCAGTTAAGAGGCTCTCTCGCAACTCGCCATTTTCATCCTTTTGGATGTCGGCAAGACATCGTCCTTGTGTTGCAACAACTCACGGGGGAACATGAAGGGGAGGAAGTCGCGCTTCTTGCTCAGCTGAGGCTGCCACTGGAAACAAGCTCGAGATGAACGCGATCTGCCCCATGATGTCCCTTTTTCCACACCACGCATTTGCCCTTTCCTGACCATGTGCATGACCTCCTATCCCCGGCACAGGTTCGCCACGTCGTCTCTCCTGAAAAAAAGCCCAACCCAGCCCTTTCTTTGAGGTTGACCCGCTTTTGTGGAGCTCCTAAATGTTAGGAGCAACACACCAATTGCTCAAAAGCAACCGGGCTCAGATGGCCGAGTGGAGAGTGCCGCCGAGCTCGGTTGTTAACCGAAGCGAGGGAGTCGCCTCCTCCGCTTCGGTTAACAATCCCATCCGATTCCATTCGACGTGACAATATGTCAGTCCGGTTGCTTTAGAGCAGGCAACTGAGTCAAGGATGAGTTAAATTCCAAATTCGAGGAATACATTTTTCTGGGCCAATTCCAGAAAAGCGCGCGACTCAAACTGGAGCGATGAGGAAGACATCGGCGTCCAAAGAGCGCCATGAAGGCTGCCTCGAAAGGCTCTCCTCGCTCAAAGAAGTCGGGAAGTCGCCGTTCCCCGCTGATGGCATAGCCGATCAACAGTGCGAGAAAATCGATGGGTTCATAGCTGCCGAAGCGTCCTCGTACCAGGCGAACTTGCTGCGCAAAAGCCTCGAACAGCCCCTTGGTCGCCAAGTGACGGGCAATCATGACTACTTCAGCGAACCATGCAGGCACTGAAGTACGATCAAGAGGAGAGGTTTGGACCTCAATACATTCATTGGGTATCATAGGCAGAGAGACCTCCTTGTGAGAGAATGTTTTGTCACCTTCTCATTAGAGCTCTCTCTTTTCGTTTTATGCTAGTGGCGGCTACACCTCGTTGCGCATCCCGTGGGAACAGCCACTTGATAGGTCATTTACCAAGATGCTCTCATAGGCTGATGGGAATGCCATGGGTTGGCTCATAAGAGAGGCAGCCTCTTGGAACGACCTACACTCGTTTGAGCGAGATGCGCCGGATCTTTAAGCCTGGTACTCGTTCATAATCGCTATCCGTCGTCACGACCGTCAGGTTGCGTTCCAGAGCGGTGGCGGCAATCAGCGTATCGATATCGCCTATCAGACCAGGGCCATGAGGAGGCCGGAGCGCACGGCGGATGTCAGCATAGCGTTCCAGGATGGCGTAGGTGAGGAAATAGGGATAGATTGTGCCAAGCAGACCCCTGAGCTCTCTATACTTGGTGGGATAGTCGTGCAAGCTCTTGATGTACTCGATGATCTCACCATAGACCAGGATACTCGTGGCTGCTTCGCCGCGCTTGATCCAGGGAACAATGAGATTGACGGCAGGCTGTCGGCCTTGGAGATAGGCACCAAGAGGGCCAGTATCGAGGAGGTAGCGTCTCATAGCGTGATAGGTGGGGTAGGCGGGCTGTCGTGACGGATGCGGTCAAGGGCCGCTTCCATCTCGTCCCAATCCAGATCGTCCCAACTGCCAGCCAGACTCAGGGCCTGTTGCATCGCCTGCTCACGGATCGCCGCATCTGCCGCTGCTTCGTCGATAAAGTAGCGGATGACCTCGTGGCCGTTTTCCGAAAACGGAATGCCGATCAAGGGTTGGCCGAACTCACTGCTCCATGCTGGTGCTTGTTCGATCTGCTCTGCCATCTTGGGTATCTTTTACCTCCTTTGTTGTAGTAAGTATAGCATAGGCAGATGCTATCTGCCAGAAGGTATTCCCTTAGGCGAGAAGCGCCTCTAACCAATCGGCAAGATCGACCAATTTCAGACACCGGGGGACCTCTGAACGATCAAAGGGATCACTCACCACAATCTGACGAAGTTCGGCAACCGTAGAGATGTGGCTGTACAACCCATAGAGCAGGTCGAGGAACCGCTCCAGGTCATCGTGGGTGTACCCGGCCGGACAGGGCCCATAGGCCTTAAGTAGGCGTTTGCGCTTGGCCGGACTGGTAGCGATGTGCTCATCTTATCATTCTCCCTAGAGCGGTGTACAAAAGGATTGATCTATGGTAAACTGGCAGCATGAAAGCCTATTCCCAAGATTTACGGCAACGAGTGCTGCGGGCCATCGACCAGGGAAAGAGCCAGGCCGAGGTCGCAGAAACATTTGCCATTTCCACCGCCACCCTCAAGCGCTATCTCAAAGCTCGCCGAGAGAGCGGTCACGTTTTGCCCAAAGCCATTCCCGGACGTCCCAGCGTCAAAGGAGTAGCCTTACAGGCCGGTCTGTTAGAGCAGTTGAGAGTCAACCCCGACGCCACCCGAGAGCAACACTGCCAGATATGGGAAGCCACCCACGGCATCAAGGTCAGTCCTGCCAGCATCACGCGTGCCAGGCAGGCCCTGGGCTGGACGCGAAAAAAAAGACCATAAGAGCAAGCGAGCAGCAGGAAGCCGAACGAGTCGCTTGGCGTAAACAAGCCGCAGACTTGCCCAGTCAGGATCTGGTCTTTGTCGACGAGACCGGTTCCCACATCGCTATGACCCCCTTGTATGCCTATGCCCCACGAGGGGAGCGCGCAGTCGGCAAGGTGCCCCGCAATTATGGAGCCATCATGACCCTCATCGCCTCGATGTCGCTTGCTGGCATGGGGCCGGCCTTTGTCTTGGATGGAGCTGCTGATAGTGCCGCTTTTGAGATCTACGTGGAGCAGATCCTGGCCCCCAGCCTGCGCCCTGGGCAAATCGTCATTCTGGATCATCTCTCGATCCACCTGGGACCTCGTGTCAAGCAAGCCATTGAAGCTCGCGGCTGTCGCCTGCTGTTTCTGCCGGCCTACTCGCCTGATTTTTCGCCCATTGAAGAGGCGTTCTCCAAACTGAAGACGTTGTTGCGGCTGGCAGGAGCTCGCACACGGGAAGCCCTCCAAGAGGCCATTGCCACCGCTTTGGATCTCATCACTGAGACGGATGCTTGTGGCTGGTTTACTCATTGCGGCTATCCCCCTTCTCGCTCAACAGAAACGGTTCAAGAATTATGAACACCGCTCTAGTCGCCGATGGGGCGCAGGTAGGCCTGCTTTCATTGGCAAGGCACGCTGACGAGCTGCTTCACGCGTGCCATCGATGTCAAAGACTATCCAGCCGTTTCCCGCTCGATCCATTAGACCACCCGTCTGCTTCTCGTTTGAGTCATTCGTGAGGGGGCGGCTGAGGAGATCATCGAGAAAGAGCGTGCGCAGGGCTTCGACAGGCCTCTCGGAAAGCTGTGCCAAAAAGCGCGAGAGCGCCGAACGGGAGGGAAGTCGATCACGCTCAAACAAGGCCATGAAGGGAACCGCAAAGGGCTGGAGCCGCTCGTAAAAAGCTTCCAGGGTGCGTTCTCCACTGAGAGCATACCCGAAAAGTACTGCAAGAAAGTCGATCACCTCGTAGTGCCCGAACCGCCGTCGTGCAAAGCGCACACGCTCACTGATCTTGCTGAGGATGCCTTGCTTGCGAAGATGCGCAGCCAGCAACACGATTTCCCCGAACCACGAAGGCGTCGAGGGGACGGACTCAGCAGAGGTCTGGATTTGTACCGATCCATCAGCGATACTGGTCATATGTACCTCATTGAGAGTATGGAAATGGTTTTTCTCTCAAAGAGGCACATGTTTATCTCTACTTGCTACAACTTAACAGCTCGTTGCGCAATTAGTGGGATCTGCAGACATTTGGAGATAAGGGAAGGAGGTGATAAACTAGAAGAGAAGTTCTAAAGGAGAGGAAGAAGAAGATGGAATGGTATCGCAACGATAAAGCAGCCGTGGCGGAGGCGTTGAGAGGAGGCGAACGCCCGGATTTGGCCACGACGATGGCCAGTGGCCCCTTGGATGAGTTGGTGGCCTTACACCAGGAATTGGGCATCTTCGCCATCGTAGATGGGCTGGAGGTGCAGCGAGCACGAGCAGGCGTGGCCGATGAGCTGTTGCTGCGCACGCTAGCGACCTTGCCGTTTGTGGAGCAAGCGTCCTTGAGTGGGGGAAGCTCGGTCCTGTTTCGAGAACCGGCGGTGTTACTGCAACTGGGCTGGGCCCCGGTGCAGATCCGGCAAGGCAGCAATGGGCGGCATCGGCATCCTGATGGGCGAGGAGAAGAGTCGCTACCCTGTCATCCTGATACGCTGCGCGATGCGGCTCTCGCGCGTCGGGGAGTCCGCGTGGCTGCATGCGCAAGCCGCAGGGGTGCAGTCGCTCTATCAGCGGCAGTTGGTGCGTGGCAAGGTCTACGCCGTCGATGGCAGTGGCTTGGGCGACGATTTTCGTTTGGTGGCCCTGGTGTGTGTGTCAGCCACCCGTCCGATCATCGCAGCCTGGCGACTGTTGAGTGGGCCTGCCTCGGAGAAAGGCAAAGAAGCCGCGGTGACCCGCTCACTGATTGAGCAAGTGCTGCAGGTGGCCGGGCCGCAGGCCATTAGCTTGTTGCTGGCAGATGCGCTCTACGCCGATGGGCCGCTGTTGGCTTGGCTCAAGTATCACCAGGGGATTGATGCCCTGGTCAGCTTGCCCGAGGATCGGCTGCTCTACCAAGACCTGCAAGGTTTGGCCGATGGGCGGCTCATTGACTGGAGCCACCATCGCTATGTGCGCACGATCCAAGGTCATAAGCAGCTACGCGAAGTGGAGGTGACGGCAGCGGGAGAACTGACGAGTTGGGACGGCAAAACCCTCGCGGCTGCCAGCTACGGGGTCTCCGATGCCAGCCTGTGGGCGTGTCTCATCCGCGATGTGACGACAGCCGAGGTAGCCGCCGAGAGCGTTAGTGAGTACGCGCAGGTTCGCCGATGGCTTTGCGGCTTTGCAGGCGTTTCGTCCACGCTGGCATATTGAGGATGATACCTATCGCGAACTCAAAGAGGGCTGGGGGCTCGAGAAGCAGCGCTGGGGACGCGATTTCGCAGCGGCGCTGGGGCGCACGACTTTGACATGCCTGGCCTTCAATACCGCCCAAGTCTACCGCTTGCAAGCTGGAGAGCGGTTGGCCTCGATGGCTATTCGTCGGTTGCGGCGACACCGTCAGCGCGAGCTGGGCAGTGCTCCAGCGGTGCTCTATGTCGCTGGCTGCTATGGCGTCTTCTCGTTGGAAGAATTGCTCGACGTGCTTGGGTCTGCCCCGCGGGAGAGTCTTCTGCCTGCCCTAGCCAAGCCGTCTTCCCCTGACTCTCCCACCTAATTCCTTATCTCCAAATGTCTGTGGGATCTGTGGTATACTTGCTTACAAAACGAAACAGAGCAGAGTGCGTTCTCATACTTCCAACATTGTGAGTCTTGTGAGTCGCCAGGAAGGACCTGCCAAATGACCACTCTCCCGAACATCGTGCTTGTCCACGGCGCCTGGGCCGACGGCTCCAGTTGGAGCGCCGTCATCGAGCGCCTGCAAGCCGATGGCTACACCGTCACCGCACCCCAGTTTCCGTTGACCACATTGGCCGATAATGTCGCTCGGCTGCGCCAGGTGCTGGCCCGTCAGATCGGCCCGACCATCGTCGCCGGCCACTCCTACGGCGGCCAGATCGTGACCGCGCTGGGCACCGATGCGCCCAACGTCGTCGGTCTCGTCTACATCTCGGCCTTTGGACTGGATCAGGGCGAATCGATTGGTGCACTGCTCGCGCAGGGACCGCCGACCCCGGCCCTGGCGCATCTGAGCATCGACCAGCAAGGCTTCGCCTGGCTGCCCGAGGACGACTTCGTGCACCACTTCGCCGCTGACGTGGATCCAGTGAAGGCCAAGGTTATGTACGCGGTGCAGCAGCCGCTGTCCTGGACCGCCCTCGGGGACGTGATGGGGGTGCCGGCCTGGAAAGCGCTGCCGTCCTGGTTCCTGGTCGCCGATGGCGATCAGACGATTCCGCCGGATGCCGAGCGGCTGTTCGCCAAGCGCATGGGGGCCACCACCGTCGAAGTCCCGACGAACCACGTGGCGATGGTCTCCCACCCCGATGACGTGGTGAAGCTCATCGAGACGGCGGCCCAGGCTGTGCCGGTCGCACACTAAGCGCCTCGCCCATGCAGGAGACTCCGGCGTTCATGGTGCTTCGCGTGCTTAGACGCGTCAGTGGTCGATGAGTCCAGAAACGCTAGGTCCTGCGAACCCGAAAGCCTCCAGGATGTCGAGCCTCGTAACGTCGTACCTCGTCTCCTTCCCCTGTGCGCTCTGATCTTCTTGAGAAGAAAGATAGGCAAGCGGGGAAGGAGGCCTTTCGCACATCTTCGCTCGCCTACCGGAAAACCCCCATAGCTGTGTACAGGAGTAGTGAGCTCTCCGTTCTGGAAAGCATGAAAGCTTCTTTACCAGATGTGCAGCAGCCAGCGCAAAGCCCTTGATGAACAGTCGAGCGCGGACGCAGATCGGGAGCACAGCAGCACCATTCTTCCTCACGCATCGCTTTCAGAAGCCGTCTCCACGTCCTGCACCCCTATGAGACTGCCCGGACTCGGGCTCCCTTCATAGAAGGTGAAGGCCCAGAAGATCCACAGGCAACTGCACAGTCCCAGACTCACATAGGGATTCCAGAACGCCAGCAGGGTTGCAAGCCCGTACACCGGCAATCCCAGCAGAATGTGGCGTGTCAGCCGCTTTACCTGGCGAGGCGTTACGGTTGGGTACAGCAGGTGGCGCTGACGCGCAGCTGTCCACCAGAGCAGGTTGTAGGCCACATTGATCACGACAAAGACCCCGGCATAGACGGCACACACCAGCGCCGCAGCAGGCGTGCTGAGGTACTGGGCCACCAGGGAGGTGGGGAAGGGCACCACGGTTACAAGCAACAGCAGCAGGCCATTTGCGAACAGAAAGGGGGTGTCTGCCCGGTACACTAATTTGAAAATGCCATGGTGGCTTGCCCACATGATCAAGATCGTGGCAAAACTCGTCATGAACGTGAGGTACGACGGCCACTGCTTGAACAGCGCACTACCCAAGGCGGGCACGGAAATCGCGCCCGTCGGCAGATGTGGCACCTGCAAATTGAACACCAGCAACGTAATGGCGACGGCAAAGACGCCGTCGCTGAAAGATTCCAGGCGACCGGTCTGTTTTTCGACGGTCCCTGCTCGCAGTTCACTGCTCATTGCCTCTCTCCTTCCAGACACGATAGGCCGCTCCTGCCCGGTGGGGG
>WNGP01024794.1_pt1 | contig 10369 bp, 9 predicted proteins | sample 5407671 | NCBI WGS metagenome assembly WNGP01 (sample SAMN13153381, study PRJNA577476) | soil metagenome | isolation source: 40 cm soil or saprolite under Garry oak tree replicate 2 | place: USA:California | collected 2016-06-15
GGCCTCATCCTGACCATGGGGCCCCGGCAACGGGCCCAGCGAGGGTACCGTCGCGAGAAGCGGGCGCCGCAGCCGTGACGCCTTGCGTCCCCGCCAGGGTCCTGCTTGCGTCGGTCCTGCTCGGCGCCGGCCTGGTCGGCTGCACGTCGCCGGCGTCCTCCACCGCCGCCGGTGAGCAGGTGGTCGGCGCGACCCCTGGGCCGAGTGGCGTCATCGCCATCGGCACCGGCGTGGCCGCCAACCTCAGCCACCCGGAGGCCTACGCCTACGTCGTGCTCAACGCCTGGGACCAGCCCACCTGCCGCCGGCTGAAGGCGGCCAACCCGCTGCTCAAGTGCCTGGTCTATAAGGACGCGGCCTCGGCCCGCTCGTACCCGGGCGCCTACGACCGAGCGACGGATGCCGACGGCCGGCTGCTGCCGACCGGCGTGGGCTACGCCGAAGCCCGCCGGCACGACCGGGCCCGACCAGACGACCCATGGTTCCTGCTGGATACCACCGGACACTGGGTGCAATGGGACGGCTACCCCGGCTTCTGGCAGCTCGACATCGGCTCGCCAAGCTATCAGCTTCGCTGGCGCACAGCCGTCGCCAGCGAGCTGGCCGCGACCGGCTGGGACGGTGTGGCCGTCGACAACGTCAGCGCGATCCCCGGCTACCTGGCCGGGCGGGCGCTGGCCAGGTATCCCGACGGCTTGCACTACCAGGCCGCCATGGAGCGTTTCCTGGATGCCACCGCCCCCGCTATCACGGCCACGGGCAAGCTCTACGTCGCCAACATCGCCAACACCGATCCCGAGCTGTTCGCGGCCTGGGCCTCCAAGGGCTCGGGAGGCCTGCTCGAGTACTGGATCGGCCGCGACGCGCCGCTGCCCGCCGGGAGGCTGCGCTGCGGGAGGACCTGGGACTGGCTCTCCTCGTACCAGATCGACACCCAAGCGGCGGGCAAGGTCTTCTTCGGCCATGCCACCCAGCAGCCCGGTGGGCCACCGACGGACCAGGCGCAAATTCGTTACGAGCGGGCCTCGTTCCTGGTCAGCTGGAGCGGCGGAGCGTCCGCCTCCTTCTATTCAACTGGCACCGCCGCCGACCCGTACACGAGCGATGCCACGGTGAATGTCGGGCAACCAATCGAGCCCAAGCAGGCAGTGGACGGGGGTGGCTTCGTGCGTCGCTACACGCGGGGCATTGCCATCGTCAACCGCAGCTGCTCGGGTACCGTCACCTTCGAGCTTGACGGTGCCTACCGGCGGCCCGACGGCGTCCTGGTGAGCTCGGCGGTCCTGTCGGGGCCCTCCGGCATGACCTTGACCCGTCCGTAGAGGTCAGCGGCCGGATCGGCACCCCCAGACGAGCGTGTTCCTGATACGCCAAATAGCGTATAGACGCATGCGAGGCGAGCGGGTTAGCTTACTGGGCTGGAATCCACGGGCCGAACGCCAAAGATTTGCCCTGAAATGGGGCCGGAGACGCAGAAGGGACCTGCGGCAGAGCAAGCCCGGAGGAGATACTGTCACACGGCCTTGCGCTCCCTGGCGGCGGCGTTCTTTCCACATCATCTTGAGCGGTTGAGCTGGAGCCCTTCGTTCGCGAGGGCGAAATGCTCGGCAAGAATCTTTTGGACGCTGGTGGGGGGATGGTCAGTACGGTCAGTGGTCCATTTCGCCGGTCCGGACGCTGACCTTGGTCTCCAAGGTCGCCTCAATTCCGGTCCAGGCAGGGCCGGAGGCCTCCAGCCGGGTACCTCGGGTCGCTCTGGCGCTGCTCGTCCCTGCCGTGGACGGTCTCGCGATGCTCGGTGGGCTGACGCTGGTCGCCCTGCTCGACGGCATCGGCGTCGCCGGCATCGGCGTCGCCGGCATCGGCTTTGCCATCGTCGCCTTCCTGACGCTCGCGGTCACCGGGACCCAGCAGCCAGGGATCAACCCGCGGGTCGGTGACGAGCTTCCCGCGCTGGTCGGGCGCATGGGGATCGCGTTCGCGATCACGGCGGTCCCGGCCACCCTGGCCACCGACTCCGCGCAGGCACTGCGGGGCCTCACTTGGGTTGCGGCAGCCGTCATCGTCCTCATCCCGATCGGGCGAGCATTTTCCTACTCGATGGTCCGGAGCACCCGCACGCATGGGCATGTGCAGGAGCCGACTCTGATCGTCGGGGCGGGCACGGTCGGTGCCCAGATCGCCGCTATCCTCCGCGAACACCCAGACTACGGCATGAGGCCCATCGGATTCCTCGACTCCTACCAAGGCACCGGGCTGTCCATGCCGATCCTCGGCGACGCCCGTGCCCTCGTGTCGACGATCGAGCACAACCACGTCACCAAGGTCGTGGTCGCGTTCGGCGCGATACAGGCGGCGGGGATGGTGCAGATCCTGCGCGACTGCGACCGGTTGCCCGTGGATCTCTACGTCGTCCCGCGGTTCTTCGAGCTCGGGGTCGCCCCGGCGTCCTTCGCCGACGACATCTGGGGCATCCCGCTGATCCGGCTCCGCCGGCCGGCCCTTCGGCCGAGCGGTCGCGTACCGAAACGGGCGTTCGACATCGTAGTGAGCGCGCTGGCACTGGTGCTCGGGGCGCCGGTGCTGCTGGCTGCCGCATTTGCCGTGCGCTGCTCGAGCCCCGGGCCGGTGCTGTTCCGCCAGGAGCGAGTCGGAGTCGGCGGGGAGCTGTTCGAGGTGCTGAAGCTCCGGACGCTCACCCAGAACGACGACTCCGACACGACCTGGTCGGTCGCTGACGACGACCGTAAGACGCGGGTCGGGTCAATCCTGCGGCGGACCAGCATCGATGAGCTGCCGCAGCTCATCAACGTGCTGCGCGGCGAGATGTCCCTCGTCGGCCCCCGACCGGAGCGTGCCTACTTCGCCAAGCGCTTCAGCCTCGAGGTGCCGCACTACGACGACCGGCACCGCATCCTCGGCGGCATCACCGGCTGGGCGCAGGTCCACGGACTCCGGGGGGACACGCCGATCGACGACCGGGCGAAGTTCGACAACCAGTACATCGAGCACTGGTCGCTCTGGCGCGACATTGTCATCCTGGTGCGGACCGTCGGGCTGCTCGCCCGGCTCCGGTGAGCCGTGCCGCTCAGCGCATCGCATCGACGACGTAGTACGCCGCCAGGTTGCGGTAGTCGGCGAGGCGGACCCACTCCTCGTAGACCAGATACCCCGCCTGCAGCGGGCGAGAGAATCCCAGGTAGCCCGCTCCCATCCAGTAGGGCACGATCTCCGCCGCCGTCCAAGGCTCGAGCATCCGCTCAAGAGCGCTGTACCAGCAGTGATGGTAGTGAGCGGGGAAGACCGTCTCAGGATCGCGACGGAGCAGCCGGCGCAGCAGCCACGTCGCCGCCGGCTGAGGAATGAGCTGATTTGCGAGCCCGAACAGCGAGAACGTCCCCGAGAGCTGGGCCACCAACCGGCCGCCGGGCCGCAGGTAGACGCGCAAGTTCTCCATGGCCTGGTCCAGCGGCTTCACGTGCTCCAAGACCTGGAAGCTGAGGACCAAGTCGAAGCCCTCGACGAGCGCGGAAAGCGGCTCGATCACGTCGGCGACCACCAACGCATCGTAGGAGCCGCCGGGCGCCCGCTGGAGCTCGGCCCTGGAGATGTCGAGTCCGACGTAGCGGCAGCCGGCCGGCCGCCGGCCTACCGAGACGGTCGGGAGTCGTCCGGAGCCGACGTCGAGGATCGACAGCCCAGGGGCCAGCGCACGGTGGGCGCGACGGCTGAACTCGTCCCCCCAGTCCGGGCCGTAACGGTCGGGGAGGCGGCCGCGAAGCGCGTCCCACCCTACCCGAGCCGCGGGTCGCAGCGCCCCGACCTCCCTCACCTCGCCGTCTTCCGGCAGACGAACAGCAGGTGGACGCCGAGGTAGCGGAGCGGCCGCACGCGGCCGAGCGAGCGCTCGATCGATGGGATCGCCGCCGTCGGGACCAACCGGTACCCCTTGCCGGTCAGGAAGTTGTAGCCGTGGAGCTCGATCACCTGGAACCCGTGGTCGCGGAGCTCGCGACGCACCTGGAGAAACGAGCGCTGGTTCCACCACGTCTGCCCGAGGACGTGCCTTCGGAACAACACGCTGACAAGTTGAACACGAAGATCCCGTCGTCGGCGAGGGCCCCGTGCAGCACCCTCAGGACCTCGCTCCGCAGGGTCTCGCCGGCGTTGAGGAAGAACCGGAACGCAGTGACCAGATCGTACCGGCCTGGTAGGACCGACGAATCGACGGTTACGTCACCGCAGATCAGCTTCGCTTTCGTCAGTTTCGCCCGCGCCAGCTCGAGCATCTCAGGCGAGGCGTCGATCCCGGTGGCGCTGCTGACCCGCTCCTCCAGGAAGGCGATGATCCTCCCGGTCCCGCAGGCGAAGTCGAGGTAGCGGATCTCGCGCCCGTCGAACCGGCGGTCAACGACGTCGGCGAGCAGGCGCCGTTCGGTCTCGCCCAGCCAACCGGCTTCGGACTCCTCGCGCCGCAGGTCTTCCTCATAGGCGCTCGCCGCCTCGTGACCGCGCCAGCCCGACCGGTAGTCAATGCGCCCCCGCCGCTGTCTGCCTGGCATGGCAATCCTTTCGCCGCACTCGTCCCTGGCCGTCAGTCGCCACGCCGCTCCGCCAACTCCCGCACGACTTCCCGCACCCTGACCCGCAGGGCGGCCTCCCGCAGCTCGCGAAGTCCTCGGCGAGCGGCCGCGAAGCGGACCCGGTCGTACCAGGCGATGATGACCAGCCCGTTCGCCAGCCATCGGGCGCTGGTCGCCGGCCACGGCGGCTCGAGGACGATCGACGAGAGCCGACGCCCCACCTCGTTCCTGAGCCCGCCGCCGAGCAGGCGCAGCCGCGCCCAGGCCAGCGCGGGATCGAATTCAGGGCTGCCGAATCGAAGCTGCGCGAAGTCCAGCAGGCAGACCCGCTCGCCGTCCCACAGCCAGTTACTCGGGACACAGTCGCCGTGCACCAGCACCGGATGCGCGGCCCGTTCGTCGCCGGCGCTGACCGCCGCCTCCAGGAGCCAGGCCGGGAACAGGTCCTCGACCGCTTCCAGGTTGGGGATGAGCCCACCGGGCTCGGAGCGCGACCGCGGCCCCAAGAGATCGGCCGCATGCAGTGCCGCCACCGCGCGACCGGCCGCCATCACCGGCAGCGCGCGGTCCACGTTCCTCCGACTCAGCACCCTCTGCACGCTGACCCCTGGCACGAACCGGGTCACGACGACCCCGCGGCCGGAGGCCAGGACCTCGGGAACCGACCCGGGCGGGACCCGTCCGGACAGGCCCGCCAGCGCCTCGGCCTCCCGCCGGAGCCGAGCGCAATTGCCCTGGTCGTCAAGGTCCTTCAGCATCTTGACGACCCGGATGCCGTCCACCCACTCCACCGCCGTCACCCACGCACTGGGACTGACCCAGGTCCTGAGCTGCCTCCCGACCGGTGCGCTGCATCCCGGGCAGGCGTCGGCCGCGGCGGGAAGCGGAGTCGCGCAGCCGGCGCACGCCGTTGGGTTCATCGAGGATCAGACAGGCGAGCGCGAACCTTCCGAAGATCGGCTCCGATCCCCGGCAGGAGGAGCATGGTGGCGGCCGAATACGCGAGCACGAACACCGACCCGAGCAGGAACAGCGTCCCCCATGACGAGTCGGCCGTCCAGATCCCTCCGAGCATTCGCAGTCCGGCCACCGCCAGGGACGACGGCCTGGCGGGCCAGATCGAGCACAAGGCGGCCGGCGGACAGCCCGACCAGCCGGGAGGCAGCGCTGACATATCCTCCCAAGAGCACCGATGCCACGACGGCCTGGAGGACACCTACCGTAACGATGCCACGGCGCCCGACCGTCGCGATCAGGACGCCGAGCAGCACGAACCAGGCGCCGCGCAGGGCGGCGTCGACGCCGGGACGTCCCACGGCGGCGAGCAGGGCGTGGATCAGGTGGGCGGCGGATCGCAGGCACACGTAGACGCCGAGCGCCCGCGCGACCGGCACCGACGGCTCCCAGCGAGCGCCGAGCACCAGCAGCGAGGGTGCCAGCGCGATGACGCCACCGCCGAACAGGCACACGGTCGCCATGGCGACACCGAAGGTCGAGCGAAAGGCGCCGCGGATGCGGTCCAGGTCCGGAGCAAGCCGCGCGAAGTATGGGAAGGTGACCCCGGCGATCACGTACGCGATGGCCAGGAACGGAAGGATGGCGATGCGGAACGCCAGCGAGTAGTAGCCCAGGGCGATGGGTCCAAGCAGCCGGCCAACCAGGACGTAGTCGATGTTCTGGAGCGCGAAGTCGAAGCCTTGGGTGGCTGCAATGTGCTTCCCGTACCGCCAGAGGCCGACCGCCAGGTCGGGATGCCAGTCGGGATGCCATGAGAAGCCGGACCGCGCGGGGAGAACGGCAAAACAGAGCACGAGCGAGAGCACGCTGGCGACGGCGTCCCCGATCACGAGCGACCAGACGCCGACGCCGGCAAGTGCCAGCCCGATGGTTACGACGCCGCCGACGATCCTGGGGAGGGTCTCGGGCACAAAGCGCCGGTTGAACGCCAGCTCGCGGGTCAGCAGGGCGAACGGCACCTGCTTCACGACGTTCAAGGGAACCATCAGGCCATAGGCGCGGATGATCCCGGTGGCCTCCGGCACCCGGAAGAACGCCCCCACCGCCGGCGCCGCAGCCACCAGCAGCCCGCCGATCAGCACGCCCGCAATGGCCGCGAGCGTCAGCGCCGTCCTGGCAGCCTCGCTGACTCGCTCTCGCTGGTAGACGAGCGCATCGGCAAGGCCGAGGCTGCCGAGGATGATCAAGGCGTTCTGGCAGAGGCCGCCCACGCTGAGGATGCCGAGCTCCCGCGGGCCGAGCCGCGTGGCCAGCACGGCGAGCACGGCGACCAGCACGAGTCGGTTGAGCCATGAGCTGAGCGCCACCCACACCGTGCCTCGCGCGGCGCGCCGGTCGAGGCCGGCGCTGTCCTGTTCGTGCCTATATGCCACATCCGTCCCTTACATCGGGCTCGCGAACCATCGTCCGATCCGCGCGCCCTGGTCGATCGGTCCGACCACGCCATTCCTACGTTGTCGGCCGCAGAGCGTCAAGCAGTTTGCGCCGCCCGCCGCAGCAGGCGACCGGCGGACCTCCGCACGCCAGCGGCTCCGACGACCGACAGCAGAGCGAAGCCCGCGACGAACCCCTTCGCCGCCTGCAGCTGCAGGATCTCGCGCGCGTCGGAGGCGAAGTTCTGCTTGTACCATTCGTTGCCACGCAACAGGTCCACCTCACCGAAGCCGCGCCGGCAGGCGTCCTGGATGGTTCTGGTGAGCAGGACCGTGGTGGCGCTGCGCCAGTGGTGCTCGGGGACGCGGCCGCTCTGGTAGAGGCTGATCCGGCCCGCCACCTCGAAGCTGGTGACGGCCGCGACGACCGTCTCTCCCGCCGTCAGCTCGTGGAAGGCGAACTCACCACGGGCCACCCCGAGCCGTCCAGCGGCCGCGAATCGCTCGTAGCAGGCCAGGAAGTTCGAACGGCTGCCCCAGCGTGCCTGGTGGAGGCGCCGCAGCGTCTCCAGGGCCACCTCGACCGAGTCGGCCGGCACGACCCGGTGCTCCATGCCCTGCGCGGCGAGGCGACGGGAGGCCTTGCTGACAGTGGCTCGGAGCCCCCTGGGTCGCTGCCTGAACCAGTCGTCGGGATCCGCTGGCAGCGGCGCCCACGGGGCGACGTCGAGGATCTTGCGGCGCACGCGCCCCGGCAGTGCCGCCGCGATCCGGCTACCTCCGGCGACCCCTTCGAGGTCGAACACCCTGGAGCCTGGCCGAGCCATCCAGGCGGCCAGGGCGGCCACCACGCGGTCTTCCCAGCCTGGGGCGGCCAGGAGGTCGAGATGGTCGGGGCAGAGCGGCCCGGCCCCCATCAGGTGGAACCACGGCACCGGCCACCGCCGCCCCTGCTCCAAGGCCAGGCCGCCGACCAGCCTCCCCCGATTCATCACCAGCAGGAAGCAGCGACGGCGAGCGGCCGTGGCCTCGAGCCACCACGACCGCAGGAACGGTGACGGCAGCGGCAGGCGGTCGACCAGCTCGTCCCAGACCGGGGCGAGCGCGCCGAGGCGGGAACGTTCTACCACCTGCGGCGCGTCGCGATCGTCCACGGTCAGGCCCCTTCGCTGACCCGGTTACGCTGATCAGGACCGGCGCGCTTAGGATAGCTTGTGGCCGATTCGGCGGGAGCCATTGCGAGGCTGTGGGAGCAGCGCCTTGGACGTGGCGGTGATCATCCCGGCGTTCAACGCCGGCCCGTACCTCGACCAGACCCTGGCGTCGGTCGCTGGTCAGACCTACCCTCCGGCCCAGGTGGTGGTCGCCGACGACTGCTCCAGCGATGACACGATGGAACGGGCGCGACGATGGGGGAGCCGCCTGCCGGTCGAGGTCCTGCGGCTCGAACGGAACGCCGGTCCGGGACCAGCGCGCGACAGAGCGATCCAGGTCACGACTACATCGCTGCTGGCGATCCTCGACGCGGACGACCTCCTGCTCCCCGACCACCTCGAGACGATGGTCGCCGCCCACCAGCACGCGCACGGGCTAGTGTCGGCGCGGGAGCTGCCATGGGCACCCGGTCGCGGTCTGGACCTCGCCCGCCGACGCAACCGGCCCACACCGGTCCCCACCGACCCCGCGGAACAACTCGTCGCCCTACTCCAGCGTAACTACGTCAACTTCCCGCTCTTCTCGCGAGTGCTCTACCAGGAGGCCGGCGGCTTCCGGGCGCGGTTCCGTGTCGGTGAAGACTGGGACCTCTGGATCAGGATGCTCCGCGCCGGCGCGAGGATAACCGAGACATCGCACCCGACGGCCCTCCACCGGATCCGTCTGCGCAGCCTGTCGGTTGACCCGACGTCCACCGTGGAGTCCGGCATCGCCGTGCTCACCGTGGCACTGGCGGAGTCGCGGTCGGCCCCGGAACGCGGCGCCGCGGAGCGAGGGCTTCAGGCATTGCAAGCCAGGAAGCGCTACTACGACGCCTCCACGCTCGCCGCCAGCGGCCACCTTTGGCGGGCGCGGGCCGTCGCCGTGCGCGGCTGCCGCGGTGGCGGCTGGAGGGTCATGGCCGGCCTGACCGCCCTGGCTGTGGCCCCTCGCACCTCGATCCGCCTCGAGCGGGCGACCAGGCGGTACCGAACCTTCCGCCCCGAGTGATGGGCACGGCCCCCGGCAGGGCGCCGCCTCAGGCGCTCATCGCCCGATTGCGCCCTCGAAGGTGCCGCCGCAGGCCGTAGGCGCGCATGGCGGTCGCCTTGGCCCGGTCCACGAGCGGCCAGTCCCCCGGGTAGTGGGGGGAGAGGTGCATGCGCCGCATGCGCGCGTTGAACGCCTGGATGAGCGTCTCCCGGTTCGTGTCGGGCGTGAAGAAGGTCAGCGTGACCGAGATCGAGACGGCGTCACCGTTCTTCACCCAGTGGGGGGTAATCGGCGGGATGTAGACGCCGACCCCCGCGGTCAGTTGGTAGGCGGCGAGTTCCGGCGGCAGCGACTCGATCCGTCCGTGGGAGCCGTCCCAGTAGCGCACGACCTCGTGCCGCTCGGCCTGGACGGTCGTGAACTTCCCGAAGGTCAGCCGCTTCTTCCCCTGCATCTGCATGATCAGGCTGTGTTCGATGTCGAAGTGGGCCGGTGTCGTGGAGTTCGGTGACGAGACGAAGACGAAGCCGACCCGGCGCAGCATGTCGCTCCGGCGGCCGGCGATGAACGGCTCGACCTCGTCAAGGCACTGGTTCATGAGCTCCGCGTAGGCCGGAAGCTGCTCGATATTGAGCAGCGTGAGCCAGGACCGGTTCTCGTCGAGGTGACGGATCACGTCGCCGGGCCGCGGCAGCTTGCCGCGCGGTGGCCCGCCCTCCGGCACCAGCAACGCCTGGTCGGCCGTATCGCAGATCACCGACTCCCTGGGCAGCTCGTCGGCAAGCTGGGCGATCGAGTCGAGTGTGAGCAGCGGATGCTCCTGGAGAGCGTGGCCGAACTGGACCGGCTCCCGCCTGCGGAACGCATCCCCGAAGCCGGTCCCGTCGAGTCGCATGAGCCCGTTCGGTGGCATGACCATCCTCCATCCTCGTACCGGCATGCACCGATGACTACTTCGGGCGGTTAGTCTCCGTCAGCGCACCCGAGGATGCAACGCCTTCGACGCTAGCTGCCCGCGGCATGGAGCAGGCGTCCGAGGGCAGGGTAAGGTCACCGAACCGGCGCCGACAGCACTGTTGCATCTGGCGATCAGCACCCTCGGTGCCCTCCACTTGGAGGCCAACGGCTCACACGGGCATTCAGGATCGGCCTCTTTGAGGCGTTCTCGTGGCCCTCGGAGTGGAACCAGCCTCCACTTTGGTACTCGTC
>WNGP01025572.1_pt1 | contig 10368 bp, 11 predicted proteins | sample 5407671 | NCBI WGS metagenome assembly WNGP01 (sample SAMN13153381, study PRJNA577476) | soil metagenome | isolation source: 40 cm soil or saprolite under Garry oak tree replicate 2 | place: USA:California | collected 2016-06-15
CAGCATCACAACCCCCTCCCCTGTGAGGCGCTCGAGGTAGGTAAAATGCTCCCCTATGATCTCCTCTTCTTCCGGGGTTTTGCCCTCTACCAGCATCTCATGGCGAGTGGGTTGTATTCTGTACAGGTAATGTTTCGTCTCATTCACGGTTCGTCCTCGTCTTCTACTGAGCAGTGAGTTGATAGTAATCGGTGAGTGTTTGGGATGGTGTCATAAATCCTCCATAGATGCATGTGGTGTGGAGACCTCCGCCAGTCGGCGTTGCAAGAAAGCGCGTTCTCGCTCATTGTGGCACAGGAGAAGCGCCTGGGAATAGGCCTGGCTCGCTTGGTCCAGCCGTCCTGCGCGCCTCAACAGGTCAGCGCGAGTCGCGTGAAAGAGATGGTAATCGCGCAGCGCGTGCCTCAATGCTGGTCTATCAAGCAGCGCCAGCCCGCGTAGCGGTCCATCCGCCATCGCTACGGCCACTATCCGGTTCAGTTCGATCACAGGTGAGGGGGTTATGCGCATGAGCCCTCCATAGAGCGCTGCGATTTGCGCCCAGTCGGTGTCTGCGGGTCGCTTTGCCTGGGCATGTAGAGCGCTGATCGCCGCCTGGATTTGATACGGACCAGGCCGCCTCATCCGCAGCGCCTGTTCAAGGATAGCGAGGCCCTCCTGTATCTCGTCCTGGTTCCAGAGCGAGCGATCCTGCTCCTCCAGCAGCACCATTTCTCCCCCTGAACCAGCGCGCGCCCTGCGCCGCGAGTCATGCAGCAGCAGTAATGCGAGCAGGCCCAGGCTCTCCGGCACTGCGCTCAACAAAGACTCCTGGGTCAGCAGCATGTTCAAAACGCGAGCCAGCCGGATCGCTTCGTCACACAGATCCCAGCGCATCAGCTCGTTCCCGGATGTGGCCGTGTACCCCTCGTTAAAAATAAGGTAGAGCACGCAGAAGACTGCGTCGACCCGTTCTTCTAGCACATCGGTCGGCGGCACGCGATAGGGAATGCCCGCGTCGCGTATCTTGCGCTTAGCTCGCACCAGGCGCTGCGCCATCGTTGGCAGCGGCACCAGGAAGGCGCTGGCAATTTCGGGAGTGGATAAGCCGCCAAGCGTATGCAGCGTCAGGGCCACCTGTGAATCCAAAGCCAGGGCAGGATGACAACAGGTAAACATCAGCTTGAGACGCTCATCCGGTATCGCTCGATCTTCCATTTCCGCTGTTGCCTCCTGCCCATATAATGCGTCCTGCTCGGCCAGTTCCTGTAATATTGCCTGCTTGCGCGCCAAAGTACTCGCGCGGCGCAGGCGATCAATCGCTTTGTTTCGTGCGGTAGTCGTAATCCAGGCGCTCGGATTGCGGGGAACACCATCCACAGGCCAGCGTTCAAGCGCCACGAGCATAGCGTCCTGCAGCGCATCCTCGGCCAGCTCGAAGTCCCGCACGGAACTAATCAGCGAGGCCAGAATGCGGTCAGCTTCCTGGTGAAAGGTATCTGCCACAATCCGGTGTATTGCGTCCATTTCCCCTACCGGTATTACTCGAACTCCATAACCGGTCGAATCTCGATAGAGCCATCAGCGGCCCCGGGAATCTTTGCCGCCGCTTTGATCGCCTCGTCGAGGTCCTTACAGTTCAGCAGATAAAACCCGCCGAGCTGCTCTTTCGTCTCAGCAAATGGACCATCCGTCGTCAGCGTCTTACCATTACGCACCCGCACAGTCGTCGCTGTATTGGTAGGCATGAGCGCTTCCCCGCCCTGCACCTCCACGGCGAGTTTCTTAAATTCGTCATCCAGGGCATTATAAGCTGCAAATTCCGCTCCCAACTGCTCCTCGCTCCACTGCGAATGAGCCACCTCATCTTGATAGATCAACAACAGGTAACGCATCTTCTTTGTCCCTCTTTCTCAATTCCAAAATTTTCTCTCAAGAGCGATCATTTCGCCCTTCCAATATAACGACGAGTGGGATTCTCGCGATTCGACACGCCTACAAGTAAATATAGCATGAATTTCAAAAGTCTAGTCAATCGGGGCTCAAAGCTCCTCCCCTGACGCCCACAAGGGGCGTCACTACATTTCAACATAACATGCCCCACTCCCCTCACCTCAGCGTGTCCCTTAGCGTGGGGATGGGGGTGGTGGGTGGGTTGTGCCAAATGTAGTGATGCCCCTTGTGGGCATCAGGCTTGTGGGCATCGGGCCCCTGTGCATCGAAAAAGGGTCGGAAGAAGAACCAGACAGCGTAATGTTCCCAATCAGCCATCTAGCCCGTTATAATAAATAAGAACCCTCAAAAAGTTCCAAAGACGAGTATACTAAAGGTATACCCCTACCCTTGTACCTTGAACATTTGAAAGGAAGAGTGCCTATGCAGCGCACTATCGATATCTATCCCTACGAAAAAGTGCAGGTCGTCAACATCAACAATGGTTCCCGTCTTGAGACCTACACTATCGCGGGTGCCCGTGGTTCCGGCGTGATCTGCCTCAATGGAGCTGCCGCTCGTCACGCCGCCGAAGGCGACATTGTCATCATCATCAGTTACGGACAATACGACGAGCAAGAAATTCGCGCCTTAGAGCCGCGCCTCGTCTTCGTCGATGCCGGCAATCACATCACCGAAACGAAGCGCGTACCGCTCATCGAAATGCTACCCGAAACCAGCTTAGCCGAAGCCGTCTTCTAACGACTTCCCAGTAATCTTCATTCAACTGCCTTGGTTGGATGAATTACTGCTCAGCCTCTTCCTACCAAACGTTTGTAAGAATACCGGATACACTCTCATGACTCTACCCTCCATTCCCTATCTGGTTCAACTCGAAAAGTAGCTAAATTTTCATCGTATATTTTATTACCCCTTTTGCTTAGGGCGTTGGAGTCATGCATTTCTTTCGATGGCAAGGTGTTGGCGTCACCGATGGAGTTGAGGTAGTAGTCGGTGATGCTGTAGTCGCTGTTGGCGAAGCCACAACCGCCGTGAAGTAAGCCGCCGAGGGAATGGTACAGGTTTGAGACCCACTGCTAAAGGTGATCTGGATTTGAACCAGGTGATTGATAGCGCTGGGCCTGAGCGGGATGGCGAACACCGCTATGCCGGGGTTGCCCTGGACGGTCTGGGTGAATTTGCCATAGATATACTCGATGCCATTCATGCTATAGGGCGGGGTCGTATTGGTAGCCCAACCTCCACAATAAAAGCCATTCAGATCAGGTGTGGGTGAACCACTGAATTGGCCAAAACGAATGGTGATAGTCGCAACCGGCGTGCCAGGAGCATTCTGGCTGGTGGCGCTGCCGCAGGAAACGATGAACACCATAGAAAGCATGAGCAGGACGACGCCTGAGCATTTACACAAAAGAGGCAATCTATCATAGTTGAATCTGTGCAGCCACATAAGAACAAATTGACCTTTGTCTCTCTAGAACTTTTCATGAGAGTATAGCATGCCTCACTTATGCTTACAGGTGACAGATGTTCCCTTCCCATGAAAGTACTAGCCAACCGTTGTAAATTCACGCGGTGTCCGCCTGCTCGTTTGCCGTTTTCCATTTTAGGCTTTCCTGCGCAAAAACATACACCCCACCCCTACGCACTCGTCATCCAATCATCCTGCACCCCCTCAACAGGCAGCCAGCTTGGTAGCTCCATCAGCAGCCGATCTGACAGCCCATTCACATAGGGTTCGTACATTTCACGATACCTTCTAAGCTCCTCATCGGCCTCGCGCCCCCCTTTCAGAGGCACATCTGCCTGGGCAAGGATCGCGCGTACCTTTTCCAGCTCGCCGGACAAGAGCCGATCATCATGACAGGGATGGGGAGTGGCGCGGAAATTCTGTGCTAGGTCTACCGCTGCATGACGGGCCATCGCAAAAGTCAACCGTGCTTTCTTTTCCGGCGTACCATCGATACCCACCATAATCAGCGTGCAGGCATCCATGATCATGGTTAGCGCCGCCAGCCAGGATTGATTATCATGCTGCGAGCGAAAGTAGGCCAGCGTTGGATAAGAGAGATGACTTTCCAGCAACTCCGCCGCCCAGCGCTCCCACTCGTACAGAAACTGGCCCAGCGACTCCGCGCTCTGGTGCTGGCCATAACGCCGTAACAACTCGACCGCGCACGGTGGAGAACCCGCGCGCGCATCGAGCAGCGAGATATTCACTTCACGCCGCGAGAACGCCTGGTACAGCACAGGCAGATAGCCAATCACAATCGCCAGAATACCAAATCCCATCCCCGCTTCAATAATAGTGAATACTCGCGCTACCGCCGTTCGGGGAATAACATCTCCCAGTCCCAGCGTGAAGAAGTTTGTGCCACTCACATACAGGTCAGTGCCAAAATTGGGCACCCCCTCCGGTGCACTGTATGGGGAACCGCATGCCCATTGCAGCGACGCGAAGCCCACGATTATTCCTAGTATCCAGATAAACAGCAAAAACAGCAAACCCAGCGGCCCATAAATGCCCAGAAAATTTTCGCGCCGGTTTCTATCCTTTATCTTCCTCGCAATCATCACCCATGGCCACCACGAAACACGCCGGACAACCACACTCAAGCGCAGCGGTCGCGTTATCCTGCGCGGTAAAATCACCACCTCAAAAACATCCAGCAGCACGATAAATATGAGCAGCACGGTCAGAACGACCACGAGAATTGACAGACCCATACCCTGAAGAAACGCAATCATTACCTTTATTAGCCCTTACTATTTTTATATGAACCCGATGTTTGCAACAAACATATTATAGACCATAAATGATATCAAAGCACCGAGAGGTGGGATCGGCATCATTTTTTAGCGAGAAGAAGCGCCTCGAAGCAATGATTCCCAAGGCCCGACCAGGGCGGGGGCAAGCCCAGCCCGTACCCTAGACGGATTGTGTCGCGCGTCGTCTAGGGTACGGGCTGGGCTTGCCCCCGCCCTAGAAGCAGTGGTATAGTAGGGCTATGCGTATAACCAACCTTGAACCACAGGCCAATAACCCTGAGCGCTTCAACCTCTACGTCGATGGCCACTTCCTGCTCGGCGTCAACGCCGCCATCGTCTTACAAATGGGATTGCACGTAGAGCAAGAATTATCGCCGGAGCAACTCGAACAACTCAGCAGCGAAGAGGCTGAGCAGCAGGCCGTAGATCGCGCGCTCAACTACCTCTCCTACCGCCCGCGCAGCCGCGAAGAGGTACGCCGCTACCTGCGCCGCAAAGAAACCCCTTCCGACATCATCGAAGCAGCCCTCGCGCGCCTGGACCGCCTCGACTTCGTCAACGACCGCGCCTTCGCCGCGTTCTGGATCGAGAACCGCGAACAATTCAACCCGCGCGGCTCCCACGCCCTCAAGAACGAGCTGCGTATGAAAGGCGTCGACCGCGCCGTCGTCGATGAACTCGTCGATGACGAACAGGACGAGCAGCTCGCCCTGCGTGCTGGCCGCAAAAAAGCCCTGTCACTCATGAACCTCCCGCATATAGACTACCCTACCTTCCGCAACCGCCTCGGCTCATTTTTACAGCGCCGCGGCTTCGGCTACCAGGTCTCAACACGCACAGTGAAAGCATTATGGAAAGAGTTGAAAGGGGAAGAGCAAGACGACGAATAACTCACCTATTTAACCAATAGCCTTAACTTACAACCAATGCGTAGAAAGGAGAACACACCATGCAAGGCGATACACAAGATCAACCCCCTCAGACAAACGGCAATCAAGGCACCGGAGCCGGACAAAGTTCGGGCTCTACCTCCCTCGATCCTATACCACAGCGCAATTTCAGCAACCCCCTTGCCACCACGCCCGGTGTGCAGGTGAGCATCCAGCATGCAGAACACCCCAACCTGCCCTTTCAAAATTTACCGCAGCCGACAGGCCCGCAGCCCTATCATCTTTCGCTTGAACAGGTGCTGCCCCGTCATCATATTGAGGCAATCCAGGCCGCGGGAAAACTCGTATTTCCAGGCGGTCGCCGACCAGATGGTGATCGATTGCCACTTAGCTGACAAAGCATCGCGGCCCGCCTTCTTCTATCACTTAGGGGACGTGGTTTACTACTACGGCCAGGGCAGGGAATATTATAGCCAGTTCTACGATCCCTACCAACTCTACCATGCGCCGGTATTTGCCATTCCTGGGAACCACGATGGCGAAGTGTACGACGAAAGGGAACATTCACTCTCTGCCTTTGTGGCGAACTTCTGCGCACAGACCCCGGAACTCACCAGAGATGCTGGAGATACCCATCGCCATGCCATGACGCAGCCCAACGTCTATTGGACGCTCGAAGCACCCTTTGTGACGATTATCGGGCTGTACACCAACGTGCCCGAAGGCGGCAGGCTGGATGATGCGCAGATCATGTGGTTCGCATCGGAAATGGCCAGCGCTCCAACTGAAAAGGCGTTGATCGTAGCCATGCATCACGCGTGCTACGCTGCTGATCTCTACCATTCCGGGAGCCAGTACCTGGTGCAGCAGCTTGAGCAGGCCATCCAGTCCTCAGGCAGGGTTCCCGATGCAGTATTGAGCGGCCACGTCCACAGCTACCAGCGCTTCACACGCGGCATCAATGGACGCGACGTGCCATTCCTCGTTGCCGGAGCAGGCGGCTTCTGGAAGCCGAGTGGCATGCAAAAAGACCCCAATGGCAATCCCTTACCGACCCCCTACCAGTTTAGCGACCTGGGCGTGACCCTCGAGTGCTACTGTGATGACCACTACGGCTATCTGCTGATGGAAGTTACTCCCCAGACGCTCAAGGGCCAGTACTTTATAGTGCCCGGTCAAAAGGATGCGCTAGGCACACCTGCGCGGTGCATCGATACCTTTACACTCGATCTGACTACGCATAAACTGTCGTAATGAGAGCTAGATGTGATCAGGGCTGTAAACGCTCTTCGACTCGGCTCATACGTTCTTCCCTCCCTGCAAGCATCACCTGCCTGGCGTGATATTCTGATTCACGTGAAACAGATTGCCCGGATCATACGTTGCTTTGATCTGTGCCAGTCGGGCGTAGTTGTCGCGGTACGCCGCTTTCACATTGTCCGTACCCTCATCCATCATCATGTTGATATAGCCTCCTCCCGCCGAATAGGGATGCAATGCTATCCAATAGTCCCTGGCCCACTGGATCAGGCGCTCGTTGTTGGCCGGGTCGGGGTCGACACCGACAATCACCTCGGAGAAGTTGGCGTCACGGAAGCTGAACGCGGTGTCGCTCGTGCTGGCCCGATGGACAGCGCCGTTGATCGGATAGAGGTCTTCGGAGAGAGGGTCGAGTCCGATCAAGCGCTGGGCATAGCGGATGGCGGTGACGGTGTCGCCCTGCGCTTCAAAGAGGCGGAGCAGTTGTTCGAGTACCTGCAGGTGGCGCTGGCGTAGCCGATCCCGCTCAGGCAATATCCATTCATCATAGCAGCCAGGCAGTAATTCACCTCGATACAGGCTGTCTGCCTGCTCGAGAGCGGCTTGTAGTGGGTGCTGGTCATTGCGTTGTGTGGCCGCGTCTGCGAGAGCGAGCGTCTGTTCGAACTCGGCGACATCGAGGTGGCATGGCGTGACGGGGTGCCAGTGCAACATGTGCGTGTCAGCAGAGAGGAATTGCTCCACAGCCGGAAGTGCCTGGCGCAATTGATGGAGCAGTTGGCGCAAGTTATTGCGAGCCTGAGCCTCGGTTGCGTCGGGCCAGAAGAGGAAGGCAAGATGCTGGCGTTGTTGGGGGACATCGCGATGCAGCACGAGAAAGGCGAGCAATGATTGCAGGCGCGTGGTGTTGAGGCTTGTCACCTGCCGGTCATCGTAGATGAGGCTGAAATCGCCGAGCAATCGGATGTGAAGGGTTGGCATCGTCATGATCGGCTACCTTTCTTCTCTTCAGGCTCAAGCGATGGCAGAGAAGGCAGAGTGGTCAGCTCTGGGAACATGTATATGACATCACGAAAATCATCGAAGCCATCTACTGGCGGTGCGTCCAATCACCTTCAGCTTGCCACGATAGCCCTTGGTGTTCTTACTCTACCATATCATTCTCTTTTTTACCACTACCGCTGATTATAGTACGTGGCCTCACCTGGCTCAGGTCTTCAAGCTGGAAAGTCAGAGGACCAACGCTCTGGTCAATTCTCCTCGTCTTCAGGGCGTATTGAGCGGGAGGTGATGGTATTGAGTGCGTCGTTGTCCTATACTATAATTGAAAATAGAGTAGCAACAGTGTTCGGTACAGGAGATAGGTGAGAAACATGAACGAGCCAACGAAGCCTGGAACGCCGCCCACAGTAGAGGGCATTGTGACCACACCCAGTCCGTTTTCTGTGGAAGAGACGTTGGTACGCCTCCAGGAGGCAATACACCGCCGAAATCTGACCCTCTTTGCCCATATTGACCACAGTGGAGAAGCGAAACGCGTCGGCCTCACGATGCAAGAGACCCATGTGCTGATCTTTGGCAATCCGAAAGGTGGCACGCCATTGATGATTGCTTCCCCGCTCCTCGCACTTGATCTGCCCCTCAAAGTGCTCATCTGGCAAAGCGAGGATAATCGGGTATGGGTGAGTACTACCAGCGTCGTCTACCTGAGAGATCGCTACGCTATCCCACAGGAATTGGTCGGGAACATTGCCGTAGTTGATGCCATCATCCAGCAGGCGCTCCAAAGCTAACACTTGATCTCAAAACCTTCAAAAAATTGCGCGCGTAGTGTATAATAGGAGTAGAGCAGAAACAATCCCAAACCAAAAATACATTGCCCAGGGCGGGTTATGCTTCGCCCCTGCAAAGGCAGACCGTTCCGGTATTTGCAGGGGTTTGAAAGTATGGCCCGCCCTCTTTATTGCCCATTTCCATTCCCGTTTCCGTTTCCCTCTCCCGATGTTGGGGTATATGTGGGCGAAACAGCATACACGTCAAGTTAGGGTCAAGGACAATCGTTCGGTATGTCGTAGGGACAAGGGGCGGCAGAGCGGATGAGTGGGGGCCTTGTGCTTGTCCTGGGTGGGGGAAGCGATAGCTCTCTCCCCGACCCTTTTTGAAAGACACCTTGCGCCTGATGCCCCTGGTGGGCATCAAATACGCATCAACCTAAGTACAAGCCCATCAACATCCGTAGGGGCGAGGGTGGACGATGAGGGGCTGGGAGGGCCTTTATGGTCGCCCGCGTCCTGTTCATCTTGCTCCCTTGAAAATCGCTTGATATACACGAAATGTCATAGAAAGCCCGATTTTCATGCGCGGTGGTGCGCCTGCGGCGCATGAGTCACTGCTGGCGAACCCTCTTGCCAGAGAGATAAAGAGTAACAAGGTTTGTTATAATAGCAAAAACGTCAGAGAAGCAAGGTGCTCAAGTTGTTCAAGCAGGAGGGAACCCATGTCACTCAAACCACAAGCAATCGGCCCGATTCCAGAAGAAACGGCACTTGTTGCCCATGCCGTCTATCCCAAAGGGAACGTGTTTATGCGCATGCGCGATGAACTGGGCACGATCTACCAGGATGAAGCCTTTGCCCACTTGTTTTCCCACACGGGACAGCCCGCAGAAGCCCCGTGGCGCTTAGCCTTGGTCACCGTCATGCAGTTCGCTGAAGGACTTTCCGATCGCCAGGCCGCCGATGCGGTGCGTAGCCGGATCGACTTCAAGTACGCCCTGGGTTTGGAACTCACCGACCCCGGCTTTGACCATACGGTTCTGTCCGAATTCCGCGCGCGGTTGGTGGCTGGAAACAGCGAACAGGTGCTATTGGACACGATGCTCACACTCTTTAAGGAGCGCGGATGGCTTAAAGCGCGCGGCAAGCAACGCACAGATTCGACGCATGTGTTGGCCAAGATCCGCGCGCTCAATTGAGCGCAGTGTGTGAGAGAAATGTTGCGCCACGCCATCGCATCGACCACCATCTTCACCTTCATTTACTACTGAGCTTCTCACTATAAGTGGCCAGAGCGAAGCTTTATGATAGTCAGGGTAAGAGCCTATGGCAAGTTACATTATGCCCAGATAAAACGGCATGGCACCATTTGCAGAGGTTTGAAAGTATGTCTCGCCCTCTTTACTGCCCATTTCCATTCCCATCTCCCGTTGATGTTGCTGAGGGCGTGATCGTGGGGGTGGTTCCATCATTATCACCAGAAGGAGATGCAGTCACCATCGGCGTTGTCGCCGTTTGCAGTTGCACAGGCGGGAGATTGCTCGCATCGATCGGCACAATCGTAATGCGCTGGATATCACTAGGGAGTGTCCCACTCCCTTGGGTAAAACGAATAGAAATGGTCTTTGAATCTATCCCCGGCTGGCTTGCCAGAAACGCGCGCGCCCCACTCAGCGTCTTGCCCACTAGATTGGCCTTGATTGATTGCAGTTCCGAGGACGGAAACTGGTACACCCCGTCGC
>WNGP01005717.1_pt1 | contig 10365 bp, 10 predicted proteins | sample 5407671 | NCBI WGS metagenome assembly WNGP01 (sample SAMN13153381, study PRJNA577476) | soil metagenome | isolation source: 40 cm soil or saprolite under Garry oak tree replicate 2 | place: USA:California | collected 2016-06-15
CTTGGTTTGTGCATCGGGGAAGACATACCGTTTGAGCAATCGCCTGGCTTGCCGGCGCGTTTTCACCTTGGTCTGCGGGAGCAGTATTCGACCCCCATTATAATCTAGATTGAGAGCCATGTGACAAGACCGGTACCTTTGTGATGAAACCCAGATGCGAGCCTCTCATCATCGACGGCACATCCTCGACTGGCAGGTGGCTGACAAGAAAGAGCAAGCCGCCTGGGAGCGACTCGTCCAGCGCTGTATCTTCCACACGTTGCGCAATGGAAGTCGAAAAGTATGTGGGCTGGGATGGGAAGGGGAAAAGCAGTTCCTGGAGCAAGCGGCTTTCGTGCTCCAGAGGCGCGAGGTGGTGCCCACCACCTCGCGGTTGGAATGCACCAAACGCGAATTACAGCATGGTATACTGGGGGTGAGCATGGAAGAACTGATAGGTATCCTGCGACGGGAGGACCAACAAGCACTTAAGCAGCGCACGATGAGGGTTCTGTGAAGCAAATGACGAAGAAGAAACGCGTGTTCGGGCGCAAAGCCGGCTCGCCCTGGCGCTCTTCCGAGAGCAACAACGCGAGCAGCGGCAACAAACGGCTGCACACCGTGCCCAACAGCGCTGGAACAAGACGCTGCGCCACCTTGCCGAACTGGGAGCCAAGGTAAAACAACTCGAAAAACCCTTAGCAGGAATTTGGAGAGGTAAAAATGTTGGGATCCTAGATTACCGCTTCTATAAACTTAAAGGGCAATGAGTAGAGATTAGCAGGTGCTTAACGTTTTTATTGTTGACTTGCTTTTGTAGAAGCATTTGGCTACATTTTGTATTGTAAATACACAGTGGATATAAGAAAAAGTGCTAGTCGACTCTGATCACCAGGTATCGTTCTGTACCAAAGGAGCATCTCAGTTCTCGTGATCAGAGAATCAATGGCAAAGAGAGCAAGGAAAGGAGAATAAACCTATGACACTTGCAACATTTGTATTGGGCGTCGCCCTGAATCCCGGTGGTCTTCTCGCATGGTTGGTTGTCGGCCTGATAGCTGGCTTCCTGGCGAGTATGGTCATGCGTGGCGGCTATGGCATCGTGGGCGACATTATTATTGGCATCGTGGGTGCTTTCATCGGTGGGCTCATAGCGAGCCTGCTGGGCTTTGGTGGCAGTGCTGGATTCGTTGGAAGCATCATCATTGCTTTCCTCGGTGCCTGTATCCTGATCGCAATCCTGCGTGCCGTCTCCAGAGGCTCCAGACGGACAGGTACTCTATAGAAGTGCGCCGCGGCATTGCTAATACTCACCCCTTCATTTCCTTTGGTATAAGAGAAAAGGTACCTCTCGAAAGTGAGAGGTACCTTGCTTTCTGTTTGGGGAATTTTGTCTCCATAAGCCTGACCAGAAGAGACAAGGGCATCAAAGTTCCTTGTCTCTTTTACATGCTGGGAATAGGGTCAACAAAATTAAATACTCTGGCATGCCTGTTATGATTCTGCTATAGTAATTACTAGATGCACCGCGAAAATATTTTCTTGAGAATCCGGTGCTTACAGATCACATACGCAATCCAAATCTTGAAAGGAAACCCTAATGTATAAAAAGGTACTTGTAGGCTTACTTGTATTTGGTGTGCTGACCGCATTATTGGCCGCGTGTTCCATCAGGGACGAGACCGCCAGCACCGGCCCGGCAGTTCACATGGGCGGAGCTAATTTCATCGTACCCTCAATCACTATCCATAAAGGCGATACACTCACTTTGGTTGATGATGCGCCCGTGCCACACGAAATATTCAATGGCAGTTGGGAAGGTAGCCAACAGGTCAAAAAAACGGAAAGCGGAGCCCCGGTTGCAAACGATATAAAGTACAGTGGCAACGATAGCGGGCCCCTTGGCATATTCAATACGGCCGGCACATTCCATTACTACTGTTCTATTCACCCAGGCATGAACCTGACTGTGGTAGTCCAGTGAGGTAATCACAGGAAACAAGAAAGAAGAGGGGCGGAAGACGCAACGTGTATGCCAGTTGCGTCTTCCGCCCCTCTTCTTTCTTGCTTCCTGACAACGGATAGAGAAAATATTTCCGCTAAACTGTCATTTCCTTCTCTGGATAACGTTTATTTTATGCGGTATCTGTCTTCTTAAGGCAACCAGGGATAGTACTTTTTTGGTAGAAAAAGGCAGGTAGCTCGGTATTTAAGCTTCATCATGCTATACTGTTTCACGAATATGATAAACAGATAAAGGTGGTTCTCGTCTAATGTGGTCGCAACGCTGGAAACAATTGAAAAAAAATACTTCTTTATTCTTCCTGATTAAATGCGGGGCTATCGCCCTCTTCTTTATTCTGAGTATCCTCGTCGTCTCTTGCGGCAGTAGCAGTCCTCAAGTAAACTCTACGGACCCGGTCGTCACGGTTACCATCCATCTAGGTCAGATCAGTGGTTCGCCAACACCACGATTCCCTGATTACGCCTGCGGAGGATGGGCAACCAATACATCACCACCGTTCAGTCTATCCAGTAAAGTGGATGTCTACGCTAAATTTACGCATACCGTTCAAGGTAACCCTGTAGGGGTAGCCGATGCCAGTGGTACAGCCATAGTTCTGTGGCCTGACGGCACCACCGATACACTGTCGGCGACCACGGGCACCGATGGGCTGGCAGTCTTTCCTGTGGCCTTAAAGCCTATTGCTCTTAACAAAATAGTGCTTATTCAAATATCATTCTCAAAACAGGGGATTCCCTCGTGTTCGATACCGCAGGCAGCCTATTTCACAGCTATTCTTGTATCGCCGACATCATCAGCCTCGCCGTCGTCGACATCATCAGCCTCGCCGACGCTTCCTTCAGGCACAGGAACGCCAACGGGGACTCCATCAGTGACACCCAGCCCGACTAAGACGCCCAAGCTTCATTGATGCTTGAGGTTTTGACCCTACACGGCGGCCTATGCTATAGTAACAATAGAGGTCGCCGTTTTTTGTGTTCGCTGATCCGTAGCTACGAAAGCTAACCAGACATTCAGATGAATGGAGGGATTGTCTTATGGCCATTGAACAACAGCCTTCCGATATTACACAGAATACTTCTAATACTCGATTAGAGGGGCAACAAAGGCAGGAAAATGCTCCTCGCGATGTACTTGTGGCCTATAACGCTACTACAGGTAAGGTAATTGGCGAGCTTCCAATCGCTGACGAGGCTGCCGTAAGGGACGCGGTTGCAAAAGCTCGGGCCGTTCAACCGGGTTGGAGCGCGCTCACCTTTAAAGAGCGCGGGATATACCTGCTGCGCTTTCGAGATGTGATGCTCAAACGCTCGGACGACATTGCGCGGTTAATTTCGCAAGAGGTGGGCAAACCTCGCATCGAAGGACTGTTGAATGAAATCATGGCCGCCACCGATTTCATCAACTATTATGTCAAACACGCGGAGAAAATGCTGGCAGATGAACCGGTACCCTTGCACCTGCTGAAGCATCGCAAGAGCTACATCCACTATGCTCCCCTGGGTGTGATTGGCATTATATCGCCCTGGAACTTCCCATTCGTGCTCGGACTTTCCGAAGTCGTCACTGCCCTCATGGCGGGCAACACTATCATCCTCAAGCCTTCGGAACTGGCACCGCAATGTGGTCAGATCATCGCCGACATGTTTGCAGCTGTTGATTTCCCTGAATCTGTATTCCAGGTTATCCATGGAGACGGCAAAACAGGTGCCGCCCTGGTGAAAAGTGGGGTAGATAAAATTTGCTTCACGGGAGGCGGCGCGACCGCACGCCACATTATGCGTGCCGCTGCCGATAATCTGACGCCGGTGGTCTTCGAGCTGGGGGGAAAAGACCCCATGATCGTCTGTGCCGATGCAGATATTGAGCGAGCGGCCCAGGCCGCCGTCTGGGGCGCTTTTGCCAATTGTGGCCAGGTTTGCGCATCTGTAGAGCGTGTCTATGTCCACAAAAGTATAGCCGATGCTTTTATTGGCCGGACACTGGAGCTAACACGGAAACTGCGTGTTGGCAATGCTGCGGATGGCGAAGATGTCGATATTGGCTCCATGGTGCATGAACGCCAGGTTCAAGTGGTCGAGCGACAGGTGCAGGATGCGGTGAATAAAGGCGGCAAAATTCTTCTTGGTGGACACCGGCCTGAAAATCTTACGGGACCGTTTTACGAACCGACCATCCTCACAAATGTGAATTCCAGCATGAATGTGATGCGAGAAGAAACCTTTGGTCCGCTCCTGCCGATCACGGTAGTAGAGGATGATGAAGAAGCTATTCGCCTGGCAAATGACAGCATCTTCGGGTTGGACGCCTATGTCTTCAGCAAGGATAGCAAACATGCCGATAGCATCGCAAGACGCCTTGAGGCAGGCATTGTGATGATCAATGATGTGATCGCTGCTTACTCAGCACCGGAGACTCCATGGGGCGGCGTGAAGCAGTCCGGCATCGGGCGCGTGCATGGTGGTGCCATGGGCTTGAAAGAGTTCTGCCAGGTGCGCCACATCATGGGTGAACGCATCCAGCTGCCGATGAAGCGCGAATTGTGGTGGTTCCCCTACCGGCAATGGCAGGTGCCTCTGTACGAGCGGGTGATCAAGTTGCTCTTCGGCTTTGGTGGCAAGAAAAGATAACCTCTCTTAAGCAGTCCTCTTGTATCCATTTTACTCTTACCAAGAGTGTTCTAAGAAAGAGCAATGCATTCATAGTTTCATTACAGACCCTATGACCTTCTTGTTCTATTTTGATGATCAGAGCAAGCTGCCATATTTGCTTTAGGCCAGATATTTTCAATTATGTCCAACGGTGACACAATTTATATTTTTATCTGATCTAATCTGTTACCGGCACTTCTAAAAAGAATATAAGCTGGACAACGAAAGGTCATCAGTTATGTCTGGGCAACAACGATTAGTTATGGGTGTAGCAACCGGGGTAGGTATAGTGGGGCTTGCGGCTACCAGCAGCCTGTTTATGATAGCAAACTACTTTGTAGATCAACTCTCCAGTCCACATGCCTCGATAGATCCAGCATTTAATACCTGGAGATTGCCACAATTCGAACCTGAGCCGCCACTTTCACAACAACGCGCACTAATTTTTCATACTGCTGATGGAAAACTTCTCTGTGGCGATTTCTGGGCGCAGCCACATCCCGCGCCTACGGTGGTCATTTGCCACGGTTACCGAGTCTCTCGCGCATTTCTACGCCCTGTTGCGGCGCTGGAATACAAATTTGGCTATAACATCTTGTTGTTCGATTTTCGCGGACATGGAGAAAGCGACAGCGTGATAACAAGCGGCGGCAATGCCGAAGTGCGCGATCTGCAAGCCGCATTGACAGTAGCCAGCCAGCAGCCGGAGACACTTCCCGGCAGGATCATTATTCACGGTTTTTCCATGGGTGCTGCCATTGCCCTATTGACACCACCTCGTCCTGAAGTTGTCGCCATTATTGCTGATAGCCCTTATGCACGCTTAGATCAGGTACTGAGACGCGTTGTTCATTGGGAACTGACACGAGGAAGTGCTTCCTGGTCCCCCATGTTACGCCGGCTCCGCAGAACCTTCCCTGCCCTGGCCTGGGCTACGGTAGCTGTGAGTAGGATTATCTTTCGCCTGCGCTTTGGCTATGCCTTGATCGCGTGTCCTTCAACCAGCTTTAAACGCTGGCAGGCATTATCAAAGAAATCACTGCAACGAAGACACCCCCCCATCCTGCTTATTCATGGCATGAAAGATGATGCTGTTCCAATCAGCCACGCATACCAAATTGTTCAGCAGGCAAAAGCCTGCGGGATTCCCCTCGAAACCTACCTTGTTGAGAATGCTGAACATTGTGATGCTTACGCACACGACCCAGAACGATATGTTCAGGTGCTGCAACAATTTCTCGCACAACATCTCGGCAACGATTTTCCCACCTTTCTGCTTGCTTAAGAATGGCTTGAAATGGCGGCAGAGATATTGCAATCCGAATTTGTCCAGTAAAAAGCCTTGCAAAATTGCAATTATGTATGCATAATTGGAGAAGGGAGAATTTACTACCTTAGATGCAAGAAGCGCATGTCTCGCGTGCATATGTTGCTACTTATCGTTAGATTACTATTGCAAGGGAGCCGATGATGATATCGCCAGATGATACTACCGATACCACAACAGGACCATATGAACGATCATCGCGTACAGTTACCCGTCGGGAGATCATAAACGAGAAACGCCAGAGGCAGACGGACATCCTGCCAAGGGTCAATGGCGAAACAACGTCGGGTGGGAAACTTGCTTTGCGCCAAATGACACACATGCGCGAGGAGAATAAGCGTTTGCGCTGGGACCTGGAAGATATGGAGGGTCTTCTCAGGGAATATAAGAATGCTCGATCACAATTAGAGAGGGAGATTGCATCTATCCGCAGCAGTCACCAGTTGGAGATCGAGCAATACCAGGCTCACCTGCGGGATATGATGGAAGAGCGCAACCAGATGCAGGAGGTCAACTCAGAATTGGAGCGCCGTTACCAGGAACTTTATCGCTCTTTCCACGAAAAAGTTGAAGAGGAAGCCTCCACGATGGTATCTGAGGCCGCCAGGACCCTGGTACTCTCTCCCGATCATACTCCTCCATTACTGCATGACGTTGTGAAGACGCTGGAATTTCAAGTCAAACAGACCGAAGACCAACATGTGGCCGAGATTCTTATGCTGATGCGCCAGGCACAACATAAAGCCCAGTTACTCGAACAGGAGATTGCAAACGAGCGGGCCGCAATATACGTGGAACGGCAGAACCTGATCAAGCTCCAGAACGGTGTGCGTGAGCAGGCACAGAAACGTTATAAATTTCTGGACGATCATCTGCGGTCACGCTGGGTCGCTGGTCTAACCTTCTTGACGACAATCGCGCTACTTGTGTTACCTATCCTTCAGTTGACTTTCCGCGCACTGGGACTACCACTTTACATCTGGCTATTTTTACCAGTTGCTCTTTGTATTGGGTTGGCCTACTACCTTGCACATACGCGAGTTTCGAGTCGCGCCTATGATGCAAGCAAACACAACAGTCAGAAAGCAACCATTAAATTGTCCAACCCAAAGATGGCCGATAAACGCTGAGAAAGCGACTGCAAAGAAGAGTTAGAATAAAAAAATGTGGCGGAACGCCTGGTACCGCACGCGGTACCAGGCGTTCCGCCACATTTTTTTGTTGTGCGGCTTCATACCCCAAATCGTACGCTGATACGTAATAATTATTGTGAAACATTCTTGCTACTGCCAGGACAGATAAGAGAGATACACGAAATATGCCAGGGTGAGGTATACTCTGGATACAAGCATAAGTTTTTTTGTAAGGAGAGTTATTATGGCACAAGAAGTCCAACCGGCGAATGCACTCCAGCAGCATACAGCGTTAAAGCCGCATACTATCTGGCAGGATAACCAGCTGCCTGAGCCATGTGTTATCGTGATCTTCGGAGCCACGGGTGATCTGACTCAGCGTAAGCTTTTACCCACCCTGGCACATCTTTCACATACCCATCCTTTACCACAAGGCTTCTCTATAATCGGCTTTGCGCGCCGCCCGATGAACGACGAGCAATTCCGAGGTATGGCACTGGAATCGATCAACAAATATATGCCTGAGGATGATAAGTTAGATAGCAAAGCGCAGCACGAATTTGCCCAACGCATATTCTATTGCCAATCTGACTTTAATGACCGCGAAGGGTTTCAGAAACTGGCTGACATGCTCGAGTGGCTGGACAATGAGCGGGGCACACAGGGAAATCGTATCTACTACCTGGCCACACCACCTACTCTCTACTCTGAACTCATTCATCAGCTGGGCGCTGCCGGTTTGGCTCGTCCCCAGGTCAATAATGACGGTGAAGAGGGATGGGCGCGCATCATCATTGAAAAGCCTTTCGGGCGCGACCTGGTATCGGCGCAAAAACTCAATCGTGAACTTGCCCGTGTCTTCCGCGAGAATCAAATATACCGCATTGACCACTACATGGGCAAAGAAACGGTGCAGAACATCCTGGCGTTTCGCTTTGCTAATGGTATCTTTGAGCCCTTGTGGAACCAGAAATTTATCGACCACGTACAGATTCTGGTAGCAGAGAGCCTGGGTATCGAGTCACGCGCTGAATATTACGAGGAGTCAGGCGCGATTCGCGACATGGTGCAGAACCATATCATGCAGGTACTCTGCCTTACGGCCATGGAACCTTGTGTTGCATACGACGCCGATGCCATCCGCGATGAAAAGGTCAAGGTGATGCGGGCCATTCCTCTTTGCGCTCCTGAAGATGTTAAGCAGCGTACGGTACGCGGGCAATACACAGCAGGCATAATTGATGGGCAACCTGTACCAGGCTACAAAGAAGAGAAAGGCGTTGCTCCCAACTCGACGACCGAAACCTATGTAGCTCTGAAACTGTTCATCGAAAACTGGCGCTGGGCCGATGTTCCTATCTATATTCGCACCGGCAAACGCCTGCCGAAACGCAGCACCGAAGTGACCATCCAGTTCAAGCGCGTTCCGCACCAGCTCTATAAACCATCTGAGACGAAGGGACTGGTTCCCAATCGTCTGACGATACGCATTCAGCCAGATGAGGGTATGACTCTGAAATTTGCGGCCAAGGTTCCAGGCGCGGCGCGTCATCTCAGCGATGTAAACATGAATTTCTCATATGAGAGCGCCTTCGGTATTGAATCGCCCGATGCGTACGAGCGCCTGATTGCCGACTGCATGGTTGGAGATTCGACGCTCTTCATTCGCCGGGACGAAGTTGAAACCTCCTGGCGCATCATCGATAGCATCACCAATGTGTGGAAGGACATGCCCCCCGATACGGTTTATCCCTATAAAGCTGGAACATGGGGTCCAGAGGAAGCCAATGAGTTGATCGAGAGAGATGGGCGGCAGTGGGATAATCCGTAGGCTACATCAAGCCCACCCGCCTATCGCGAGAGACCGGAGAAACCACTCATGTCGAGCGTTGGAACAAGATGCTGTGCCAACGTCTGGTTCATTTTGTGCACATGACGTTCTCGTTTTCCAGGTCGGTGGTAATGCACGCAGGAGTGGAAGTTTGACCCTCTTTTAAGTTTCATCAGCGAGTGGGAGGGTGAACCAAAACGTTGATCCTTCCCCTGAATGACTTTTAACTCCCACTTGACCCCGATGCTGCAGGATAATTGCTCTTGTGATGTATAATCCCAGTCCCAGCCCATCTCCTGATCCTACTGTCCGTCTCTGACTTTGCTCGAAGCGCCCCCATATCCTACTTTGTTCAGAGTCCGGGATTCCTGGTCCCTTGTCCTGTACGGATACACGGGCCCGCGCATCACCTACTTCCAGGTATATCTTGATTAGTTGATCGGCGGGAGAAAACTTGAGCGCATTAAGGAAGTTGCAAAAGAAACGAGAGCTTATCCTTCCGCAGCCATTGAGGACTCTAAGGGAGAGCCGAGGGTGTGATAGTGGGTTTCCAGGGCTCGCAGCAACTCATGGAAGGCCTGAACCAGGTGGTGGTTGCGCAACCGATAATAGATCACTGTACCCTCTTTACGAGCGCTCACCAGGTGAAGATTCAGTAAATGGTGCAGATGCTCCGAAGTCGTGGATCGGGCCAGTCCTAACTGCTGAGCGATCTCCCCTGCACGCAGTTCATAGCCCTCTGGGGAGTCTTGCCCCGTGGGCGGGACGAGCAGTTCTAGAATGGCGCGCCGGCTCTCGTCACAGGCAGCGTCTAAAAACTGATTGATAAAGCGATCTATCTCGAGAGGTCGACGATGAGGACGTGCCCAAGAGGTATCCTTGTCGCTCGCCATAGTGATGTCCTCCTGTTTCTACGCTCACTGAAGAGTGCGGGTGCTGTATGTCTTGCTCTCATCACGAGCGAGTTGTATACTTCGTTTCAGTCCTGCTCAGCACACAGGGAGGCTTCCCTCTTGCATCCGTTTCTTCATAAACCAGGTCATACGATACATCACCAGGATCAGGAGAAAAGTCGTTCGAGAGCTTCGAGCAAGGCAGTGAGTTCAAATGGCTTCTTCAACTGCGGGAGTTGACGTGCATTGACTTCCTTTTGAATACGTGCCATTTCGGCGCTAACTATCAGTGCAGGGAGATGTTCCAATGCTTTGTCTGCATGGATGGTATCGTAGAGTTCGAGACCATTCATGCCAGGAAGGCTGTAATCCAGGATAAGCAAATCTGGTATCAATGTTCGTAACATCTTCAATGCTTGAAAGCCATCAGAGGCTAGCACTGCCTGGTGGGACGTTTCTTGCTGGATCGCTTGAACAAGAAACGCTCCAATTGCCGCGTCATCCTCAACAATGAACACCTTTTTT
>WNGP01005719.1_pt1 | contig 10365 bp, 8 predicted proteins | sample 5407671 | NCBI WGS metagenome assembly WNGP01 (sample SAMN13153381, study PRJNA577476) | soil metagenome | isolation source: 40 cm soil or saprolite under Garry oak tree replicate 2 | place: USA:California | collected 2016-06-15
TCGCGCGGGAGCTTGTGACCAATATCCGGAAGAACTTGACTATCGATTGGACGGTGAAAGAAAGTGTCAGGGCGAAGCTGCGAACAACGGTGAAACATCTCCTCCGCAAATACCACTATCCCCCTGATAAGCAAGAGAAAGCTGTCCAGACTATCCTGGAACAGTCTGAGCTACTTTGTAAGGATTGGGCCGCATAATTGTTCATTATCCAGTAACCCATTACTATCTTCCAAACTCTTAAATACCCAGTGAAGGAATGGCATAATGTACTCACAAACAGTGGCAGCGTTAGAGAAATTTGATAACCAACACGACTTTGAGAGAATGTGTGCTGACATTCTCTTTGCGCTCGGATACAAAGATGTGGAGTTGATTGCTCCACGCGGAGGTAGTGACGGAGGAAAGGACATTACCTTTACGACAGAAAGCGGGGGGAGAGGTTTAGCCTGTGTGACGCTCAGAGGTGATATCGAGAAGAAATTTTTCGAGGACTTTTCCAAACGGCGAGCAGGCGAATTTGAGAAGTACATCTTTTTTTGTACCGCCTACCTTACGGCGCAGCAAAAACTAAAATTTGCCCAGTATGTGGTAAATACGCTCCATGCGGAATTGGTGTCTCAGGACATTGAAGTGTTACGAAGTGTATTAGATAGCGTTTTACCCTCGATACGAGAGCAATACTTAGGTATTAAGGATGATAAAAGAGCGCTCTTTGAATCCATGCTTGCCACGGCGCGAGATGATCTACAAAAGGAAGGCCAGGCGCGATTGCTCTTGGATAAAGCACATGAGACACATGATCTTTTAAAAGCAGAAGCTCTCGTTAAACAAGCAGCGGAATTATTGCCAACTGTCAGGCTGGAAGAGTATCTACAGTTAGGGATTAGACATGCTCAGACCGTTATTGACGGCCTTCCTCTTGAAATCTCTGGTGAGTATGGTCAAACCTTTCGCGTATACACCAAGGATATGCTGGCTCCGCATATAAGAAGCGCACTTGCCTATCTTGAAGAGACAGTCTTACATGCGGGACTTCCCGATGCAGAAGGGCTACTTTACCTTGCTTGTATATATGGGTATCAGAAGCAATTTAATGAGATGATAACAACCATCGATAAGGCTCTCACGGTTGATGCAAGAATACAAGAGGAATTCCGCCAGCCTCGGAAGCTGGAAATCCTTTTACTGGCATGTGGATCGGATCGCAGCAAAATAGAACAGGTGAGTCAAAAGCTGGGCATACCAACTGTCACAAAAGAGACATTCTGTAGTTTTATCACAGACTTCGACTTGGAAGGTTTTACTGGATATATCAAATGGATTGCCGTGAAGAGACCGAATACACCGGGAGAGAAAGACGTGCATATAATTAACGTTTGCCCACCGTATGTTCAATATGACGGATTAGTGTGCGCCCATTCTCAAGTATTTGAAACTGGACAAATAGAAGGCCTTACGACTTCTCCCCAGTTTGTAACAGTTGAGACTTTGTACGATGTGCTTAGTCGCTCTTTTATTCTTGTTTACACTATCAAGAGAGAGTATTTTTATCTTTAGAGCGGAACACCCCGTTTACCTGGAGCTTGCATAAGCTATCTTCTTCACTTTTTCTAACTCATGAAGAATTTTCGGATCAAGAGTTTGGCTAAGCGCTTCAGTTGGTTGTTTGAAAAGATCAGCTTTACTTTTCACACCAATGGTATTGAGCGCTAAATATTCACCTCTTGACAGGCTGAAAGGTAGTTCAAGTAAATCGAGAGAGTCAGCAGGTATACCAACCTCAAGTTGCTTTAGGAGAGCATCCATAGCTTTCTCATCAATAAATTGCCCTGGGAAGATAAGCGATGCTATTTGGTGTGCCGAACGCAACTGAAATCGTGTCAAATCAGCAAACTTTCTTATATCGCCATAGCCGATATTCCCATAAAATGAGTTATTAGATGCATAGCGTCTCTCGATCTCTTCTATTGAAACCCCTCTAGTCCAATCAAACAAGATGCAAGCCCTTTTACAGCGAGCAAAGTACGTAAATTCTTCGCCCTGCGTAAACCGTTGTAACAATCGGACTATTTCTACCCCAAACTTACTGACAGCCTCACCCGGGCGAACCGCTTCTAATCTTCCTCTTTTCATCATTGGCGTATATTGTTTATCCGATTCAGGCAGTGCTTGTACCAAAGCCATAAAGTTTTCAGCGGTCAAGACCTGGGTGCGATAGCCTTTCAATAACTCTACCAATCTCATGGCTGATGAGAAAGACAACACTGACTCCCCACAAGCTTTCCCCAATAAGGTTAGGTGGACTATATCGCCCTCTTCTTCGATTAAACCCAGTGCTAACATTCGATCATACAAGTCATTGATCTGAATTTGCATTTCTTTGCCCCACTCTGGATTAGCTCTGTTTGCTACATACCCACCATAGGTGTTAGCCAGTAACCCAACTAAATCACTTTTGCTAACGCCTCTGACTTGTATCAACAACCGGATTATCCAGGTATCTAATGCGTCAAGATCAAAAGAAGAGGATAACTTATCAAGCTTTCCTACCACATATTTTTGAAATAATACTTCCGGGTGGTATCCTTCATCTGCAAGAATTATTGCCTTGCCTTGTTCGTTAAATCCCACCCGCCCCGCTCTCCCGGCCATATTTTTATATTCTGCAACGGTGAACTGCCTTCCGTCTTCTCCCACGAACTCTTGCTCTGCAAGGATTACCGTTGATGCCGGAGTATTTAAGCCTGCTGCTAACGTAGTCGTCGCAGCGAGCACTCGAACATTACTATCCGGGTCTCGAAAAGTACGTTCTACAACACTTCTCTCTAATCGGTTAAGGTTCGTATTATGAAATGCCACACCACCTGCTAGACAATCTTTCAGCCGGGATGATGTTGATGAGAGATCTTGCTTTGGTAATTCGTCAAGTACTTCATTCGCAGGAGCTAACCCCAGTTCTTTGGACAAATAGCCCGCGCAGCCCTCGGCGCTACCTTTCTTGTTACGAAATACAATAACTTTTTCGCCTTTTGCTACTAAAGACTTGACCAATGGAACGATCACATCTTGAGCTTGCGGTTTAGATTTTCTGACAACGATTTCTCTGGGAGAGAGCATTTGCTCTTGCTTAACGTCACCAAGCACGTCAACATACTTGAAGGTTCCATTTCTATCTAAGACCCCTTCTTTGAGAGGCACAGGTCTTTCCGTAGTGACTAATTTATTACAGCCTAACCATGTTTCAAAATTATTTGAATCTCCGATCACCGCAGACAAAACCAACAGTTGAGGAGTTACCTCTCTCTGGCGAGCGAGAATCAGGTTGGTTAATAATAATTCAACAGTGATGCCGCGTACCGGATCAGTGATAAATTGCGCCTCATCAAGCACTATCAATCCCGTATTATTCAAAACGAATGGCAAACTAATGCTGAGGTTGAGGAACATTTCATACGTGAGTAGTGCGATGTCATACTTGCCTTTGATAAAGTCTTCATTTTGATCCTGATAATCTCCCGTACATCTGATTATTCGATACCCCAATTTTTCCCCGTACACCTGGGCAAACTGCTCGTATTTCTCATTTACTAATGCTCTGTAGGGCAATAGGAATACTGCCTTTTTGCCTTCTACCAGTGATCTTGCACTTGCCATCTCACCGATGAAGGTTTTCCCTGAGCTAGTTGGCGCGATAACCAGCAAGGACGCCCCATTCAAAATCCGATAATCATTCACCGCTATTAATTGCAGGTCATTAAGCCCATTTTTGAACAATCCATGCCATTCTGCTAACAATTCGTGGGGTAGACCAAATTGAGATAGCTCAGCAATATCTTTAGTGACTTTAACCCCCTGTTTATCAGGAAAAGCAGCAAAATATTTTTGTCCTGGTTTAAGCGCTGGTAGAACCAGCCCGCCCTCAATATGGTTGAGCAAGACAGGAGTTTGTATCACACCGATCCTTGCAGCCTCAGTACGTACTAGTTCCATCACCGTATTCATGGCAGTAAGCAGATTAACTGTATCTTCAGAGCTTTGAAGCGTGTCCAATAGCGCTTTGGTTAAAACACCATGACCTGTACTTGGTAGTTCATATGAAGGCTCGTCAAAGTTTGATGCAGCAAGGATCATTCTCCCTGTACCTGAGAGACTCTCTAATGGATTACCGAGAGTTCGTGAAATAGGACTAGTCTCAAGAACTTTTGCTGGTGCTCCCCCACTAAAACAGCAATCCAGGATACAAAGTATTGACTTTGCTTGGCTGGCTTTAAAGAGATCAGCTATCTCCTGCATGGCAACCGTGGTATTTTCTAAGTCTTCAAGAGATGTGTCGTGTGCAGTAAGCCTGTGGTCAGATGATCCATGCCCAGAAAAGAATACAATCACTGTATCGTCAGGTGTGGCATTTTTAAGTGTTTCCTGCAATGCTTGTCTGATGCTATTTACATTCGCATCGGCATTAGTGAGCAATCTGGCGTCAATTTCTGGAATGGTATCTGAAAATAACGCCCAGAGGGCTATAGCATCTCTTTCAGCACCGTTTAAGTCCCGAATATTTCGGTCAAGATATCTATTTACTCCAATGAAGCGACCAATTAATGCCATAGTTGTATTCTCGATTCTAACAGGAAGTGCATTACGGGCGTGGGTAAAACAAAGCAGGAGTGATATCTACGAGACTTAGATGGAAACCCACGAGGCTATCTCCCTATCCACGTAATCTTCTCTATACTCAGAGTGCCGCTAGAATAGCATATTTATTCGTGCAAATCTACCGTGTTGGTACTATTTGGCATGCGGAGAAACAAGTGAGAGAAGTGGGCTAGACAAGACACACTTCCTACTCACTCAATCCTCCACTCTTAATTCCACTCACCTACCTCACACACTATCTTCGTGTGCGAACCAGTCTCTTTCCTAGCCTCAAAGTACTCTCAGTGAGTGTGGAAGCGCGTCAGGAACAATTAGGCGGTGTATAGTGATGAGAGCGGCACTTCTGGCATACAGAGAAATAAGCGGATTGGGAGGTATCAGGTGAAAAAGCGAGTGCTCGTGATTGATGACATTGGTGTCATTCTCGATTTAGTAAAATCCCTCTTGCAGATGGGAGGGTATGATGTGGTGACTGCCACAGACGCAGCGTCCGCCTTAGTGCAGATTGAGAAGACAAAGCCTGATCTCATTCTGCTTGATATCATGATGCCGAATATAAGTGGCTATGACTTCATTATACAGTTACGGCAACGCCAGAACCACTATGCGGCCATCCCGATCATGTTACTCACCGTGTGGAAGCATACACCTGAAGAAATTAAACAATTAGGAGTGGCTGGCTACCTACGCAAACCATTTCACCCGAAGGAGTTACTGAGTAAGATAGAGGAGCTTCTCAGCAATACGGATAATTAGGAGCGGCTAGCGCCGCATATTGTAGACCACCCCACCACGCGGCTACTGCCTCCATCTTGACTTGGCGTGGTAGAGTGCTTCGCACCGAAGCGACCAACCGACACTACCGACGCCAGCCCTTCCGCCTTCGGTCTGTCGTTTCGCTCTTCGAGTCTACCACACCGTCAAGATAGTGCAGCTTTACGCCGCTTCCGCCCCGATCCTCGCTCGCTCCCTCTCCAACCTCTGCCAGTCTGAACCCTACCACACCCCGATTGCCTCACCGCAGCTTCCTGGATGCCTGAGTGAATGATTTTCTCTACTCCATCTGCATAAGAACTCTAACTGAACCATTCGTCTCGTCTCAAAACTACTCTGTAGCATTTTTACTGTCTATTTGCTACAATCCTGCCTTATATACTGCCTGATAGGTTGGCAGTTTTTTATGTTGCTATTAGGAGGAAATATGGTTGACTCATTTGGCAATGTCTATGATGTTCCTGAGGTAGCGAGAAGGTTGCGAGTTGATCAAACCACTGTCACCCGTTGGTGCAGGACAGGAGCGCTTAAACAGGGAGAGGACTTTTTCGTTCTTCCTAAGCGCGGCTCACGGCAAGTCTATCGTTTTACTCAAGAACAGTTTGATAGGTTGATAGGCAATCCGCCGACTTCTCATTGAGAACAAATTACCGTAACTGTTTCCCAATACTTTGGTAGGGCACCAGTGCGCCCTACCAACCCACTTTCCTATAATCATTCACCAGCCTCTCCCCCACCGCAGCGATCCACCATAGTCCCCTCATTGCAGCTCTGTCTTCTCAAACCGTTCGTATTCTATGTGATTGTTTTTACCCATTCTGCGTGCCATACTCATTGTTTCCTGGTGGTTTACCAGCAGGCTTCTGAAGCCAGTTTGTTCTTTGTAGCACTTTGAGAAATGAGTCAAACAACACAGAAAGGAAAAGGTTTTGTCAGCCCAGGATGTTTCAATGAGTGAAGAACTCTACCGCAGTATGACCCGCAGTCTTTCACCCTTAAGTCGTGATGAAGAAGCGGAGGTCATAAAACGTGCCACAGAAGGCGATCCTTCCGCCAGGGAGCAGTTAATCACCAGTTGCCTCAACTATGTCGGTGCAATCGCCAACATGTATAAGCAGTACCTTTTGCATGATGAATACCTTGACCTGGTCGGTATAGGGAATGTGGCAGTGGTTGAGAGGTTTTATGAGGCATTAAAACGGGAGAACCCAGGCGGCTACTTACGGGGATGCGCCAAGTATGCCATCATTTACTACTGCTTCAACCGGTCCAGTCTTATACCTACTCCCTGGTTTGCCCGCAAGCGGTTTTCCATTACCAGCCTGGATAATCCGGTGTACTCCAACACATTGAAAAAAGAGCCTGTTACCCCTTTGGAAAAACCGGACTATGCATGGCTCTATCAGGCAGTGGAACAGCTACCTCGACATTTCCAGGACGTGTTGATAAAGCATTATGGGTTATATAACAGGCCGGTAGAGTCTCTTTATGAGATGAGCCGGAGGATGTCTAAAAGCGCCAAGGGGAGTATGGCCTACCTGATCGAATACCGCGCACTCAAACTCTTGCGCAAACAGTTGACCGAAGAAGAAAAAGATCATCCAGATGATTAAACAGATGAGAAAGCAAGCACTCTGTTCTCACATGCCAACACAAGGACAGAGCACTTGCCTCTATATGTAGCGGGAGTACCCGCATGGAGATATTCTACCACCTGCGGTGCTTCCCTTCCAAAAAGGAGAAAAACAGATGGAAGAAAGTTTTACCCGGAAAGGTGAACCGCTAAAGAGTTTCACCATAGCGTTGTCTAAAGCCCAGGCAGAAACCCAGGCAAAGCAGCTTGCGGTTCTTAAGAACCCGACCAGGCAGAGAATTATAAAGCTTTTGGAAAAGTACAATGACCAAAGGCTGTGTGTTTTTGAAATAGCCGAAGTGCTGGAGATTAACTACGGCGTTATATCCTATCACCTTTCAAGGCTGCGTGATGCAAGACTTGTCAGGGCGGAGAGATATATGATGTATCTCTACTACCAACTGGATACCGAGGCGCTTTCTCAACACCGGGAAGCTGCCAGGTTAGTATGAAGCATACCCATTCCCCTACTTTAGGGGGATGGGTTTTTCTTTCTCTTTATCAGAAACCATCAATTGTTCTGCGAAACCGAGCCTCGAAATTTGCATTCTGGATGCTTGCTTGATATGATTTTATATACTCAGCAATACATAACTTTGACTCTTGCCAGCCGTCCGCTATACAGATAAAAACATCTGTTGAGATATAATTTTTATTAAACATGTCTTTATTTAAAATAGCATATTATCACATACTAGGGTTAATTGCAGCGCCTATTGCAAAAGCGTGTCTTGTCGTTTGCTGAAAACTGCCTCATAACGTTGTTTTTTTCTCGCTTGCTACCGCGAGACCATCATATCCTGTGGGCTATCCTCCCAGGTTACTTTTAGCTCCCCTGTGATTGGTTTCAAAAGTTCATCAGCATAGACTGAATACTTTATTGAGAATCCCTTCAAGGTATCCGGTGGGAGATAGACAACCAGAGGCTTGAAAGGCCATTGCTCGTGATGACTGAGTTTATCAGTTTTCTGCACTAACGTGTTATGGTCAAAAGGAAAAGTGTAATCGTAGTAGGTGCTTTTATAAAAACCAGCAGGTCTATATATCATGCTGCCTAAGATGTTTTTGGACAACATGCTTGTAGCAGACATGGCAGCTAATAGGCTCGACGATGGTAGCATTTTTTTCACCCACTCCGGTACTGGTGGCTGTGCCCATGCAGGAAGATCAGGTTCATCAGGTACTTCCGTCTCTATTTCCACTGTATCATCAGGGTTGGAGAGAGTAATAACAGAACTTCCTTTGGGGAATGCGATGTGCAACCCAACTCCATTTGCAGGTGCAGATCCCCCATTCACCATTATAAACTGAACCATGCAATTGGGGCTATAGTCTTTGATAAACTGCATTTTAAACGCTGGTTCCAACTGAGCAAGGTACTTCTCATATGTCTCTCTGAATTCCTGAACCTCGTCTTCTGGAACAGTATCATTCGCTTTCGCAAGGACAGAGGTTAAATCCTCTCGCTTCTGAGCAACCTTCTCCTCCGCATATTTTTCAGGGGTTTGCCAGAGCCATGTTGTATTTACAGGCCGCATAATCTCATTCGCGTTAACGATGTGCCCATGCTCATAGAAACCAAATTTCAGATCAGGTATACGCTCGGTTAGCTCTTTTATTTGCTGCTTCAGCTTTCGATTTTCTACTTCTTCAGGAGAAGGTGGCTCGACAAGGCGATTTAATCCATATGGCGGCGCAAGTGTTTGTATACTACGAGGTTTTGCCTTGAAACGAGGACCAGAATCATCAGAGAGAAGAAGCACGGTTTCTGTAGGATGCTGCCGACTAAATTCTAATGTACTTGCTATTAGCCTATCATCATTCACCGTTGGATCTAAATGTTCTATCGCCCAATCAATCAAGGGTTCGTTCGGAAGTACCATAAGCGTTACGTTACGCCGCACTTGTGGCAGTTCACCTGCGATTGTCTCTCGTTCAGTGAGATTCGTTATTTTGGGGAGCAGCATACGCGCACGCTTCTGACGCCGAACATTATTGTAATCAGTTTTATGTTTATCTAACTCGCTTAGTACAACAGGAGCGAGCACGAGGCATACCTGTTTTGCATTAAGCACCTTCGGCCAATCAACGTCATCAAATGTTTCAAACTCAAGCAGGATATTAGTATCAAGGAAGCAGTAAATATAGGGAACTTTTTCAGTTTTATTTGCCATAGCTTGTATCAATACCTCACTAGTTACGATCACCTTAATGCCTTTATGCAGAGCGAGGCTATAATACCACCGCCCGTGATTCTAAACAATATGATAGCTTCTGGTAATGCTTTATCCTACAAAGGGTCTCACGTGTTTTTTGTTCGTATATTTTTCTCAGTTAGCCTGTCCTGACAATCCAAACTCTTACACACCTCTCATAGTTTCCCTGGTATAATCCCCTCACCTACTTACCTGTTGCACATTGACACTGCCCTTCTTCCAAGACGCCTGGACTACTTCAGCAGGAGGCAAAGTACACTGTTTTGCTTCCGGCACTAAACAGTTCAATTAGACTTGGAGGAACAAATGACAATACTTCCCGATGATTTAGTAAAGCGTATACCTCCCCTACATACCCAGGACAGCCTTCCAGATAATAGCCTGACAGCTTATGCCAGACTCACGCTCAAAGATGCTGGCTTGACCTGGTATATTTTGGAGCTGCATTCAGACCAGGATACATTTTCCGGCTACCTGATTGACCCGCAGAAAGAACAATTCGGCTACTTTTCATTTGCCTACTTAGAGGAGCATCTTGGCGTAGCAGCCCTTGATTTACTTGGTGAGGTTCCAGATGAGGGATTTATCCTTGGATTATCAGAGGTAGACTTTATCCAATCGGTAGACAACAAACGAAAGGCAGAGTAAGCTTCTCTCAAAATTCTGAACAAGGAAAAAGAAGAGATGCTGACGCTGCCCAAAAGGATTATACACGTGTTGCGCCATTTTGAACCGGTTTTTAGCGAACGAGTGTGGGAATGGGCGAAGGTGCTCGTGATCGGAGCGATCCTGGCTCCCGGCGAACGAACGGTTGCTGCCATCTTGAGAGTGATGGGATGCGCGGATGAAAAGCCATTCCAGAACGCGTCACTCGCGTGCTCAATCGCGCCAAGTGGGCGAGCCGTGAGCTGAGTCGTGTGGTGTTGGTGTTGCTGGTTCACCTGTTTGTGGCAGGAAACGAGCCGGTGATCCTGGGCCTCGATGAAACGATTGAGCGACGACGGGGTCGCAAGATTGCCGCACGAGGCGTCTATCGTGATCCGGTGCGTTCGAGTAAGGAGTTCTTTGTAAAAACCAATGGATTGCGCT
>WNGP01008543.1_pt1 | contig 10364 bp, 8 predicted proteins | sample 5407671 | NCBI WGS metagenome assembly WNGP01 (sample SAMN13153381, study PRJNA577476) | soil metagenome | isolation source: 40 cm soil or saprolite under Garry oak tree replicate 2 | place: USA:California | collected 2016-06-15
AGGTCACTGTTCGCGTTCCCGTGCTGGTTTCTCCGGCCACGAATATTTTGGTGAGTCTGACCATCGGAGGGTTTGCCAGCAATCGTGTTACGATTCCGGTTCGATAGACCCAATGCGGGATTGGGCCATTGGGTCAGTGGGTCATTGGGTAGTTTGACAAGTGGATTGGACATCGTTCATGGGACATTCCAACATTTGATATTTTTTGGGACCCGGCAACGCTGTGGCTTCTGAAAATGTCAAATGTTGGGATGTCCCATGAGCGATGTCCAATGCACTTGTCCAAGAACCCAATTACCAACTGACCGAATATTCCGTTATTAGGAGAACCTGAAATGAGCCGAGGGCCTCTCTCCAGACGACGAAGCGTCCCCGTCCGGACCTCGCTCATTCAAAGTAAAGAGCGGCACGCCGGCCTCAAGACACGTGTGCACCAGAAGCTTCTGAGTGTGCTGAACATGGATGCTGTCAAAGCGGAGAGCCGGCAGGAGTTGCGCCGGGAAGTGCAGAAGGAGCTGGAAAAGATTCTTCGCGAAGACCACCTGCCGATCAGCATGACGGAGCGCAACCGCCTGGCGGAAGAAATCCTGGACGAAGTCTTCGGCCTGGGACCGCTGGAGCCTTTGCTGAAAGATCCCACCATCTCCGATATTCTGGTGAACACGCACAAGTATGTCTACATCGAACGGCACGGGAAGCTGATCGAGACAGGCATTCACTTCCAGAGCGATCGCCATCTGATACGTATCATCGAAAAGATCGTCTCCAGCGTGGGGAGGCGGATTGACGAGTCCGTCCCGCTGGTGGATGCGCGGCTGCCGGACGGCTCGCGCGTGAATGCCATCATCCCGCCGCTGGCCGTAGACGGGCCGTCGCTTTCCATCCGCCGCTTCGGACGCAAGGTCCTGAGCAATGAAGACCTGCTCCGCAACCAGACTCTGACCCAGGCCATGATGACATTTCTTGCCGCCTGCGTGGAGTCGCGGCTCAACATCGTAATTTCCGGCGGAACCGGCTCCGGCAAGACCACTTTTCTCAACTGCCTTTCACGGTTCATACCCGAACACGAGCGTTTGGTCACGATCGAAGACACTGCCGAGTTGCAGATTCAGCTCGAGGACGTTGTGCGCATGGAAACGCGCCCGCCCAATATCGAGAGCAAGGGCGCGATCACGCAGCGGCAACTGCTGATGACGGCATTGCGCATGCGCGCCGACCGGATTTTGCTCGGTGAGGCGCGCGGCGGCGAAGCGCTGGATATGTTGCAGGCGATGGCCACTGGCGCGGAAGGCTCGATGACGACCGTCCATGCCAACTCTCCTGCGGATGCCTTCAGTCGATTGGAGACCATGGTCATGATGGCCAAGCTCGACCTGCCCAGCCGCTTCATCCGCCAGCAGATGGCCTCGGTCATCCAGCTGTTGGTGCAGACGTCGCGCCTCAGTGACGGCACGCGCAAAATAACCCACATCGCCGAAGTGATGGGCTTGAACGATTCGCAGATCCAGGTGCAGGACATCTTCATTTTCGAGCAGACCGGCGTCGGAGACGATGGCCGCGTGCTCGGACGATTTCGGGGCACTGGCGCCTCGCCGCGCTTTATGGAGCGCCTGCGCGTGTTGGGTTTGCCGGTCTCTCCCAAGCTTTTCGAAGAAGTGGTGACCGTCGGCTAACCCACATTTCTCACCGGAATCTTGGGCAACTATGCCGAGGGCGCGTCCCTCTCCCTCTGGGAGAGGGTGGCCGAAGGCCGGGTGAGGGTCGATAAGAATGCACTCTGTTAACCCTCACACGCCGCTTCGCGGAACCCTCTCCCAGAGGGAGACTGACTTGGTTGTGGATAGTCACAAGCCGGTGAAAAATCCGGGCAAGAGGTTTGATATTCAATGACTCGATTTGCAATGGTATTTCCCCTATTCATTTTCTCTTTTGCGACGCCTTGCCTGGCGCAGGAGATTCCCGAATGGGAGTTCTTCGGCGGGTATTCGTTTCAGAGATCCGACGTGCGGGAGTATTTCAAGTCGTCGCCGATCATCTACACGTTCCGCGGCAAATACGCCAGTCTCAGCGGCTGGGATGCATCCGTTACAGAGAACCTGACAGCGGTCACTACAAGACGCCACGACTACTCGGAACGGCGAACCAGGAGCGAATGCTTTCGCTTTTGTACGGTCCGCGATTTTCCTACCGAAAACCTTCGGTCATCTTTTTTACTCACGTCCTGATGGGCGCCGCCCATTTGAACGTGCAGGTGACACCGGTCGGGCCTCACGCCTCCAACCTCTCGTTTGCCACGGCAACAGGAGGCGGAGTGGATGAAAAGCTGGGGAAGATGACGGCACTTCGTTTCCAGGCGGAGTATTTCCGGACCCATCCTCTGGGAACCAGATCGGACGGCTACCGGATGTCTGCTGGAATAATTCTCTATTTGGGCGAGAGAAAATAGAACTTTCAAATCTTGAACGACTCCAGGGACTCCGGCGCGAAAAGGTCACGCGGCGCGAGCAGGCGTTTCGCGAGCCCCTGCTCGTAAGAATAGCGGAGAAACGTGGAGAGGTTCTGCACGTTGGGTTCGTAGCCGTACTTCCAAAAGTCCTTGCCCATGACCTTTTCCGTCTCTTCAACGTGATCAACCAGCCAGGGCAGCATATATTTCAGCGCCGCTGTTTCGTGCAAATCTTCGTAAGCCTGACGTTGAGACTGGACGAAGCCTTTAAAGAGGGATTGAGCGACCCACGGGTTTTTCTCGTAAACGTCCCGTCGAATTGCAATGACGTGCATTATTGGAAAGATCTTCGTGCGCTGGTAATACTCGCGTTCGACAGCGGCATAGTTCTGAAACAGACGGCGGACTTTCCCCGACCCGGAGATAAAGCTGGACGGCGCGCGCGGCGTATACATCGCATCGATTTCGCCGGTTTCCAACATCTGTGAAAGCGTCTTTCCGGCGGGGATTGGCTGGATTTTGATTTCGGGAGGGAGCGTTAGAGAAAGTTTCTCCTCACGTCCGGGCTCTTCCAGGCCTCCCGTATAAGTCGTTACGCTCGAAATCGGAACCTTGTATTCGTCGTTCAAGATCCCGCGGATCCACACGTTGGCGGTCAGTTGATATTCGGCGCAGCCCACGCGCTTGCCGACGAGATCCTTGGGTTCTCGAATTCCGCTGTTGGCGTTGATATAGATTCCGGAGTGCCGGAAGGACCGTGACGGAAAGACCGGAATGGCGATGAATTGGGGCTTATCGGCAAACAACGACACCACGTAGGACGACAGGGACATCTCCGAAGCGTCGAACTCGTGATAGCGCGCCATCCGGAAGAACGTTTCCTCGATGACCAGATTCAGATACGTCAACTCGATACCGTCGAGCGCGACTCGGTTTTCCAGTAGCGCACGCGTCCGGTCGTAATCCCAACAGGCCAGCGTCAGTTTGAGTTTGGTCGTCTGAGGCGGTGCCGGCTGTGCTGCAGCCGGTGCAGCCACCATCATGGTTGCTCCTGCGGCCGTGCAGAGCCACTGCCTGCGAGACATGGCTGATGCTGAACCAGTTTTGGCTCTCTTTTTCATGTGTGCTCCTAATTCAGTTCTCCCGACGAACCTATACACAATTCCTGCGGCAAATGAAAATATTTTTGCTGAGGATCACGTTTGCTCATTCGGTCAGTGAGTCAGTGGGTTGTTGGACAAGTGCATGTGACATCGAACATGGGACATCCCAATATTTGACATTTCTTTGGGAAATCTTTCCGCTCGTGCGCTGCCGAAAAATGTCAAATGTTGGGATGTCCCATGTACGGTGTCCAATGTAGTTGTCCAACAACCGAAGTACCAACTGACGCACTGACCAAATAACCAGTTAGATCCCAATTTCGATGGACAGGCCCCAATTCCCGCGTGAATTTCCAGATTTGCTTCGCTACAATTTCGGGAGGAAATAGAGTGACCCTGTCTCCCTATTTCCTCCGTTCAACATGAAGATCCTCCTTCTTTCGATGCCGGATTCTTTTGAGCACATGCCGGAGATCGTCATCCGGATGCCTAATGGTGCACTCACTTCTCTTGCGGGAAATGTCGATACGCACCACAGGACGGCGGTCGCTGATCTGATCCTGGTTCAACGCAGCGTACGCCAGACCGTCGAGCGGCTCGTGCGGGAACTGGAGCCGGACGTTATTGGGCTGTCGATCATGACATTTCAGAGACGCACGGCAATGCGCATCATCGAGCTCGTCCGTGAACTGCGGCCTGGCGTTCGCGTGGTGGTCGGAGGTTACGATCCGAGCCTCGCTCCTGAGGCATACATGGGTGACTCTGGCGTCGATTTCATCGTTCGCGGCGAAGGGGAAATCACTTTTCGCGAGCTGCTCCGGGCGTTGGAGACTGGCGGAGACTCGGCCGAGATCGCGGGTTTGTCCTATCGAAACACTAACGGGTTTCATCACAATCGGGAGCGCCCCGTCAGTCATCTAACGGGAGACGAGATACGGCCGCCCCGTCGTGACGCGCGTGTGCTGGGCGGCTACACGATGCTGGGCCGCCAGGTGGATGTGGTGGAAACTTCGCGAGGCTGCACGTTCGATTGCAGCTTCTGCTCGATCATTGAAATGCGAGGGCGTAATTTTGAGACGTACGATCTCAGCCGGGTCATTGCGGATATCCGCGATGCGTACAACCACGGGGCTCGGGCAGTCTTTCTCGTTGATGACAATATCACTTTGAACATCCACCGATTCGAGAGGCTGTGCCGGAAGATTGTCGAAGAAAAGCTCAACCGCATTGACTACATCGTCCAGGCGATGACATCGAGCATCGCCAACCACGGCGAAACGCTCGCACCGCTGATGAGGCAGGCCGGCTTTCGGTATGTGTTCCTCGGGATCGAAAACATTCTCGATGACGGACTCGCGTTCCTCCGCGCTCGATCCAAAAATGAGGAGCGCCAGCAGGGACATATCGTCGGCAATGCTGCGCTGAAGGCGATGGACTACCTCCACCGCAACCATATGTATGTGGTCGGCGGGTTGATTGTCGGAAATCCCGGCGACACTCCTGAATCCATCGAAGCCAATCTCGAATTCGCACGCCGCTATGTCGACTGGCCCTACATCCAGCATCCAACCCCATATCCGCGCACGCCGATGACTTCGGATCTTCGCGCGCTCGGCCTGATCGTGAACGACAATCTCGAGCAGTACGACGGAACCACGGCTGTTGTTCGCACTCGGGATGTCGCGCCGCTGCAGATTGAGTTCATGCGTTGGCACGTGGAGCGCTGGATAAAGCTGCGCCACTTTCCTGTTGCTTTTCTCCACAACCCGTCATTCATACTACGGAACGGCCGGCGTATGTTGAGGCACACGTTTCGAGGGTGCAGTCTGAAAACGCTCTTGGGTTTTGAAGACGAGCATCGGGCTTTCGAACGCTATCGCTCATTGCGCGCCGAGGAACGCGTGTATATCTGAGCAGGTTAGCTGCAACCCCTGTGAAACGTATATTACCCTCCTGCAAGGAGGGGAATACGTTTGTGTTTTAACTTTCGTCCGATAGCCCCGCAGCCCTTCGCCTAGTTTGATCTTTCGAAAGTCGTCAATTCCATGACAACTTGTGGTGTTCCACGCCCATTCTCGAGCCCTTCGTAGCGCACCCAATAATGAGGCGGATCCACCGTAAACCAGAAATACGCCTTGGGGATAGCGAAGCGAAACAGGTTCAGAACACCGAGGCCGGGAACCAGTTCCACCTTATAACATTCGAATTCACCGGCCGGCACGCGGACGCGCTCGCGTCCGCGGACTTCAAAGCTGATCTCGTAGAGTCTCGGCTCGTTCGAGAGAAGATGAAGATCGACTGGACGAGAACGCTCGAACGGCAATGAACGGAGAGCTCCGGCGATGCCGTCTGCCGCCAGTGTGTCGGAAGGAATCTTCAGAGAGCGGCGCGTCTTCGAGCCGCTGCCCATGTCCTCGCGCTCGATGTCAACAGAGCCGATGTCGAAGTTAAAAGACTTGCGTTCTTTCACCAGCGGCCGGCCCGCCATATCCGTCACGGTGCGTTCGGTGCTCAACGGTCGAAACCATTCGCCTGCGCTCCAGATTGTTTCGATATTCCAGCGCACTTCCCGATCAAAGGGGCTATAGCGTCCGCTGCCTTTTTCGGTGAACCTCACGACCGGCTGGCCACGCAAGATTTGCGGGCTCATCGTCCACTCATTCTTCCAGCGAAGCGGACCACCCTTCAGGAATGCTGTGGTTGTGCCCCTTTCGCTGCTTGCGCTTGGCGGTGGTTTCAGGTTTTCGGCCGGGGAGGACAGCGGCTTCAACAGGAGGATGGCAAACCCAGCGAGTTTGATAGAGCGGACCATGGGATTGCGAATTTCGAATTGGCTTCTACCGCACTCCGGCCGGCCCCTGGATGTGGTGCACGTCCTGATTATTTTCCTGGCAAATGTACTCCATGAGCTCTTCGCCCGGCATGAGGCGGGCGGTAAAAGTCAGCTTGAAGGGCCGGGAATAATAGCCCGGATCGTCGATGGTGACTTCGTTGACCAGGGTACCGAGGTCTTTTCGAGTCCAGCGCTCGGTGGTGTGCAGCTTCTCAGAGTGCGGGTGTCCGCGGAAATCGAACCAAAATTTGTCGTTGAATCCGATCGTATCGATTACCAACGTGTCGCCTTCCCAGTGTCCGATGGAGTCCCCGTACCAGGTCGGATCGACATCCTCGGGATGCTTGCGGCCGTCCATGAAGATCTGCCGGTAGCTATGGATGTTTCCTTCAAACAGGAAGAAGATGTGGGTTGGAGTTTGCACGATCCTCCACGGGTAGGGGGCGATACGCGGCACACCCGTCGGCAGGCAGTTCGCCTCGGGATCGTCCTTCGATTGTCTTGCCTTCATGACCTTTTCCGCTTCGGGTAGTAGCGGGATTTTCTCGCCCGGCGCGAGGCCTTGGGCGAGGTCTTGGACAGGACCGCCGCCATTCCAGACTCCGGACAAATCCGGTTTTCCATCGCCAAGCCGTGGCACGGGCCCGGTTGGTCCAGAGCCGCGTCTTAACCCGCCGCTACCTGCCGGAGAGGTTACGGCCGGCGGAGGACTCTGAACATTGGCGCCACGTTGAGCTGCGGACATTTGTGGCGAGAGGAAAATCGTTCCCAGAACCGTCGCCGCGATCAATAAACCGAATAAACGCTTTGCCCGCATCCGATGACCTCCTTTTTAATACCGCTGTAGCGGCCGATAAACTGTAAGGGCGCTCGGTGAGCGCCCGATTTTCCTGGAATCAAGAAAACACGGGCGGTCATAGACCGCCGCTACAGCAGGCAGGTCCATTCATTCACACCTTTATAGACCGGCCCTACAGTGGGGTAACGGCGAGTCTACATCCGTAGCTTCCTTCCTGGCAACTACAGCGGGTCTGTGCGAAGCTTTCGTACTCGGGGGTAATGAGCATGATGATCAGCCGCGATCGGCTCCTCGCGACGCATGTCGGAAGTCTGCCGCGTAACGAAATGTTGTCGGACCTTCTCGTTCGCCGCGAAGAGGGAGAAGAAGTCGACAAACAACGACTCTCGCACGAAATGGACCGGGCGGTGCAGCACGTTGTTGAAAGGCAGGCTGAGGCCGGCATCGACGTTGGTAATGATGGGGAGCAACAGCGGGTCGGCTTCCAGACTTACGTGCCGCAGCGAATTTCCGGTTTCGGTGGTGAGTCGAAGCGCCGGCGTGGCCGCGATTATGAGGAGTTTCCCCAACTGATCGAAGTGTTGGCGCGGCGTTTTCCGAAGCGCAGCAGGATGCAGAATGCTCCCGAGGCCCAGCGCGAGCTGCACTATGGCGACACTTCGCCGATCGTGCATGAAATCGAGCGGTTGCAACGTAGCGTGAAGTCGGTGGGCGCATTTACAGAGTGCTTCATGACCGCGCCGTCGCCGGGCATTATTTCGACGACGATGCTGAATGCTTACTACGATTCGCGGGAAGCGTACCTGGCGGCGCTCGCGCGGGAGATGCGCAAGGAGTACCTTGCGATATATCAAGCCGGCCTGATCTTGCAGATCGATTCACCGGATCTGGCGATGGATCGATCCATGTTCTACCGCGACCTGACCGACACGCAGTTCGTGGCCGCCGCCGAAATGCATGTCGCGGCGCTTAATAAGGCAATTGAAGGTATTCCGCGCGACCGTGTGCGGCTGCACTGCTGCTGGGGAAACTGGGATGGGCCGCACATTTACGACGTTCCACTCGAGCGTATCCTGCCGGTCCTCTATCAGGCGAACGTCGGCGGATTGAGTATCGAATTCGCGAATCCGCGTCATCAGCATGAATATCAAGCGCTGGGGCGGAATCCAATTCCGGACCACATGGTGCTTCTGCCTGGAGTTATCGATACCACCACGAATATCGTCGAGCACCCGGAAGTGGTTGCAAGGCGGCTCCAGGACGCGGTGGCCATTGTGGGCGATCGCGAGCGCGTCATCGCCAGCACGGACTGTGGCTTTGGAACGTTCACGGGCCGCGAATGGGTCATCGAACCGGCCGTGTGGCTAAAGCTCAATTCTCTCCGACAGGGTGCGGATCTCGCTTCCGCTCGCCTGTGGGGCCCCTCCTAAGCCCTTCGTCATGGAGTTTTTCCTCCGTCCCGAAATTGCTTCAAATATTCCGCGAGTCCGCCGACTTCGAGAAGTTGGCGCATCGAATCCGGGAATTTCGGAAAGAAACACTTGGTGTCTTTACGCCGGATTTCGCCGGCGGCGAGATCGATCTGGATCTCATCGCCTTCCTGGACTGCATCGTAGAGTTCCGGGCACTCCACAATAGCCAGGCCGGAGTTGATGGCATTGCGGTAGAACGTACGCGCGAAGGTACAGGCAACGACAGCTTTGATGCCCAGCCCCATGATTGCGGTCACGGCTTGTTCGCGGGCGCTGCCGCAGCCAAAATTGCGGCCGGCAACCAAAATATCGAAGTTGTGGAGCTTTTCGGGGAAGCTGTCTCCGAGGACCTCAAAAGCATGTTGGGCCAGTTTCTCGGGTTCTATATAGATAAGGTAGCGCCCTGGAATGATGATGTCGGAATTGATGTTGTTTCCGAACTTGTAGATCTTGCCGTGGATCTGCTTTTCCATAACTTTAGGATTAGCCGCCAATGACGCCAATGACGCGAAATAACTTTGGCGTCATTGGCGTCATTCGCGGCTATTGGAACTCTCTTGGATCTGAGATCACTCCCTTGATGGCCGACGCCGCCAGAGTTGCCGGGCTACATAGATAAATCGAAGATTTGCGGCTCCCCATACGCCCGAGGAAGTTTCGGTTCGCCGTGGAGAGGCAAACTTCTCCATCGGCTAAGATGCCGCCATCGCCGGCACAGGCGCCGCAGCCTGGATTGGTCAGCGTGCCGCCACTTTCAACCAGCGTTGCAAGAACGCCGGTCCGCATCGCTTGCAACATGATCTGCCGGGAACCCGGCGTAATGATGAATCGCACATTGGGATGAATGCGACGTCCCCTCAATATGCTCGCCGCGACGGCAAGATCCTCAAACTTTGCATTCGCACAGGATCCCAGGAACACCTGATCGATGTGCGTGCCGACAACGTCGCCGATGGGCTTGGTGTTTTCCACTTCGTCAGGGCAAGCCACCATCGGTTGAAGCTTCACAACATCGACCTCAATTTCTTTGTTGTAGGCGGCATCCGGATCCGCATGGATTTCCTGGTACGAGCGTTCTTTCATGCGATCGCGCAAATAGTCTCGCGTTCTGGTATCCGGCGGTACGAACGCACACTTGACGCCCATCTCCATCGCAAGATTAGCCATCGTCATCCGTTCCGAGACACTCAAATCGTTGACCGTGCTCCCGTAGAACTCTACCGACTTGTACGTGCAACCGTCCGCGCCAAGACTCCCGATGAGATGCAGCATGAGATCCTTGGAGTAGACACCTTTGGAGAACTTTCCGCTTAATCGGATCTTGTAGGTCTCTGGAACTTTCATCCAGAGCTTCCCCGTGATCCACACCGAAGTCACTTCGGTGTAGCCGATACCGGTTCCCAGTGCGCCAAGGCTGCCGTAGATCGTACAGTGCGAATCGGTCCCTACGATCAAGTCTCCGGGGGCCACGTGGCCCGCTTCCATCAAAACCAGATGCGCGATGCCTGCATCGACGTCGTAGAACTTGCGGATGCCATACCTTTTCGCGAAGTCGCGGCTCGTCTGGTGGTCCGCGGCATTCTTCTCGGTTTTCGCCGGAGCAATGTGATCCAAAACAATTGCGATCCGCTCGGGATCATACAGTTTGGTTGCACCGACTTTCTCCATCACACTGACGGATCGCCACGTGGCGGTATGGCTCATCACCAGG
>WNGP01009213.1_pt1 | contig 10364 bp, 18 predicted proteins | sample 5407671 | NCBI WGS metagenome assembly WNGP01 (sample SAMN13153381, study PRJNA577476) | soil metagenome | isolation source: 40 cm soil or saprolite under Garry oak tree replicate 2 | place: USA:California | collected 2016-06-15
CACACCAGGACGGCTCCGCGTCTTGGCGCGGATGGTGGTGGTATCCACTTCAACAATCCCCTGACGGCCACGGATATTTCTGCTTGCGCAAGCTGTGAGGGGGACAGCCGGCAGCGGCCTAACAAGCGCTTGAAGCTGCGGGGCGCTCTCGTCTTAAAGGAAGCCGTTGTGTCGTGCCCTGGCGGGCACGGGACTTCGTCCACGACCCTTGCGCCGCCGAGCGAGTCGCCCGCAGCTTAAGCGCGATCCGTTAGGCGGCGCCTAAGAACATCGGAAGCTTGAGCACTCTGCTCCATCGACCTGCGTTTCTTGTACTGGGCACGTTCGTGCTAGTGGCTTGCGAGAGGTCTCGCCCAGCCGCTCACCTTGGTCAACAAGGGCCTGACAAGCGGGCGCCGCTCGCCGTCTCGGTCGACTCTTCTCCCGAACCTCCGTGCGTTCCCGACTCCGCCCACACGAGGTCAGAAGACACCCTCAGACTTTCCGTGTATCCACAGTTCGTCAGGCCCCTGGAGCAACTAAGTCGCTGTCCACGCGTTCCTGACGACTTTACGCCCTATAGCACCGATATGGAGCCGGAGCCGTTCGTCTTCCTCGTCGGGGCTGAACGGTATCAGCTACAACCGGATGGACAAGGTGCTCGCGTTGTCGCTTCGGACACCATGCCGTTCGCCTTCCCTGTGGACACGGGCCTCCACCTCGAGCGGCTGGCTTTCACCCGGTTTGAGGGCGATCCCGTGTTCCTCTATCAGATCACTGACAATGAGGTCGGCACGAGTCGTGTGGCCCGACTCGACAGCGCGAGTCTGCGCGTCAAGTGGGTCTCTAAGGTCCCCGGTTTCAACCTCGGTTACGCGTTGCAGGACGGTTCCCACCTGTACGTGACCTGCATCGGATTCGTCGGCAAACTCGACCTCACAGATGGTCGTTATCTGTGGCGGCACGACAATCTGTACGAAACCGAGCGCTTCAACGATTTTCAGCCTCCCCGACTCGCGGGAGACACCGTCTTCTTTCCCGCCGGCAGACGCCGCCTGCCGGTCGATCGCCAGACAGGACGTCGCTTCGACCGGTGAGGTCGGGGCGCCGCCTAACAAGGGCAACAACATACTTGGCTCACCAAGCCCAGGAGTGTAACATGTAACCCTGGGTGCGATCCAGATGTGGGGGCGGCATGAGCCCCCGCAAGTCACGGCAGCAGTCCGGCGCGAGCGAACGTCTCAACGATGCCATCCACTTCGCCCGCCAGTTGGTGGAGCGTGGGAATAATTGCCTCACCCTTAACAATCTCCGGCTCGGCAAACGCTACCGGGAAGACAACCTCTACATCCATCTTCATTTCCACGCCCCCCCGCGTCGGCTTGCGAACGCGGAGCAATACTGTGCCGTCCTCCACGGGCACGGCAGGCCCTCGCATTCCCATGTGGAAGGCTTCGGGTTCCCCGCCCTTGGGGGTGATCGTGAGAACTCCTTCCCCGAAATGCACATAGATCGTAATCAAGAGGTGGTGCTTATCCGTATCGTTGACGACGCCGAGTTTCCAGAGGAGAGCGTTCCCGCCTTCGTCCCCCGGTTTGTACGGTTCGAGCGCCTTCAGGATGTCCATAACGGCCTGTCGCGCGGGCTCTTTTACTCCGCGAAATCTGGTTTTGAACACCTTGGCCGAATCGAAGATCGGGAAACTGTCCTTTCGGCTCTTATCGCGGACGGGCACGGGCCAAACCGTCCTCCACAGAATGTTCAACGCGGAGCGGAGATTATGAACGGCGTCTCCGGCAAGCGTTCCCCATCGGAGCGGAGGGCGTTCCTTCACGCGCACGCAAACGACAACCTCCCCCGTTTGCTTGTCAATCTCGGGGACAACTTTATAGGGGTCAGATTTCGCGAAGGTGGCAATCTCGGCTTCAAGATTGCTGATGTGTTCTTTGGCCCGTTCGATCTTGACCCGACCGCTGGCCGTCCAATCGGGCATGGTGGGGATTAGCGATGCTTCCGCTTCGTGGCCTTGCGTTTCTTTGGAATCTCCGACTTGGGCACAGCAACAAGACGCCGCGTGAGTTCGTGCATCTTCTCAAACGGCGTAGGGTCGGGTTTTGCGCGAGGCTTCGTCATGGGCTGCGCCTGTGAGGGTTCCATATGAGAAGATTGACTGCGAAATCCGCCCGCTCGTTCGGCTGCTCAACAACGTGCCGGGGATAGTGACCGTGTTCTCCTGTGCGGGGCATGGGGATGGTGAGGAAGCATACATAACCTTCACTGCCGCTACCCAGGATGCGCTCGCCACCGTTCTCCGGGCGCTCCCGTTCTTTGACGTGCGTGGAAGCCTTGTCGCGAACCGCTACCAATGGCAATGTCTCACCACGTCAGCCCGGATTGATACCGAAGGCCGCCTTGTGTATGACTTGCGCCTGGGTGGAGCACCACAATTCACCCAACGACAGTTGTTAGGTCTGGTCGAAGCATTCCTACGCGACGCTACTTCAGAAAAGCGTCTTTCTTGTTCCAGACATGGTCCTTCCCGCATGCTGAACAGCGCACAGAGTTGTTGCTCAAAGTTGCGGTCTGGAAAGACTGCTGATCCATGCTCATCCCCGTCGAAACGTCCTTCCCGGTCGTCGGGCACTTGATCATGACCGTTGCCATTTACCGTTTCCTCCGTCGTCCTCGCAGAAGGTGGCGTCTGCTCTTAGCCTTGCGTCGTAGCAGGGCTCAGATCCGCGCCGGTCAGGTCGCGGTAGGTGATGCGCCGTCCTACGATGTCGGCCAGTACGCTGACAAACCGCGCGCGGTCGTTGCTGGTGCGCTCGTTGAAGCGGCGCACCTGCTCGTCAACATACCGGAACAGATGGAACGGGTCAACGGAAACGTAGGTGCCTTTGATCGCCCGCTTGAGCAGCGACCAGAACTTTTCCAAACTGTTGGTGTGGACCTGCCCGCGCACGTATTCGCGCGCGTGATTAATCATCTCATGCTGATACAGCTTCGGGAGCTTCCCCTTGCCATACTGCTGGGTAGTGTCGGTATAGAGGTTCGCCCCCTTCTCGACGTTCGCTACGACATGCCCGCGAATCCCGCGCTGGGTCAGGTTCTTCGCGACGGTCGCGCGGACGCGACTCGACTTCCCATCCTTGCCGCGCTCCAAGAGACCGAGGATGGGAGTTTTGTCCATGCCGCCAGTCCCGCGAATGACGCGGTTGCGCTTGGACCAGTGCATGAACTTGGCCTTGCCGCCGATGAAGGTTTCGTCCGCCTCGACTGCGCCTTTCATCTTCGCCCAGGTCCGGGTCTGCATGGCGAGCCGAATACGATGGAGCATGAACCAACCGGTTTTCTGCGTGACGCCGAGCGCCCGCGCCAACTCGTAGGAGCTGATACCGTTCTTGCTGTTGGCGAGCATCCAGAGCGCGGGCAGCCACTTGTCGAGCCCGATGGGGCTATCCTCAAAGATCGTGCCAAGCTTGACCGAGAACTGCCGCCCACAGTCACGGCACTTCCAGATGCGGCGGGTCTTGAGGAAGCCAGGGTTTCCCGCTTCGCACGCGGGACAGGTCGCGCCCTTCGGCCAGCGCAGCGAGGCCAGAAAGGTCAAGCTGGTGTCGGGGTCCGCGAAGTAGCGGATCGCCTCAGTCAGCGAGTTCGGGAAGCGCTTGAGTTTGGCCATGCAACAAATCTACTCTAGGGGGCTTGGTGTGTCAAGTATGTTATTGCCCTAACAAGCGCTTGAAGCTGGCGGGCGCTCGCAAGTAGGGAAGAATTGCGTTGCCTCGCCCGCGAGCCTCTTTCTCTGCGCCTCCACCTCCTTGCGCCAGGGGCGATTGCGCCCGCAGCTTAAGCGCGATCCGTTAGGCAGCGTTTCCAAGGATTCCGATGCTTCGTGCATCAACGGAGCTCCTCCACACCGACCGAGCGGAGTGGTACCACTGGCCCGTCGTCCCTGGCTGCTAATCCTGCTTCTTCTGGCGTTCTCGTGGCTCGAAGGGGAGATGCGCCGACTGACGTTGGAAAGGTTTGGGCTTCATGTCGCTCTCGCCCTCGCCTTTGGAATAGGCGCCGTCCTTCTAACGAAGATGCCGGCAGGACTGGCCCGTTGGACTGGCCTGATCGTTGTCCTCTTCGTCGGCGCTGTTATAGGGATCATTTGGCAATATCTACACCGACCGCCGCTGGCACCGTTCGGTTGGTCGGACGCGATCGGGGGCGCAGTGAGCTTCCTAATTGTACCGGCCATCATTGCGGCGATCTACGGGAACCAGCAGCTAGGAGCCGGTTGGACCTTCATCCAAGTGAGTTCCCTGGCTATCGTAGCCGCGCCCGTGTCAACGCTGGTGAGTTTTATCCTCGCCACGTTGATCACCGGCGAGTAGGCAAGGGTCCAGGGAAACGTGCTTCGCCTCGCTGAGCGAAACAGCTATGGAAACGCTGCCTAACAAGCGCCTGAAGCTGCCGGGGCCGGCTTTCAGGGGAGGCGGACGTTTGTGCGCCAACGAGCTCGTACCGCAAGGCGGGGAGCTTGCGCCCGCCGACGCTCGCCCCGCAGCTTAAGCGCGATCCGTTAGGCAGCAGCCGGGAGACACTCTCTGACGCGGTACTCAGCCGTGCCCGTTTGGGTCGCGGGACTGGTTACAATAGCGTGCGCGCAACACGCTACTCCGTTGCCCCAGCCCTGTCCAGCTCAGGACGTTGTGTACAGCTATCCAGACACCCTTCGTGGTGTCCGCATTCCCAAGCCAAGCTTCACGCCGCCCATTAGGTTCTCGGAGCCCGGGACCGGTGCAACGGAGGCCAGGGTGATCGTCGAACCCGACGGGCGGGCAACGGTCGAAGGCATCCGTACCAGCGGAGAGCACGGTTGGCGGGAAGAGGCGAAGATGCGGCAGGACCTCAGCCGCTGGCGTTTTGTGCCAGCCACCCTCAACGGATGTGGGGTTCGCTTCAGGACCGATGTGCGTGTCACGACGCGTGCACAATAGGCTGCTGCCTAACAAGCGCTTGAAGCTGACGGGCGGTGATCGCCTTAAGGGAAACGGAGCGTTGTGCGCTGGCGCGCACGAACTATCGTTCAACGACACGGCACGCGGCGGGCGGGTCGCCCGCAGCTTAAGCGCGATCCGTTAGGCAGCAACAACAGGCTATGCGCCATGCCGAAGTTCCGGGTTAAGGGTGTCGCGACGATCCGCGCACGGTCGATGCTCTTCTGCCAAGGGGAGGTTCTAGGCGGCAAGGTGGCCGTTGGTCAGAGCGTCGTTGCGCCCGTAGGACTACCACCGATCGCGGCCATTGAGTTCGCGCTGCTCAGCGAGCCCTCTCGTCACGAAGAGCCGGCGTTGGGCTTCCGGTTCGGGAGTGAGGATGAGCGCGCGAACCTGCTGCGCCTCCTACAGGTGGGCACGGAACTGGTGTTGGGCGACGACGGTGACGTTGCTGCCTAACAAGCGCTTGAAGCTGGCGGGCGGTGATCGCTCTAAGGGTAGCGGAGTGTTGTGCGCTGGCGCGCACGAACTATCGTTCAACGACCCGGCGCCCTGCGGGCGAGTCGCCCGCAGCTTAAGCGCGATCCGTTAGGCAGCGCGAAAACGTCCCGACATTGAGCGGGCAATGCCCAACTATCCGATGACCGAGGTGATTGCCTCGCGTGACTACGTAATCGACAGGGATTCGGCGCGCATTCCTCTCCGCGGCGAAGTTGGGAAGCCAGCTCCATGTCCCGATGGGCGTGACTGGTATTGTCCCTTCACGATCACTGGCGCCGGCCAGACTCGCACGTCCAGCGCCGTGGGGATAGACTCGGTCCAAGCACTCCTCTTGGCGTTTTCCGCGCTCCACGCGACACTGGAGTACCGAGCGAAGGGGGGCAATCTGACGTTCGTTGATGGCGCTCCCGGAACCGGGATTAACCTGGTTGGCGTGGGCGGCGGGGTGTGACCATCGCGCTGCCTAACAAGCGCTTGAAGCTGGCGGCGCGCGTAGATTAAGGAATGACTCTTTTTTCAGCGCGCCGCAGCTTAAGCGCGATCCGTTAGGCCGCTGCGCATGCGTCACCGTCACTCCTTGATGGCAGCTCTAGCGACAATCGGAAGCATTGTCGCCTGTAAGCCCGTCCGCTCGCCCCACGATGATCGTGCCGCTCGAGCCGCGGCCGCCCTCGTAGAAAGGTTCGTCGCCGCTGACACGAGCGACGATGCTGAGGCAGCTGCGGCGCTCGTGCTTCCTCTTGGCAATGGCATTGCATACTGCGAACTCGGGACCGACGGTTACAACATCGCTTCCTCGGTGACGTTGACGGACACAATTGCACGTCGAGACACCGTGTGGGTTGTCGCGAAGTACGAGGTGCTGGGTACGTGGTGGTCAGAGGATTCGCATCACGTCGGGCTGAACAGCGCCCGATTCAGGGCAGACCCTCATCCCGAACTCGATACCTTTGTGGTCGTTCGTGACTCAACAGGGCGCTTGGGGATCTCGTGCGATCACCATGTACCGCCCAACCATCCCTCTCCAGCGCATTGGAGTACTGTGGACACCCATTTCGATAGCGCATCATTAGCTGCGTGGAACAGCGTGATGCCACCCTCAACGCGAAAATGACGGAGCATAAGCAGCGGCCTAACATGCGCTTGAAGCTGGCAGGCGGTGATCGCTCTAGGGGAAGCGGAGTGTTGTGCGCTAGCGCGCACGAACTAACGTTCAAGGACGGATGCGCCAGCGGGCGAGTCGCCCGCAGCTTAAGCGCGATCCGTTAGGCAGCACGCGGAGGCGTCGGTGAGTCGCCCTGTTCCAATTTGCACGATCGTTTTCGTGGCCATCACCCTCGCACCTGGACTCACCCTCCACCAACGCGGGTCCCTTTGGCGTTACGTTGCTCTCACACCTCCCGATACTATTTGGCTCGGCGCCTCGTTCCCACTGGAGCGACTCGCTGATCGCATAAACGATTCGACGTATCAACTAAGGCCGCAGACTTTTGGCGGAGCAGAGCGGATTCGACTCTTTACGAGCGCAAACGGTCACGTGAGGGCCATCGATTTCCAGTATGAGGCCGGGGCTCAATTTAACCAGATGCGTGCGGACTATGCGTCTATACTGGGCCCGCCGACTGGAGTGGATAGCACAGCGAAGCGCCGGTCCGCCTTCTGGCAAGACAAACGGACGAGGTTCGAACTGCTTTCTTGGCACGTGGGCGAACTCGAGTTCGTAGCAGCTCGCATGTCGGATATCTCACGCTAGTAATCATTGTCTGCGTGCTGCCTAACATGCGCTTGAAGCTGCCGGGCGGTGATCGCTTTAAGGGAAGCGGAGTGTTGTGCGCTGGCGCGCACGAACTATCGTTCAACGACACGGCGCTCGGCGAGCGAGTCGCCCGCAGCTTAAGCGCGATCCGTTAGGCACCTACTGGACTACCATGAACCTCATGCTTCTGACCGCATTTCTCTTCGCTTCGCGATCCGTGTGCCTGGAGGGTCACCCCTCGGTTCGCGCGGAGTTTCAGAAGAGCCTCATGGTCGTGATTGGCACCGCATTGGCCGAGCAGCCTACGGTCGATGCGGAGGGCTTTCTCACGCTGACTACATATCGAGTCAAGGTGGATGAAGTTCTACGGGGGAAGCCGGGGGACACCGTCACAGTAGTCAGTCAGAACGATAGCGGTCGATTCCCCATGGACATCGGCGTACAGTACCTTCTCTTCATTTTCCATGGTGAGAAGGGTCTCGCGGTAGACAATTGCGGCAACTCTGGCAGCGTGCGAGAGGCACGCGACGCGGTGCGCGTGACTAGGCATCTTAGTCACAACGCGTCTCGGGGCCCACGGTGAGCAGGTGCCTAACCAGCGCTTGAAGCTGCCGGGCGCTCGCAAGTAGGGAGGAATTGCGTTGCCTCGCTGGCCAGCCTTTTTATCTGGCGCTCCAGCGCCTTGCGCCCGCGAACCCTTCGCCCGCAGCTTAAGCGCGAGCCGTTAGGCGGCGCCAATTGGCGATCCCGATGCGAACGATCATCAACTTTGCCATCGCCATCGCTCTTGGCGCGCACCTCATACGCTGGGGTCGTCAGCAGCGGGCCGCTGTCGCTCACGCCACTCCCGCCGAACGCCGCGCTCACGCCACTCCCGCCGAACGCCGTCAGGTCTGGATTGTGAACGTGGGGCTCGTCGGCGTGACAATCGGTATCCTCCTCGTGTTCACATGGATGACGACGGACCGGTATGGGCCTCGGTGGCTCCACACCTGGTCTCTCCCCTTGGCGGTTGTGACCATTGTCGGAGGGTACTTGGTTTCGTTCTTGTCCAGTTGGATGGCGAAACGCCAGTGACGGCGCCCCTAACAAGCGCTTGAAGCTGACGGGCGGTGATCGCTTTAAGGGAAGCGGAGTGTTGTGCGCTGGCGCGCACGAACTATCGTTCACCTACACCGCGCCGGCGGGCGAGTCGCCCGCAGCTTAAGCGCATCCGTTAGGCCGCGGCCGTTCCGCCGCAACTGGCGGGGCCTCGAGCATCGATGATCGAGGTTCACTGTGAGCATCTGGATGCTGCTCTCCATCTCCGCCATTAGCGGTCAAGCCATCACTTGGTCGCCCGCGCTCCTGACCCATGAGTCCGTGTCGTGTAGCACGACGGTGCTGGTTGAAGGCACAGGACCCTCCACCGGCTTCGCCATGGCGCGAACGGCGGATGGCCTTCTCATCCCGGCTCACGTGGCTGGCCATCCCGACACGTTGTGGCTCCTCTTCGACAGCGGCGCCGGTCGCACGGTGCTCGATCGCGACGCGGCTCGCCGTCTCGCGCTGCAGCCTACGTCAAAGGGGACGATTAGCGGCGTGGGTGCAGGCGCAACCGCCGTGGACATTGTCACCGATGTTACGATCTCCATGCCCGGCGTGAGGATCGACCACGTCGATCTGCGCCTGGCGTCCATTCCCGGTCCGGCACAGTCCGCCGAGCCCCACACTCATGGGATTATCGGCTACGATCTCCTCTGCGGTTCCGTCGTGACCCTGGACTACCAAGCGCGTCGCCTGACGGTGACCACCCCGACAGAATTCCGCCCGCCCCTGCACGGAGATGTCCTGCCCCTCACGATTCGGGGGCGCTGGAGTTTCGTACGCGGATGTATCAAGGTGCCGGGGCAGGCGCCGGTAGACGACGATTTCCTGATCGATACCGGCTCGTTGGACTTCGTCAATCATCCGATCATCCGACAATCTACAGGTGCGTTGCGCACAACGCGGACCGGCGCCGGCGGGTTCGGTGAGTCACAGGCTGGAGTCATCGGCGAGAACGAATGGTTCCGACTCGGCCGCACGACGATTGCGCACACCCAGTCCGCATGCTGCGCGGCCACCCCGGAGATTAGTCGTCAGATCGGCGCGGGCATCCTGGAGCATTTTCGCCTAACGTTCGACTACCCGCACCGGCGGCTCATCCTCGAGAGTCCAGCAGGCAGCGATGAGTCGCGTTCGCCGCGAGAGCCGTGATCGTGGCTCGAGGCGCGGCCTAACAAGCGCTTGAAGCTGGCGGGCGGCGATCGCTCTAAAGGAAACAGAGCGTTGTGCGCTGGCGCGCACGAACTATCGTTCAACTATACTGCGCTCTGCGAGCGAGTCGCCCGCAGCTTAAGCGCGATCCGTAAGGCGGCGGCACCGCTTCCTCTCCCAACCAACGATGCTCCCAGACCTGCAACGCGCTCGGATTTCCGAGCTCCTGACCGACTACTGTGAAACGACGGTGCCTGAGCGGGTCCGGGACAAAGTCCGCTTGAGCTTTCGGATCGAGGGCAATGTCATTGACCTATTCGAGCTACGGCCCCGAGTCCGGGCGTCGCGCCAGTGGCAAGAGGAAAGCGTCGCGAGGTTTCGCTATGTCCAATCTCGTCGCGTTTGGCGACTCTATTGTCAGTACCGAGATCTACGCTGGCACGAATACGAGCCCCTTTTCGAGGCGCGGAGCTTTGATGAACTCCTGACCGAGGTCGATGAGGATCCCACGGGCATCTTTTGGGGCTAGCGCCGCACGCGCCGCTGTCTAACACGCGCTTGAAGCTGCCGGGCGCTCACCAGTAGGGAGGAATTGCGTTGCCTCGCCGGCCAGCCTTTTTGTCTGCCACCCACCGCCTTGCGCCAGCTGGTATTGCGCCCGCAGCTTATGCGCGATCCGTTCGGCGACCTGTTCAAGTGGCGCAGGCATGTCAGTAGGTGTTGCCCTGTATCTCAGCGGCGAGGGCAGGAAGCAAATCGAGTGCTTCTCGTTGAGGCAGGGGTAATCTACTGGCGCCAAGCTACAGCATTGATACAGGTCGCTACTCTTGCGCTTGGCAATGGAGAGTAGGTGCCCAGGTCGCCTAACAAGCGCTTGAAGCTGGCGGCGCGCGTAGATT